>Ga0268299_1000744_pt1 | contig 83870 bp, 69 predicted proteins | sample NOBtaG_FD_193484 | JGI IMG/M metagenome (GOLD analysis project Ga0268299, IMG submission 193484) | Activated sludge microbial communities from bioreactor in Nijmegen, Gelderland, Netherland - NOB reactor | ecosystem: Engineered > Bioreactor > Aerobic > Activated sludge | place: Netherlands... | reverse complement strand
CCGCCGACCTCGCGGCCCAGGTGATGCAGCGGGTTGCGGCCATGCAGCTCCGCGGTGTCGGTCGCGAAGCGGCTCATCGCCCCGAACAGCAGCCCTTTCGCACGCAATCCCTCGATCAGAGAGATCGAGGTGCCGGAATTGGTCCAGCGGTCCCAGGGATCACCGGGAGCGATGTACAGCAGCTGGGGCGTGTTCTGCGACGAGGCCATGACGCGGGCGTGACGGACGAGGAGCGCTGCGCGCGAAGCGCCCGATTGTGGTCGCTTCCGCACCCGATGGCAGCGTCGCCACCTCGATCCGGTGCCTCGCGTGACCAAGTACCGATGCGACGCGAGCCCATGCGCCGGAGCGTGTGGCGACGCGCGAACGAGGGGTTCCGCCACGGTGAGAACGCGCGAGGCGCGACCCTACAATCCGCGCGCATCGAGGACCCCCCGTGCTATTCAACAGTCTCAGCTTCCTCGTCTTCATGACCGTGGTGCTGGCGCTGTACTCGGTGCTGAAGCACCGGGCGCAGAACCACCTGCTGCTCGCCGCGAGCTACTTCTTCTACGGGTTCTGGGACTGGCGCTTCATGGGCCTGCTGCTCGGGTCCACGGTGCTCGTCTACCTGTGCACGCGCGCGATGGGCCGCACCGAGGACGCCGCCGCGCGCAAGCGCTGGATGCTGCTGGCCGTCGGCGTGCTGCTCGGCGTGCTGGGTCTCTTCAAGTACCTCGGCTTCTTCGCCGAGTCCTTCGAGGCCCTGCTCGCGCTGTTCGGCATGAAGCTCGGCTGGACCGGGCTCAACCTGATCCTGCCGGTCGGCATCTCCTTCTACACCTTCCAGGCGATCGGCTACGTGCTCGACGTCTACCGCGGCAAGCTCCGGCCGGTCGAGAGCTTCACCGACTGCGCGCTCTACGTCTCCTTCTTCCCGTTGCTGCTGTCCGGCCCGATCGAGCGCGCCACGCGGCTGCTGCCGCAGATCGCCGCCGCGCGCGTGCTGACGCTCGAGGGCTTCACGCGCGGCGCCTTCCTGGTGCTGCTGGGCCTGTTCAAGAAGATCGTCATCGCCGACGGCCTGTCCGAGACCATCGATCCGGTCTTCAGCGGGCAGGGCGGCTTCAGCGGCGCCGACATGGCGGCCGCCTCCTACCTCTACGTGCTGCAGATCTACTGCGACTTCTCGGGCTACACGGACGTCGCCCGCGGCGTCGCACGGATGCTGGGCTTCGACGTCGTCAAGAACTTCATGACGCCGTTCTATGCCAAGTCGCCGTCCGAGTACTGGACGCGCTGGCACATCAGCCTGTCGAGCTGGGTCAAGGACTACATCTACCTGCCGCTTGCGCTGCACTACCTGCGCAAGGGCGACAGCAAGCTCAACGAGGCCCGCCCGCACCTCTACGCGATGCTGCTGATGGGCCTGTGGCACGGCGCGGCCTGGACCTACATCCTCTGGGGCCTGTACCACGGGCTGATGCTGGTCCTGTGGTCAGTGGTCAAGTGGCCCAGGGCGCTGAAGCCGCTGCGCAAGCGCATCCCCGGCGCGTTCTGGATCGTGCTCTACTTCCACGTGACGCTCGTGAGCCTGCTGATCTTCCGTGCCACGTCGGTCGAGCAGATCGGCGACTTCCTGGGCGCGATCGCCCACATCGGCGCGCTCGACTTCCACCTCAAGCGCCCGACCTTCGCGACGCTGCTGGCGATCCCGCTGTTCCTCGTGCTGGACCACCTGGCCTACCGCCACGAGAGCGAGCGCTTCTACCTGCGCTGGCCGCCGATGGCCCGTGGCGCGCTGTATGCCACGCTGTTCACGCTCCTGCTGATGGGGCTGTCGAATGCATCCACCCAGTTCATCTACTTCCAGTTCTGAGGCCGCGCCGGCTGCGTCGCGCTGGCGCGCCGCCGGCGTGACGGCGGCCTGGTTCGTCGCGGCGCTGCTGCTGTTCGAGCTGCTGTGCTGGTTCGCGTTCAATCACACGCCGCTGCGCAACGCGTCGATGCGGTCCTACTTCTGGTACGGCTCGTCCTACGAGAGCAAGCTGCGCCAGCTGGTCGCGACGCCGAACCCGGCGCCCAACTCCATCCTGTTCGCCGGCTGGATCAACGAGGCGGCGCTGGCCGACAAGCCGGTCGACGTCGACGTCACGGTCTACGGCAGCTCGTTCGCCGGCAACCTGGGCAAGGCGATGCGCGAGCTGCGGCCGGACCTGAAGCTGCGCTTCGTCGGCGGCCCGGGCGCGCCGCTTAACCACGCCTACGGCTTCTACGAGCTGGACCGCACGAAGCGCAAGACGCGCACGGCGGTCATCGGCGTCGCCTCCGAGGACGTCGCGCAGGTGCTGACGATGAACATCGGCAGCGTCAACGCCGACGCGCCGATGCCGTACTTCTTCCCGCGCTACGAGCTGGTCGATGGTCGCATCGAGCGCACCGGCACGCCGCTGATCAACTCGCCGGACGACCTGGCCCGGGCTTTCCGGGACGACCCGGCGCTCTGGAGCCGCCAGCTCGACGTGATGGCGCAGCACGACGACGCGTTCCAGCGCACCCTGTTCGCCGCCAGCGCGCTCGACCACAGCCTGATCGCCCGCTTCGTGCGGCGCGGCCTGGCCAAGCGGCACGCCGACAACTACACGGCCCAGGCCTACGGCCCCCGCGGCTTCAAGCAGGACTCGCACATCATCCAGGTGTTCGAGGCGCTGCTGCAGCGCATGGTCGACGACCTGCGCGCCGAGGGCGTGAAGCCCGTCGTCGTGCTGTTCTCGACGCGCGACTACGCGAACCACCTGGACCTGCTGCTGCGCCGGACGCTGGAGGCGCGGGGCGTGCCGGTGGTCAGCAGCTTCGACCTGTGCCCGTCGACCGACCGCACCCACTACATCCCCGATGGCCACTTCACACCGCAGTGCGACCTGAAGGCGGCGCGGGCGACGCTCGCGGTGCTCGACCAGGACGGCGGACCGACCCGATGAAGAGTGCACTCAAGACCCATCTGCGGGCCGGCGCCCATGACGAGGCGCTGTCGCTGCTGCTGCAGGCCTCGCCGTCCGATCCGATCGATGACCTGCAGTACGCCGGCACGGCGCTGGACAAGATCCCGCGCGAGCTGCTCGACGCGCGGGTGCCGCTGCGCAAGCGGCTGGCGATCCTCGGTGGCGCGACGACACAGTTCTTCGTGCCGTTGCTGCGGCTGTTCGCGCTGCGGCGCGGCGTCCACCTCGAGATCTACGAGAGCGACTTCGGCCTGTTCGAGCAGGAGATCTGGTCCGACTCGGCGTCGCTGCGGGCGTTCAAGCCGGACGTGATCCACTTCCACGTCTGCAGCCAGAACCTGCCGTTCGCCTATCACGAGGACGATGCCGCGGCCCGCGCCGAGGCCGAGTCCACACGGTTCCGCACGCTGTATGCGACGGCCGCCGAGCGCTTTGCCTGCCAGGTGCTGGCCGACAACTTCGCGACCGAGGTCGAGCGGCCCTACGGCAGCCTCGATGCCGTGCTCGGCGGCACCCGCAACAGCCTGCTGCGCGCGGTGAACCTGGCGCTGGCGCGCCATCTCCCGCCGCAGGTCTTCCTGCACGACGTGGACATGCTGTCGGCGGTCCACGGCAAGGCCCGCTGGTCGGACGCCCGGCTGTATCACTCGGCCAAGTGCGCCATCAGCTTCGACTGCCAGCCCCACTACGCCGACCACCTGGCGGCGGCCCTGGCGGCGATGTTCGGCAAGTCGAAGAAGTGCCTCGTGCTCGACCTCGACAACACGCTGTGGGGCGGCGTGATCGGCGACGACGGCCTGGGCGGCATCCAGCTCGGCGCGGGCGTGCCGGCCGGTGAGGCCTTCGTCGCCTTCCAGCGCTACGTCAAGGCGCTGAAGGATCGCGGCGTGTTGCTGGCCGTGGCCAGCAAGAACCACCACGAGAACGCGGTGCTGCCGTTCCGCGAGCATCCCGACATGGTGCTGAAGGAGTCCGACATCAGCTGCTTCGTCGCCAACTGGGAGCCGAAGGACGGCAACATCGCGGCGATCGCGCGTCAGCTCAACATCGGGACCGATGCGCTGGTCTTCTTCGACGACAACCCGGCCGAGCGCGAACTCGTCAGGACCCGCCTGCCCGAGGTGACCGTGCCGGAGGTGCCGGTCGATCCGTCCTACTACGTGCAGTGCCTGGTCGACGGCCACTGGTTCGACACGCTCGGCGTCACCGCCGAGGACCGCCAGCGCAGCGACTTCTTCCAGGGCAACGTCGCGCGCGAGAGCCTGGAGAAGTCGGCCGCCAACTACGACGACTACCTGCGCCAGCTCGAGATGACGGCCGTGGTCGAGCAGGTGACCGAGCAGAACCTCGCGCGCACCACGCAGCTGATCAACAAGACGAACCAGTTCAACCTGACGACGCGGCGCATGACCGAAGCCGAGGTGCGGGCCCAGGCGGCCGACCCGCTGCGCTACACCTCGACCACTCGGCTCACCGACAAGTTCGGCGACAACGGCCTGATCAGCGTCGTGCTCGGCAGCGTGCCGGCCGATGCGCCGGACCTGCTCGACATCGAGGTGTGGCTGATGAGCTGCCGCGTGCTCAAGCGCGGCGTCGAGGTGCTGGACCTGGAGCAGCTGCTCGCGTTCTGCCGGCGCCGGGGCCTGAAGCGCCTGCGCGGGCGTTACCTGCCGACCGCCAAGAACCAGCTCGTCGAAGGACACTATGCATCGCTCGGCTTCAAGCGGATCGAGTCCGGCGGCGAAGGGTCGACCTGGATCTACGCCGTCGACGAACCCCTCGGCCTGTCGCACAGCATCCAGATTCGCAACTGATCGGAGACCATGACCATGCGGGACTTTCGCGGCGAACTGCAGGACATCTTCCGCGATCTCTTCGATGACGACGACATCGAGATCCACGCCGGCACCACCGCGGCCGACATCAAGGGCTGGGATTCGCTCAACAACGTGCGCCTCGTCGTGATGATCGAGAAGCACTTCGGCATCCGCTTCAGCACCGGCGAGGTGGTGAGCCTGAAGGACGTCGGCGAACTCCTCACGTTGATCGAAGCGCGCGCCGCCGGCTAGCCCTGTGCGATCAGCGGCACCGGCACGGCGTCGCCGTGGATGCGCGTGTGGCGGCCGTGGCCGGTGTTGACGATGTGGAAGAGCTTCATGTGGTCCGAGGTCGTCACGACGGTGGGCGGCTTGGGCGTGTGAATGCCGAACAGCCCCGGATAGTCCCCGCGGTAGACCGTCTTGACGCGGCTGCCGCCCTCGCTGCGGGCGTTGGCCCAGACATGGCGCAGCTCGCGGAAGGCAAGGTTGGGCGTCGCGACGCGCGTGGCGAGGCGGCGCCGCACGGCCTCCCAAAGCCGCGCCCGGGCCGCCAGCATCACGCGCACGCCCCGCTTGCGCCATAGCGCACCCGGCAGCCAGGACAGCGAGCGGACCTCGGCCCAGTGACAGGGCGCCGTCAGCGCAGGCAGGTTGATGCGCTCGACGTGGGCGCGCACCGTCTCGCCCGGGATGCCGAGGAACTCGTCGAGGTCGATCAGCGCCAGGTAGGAGCAGTCGCCCAGGTAGCGATGCCGGACCATGGTAAGGAAGGCGGTCTGCGCGTGGTGCTTGTTGCGCGCGGCCTGCGGGTCGACCAGGCCCGACTTGAAGGCCTCGGACTCGGGGTCCAGCCAGTACGGGAAGTCCCACTCGCCGTAGACGATGTCGTCGGCGTCCGGCAGCAGGCGGCGTACCCTGGAGAGGTCGCCGTTGTAGTAGAGGTAGAAGCGGTCGACGCCCTGCAGCTTGTAGTAGCGGTAGAAGGTCGGGATGTCGGCGAAGTCGTCCTTGAACAGCGTCGCGATCGCGAACTCGGGCGCCGGCCGACCCGTGTCGGGCTCGAGCAACGCCGCCAGCTGCTGGCCCTGGTAGCGGACCTGCAGTTCCAGCCGCGATCCGCGGCACGAGTCGTCGAGCGGGTAGACGATGGCCCGCGAGGGCTCGTACTCGTTGGCGCCGATCTCCTCGAAGCGGCTCAGCCGTTGCCCGTCGAGTCGCACCTCGACCTGCGCGAAGTCGAAGACGACGTCCGGGTAGTAGGTCGAGACGAGCACCAGCCGCCGGTCGCGGACGAAGGCGTCGAAGAACAGGAAGCGGCCGGGTCTCGAGGCGATGGCGAACGCGAGGGGGAGGAGGTCGGGGCGCATCGGCAAGGGCGTGGGACGGTCGCTGGCGATTGCCGCAAAGCATAGTCGCGCAGGGCCGGTCCGGCGACGGCGCTGCCCCATCCGACTAGGGGTGGCAGGCCGCGGAGGCGGCGCATTCGTCACGTTTTTCCGCAGGTCCGCGACGGCGTCGTGCTCGCCAAAGGACGCGCCCCCTGGGCCTGGGAGGCCGAGGGGGCGCGGTTGGGGTGGAGGCGATCCCGTGCGAGGGCCAGCCTCGCGCGGGATCGGGGTCGTGGGTCGACCTCAGCGAGCGCAGACGCCCGTCGTGGCCAGGGCGCCCGTCAAGGTGACGTTGCCGCTCAGGATGGCGCCGGCGGCGCCGACGGCGACGGCTGCGGCACCGCTGACGGGGGTGGTCTGGCAGAGGGTGTTGTTGCGCACGACGGCGCCGGTGGAGGCGACGTCCTGCTCGCCGTTGGCGGGCTCGACGACACCGACGTGGTAGGTGGCGCGGGTGTTGATGGAGCGGTTGTTCTCGATGACGATGCCCGGGGCGGAGTTGACGCAGATCGAGCACAGGCCGAGGTTGACGATGGTGTTGCCGCGCACGACGGTGTTGCGGAAGGTCTCGACGGAGTCGTAGCCCGAGGTGATGGCCACGCCGTAGCAGGTCATGGCGCTGGCGTCCTGCTCGAGGAGGTTGTTCTCGATCGTCATGCCGTTGATGACGCCGTGGACCGTCACGTTGCCGCCGGTGCACTGGCCGTTGACGACCGAGTTGCGGATGAAGCGGTTGTTGGTGATGCGCACGTTGTCGGAGTGGCTGAGGTAGAGGGCGTGGTTGCGCGGGTCGCCGTTGAAGTTGTTGGCCTCGAAGAGGACGTTGTCGATGGTGAGGTTGTCGGCGCCGCCCAGCCAGCCCATGGAGCCATTGCGGCGGATGGTGGAGTTGCGCAGGGAGACGTTGTTGACGCCGTAGGGCGAGCCCGGGGTGCCGTAGATGCCGATCCAGAAGCCGGTGATCTCGACGTTCTCGATGGTGACGTCATGGACGTTGTGGAGCAGCCAGATGCCGGTCTGGCCGGAGCCCAGGCCGTCGATCCTGAGGTTGCGCAGGACGTAGCCGCCGTCGTTGTCGGTGTTGCCCCAGCGGCCGCCGAGCTGGATGGCGGCGGCGGCGGAGGTGGAGCGCAGGGAGGGGGCGGGGCCGGAGCCCCAGGCGTCCAGGACGAGGGGGTTGGCGGCGGAGACGTTGTTGTTGGCGATCTCGAGCTGGCCGATGTTCCAGGAGCCGCCGCGGGCGAAGTAGAGCTGGGAGCCGGCGCCCAGGGTGCTGAGGTTGATGCCGGAGAGGTCGCGCTTGGGCGAGGCCTGGGTGCCGGCGTTGGCGTTGTTGCCCGCCACGCATCCCGCCGCAGCACCCGTCTGGCAGTCGCTGAAGTAGAGGACCGTCGCGCCGGACGGAGCCGGAGCTGGCGCGGGTGCCGGTGCGGGGGCAGGAGCCGGCGCCGGAGCAGGTGCCGGAGCAGGTGCCGGTGCCGGAGCAGGGGCGGGTGCCGGAGCAGGTGCCGGTGCCGGAGCAGGGGCAGGTGCCGGAGCAGGTGCCGGAGCAGGCGCAGGTGCCGGCGCAGGGGCAGGAGCAGGTGCCGGCGCAGGAGCGGGTGCCGGCGCAGGGGCGGGTGCCGGCGCAGGGGCGGGTGCCGGCGCAGCGCTGCCGCTGCTCACGTAGCAGGCCTTGTAGACACCGGGGATCGGATCGCTGCCGAAGAAGGCGATGGAACAGTTGCCGGTGCCGGACACGGTGCGCTGCACGTAGCGACCGCCGTCACCGAAGATCACTTCGCGCGCGCCGCCGTTGACCGTGAAGTTCCGACCTTCCCAGGCGACCTGCGTCCAGCGCTGGTTGTTCCAGGTGACGGTCACCGGCCGCGAGGCCAGGGCCTCTGCCGACTCGTCCGTTGCCTCGCTTTCGGCAGCCGGGTCGCCCGAGCCGCCGCAGGCGGCCAGCAGGGTCGAACTGGCAATCATCAGGGTCAGCAGGCGCAGTCGCGAGACAGAGAGGTTCTTCATGGTCATCACTCACGTTCCAGAAATCGGGTTCCCAACAAACACCCCGGGCGCGGTACGCACGGCAGCGACGAAAGCAGCACCTGGGCGGCAGACCGACGGGGTCGGTGCGACGTGGAACGTGGAAGACGCCTGGCAACTGCTGCCGGCCTCGCTGCGTCCCGTGCGATGCGCGGTGGACGCCCGAACCCGGGACTGCCACTGATAACGACGCCCCTTGTTGCTCGATGAGCGGATAGACGTAAGCGCGCGGGTCAAGCTGTAACGGCTGGTGCGCGATCGATCGCAGCGCGAGCGAGCCCCATGCAGCCGCGAGAGCGACCTGGAGAACGCGGCCGGACTTTCTTCACGGGCAAGTCGTGTCGCGACGGATGCGGCGCGACAAGCCGGCGGTCGATCGCCGACGCGCTGTGGTGCGCGTCGACCGCGGTCCCGGAGGCGGGCCGGATGCACGCCTACAACATGAGGCGGCTACCCATTTAGGGGGGCGGACCGTGCATCGGCCGCAAATAATAGGGGTCTGACGCCTGCGCGTGCGCCACCCTTCATGACACTGACGGTGAATGGCGGCACCATGCAAAGCGAGGAGGGCGTGCCGGTCCGGAAGCTGCCGCGATCGGATCGCTGGCACCCCACGGTGCGACAGCCCGCGCTCCTCACCGCCGATCCCTGCTGACCTTCATCCAGAGCCTCATGACGACCCCTTGGCGCTGCGTACTCCTCGGTTCCGAGTCCTTGCTGATCCAGTGCGCCGAGTCGCTGGAACAGGCCGGCCACCAGGTCGTGGCCGTCGTCACCGCGCGGCCGGCGATCCGGCGCTGGGCCGGCGAGCGCGGCATCCGCGTGCTGCGCGACGCCGCGGCGCTGCTTGCTGCCCAGGACCTGCGGCCGCTCGACTACGTCTTCAGCGTCACCAACCTGTCGGTGCTGCCGGACGCGGTGATCGCGCTGCCGACCCGCGCCGCGATCAACTTCCACGACGGCCCGTTGCCCGAGTACGCCGGCCTCAACACGCCCGTGTGGGCCCTGCTGGCCGGGGAGCGCCAGCACGGCATCACCTGGCACCTGATGACCGCCGAGGTCGATCGCGGCGACATCCTGGCGCAGCGGCGCTTCGACATCGCGGACGGCGAGACCGCACTGACGCTCAACACCAAGTGCTACGAGGCCGCCATCGAAGGCTTCGAGGAACTGCTGGCCGGATTGGGACGCGGCGACCTGGCCGGTCGGCCGCAACCCGGCGCTCCCACGCACTACTACGGTCGCAAGGACCGTCCGGCGGCCGCCTGCGCCCTGCCTTGGGATCAGCCGGCCGATCGCCTTGCCACGCTGGTGCGCGCGCTCGACTTCGGTACCTACGCGAACCCGATCGGTGCGCCGAAGACCTCGCTGGGCGGGCAACCGATCCTGGTGGCGGCGCTGCAGGTGCAGGAGACGCGCTCCGGCGCGGCACCCGGCAGCATCGTGGCCGTCGACGGCAGCGGCGTGACGGTCGCGACGCAGGACCAGGATGTGCTGCTGCAGCGCTTCGGCGCGCTCGACGGCAAGTCGCTGTCGCCCACCGAGGCGGCGTCGCGCTTCGGCCTGCGCGCCGGCCTGACCTTCGACGTGCTCGATGCGACCCAGGCCGCCGGCCTGAGCGAGCTGAACGCCGCGGTCTGCGCGCACGAGGGCTTCTGGCTGCGCCGCCTCGAGACGCAGGAGACGGTGGAGTTGCCCACCATCGACCGCAGCGCGCCGCCCGCATCCCCAAGTCATCAGTCGCTCGACGCGACGCCGCCGTCGGTGCCCGGCGCCGCAGCGGCCGATCGCGCGACGACGTTGGTCGCGAGCCTGGTGGGATTGCTGGCGCGGCTCGGCGACAAGGACGGTTTCGACATCGGCTATGCCGACCCGGCGCTGCGCGCGCTGGTCGGCCCGTGGTCCGCCTGGTTCGCGCCGCAGGTGCCGCTGCGCGCCACGATCGACTTCGCCTTGCCCTTCGAGGCCCTGCGCGACGCCGTGCGTGCCGAACAGGCGGAGATCCGCCGCCGCGGCAGCTTCGCGACCGACCTCGTGGCGCGCGTGCCCGAACTGCGCGTCGCGGCCGCCGTGCGCGACCCGCGCGTGCTGCCGGTGGCCGCCATCGTGGTCGATCGTCTGGATGACGCGACGGCGCAGCCGGGCAGCGAGCTGACGGTGGCCTTCGCGGCCGACGGCAGCGCCAGCCGCTGGCTGTTCGACGCGGCCAAGCTGTCGCGCGGGCATGTCGCGGCGCTGCAGGAGCAGTTCGCGCAGTTCGTCGCCGCCGCCGATGCCGACCCGAAGCGCCCGCTGGCCGAGCTGCCGCTGCTCGGCACGGCGGCGCTGCACCAGGTGCTGGTCGAGTGGAACGACACCGCCGCGCCGGTCCGCACCGACGCCTGCGTGCACCGCCTGATCGAGGAGCAGGCCGCGCGCACGCCCGAGCACGTGGCCCTCACCTGCGAAGGCCGCTCGCTCAGTTATGCCGAGCTGAACGCCCGCGCCAACCAGCTGGCGCGCCGCCTCGCGGCGATGGGCGTCGGCCCCGACGTGCTGGTCGGCCTGATGTGCGAGCGCTCGGTCGAGCTGATGGTCGGCCTGCTGGCGATCCAGAAGGCCGGCGGTGCCTACGTGCCGCTCGACCCGACCTATCCGCGCGACCGCATCGCCTACATGGTCGAGGATGCCAAGGTGCCGGTCCTGCTGACGCTGGAGCGCCTGCGCGGCGACCTGCCGAAGCATCGCGCCAAGGTCCTGTGCCTGGACAGCGACTGGCCGTCCATCGCGTCCGAGTCCGCCGAGCCCTTCGACGGCGGCGCCGAGCCGCGCCACCTGGCCTACGTGATCTACACCTCGGGCTCGACCGGCAAGCCCAAGGGCGTGATGGTCGAGCACCGCAACGTCGTCAACTTCTTCGGCGGCATGGACCGGCACCTCGGCAGCGACGCGGCCGGCACGTGGCTGGCGGTCACCAGCCTGAGCTTCGACATCTCGGTGCTCGAGCTGTGCTGGACGCTGACGCGCGGCTTCCACGTCGTGATGTCCTCGGACGAGGATCGGGGGGCGGCCGGCCCGGCGCGCGGACCGGCGGCGCACCGGCCGCTGGACTTCAGCCTGTTCTACTTCTCGGCCGACGAGGCCGAAGGCCAGGGCCACGAGAAGCGCGACAAGTACAAGCTGCTCCTCGAAGGCGCGAAGTACGGCGACCAGCACGGCTTCGCGGCCGTGTGGACGCCGGAGCGCCACTTCCATGCCTTCGGTGGCCTCTACCCGAATCCGGCGGTCACCGGCGCTGCGATCGCGGCCGTCACCGAGCGCGTGCAGATCCGCGCCGGCAGCGTCGTGCTGCCACTGCACCACCCCCTGCGCGTGGCCGAGGAATGGTCGGTGGTGGACAACATCTCCGGCGGGCGGGTCGGCATCTCCTTCGCGTCGGGCTGGCAGCCCAACGACTTCGTGCTCAAGCCGGAGAACTACGCCGACAACAAGAACGTCATGCTGCGCAACATCGAGGTGGTGCGCCGCCTCTGGCGCGGCGAGACGCTGCCCTTCGACGGCCCGCTCGGCAAGCCGGTCGAGACCCACATCCTGCCGCGCCCGGTGCAGAAGGAACTGCCCTACTGGGTGACGTCGGCGGGCAATCCCGAGACCTTCGCCGCCGCCGGGCGCATCGGCGCCAACGTGCTGACCCATCTATTGGGCCAGACCGTCGAGGAGCTGAAGGACAAGCTCGCCGCCTACCGCGCCGCGCGCAAGGAGGCCGGCCACGAAGGCGAAGGCTACGTGTCGCTGATGCTGCACAGCTTCGTCGGCCCGGACCCGGCGGCTGTGCGCGCCAAGGTGAAGCAGCCGCTGATCGAGTACCTGCGCACCTCGCTCAACCTCGTCAAGCAGTACGCCTGGTCCTTCCCGGCGTTCAAGAACCGCGACGCGATGGGCGGCATCGACCTGCAGACGCTGTCCAAGGAGGAGATGGACGCGCTGCTCGAGCATTCCTTCGAGCGCTACTACGAGACCTCGGGCCTGTTCGGCACGCCCGAGAGCTGCCTCGCGATGATCGATTCGATCAAGGCGATCGGCGTCGACGACGTGGCCTGCCTGATCGACTTCGGCGTCGATTCGCCCAGCGTGCTCGAGCACCTGCCCTACCTGAACGAGCTGCGGCGCCTGTCGCTGCCGCCGCGCGCGGCGTCGCACGAGCACACGCTGCCGCAGCTGCTGCAGCGCCATACCGTCACGCACCTGCAATGCACGCCGTCGATGGCACGCATGCTGCTGATGGACGACGCCGCCAAGCCCGGCCTGGCCAAGCTGCAGCGCATGATGGTCGGCGGCGAGGCGCTGCCGGCCTCGCTGGCGCGCGAGCTGACCGAGCTGATGGCGGGCGGCACGCTGATGAACATGTACGGCCCGACCGAGACGACGATCTGGTCGGCCGTCCACCGCGTCGATGCTGGCGACACCAGCATCCCGCTCGGCCGCCCACTGGCCAACCAGGCGATCTACATCCTCGACCGCCGCCAGCAGCCGCTGCCCGTGGGCGTACCCGGCGAACTGGTCATCGGCGGCGCGGGCGTCGTGCGCGGCTACCTGCACCGGCCCGAGCTGACGGCCGAGCGCTTCCTGCCGCATCCCTTCCAGGGCGCGGCCGGCGGGCGCGTCTACCGCACCGGCGACCTGGCGCGGCTGCGGTCCGACGGCACGGTCGAGTTCCTCGGCCGCCTGGACCACCAGGTCAAGGTGCGCGGCTACCGCATCGAGCTCGGCGAGATCGAGTCGGCGCTGCTCGGCCACGAGGCCGTGCGCGAGGCCGTGGTCGTGGCCCGCGAGGACGTGCCCGGCGACACGCGCCTGGTCGCCTACCTGGTCGCGGCGGGCGAGGCGCCCGGTGCGTCGGCGCTGCGCGAGCACCTGCGCGAGCGGCTGCCCGACTTCATGCTGCCCGCGCACTTCGTCGTGCTGCCGGCGCTGCCTCAGACGCCCAACGGCAAGATCGATCGCAAGGCGCTGCCGGCGCCGGACGTCGCGCGCGCCCCGGTCGCCGAGGCCGCCTTCATCGCACCCACCAGCGACCTCGAAGAGACCATCGCCTCGATCTGGAAGGACGTGCTCAAGCTGCCCCAGGTCGGCACGCGCGACAACTTCTTCGACCTGGGCGGCCACTCGCTGCTCGCGGTGCAGACCCATCGGCGCCTCAAGGAGGCGCTGCAGCGCGAGCTGTCGATCACCGACATCTTCCGCTTCCCCACCATCCAGAGCCTGAGCCAGTACCTCGGCGGCGAGGGCGAGGAGGACGCCGCGGCGCAGGCCGGCAAGGCGCGGGCCCAGGGTCGTCGTGCGGCGATGCAGCGGCGCCAGGCCGGGCGCCCGGCGGTGAGTTCGGGCCAGGACGCCTGAGCCCGCCCCGACCCACGACAGGAAGATTGCAAGGACTTGCGCGTTGACTGACACGAACGACAGTGACATCGCCATCGTCGGGATGGCGATCCGGGTGCCCGATGCGAACGATGCCGACCAGTTCTGGGCCAACCTGAAGGCGGGCCACGAGTCGGTGCGGACCTACACCGACGAGGAACTGATCGCCAAGGGCGTGTCGCGATCCACGCTGGCCGATCCGCACTACGTGAAGGCCGGCATCCCGCTCCAGGACCTCGACCAGTTCGACCCCGAGTTCTTCGGCTTCTCGCCCAAGGAAGCCGGCATCCTCGATCCGCAGCACCGCCACTTCTACGAGGTCTGCTGGGAGGCGCTGGAGCGCGCCGGCCACACGCCCGACTCCTTCGAGGGCTCGATCGGCCTGTTCGCCGGCTGCGGCATGGGGGCCTACTTCACCTTCAACCTGCTGACCAACCCGGACCTGATCGACAACGTCGGACTCTTCCTGCTGCGCCACACCGGCAACGACAAGGACTTCCTCGCGACGCGCGTCTCCTACGCCTTCAACCTGCAGGGCCCGAGCGTCAACGTGCAGACGGCCTGCTCGACCTCGCTGGTGGCCACCCACATGGCGGTGCAGAGCCTGCTGTCGGGCGAGTGCGACATGGCGCTGGCGGGCGGCGTGACGATCGAGTTCCCGCACGGCGTCGGCTACCACTACAAGGAAGGGGAGGTGCTCTCGCCCGACGGTCATTGCCGGACCTTCGATCATCGCTCCAAGGGCACGGTGTTCGGCAGCGGTGCCGGCGTCGTCGTGCTGCGGCGGCTGGCCGACGCGCTGCGCGACGGCGACCACGTCCATGCGGTCATCAAGGGCAGTGCGGTCAACAACGACGGCTCGCGCAAGGTCGGCTACCTCGCGCCCAGCGTCGACGGCCAGGCGGCCTGCGTGGCCGAGGCGCTGGCGGTCGCCGACATCGACGCCGATTCGCTGAGCTACATCGAGTGCCACGGCACCGCCACGCCGGTCGGCGATCCGATCGAGATCGCGGCGCTGACCCAGGCCTTCCGCACCTCGAGCGAGCGCGTCGGCTTCTGCAAGGTCGGCTCGGTCAAGACCAACATCGGCCACCTCGACACCGCCGCCGGCGTGGCCAGCCTGATCAAGGCCTCGCTCGCGCTCGAGAACCGCCAGATCCCGCCCTCGCTCAACTTCGAGGCGCCCAACCCGCGCATCGGCTTCGAGGGCAGCCCCTTCGTCGTGGCGAACCAGCTCGCCGACTGGCAGCGCGGCGACGGGCCGCGCCGCGCCGGGGTCAACTCGCTGGGTGTCGGTGGCACCAATGCCTTCGTCGTGCTGCAGGAGGCGCCGGCCGCGCCGGCGCCCAAGGCCGATGCCTCGGCCCAGCTGTTGCTGCTGTCGGCGCGCAGCCGCAAGTCGCTCGACGAATACGGCAAGCGCCTGGCCGGCTGGCTGCGCGCGCACCCCCAGGCCGAACTGGCCGACGTGGCCTGGACCCTGAAGGTCGGGCGCCGCGGCTTCGAGCACAAGCGCGTGCTGGCGGCCGCGAACGCGGCCGAGGCGATCAAGCTGCTGGAGGAGGGCGATGCCAAGCGCGTGTTCACGCACACGCAGGAGCTCGAGCGTCCCCGCCTGGCCTTCATGTTCCCCGGCGGCGGCGCGCAGTACGTCCAGATGGGACGCGACCTGTACGAGCGCGAGCCGGTGTTCCGCGAATGGGTCGACAAGGGCCTGGCGATCCTCAAGAACCGCTTCGGTGCGGACCTGGCACCGGTCCTGCTGCCGGCCGGTGAGCCGGCGCCCGACCTGGTCGAGCGGATCGGCCGACCGTCGGCCCAGCTGCCGCTGACCTTCCTGGTCGAGGTCGCGCTGACCAAGCTCTGGGAGCACTACGGCGTCAAGCCCGAGGTCGTGATCGGCCACAGCATGGGCGAGAACACGGCGGCCTTCGTCGCCGGCGTGTTCTCGTTCGAGGACGCGCTGGGCCTGCTGCTGCTGCGCGGCCAGCTGGTCGAGCAGACCGCCCCTGGCGGCATGCTCAGCGTGCCCATGCCCGCCGCCGAGCTGCGACCCTTGCTCGGCGACGCGCTCGACCTGGCCTCGGCCAACAGCCCGCAGCTGTCGGTGGCCTCCGGTCCGCCGGAGGCGCTGGACGCCCTGTCGGCGCGTCTCAAGGCCGACGGCGTCGACACCCAGCGCGTCAAGGTGCTGGTGGCCGGCCACTCGCGGCTGCTCGACGTCATCCTGCCGCGCTTCCGCGCCTACCTGCAGGGCATCCAGCTGCACGAGCCCAAGCTGCGGATCGTCTCCAACCACACCGGCAAGTGGCTGGAGCCGTCCCAGGCACGCGACCCCGAGTACTGGGTCCAGCACTTCCGCCACGCGATCCTGTTCGCCGACGGCGTGGACACGCTGCTCGAATCCGACGACCTGGTGTTCCTCGAGGTCGGGCCCGGCAACATGCTCGGTTCCTTCGTGCGCCAGAACACGCGGGCGCCGGGGCAGCGCGTGCTGTCGTCGATGCGCCACCCGCAGGACGCGACGCCGGACGACGTCTACTTCCGCACCGTGATGGGCCGGCTGTGGGCGCTCGGCATCGACTTCGACACCCAGCGCTTGTGGGGCAAGGGTCGCCGGCGCCTGCCGCTGCCGACCTACGCCTTCCAGCATGCGCGCTACTGGATCGATCCGGGCGCCGGCAGCAGCCCGGCGCAGGCCGACACGCAACGGCCGCTGAAGCAGCCCGAGCTGCGCGACTGGTTCCGCAAGCCGCGCTGGGTGCAGCAGGGCATCCTCGACAGCTCCGAGGATGCGCACACCTGGCTCGCCTTCGTCGGGCGCGACGCGCTCGGGCAGGGCCTGCTGACCTGCCTGCGCGACGCCGGTCATCGCGTCATCGCGGTGCTGCCGGGCGACACCTTCGCCCAGGTCGACGATTCGACCTACACGCTGGCGGCCGAGGCCGGCGGCGCGGGCTATCCGGAGCTGCTCGAGGCCCTGGCCGAACGCCAGATCGTCCCCGATCGCGTGCTGCACGGCTGGCTCGTCACGCTGGACCGCGCCTTCCGGCCCGGCTCGACCTTCCTGCATCGCAACCAGGAGCACGGCTTCTACTCGCTGTTCCACCTGGCGCGCGCGCTGGGCAAGGCCGGACTCACCGACCAGCCGCTGCACCTGACGGTGCTGGCCAACGGCGCCCAGCGCGTCGGCGACGAGGCCCTGCCTTTCCCCGACAAGGCGACCGCGCTCGGCCCGTGCGCGGTGATCCCGCGCGAGTTCCCCAGGCTCAGCTGCGCCTTCGTCGACATCGACATCGGCACCGCCTCGGGCAACGGTCGCCGCGCGCCGCCGGCCGATGCCGACGTGGCCCGCGTGCTGGGCGACGTCAGCGGCGAGCTGGTCGCCGAGCCCGGCACGCGCGTGATCGCGTGGCGCGGTGGCGTGCGCTGGCAGCGGCACCTGGCGCCGGCGCGACCGTCGACAACCGCGCCGAAGCCGCGCCTGCGGCAGGGCGGCACCTACCTGATCACCGGCGGCCTGGGCGGCATCGGCGGCCTGATCGCCGAGTGGCTGGCGCGCGAGCAGCAGGCCAAGCTCGTGCTGATCGGCCGCACGCCGCTGCCGCAGCGCGCCGACTGGGACGACTGGCTGGCGCGCCACAAGGCCGACGACTCGATCGCCCGCGCCATCGTCAAGGTGCGCGAGCTCGAGGCCCTGGGTGCGACCGTGCTGCCGCTGTCCGCCGACGTGGCGGTGGCCGACAGCATGGCCGAGGCCGTGGCCCAGGCGCGCAGCGCCTTCGGCACGGTGCACGGCGTCTTCCATGCCGCCGGCGTGATCCGCGACGGCCTGATCCCGATGAAGAGCGCGCGCGACATCGAGGACGTGTTCTCGGCCAAGGTCTACGGCAGCCTGATCCTCGACGAGCTCTTCCGCGAGTCGGCCCTGGACTTCATGCTGCTGTTCTCGTCGACCAGCAGCTACATCGCACCGGCCGGGCAGGTGGACTACGTCGGCGCCAGCGCCTTCGTCAACGCCTTCGCCGAGTCCTGCCGCGGCCAGCGCCGCTATCCCGTCACCGCGGTCGCCTGGGGCATCTGGAAGGACGTGGGCATGGTCGGCCGCCTGGGTGCCGAGTCCGAGCCGGCCCCCGCCGACGCCGGCATCGCGCTGGCCGAGGCGCTGCCGGTCGCGAGCCCGCACTTCGAGCGGCGCTACGTCTCGCGCGACGGTCTCGCACAACGTCACCTGCTGACCGGCACGCTGTCGGCGCAGCGCGACTGGGTCATCGACGAGCACCGGCTCGGCAGCGGCGAGGCGCTGCTGCCCGGCACCGGCTACCTCGAGCTGATCCGCGCCGCGCTGGCCGAGATCGGCAGCGCCGGTGCGTGGCAGCTGAGCAACCTGGTGTTCGAGTCGCCGCTGTTCGTGGCCGATGGCGCCGACCGGAGCTTCCGCCTCAGCCTGCGCGGCGACGAGCAGCGCTGGGACGTCGAACTGCTGGCCGCCCAGGGCGACGGCTTCGAGCGCTGCGCCAGCGCGCGCATCCTGCCGCTGCAGGGCGGCGCGCCGGCGCCGCTGACGCTGTCTGCGATCGAGGCCCGCTGCACCGCCGCGACCACCGCGGCCGCCGGATCGAGCAGCCTGCGCACGCGCCAGGAGGCGCACCTGCGCTTCGGGCCGCGCTGGCGCGTGCTCAAGCGCCTGCACCTCGGCGAGCGCGAGGCGCTGGCCAGGCTGCAGCTGCCGGCCGACTTCGAGGCCGATCTCGCGACCCACGGCCTGCACCCCGGCGTGCTGGACATCGCCACCGGCTGCGCGATGGACCTGATCCCGGGCTACGCCGGCCAGGACGTCGCGCAGAGCCTGTGGGCGCCGATCTCCTACCGCGGCCTGCGCTTCCACGCGCCGATCGAGGCCGAGGTCTACAGCTGGATCCGGCTGGCCGGCGAGGGCTCGTCGGTGCGCAGCGACTTCGCCGCCTTCGACGTGAGCATCGTCGATGCGCAGGGTCGGGTGCTGGTCGAGGTCGAGCAGCTGACCTTGCGGCGCCTCGACGGCCCCTGGCACGCCCCACGCGCCGGCGCCGCGCCGGGCGCGACCGACAACACCGGCGAGGCCACGACGGCGCGCGCCAAGCCGCTGTCGCCCGGCGAGCAGGCGCTGCACCACAACGTCAGCCAGGGCATCGCGCCCGCCGAGGGCCTGCAGGCCCTGGCGCTGCTGCTGGGCGGCGACATGCCGGCCGAGCTGATCGTCAGCTCGATGCGCATCGACGATCTGATCGCGCAGGCCGAGGGCCTGAGCCGCGCGGCCGCCGGCGGTTCGGACGCGGCGCGCTTCTCGCGGCCCGAACTCGACAGCGACTTCGAGCCGCCGCGCGATGCGATCGAGAAGACGCTGGCCGAGTTGTGGGGCAAGCTGCTGGGCGTCGAGGGCGTCGGCATCCGCGACAGCTTCTTCGACCTGGGCGGGCACTCGCTGATCGCGGTGCGGCTGTTCAACGAGGTCGGCGACAAGTTCAAGGTCGACCTGCCGATGTCGGTGCTGATGCAGTCGCCCACCATCGAGGGCCTGGCAACGCTGGTGCGCGGCGGCCCCTACGACGAGGCGACGGCCGGCAGCGACGCCGCGCCGTCCGCCGCGGGTGCCAGCGGGGCCAATGGGCACGCAGCACCGGCGGCGCTGCGCTACCGCCACGTCGTGCCGATGCACGCCGGTCCGGTGGCCGGCCGCACGCCGCTGTTCGTCGTGGCGGGCATGTTCGGCAACGTCCTCAACCTCAGCCACCTCGCGCACCTGCTGGGCGAGGACCGGCCGTTCTACGCGCTGCAGGCGCGGGGGCTGTACGGCGATGCCGCCCCGCACGAGAGCTTCGAGGAGGCCGCGGCCGACTACCTCGCCGAGGTGGTGCAGGTGCAGCCGCAGGGGCCGTATCTGCTGGGCGGGTTCTCGGGCGGCGGCCTGATCGCCTACGAGATGGCGCGCCAGCTGATTGCCCGCGGCGAACAGGTGCAGGCGGTGCTGATGCTGGACACCCCGGCGCGCGAGATCCCGCGCTTCAGCGTCGGCGACAAGCTGTCGATGCTGACCCAGAGCGCGAGGCGCGAGGGCCTGGGCTTCGTGCGGCAGAAGATCGTCGACCGCATCGAGTGGGAGCAGGAGAAGCGGCGTCGCCGCAGCGAACCTGCCGCTGCGGCCGACGGCCAGGCCGCGAACTTCCAGTCCAAGCGCATCGGCGATGCCTTCATGCGCGGCCTCGTTCGCTACAAGGTGCAGCCGGCGCCGGTGCGCGTGGCGGTGTTCCGGCCCAAGCTCGACGTGAAGTTCCGCCTCAGCGGCGGGCGACAGGTGGATTCGTACCGCAACTACGTCCGCGAGGACAACTTCTGGACCCCCTATGCCGAACAGCTGCAGGTGTTCGAGGTTCCCGGCAACCACGACAACATGGTCCTGGAGCCGAACGTGCGGGTGCTGGTGTCCTCGCTGCGGCGGGTCATCGACGGTCTCGGTAAGGAGTGAAGGCCATGCCTGACATCAAGTCGCTGTACGAACTCGGGGAGATGCCGCCGCTGGGCGAGGTGCCGCGGCAGATGTATGCCAGCGTCATCCGCAGCGAGCGCTACGGCCAGCCGAAGGACGCCTTCAAGGTCGAGGTCATCGACGTCCCGAAGCCCGGCCCCGGCCAGGCGCTGGTGTGGGTGATGGCTGCCGGCATCAACTACAACAACGTCTGGGCGGCGCTCGGCCAGCCTGTCGACGTGATCGCCAGCCGGCGCAAGCGCGACGCCGCGGAGCCGGCCTTCCACATCGGCGGCTCGGACGCATCGGGCATCGTCTGGGCCGTCGGACCCGGAGCGCGCGTGCGGGTCGGCGACGAGGTCGTGCTGTCGTGCGCGATGTGGGACGAGAACGCGGCCGACATCAAGGCCGGCGCCGACCCGATCACGTCGACCAGCGCCAAGATCTGGGGTTACGAGGAGAACTGGGGCTCGTTCGCGCAGTTCACGCTGGTCGACGACTACCAGTGCCTTCCCAAGCCGAAGCAGCTGTCGTGGGAGGCGGCGGCCGCCTACATGCTGGTCGGCGCCACCGCCTACCGGCAATTGATGGGCTGGGAGCCGCACACCGTGAAGCCGGGCGACCCGGTGCTGATCTGGGGCGGCTCGGGCGGCCTGGGTTCGATGGCCATCCAGATCGTCAAGGCCAAGGGCGGCATCCCGGTCGCGGTGGTGTCCTCGAAGGAGCGCATCGACCATTGCCTCAGGCTCGGCGCCCACGGCGTGATCGACCGCACCGATCCGGCCTTCACGCACTGGGGCCGGCTGCCCGACACGGCGGACGCGGAGAGCTACGCGCTCTGGATGCAAGGCGCCAATGCCTTCCGCAAGAAGTGGTCCGAGGTGCTGGGATCGCGGCAGGGGCCGCGCATCGTGCTCGAGCATCCCGGCGAGTCGACGATCCCGACCTCGATCCTGCTGTGCGACAACGCCGGCATGGTCGTGATCTGCGCCGGCACCACCGGCTACAACGCCGACGTCGACCTGCGCTACCTGTGGATGCGCCAGAAGCGCCTGCAGGGATCCCACTTCGCCAACACCGAACAGTGCCGCGCGCTCAACGACATGGTCATCGCGGGCCAGGTCGACCCGGCGCTGGCGCGCGTGTTCCCCTTCGACCAGGTCGGGACCGCCCACCAGCTGCTGCACCAGAACACGCACCCGCCGGGCAACCTGGCGATCCGCGTGAACGCGCCCGACGCGCAATGATTCGGGCTGACGCGGGATCGGCCCGGCCATGAGCGCGAGCGAGGACCGCCGCATCGTCATCTCGATCGTCGCCTACAAGGGCGCCGACCTGACGATCGACTGCCTGCGCTCGATCGAGCCCGAGCTGGCATCGGTGCCCGGCTCGCGCGTGATCGTCGTCGACAACGCCTCCCCGGACGGCGCGGCCGACCGTGTCGCGCAGGCCATCGCCGACCACGGCTGGGGTGCCTGGGCCACGTTGCTGCGCGCACCGGGCAACCTGGGGTTCGCGGCCGGCAACAACATCGCGATCCGCGCGATGCTGGCCGACGCGCAGCCGGCCGGCTACCTGCTGCTGCTGAACCCGGACACGCTGGTGCGCCCCGGCGCGCTGCGCACGCTGCTGGACTACGTCGACGCGCGGCCTCAGGTCGGCATGGCCGGCGGCCGCAGCGAGGACCCGGACGCGCGGCCGCAGGTCTGCTGCTTCCGCTTTCCCAACGCGATCAACGAGGTGCTCGGTCACCTGGGCATCGGCCTGCTGGACCGCCTGTTCGCGCGCCACCTGACGCGGCTCGGCGTTCCCGAGCAGCCGCTGCGCGTCGACTGGGTGTCCGGGGCCTTCGTGCTGTTCCGCCGGGCCGTGGTCGAGCAGATCGGCCTGATGGACGAGGGCTACTTCCTCTATTTCGAGGAGACCGACTACCTGAAGCGCGCGCAGCAGGCGGGTTGGGAGTGCTGGCACGTGCCCGCCGCCCGGGTCGTGCACCTGGTTGGCCAGACCAGCGGCGTCACGCTGCGCAACCAGGCGCCCAAGCGCTTGCCGGCCTACTGGTTCGAGTCGCGCCGCCGCTACTTCGTGCGGCACCACGGCCGCCTCTATACCGCGCTCATGGACCTGATGGTTGCCGTCGGCTTCCCTCTCGGGCGGCTGCGGCACTGGCTGGCGCGCAAGGCGCGCCCCACGCCGCCGCACTTCCTGGGTGACCTGCTCCGCCACAGCGCGCTGTTCCGGCGCGAGCGCGCGGAGCAGCCGCTGCAGCGGGCCGAGGCCTGACGGCGATGTCCGCGCCGGCGCGTGTGCTGGTGGTGATCGTCAACTACCGGACCGGTGGTCTGGTGGTCAAGAGCCTGCGCTCGCTCGAGGTCGAGGTCCGGGCCTGCCCCGGCACGCAGGTGCTGGTGGTCGACAACTGCTCGGGCGACGACTCGGCCGACGTGATCGCCGCCGCGATCGTGGCCGAGGGGTGGTCGGCCTGGGCGCGGCTGCACCGGGCGCCGGTCAACGGCGGCTTCTCCTACGGCAACAACTGCGGCATCCGGCCGGCGCTGGCCAGCGGCTCGCCCCCCGATGCCTTCTGGCTGCTCAACCCCGACACCGAGGTGCGGTCCGGCGCGCTGCGCGTGCTGGTGGACTTTCTCGATGCCCATCCGCGCGCCGGCATCGCCGGCAGCAGCTTCGAGGAGATCGACGGCAAGCTCTGGCCGCACGCCTTCCGCTTCCCGTCGATCTGGAGCGAACTGGCCAGCGGCCTGCGCCTGGGTTTCGTCGGCGCGTTGCTGAAGAAGCACACGGTGCTGATGCGCATGGGAGACGACATCGAGCGCGTCGACTGGCTGCCCGGCTCCAGCATGCTCGTGCGTGCGGACGTGTTTCGCGAGGTGGGCCTGATGGACGAGGGCTATTTCCTCTACTTCGAGGAGACCGACTTCTGCCGGCGCGCGGCCCAGGCCGGCTGGGAATGCTGGTACGTGCCACAAAGCCGCGTCATGCACATCGCCGGGCAGAGCACCGGCGTCACCGGCGACCAGGCGATGGTCAATCGCCGACCCGACTACTGGTTCGAGTCGCGTCGCCGCTACTGGATCAAGCACCACGGCTGGCCCTACGCGGCGGCGACCGATCTCGTCTGGACGGTGGCCTTCGTCGCGTGGCGGATCCGCGCCGCGATCCAGCGCAAGCCGGCGGCGTCACCGCCCCACTACCTGCGGGACTTCCTGCGCCACTCGGCACTCTTTCACACGACCATGCCCAGCAATGCACGTTTGCAGGGCACCGGCTGAGCCCTTGATCAAGGGGGCTCACCCCGGACGGACACCACACAAAGTTAGGATCGCCGGATGGCACATGAAGACCTGGATCGGGAAGAAGAAGTCGAGGGCTCCTCGGACCGCAGCTTCGGCATCGTGTTCGCGGTCGTGTTCGCGATCATCGGCTGCTGGCCGCTGCTGAGCGGCCGCGGTGTGCGGGTCTGGGCGCTGGCGGTCGCGGCGGCCTTCCTGTTGATCGCGTTCACACGGCCGTCGCTGCTGTCGGGCCTGAACCGCTGGTGGCTGAAGCTGGGCCTGCTGCTCGGCAAGGTCGTCAGCCCGATCGCGCTGGGCCTGCTGTTCTACGGCGTGCTGACGCCGATCGGCGGGCTGATGCGGCTGGTGGGCCAGGACCCGCTGCGCCTGAAGTTCGACCGGGCCGCGGCGTCCTACTGGATCGATCGCGATCCGCCCGGCCCGCCGCCCGGGTCCATGACCAATCAGTTCTAGGGAGTCGCCATGTCGCTGATCAAGGAACTCTGGGCCTTCCTGCGTGCGCGCAAGAAGTTCTGGCTCTGGCCCATCTTCATCATGATGGCGCTGCTGGGTGCGCTGATCGTGCTGGCCAAGGGCTCGGCGGTGGCGCCGTTCATCTACACGCTGTTCTGACCGCGATGCGCATCCTCGGCATCTCGGCCTACTACCACGACAGCGCGGCGGCGCTGGTCGAGGACGGCGTCATCGTCGCGGCGGCGCAGGAGGAGCGCTTCTCGCGCAAGAAGCACGACGCCCGCTTCCCCGTGAACGCGCTGGCCTACTGCCTCGGCGAGGCGGGCGTCACGCTCGGCGACATCGACCGCGTGGTCTTCTACGACAAGCCCTTCCTCAAGTTCGAGCGCCTGCTCGAGACCTACCTCGCCTTCGTGCCGCGGGGCTTCAAGTCCTTCCGCATGTCGATCCCGCTGTGGCTGCGCGAGAAGCTGTTCCTGAAGGACCTGCTGAGCACGGCGCTGAAGAAGGCCGACGACGCCGGACGCTGGAACGGCGAACTGCTGTTCAGCGAGCACCACCTCAGCCACGCCGCCAGTGCCTACTTCCCGTCGCCCTACGACGAAGCCGTCGTGCTGACGATGGACGGCGTGGGCGAATGGGCCACCACCTCGGCCGCGATCGGCCGGGGCAACAAGCTCGAGGTCTTCAAGGAGATCCACTTCCCGCACTCGCTGGGGCTGCTGTACTCGGCCTTCACCTACTACACCGGCTTCAAGGTCAACTCCGGCGAGTACAAGGTGATGGGCCTGGCGCCCTACGGCGAACCGAAGTACGTCGACAAGATCTTCAAGCACCTGATCGACGTCAAGGACGACGGCTCGTTCCGGCTCGACCTGTCCTACTTCGACTACTGCACCGGCTTGACGATGACCAACGCCAAGTTCGATGCGCTGTTCGGTGGCCCGCCGCGCAAGGCCGAGGAGCTGCTGACACAGCACCACATGGACCTCGCGGCGTCGCTCCAGGCGGCGACCGAGGAGGTGGTCCTGAAGTTGACGCGTGCGCTGCGCAAGGAGACCGGCATCGACAAGCTGTGTCTGGCCGGTGGCGTGGCGCTGAACTGCGTGGCCAACGGCAAGGTGCTGCGCGATGGGGCCTTCGAGCACATCTACATCCAGCCGGCGGCCGGTGATGCCGGCGGCGCGCTCGGGGCGGCGCTGGTCGGCTACCACCTGCAGATGGACCAGCCGCGGCCCTCGCGAGGCGAAGGCATGCGCGGGTCCTACCTGGGCCCGAACTTCGCGCAGGCCGACGTCGAGGCCCGGCTGCGCGCTGCCGGCGCGAAGTTCGAGGTGCTGGACGACGACGCCCTGGTCGCGGCCTGCGCCGGCGATCTGGCCGAGGGCAAGGCGCTCGGCTGGTTCCAGGGCCGCATGGAGTTCGGCCCGCGTGCGCTGGGCAACCGCTCGATCATCGGCGACCCGCGTTCGCCGACGATGCAGAAGACCCTGAACCTGAAGGTCAAGTACCGCGAGTCCTTCCGGCCTTTCGCGCCGTCGGTCCTGCGGGAGCGGGTCGCCGACTGGTTCGAGATCGACGGTGACAGTCCCTACATGCTCCTGGTCGCCGATGTGGTGAAGTCGCGTCGGGTCGAGATGACGGCCGAGCAACAACAGTTGTTCGGCATCGACAAGCTCAACGTGCCGCGCTCGGACATCCCGGCCGTCACTCACGTCGACTACTCGGCGCGCATCCAGACCGTGCACCGGGAGACCAATCCACGCTACCACGCGCTGCTGTCGGCCTTCGAGCAGCGGACCGGCTGCCCGGTGCTGGTCAACACGAGCTTCAACGTGCGCGGCGAGCCCATCGTCGGCACGCCGGAAGACGCCTTCCGCTGCTTCATGGGCACGGAGCTCGACGTGCTGGCGGTCGGCAACTGCTACCTCCGCAAGGACGTCCAGGATCCGGCCTTGAAGCAGAACTACGAGACGGCGTTCGAGCTGGACTGATGGCGCCTGCAGCCGAACACCCGCACGCCGCGGGCGGCGGGCTTCGACGATGAGCATCCGGATCCTTCCCCACGCGGCCCAGCACGCGCCCGCGGTCGAGCGCTTCAACCGGCGCATGGCCGAGGGCGGTTCGCCCTGGGGCTTCTATGTCGATCCGCAGCCCGACTGGATCGCCCCGCGGCCCGGGCAGACGGTGTGGCGCGAGTACCACCTCGCGGTCGACGACGATGGAGAAGTGCGCGGCGCCTTCGCGCTGAAGCCGCAGGATTGGTGGGTCCAGGGCCGCACCGAGGTCGTGACCGACTGGCAGGGGCCGTTCTCCGAGGGCAGCGTCAACGTCCAGTACAACACCCTCGGCCTGCGGATGATCCGCGACATGCTCAAGAAGCGGCCGTTGCTGTACAGCTGGGGCCATGGCGGCAACGAGCAGCCGGTCGTGCAGATGCTGCAGAAGATGGGCTGGGTGATGCACCAGACGCCGTTCTGCCTGCTGATCCTGAAGCCTTCGCGTTTCCTGCGGCTGAACGCGCTGCTGCGGACCTCGGCGGCGCGGCGGCTGGCCTTCGACATCGCGGCCGTGACCGGCGTCGGCCACCTGCTGCTGAAGGCCATGCACCTGGCGCTGCGGTTGCGCCACGGCCGGCGCTTCCGCGCCGAAGCGGTCGAGGTGGCGGAGTTCGGACCTTGGGCCGACGCCCTGTGGGAGCGCTGCAAGGACCGCTACAGCGCCCTCGCCTGGCGCGACGCTGCCTCGATGAACGCCCTGCTGCCGGCCGGCGCCTGGCCGCCCGGCATCCGGCTGCGGGTCGACCGGGCCGGCCAGACCATCGGCTGGGCGGTCGTGATGGACACCCAGATGCGGGGTGAGCATCGATTCGGTGACCTGCGTGTGGGATCCGTCGTGGACTGCCTCGCCGATCCGGCCGATACTGGCGACGTGGTGGCCGTGGCGACACGGTTCCTGAGGCAGCGCGGCGTCGACATCGTGGTCTCCAACCAGGCGCATCCGGCCTGGGCCGGGGGGTTTGCCCAGAACGGCTATGCCGTGCTGCCCGACAAGCGGATGTTCGCGCCGTCGCCGGCGCTCAGGGCCCTGCTGGAGCCCTTCGACAAGACGGCACGCGGCTTGCACTTGACGAACATGGACGGTCACGGTCCGATGGCGCTCTGACGGGTGTCATCAATCGACATCGTCCGCTGATAGCATTTCTGTTTGGCAGTTGTTTCGCCCTTCCCTGGAGTAGTTGCATGGAAACCGCATCCGACCTCGCCACCCGGCTGACGCGCGCCTCGCGCAAGAAGTTCTGGGACGTCTACAACGCCTTCACCTGGCCCGACGCCCTGGTCGAAGGCATGTGGATGATGCCGCCCGAGCTGATCTCGCTGTATGGCACGCCCGCCTGGGACTCGCTCGACGAGGCCCAGCGCCTGCGCCTCAGCCATTACGAGCTGGGCAACTTCTTCAGCCTGGTGCTGCAGGGCGAGCGTCCGCTGGTCCAGGGCCTGGTCGACCGCCTGTACAGCAAGAAGAACAGCAAGGAGATCACCGAGTACCTGCATCACTTCGTCGACGAAGAGAACAAGCACATGGTGATGTTCGGCGAGTTCTGCAACCGCTACATCGGCAAGGTCTACCCCGAGAAGAAGATCAGCCTGCCGCGCGATTACGCGAAGGGCGAGGAAGAGGTCGCCTTCTTCTGCAAGGTCATGGTCGTCGAGGAGCTCGGCGACTTCTACAACATCACGATCGAGAAGGACGAGCGCATCGAGCCGATGGCGCGCGAGCTCAATCGCGTCCATCACATCGACGAGGCCCGCCACCTGGCCTTCGGGCGCCTCTACCTGGCCGAACTCTTCGAGCGCTATCGCGCCGGCTGGTCCGAGGAGCAGCTCGCGGGCTTCCGCAGCTGGCTGGTCGAGTACCTGCGCGCCTCCTGGGGCGACTACTACAACCCCACCGTCTACCGCGACGCCGGACTCGCCGACGGCTACGAGCTACGCCAGATGGCGATGGCGCACCCGGCGACCGCCGCCTTCCGGCAGCGTGCATCGGCCAAGCTGGTCAGCTACTTCGTCAAGACCGGGCTGCTGGCCGAGGAACCCGCGCTCTGAGCGCCGCCCCACCCATGCAAGAAAGCGACGTCCGGACCAAGCTGCGCGACTGGATCCTCAAGCACGCGAAGACCGCCCCTTCCTCGGCCTTCTCCGACCAGACGCTGTTGCTGGAGGAGGGCATCCTGTCCTCGCTCGACATCGTCGAGTTCGTGCTGTTCATCGAGAGCCTGCGGGGCGAGGACGTCGACGTCGACGACATCGAGCCCGAGGTCTTCACCAGCATCGACACGCTGGTCGCGGCCTTCTTTGCCGCGGCCTGACGACGAGGCGACGATGGGCTCCGAAGCGCGCAGCCTCCGATCGGGCTTCCTGCGCGCCGCGGAGCGCTTTCCCGAGCGACCGGCGCTGCAGCTCGGCGGCGAGACACTGAGCTATCGCGCCCTGTCGGCCCTCGCGGCCTCGATGGCGACGGCGCTCGATGCCGAAGCCCCGGCGGACGAGCTGCCGCTGACCGCCGTGTTCGCCCACCGCTCCAGCACGGCCTATGCCGGCGTGCTGGCCAGTCTGTTCCGCGGTCACGGCTACGTGCCGCTGAACCCCGCCTTCCCGACCGACCGGACCCGGGCGATGCTCGTGCGCTCGGGCTGCCGCAGCCTGGTCGTCGACGGCCATGGCGCGCGCCAGCTCGAGGAGGTGCTCGACGGCGTCGACACGCCGTTGCTGCTGCTGCTGCCCGAGCACGACGACGTCGCCGTCTTCGCGGCACGCTGGCCGGCGCACCGCTTCCTGGGTCGCGGCGCGCTGCTCGACGCGACCCGTTGGCAGCCTGGGCCGGTCGACGCGAACGGCATCGCCTACCTGCTGTTCACCTCGGGCAGCACCGGCCAGCCCAAGGGCGTGATGGTCGCGCACCGCAACGTCACCCACTTCGTCGACGCGATGGTCGAGCGCTACGCGGTGACCGAGCACGACCGCTTCTCGCAGACCTTCGACCTGACCTTCGACCTGTCGGCCTTCGACATGTTCGTGGCCTGGGAGCGTGGTGCCTGCCTGTGCGCGCCGACGCAGAGCCAGAAGATGCTGCCGGGCAAGTACGTCACCGAGTGCGGCATCACGATCTGGTTCTCGGTGCCGTCGACCGCAGTGCTGATGAGCCGGCTGCGCATCCTGAAGCCCGGCAAGTTCCCGGGCCTGCGCTACAGCCTCTTCTGCGGCGAGGCCTTGCCGGTCGAGGTGCTGCAGAAGTGGGCCGAGGCGGCGCCTGCGTCGGTGCTCGAGAACCTCTACGGCCCGACCGAGCTGACGATCGCCTGCACCCTGTACCGCTGGGACAGCGAACGCTCGCCGTCCGAGAGCGAGCTGGGCGTGGTGCCGATCGGCGAGCCCTATCCCGGCATGAAGCTGCTGGTGGTCGACGAACAGTTGAACGAGGTCTCGGTCGGCGAGACCGGCGAACTGCTGATGACCGGCCCGCAGCTGACGCTGGGCTATTGCCGCGATGCCGAGCGCACGGCCGCGGCCTTCGTCGTGCCGCCGGGGCGTGACGAGGTCTACTACCGCACCGGCGATCGCGTGCGGCGTCCGGCCGCCGGGCGGCCGCTGGTGTACCTGGGCCGCATGGACAACCAGATCAAGATCCAGGGCTACCGCGTCGAGCTCGGCGAGATCGAGGCCGCGATGCGCCAGGAGGCCGGCGTCGAGGTCGCGATCGCCGTCGGCTGGCCCGTCACCGCCAGCGGGGCCGATGGCGTCGTCGGCTTCCTGGGGACCGACCGCGCCGACACGGCGGCGATCCGCGAGCGGCTCATCGCGCGCCTGCCGCCCTACATGCACCCGAGCGAACTGCATCTGGTGGCGGAGTTCCCGCTCAATGCCAACGGCAAGGTCGACCGCAAGGCGCTGCTGAAGCGTCTGGCCGACGCTGCGGCCGCGGCGAAGGAGGGCGCATGAACCGTGACGCGCTGCCCGAGGACGTGCTCGGCGTCGCGGCCGCCGTGCCGCCGCATGCGGCCGCCGGCCAGGCGGTGTCGGTCCTCGGCGTACCGATCAGCGACATGCAGATGGACGAGGCCATCGGCTGGCTCGACCAGGTGATGCAGCGCGGGCCGCGCGCCCATGCGGTGTTCTTCGTCAACGCCCACACGCTCAACCTGGCCTGCGACGACCCGGCCTACCGCGAGGTGCTGTGCAGCGCGGAGCGCGTCTATGGCGACGGCACCGGGGTGCGCTGGGCCGCGCGCTGGCTGCACGGCCGCCGCCTGCGCGACAACGTCAACGGCACCGACGTCGTGCCGCGTCTGTTCAACGACCTGGCCGGTCGCGGCCTGCGCTACTTCCTGCTGGGCAACACGCCCGAGCGCATCGCGCGCGCCGCCGCCCATGCGCAGGCCGCCTATCCCGGCTGGGTGCAGGCCGGCTTCCACCACGGCTACCTCGACGACGTCGACCCGGCCGCGGTGATCGAGAAGATCAATGCCTCGGGGGCCCACCTGCTGCTGGTCGGCATGGGCAATCCCAAGCAGGAACGCTGGATCGCGCGTCACCTGCCGGCGCTTCGCGTGCCGCTGTGCATGGGCACCGGCGGCCTGTTCGACTACTGGGTCGGTGACCTGGTGCGCGCGCCGGCCTGGATGCGCCGGATCGGCTACGAATGGCTGCACCTGCTGATCCGCCAGCCGCACAAGGCGCGCCGCTACCTGCTCGGCAATCCGCTGTTCCTGTTGCGCGTCGCGCGCAGCAGGCTGCTGGGGCTCGATACCCGGAGAACCTCATGAGCGTCTCGACACTGCGCTGGGTCGTCAAGAAGGCCGCGCGCCGCGCGATGGTGCTGGGCAGCTTCGTGTCCGGTTCGCTCGGCCTGCGTCGCCTGTTCGGCCGCGGGCCGGTCGTGCGGGTGCTGACCTACCACCGCTTCGGCGACGCCGACCGCGACCCGTGGTGCGTGAGCGCGGCCGACTTCGAGGCCCAGATGCGCTGGCTGTCCGAGCAGCGCCTGGCGGTCTCGCTCGACGACATCGAACGCTTCGTGCGCGGCGAGCGCGACCTGCCCGATGGCGCCGTGCTGGTGACCATGGATGACGGCTTCTCGAGCGTGCTGAACATCGCCGCGCCGATCATGCAGCGCCACGGTATCCCGTCGGTGGCCTACGTGACGACCGGCTTCGTCGGCACGACCAGCGCCTCCGGCGAGCCCTATCTCACCTGGGACGAGGTGCGGCGCCTGCCGTCGGCCGGCGTGACCGTCGGATCCCACGCCCACACCCACCGCTCGATGGCGCAGATCGGCGCCCAGGAGTCGCTCGACGAGGCGCGTCGCTCGAAGGACCTGCTCGAGCGCCACCTCGGCATGCCGGTGCAGTCCTTCGCCTATCCCTTCGGCATGCGGCCCGACGAGAGCCCGGCCACCGCCACGATGCTGACCGGCTGCGGCTACAGCACCGTCTTCATCGCCCAGCACGGCACCCTGCGGCGCGGCGCGCCGACGGCCCGGCTGCCGCGCGTCAAGGTCGAGGGCGGCGAGCCGCTGTGGATGTTCAAGCTGCTGTGCCGCGGCGGCATGGACGCCTGGAAACTCGTCGACGACACGCTGTGGAAGCTGCAGCGGCCGGCCGTGTCGGAGCAGTTCTGAGCATGCAGGCCGACCATCGGCCTCCGCTGGCGCAGGTGGCGGTCGTCGCCATCGGACGCAACGAGGGCGAGCGGCTGCGCGCCTGCCTGCGCTCGGTGGTGGACACGGCGGCGCTGGTGGTCTACGTCGACTCGGGGTCGACCGACGACTCGGTCGCAATGGCCCGCGCCCTGGGTGCCGAGGTGCTGACGCTCGACCTGAGCGTGCCCTTCACCGCTGCGCGCGCCCGCAACACCGGGTGGCGTCATGTGCGCCAGCGCGCCCCCGAGGTCTCGCTGGTGCAGTTCGTCGATGGCGACTGCGCCGTGGTCGATGGCTGGCTGCAGCGCGCTGCCGACTTCCTGACGAGCCATCCGGACGTGGCGGCCGTCTGCGGGCGTCGCCGCGAGCGCCATCCCGAGCAGTCCATCTACAACCAGCTGTGCGACATGGAGTGGGACGCCCCGGTCGGCGAGGCCCGCGCCTGCGGCGGCGACGTGATGATGCGCATCGCCGCGGTCGAGGCCGTCGGCGGCTATCGTGACTCGCTGATCGCCGGCGAGGAGCCCGAGCTCTGCGTGCGCCTGCGCGCCGCCGGCTGGCGCGTCTGGCGCCTGGCCGACGAGATGACGGCCCACGACGCGGCGATGACGCGCATCTCGCAGTGGTGGAAGCGCAGCATGCGCGCCGGCTTCACCTTCGCCGAAGGCGTCCACCTGCACGGCGCGCCCCCGGAGCGGCATCGCGTGCGCGAGTCGAGGCGGGCCTGGGTCTGGGGCCTCGGCATCCCCCTGGTCGCGATCGTTGCCGCTGCCGTCGTCGGCCCCTGGGCCCTGCTGCTGCTGGCCTTCTATCCGGTCCAGGTGCTGCGGCTGTACTTCTCGTTCGGCGGACCGCCGCGCCTGCGTGCCTGGCGGGCGCTGTTCCTGGTCCTGGGCAAGTTCGCCGAGGCCTGCGGACAGCTGAAGTTCCTGGCCTTGCGGCTGTCGGGTGCTCAGGCCCGTCTGATCGAATACAAGTAGGGCCGACACCATGCGACTCGACACCCTGCTGCTGATCCTCGGCAGCGTGCTGATGGCGACCACGGCCCAGCTGCTGCTGAAGATCGGCATGAGCGATGCCGGCGTGCGCGCGGCAGTCGAAGGGCGCCAGTGGGGCAGCCTCGCGATGCAGTTGGTCGTCAATCACTGGGTCGTCGTCGGCCTGTCCCTGTACGTACTGGGGGCGCTGCTGTGGTTGCTGGTCCTGGCGAAGGTAGAGCTCAGCTTCGCCTACCCCTTCGTCGGCCTCGGCTTCGTCGTCACGATGCTGCTGGGCTGGGGCTTCATGGGCGACACGCTGAGTGCGCAGCGCGTGACCGGGACCCTGCTGATCACGCTGGGCATCGTGCTGGTGGCGAGGGGCGGATGACGGCATCGACCGCTTCCCTGCCGCTGTGCGTCGACTGCGACGGCACGCTGATCCGCACCGACCTGCTGCACGAATCGGTGCTGCTGCTGGCCAAGTCGTCGTGGTGGTCGCTGCTGTGCCTGCCGTTCTGGCTGATGCGCGGCAAGGCGCACATGAAGCAGCAGATCGCGAAGCGCGTGTCCGTCGACGCGGCGAACCTGCCCTACAACGACCAAGTGGTCGACATGCTCCGGCAGGCCCGTGCCCAGGGCCGGCGCACGGTGCTGGCCACGGCCTCGCCGCATCGGCAGGCCCAGGGCATCGCCGCGCACCTGGACCTGTTCGACGACGTCGTCGCGACGGAGGGCGACGTCAATGTCTCGCGCGAGGCCAAGGCGGCGCGGCTCGAAGGCATGTTCGGCCGGGCCGGTTTCGTCTATGCCGGCAACAGCCGCGACGACCTGCCGGTCTGGGCGGCCAGCGGCGGCGCGGTCGTCGTCAGTCCCTCGCGATCGATCGAGGCTGCCGCCGCCGCGGTGGCGACGATCGTCGACACCATCCGCCCGCCGCGCGCCTCGCTGGTCACCTACCTGCGCGCGATCCGCGTGCACCAGTGGCTGAAGAACATCCTCGTGTTCATCCCGCTGGTGGCGGCCCACAAGGCCGCGCTCAGCCCCGAGACGCTGGCCGCGGCGATCGCGTTCTTCGCCTTCGGCCTGTGCGCTTCGGCGGTCTACGTCATCAACGACCTGCTCGACCTCGGCGCCGACCGCGTGCACGTGCGCAAGCGTCGCCGGCCGTTCGCGTCGGGCGCGATCCCGATCGCCCATGGCATCGCGCTGGCGCCGCTGCTGCTGCTCGCGTCGGCCCTGCTGTGCACCCTGCTGCCGGGCTGGTTCGCGCTCAGCCTGCTGGGCTACTTCGCGATGACCTGCCTGTACTCGTTCTGGCTCAAGAACCAGGTCATCGTCGACGTGATGCTGCTCACCTCGCTGTACACGATGCGCATCGTGGCCGGCGCCGCCGCGACGGCGATCGAGCCCTCGTTCTGGCTGCTGGCCTTCTCGATGTTCATCTTCCTCAGCCTGGCGGTGGTCAAGCGCTACTCGGAGCTGCTGGTCGTCTTCCAGGACAAGCGCACGCAGGCGGCGGGGCGCGGCTACCTCGTGTCCGACATGCCGGTGCTGCTGAGCCTCGGGTCCGCGGCCGGCTACATCGCGGTGCTGATCCTGGCGCTGTACGTCAACAGCCCGGACCTGGGCGGCCTGTACCCCAACGAGTGGGCGCTGTGGATGGTGCTGCCGCCCATCCTGTACTGGATCAGCCGCATCTGGATGAAGACGCACCGCGGCGAGATGCACGACGATCCGGTCGTGTTCGCGGTGACCGACCGGCAGAGCTGGATCCTCGCCGCGGTGGTGGTCGGCGCCCTGTGGGCTGCGACGCTGCCATGAAGGGGCGCCCATGAGTGCCGTGCTGCCATCGCGCGTCGGTGCGCCCGGGGACATGGCGTCAGGGCGCGCGCTCTGGATCGTGCTGGCCCTGGGCCTGCTGGTCCGCGTGGCCTGGGCGCTGGCGGTGCCGGTGGTGCCCGAGAGCGACGTGATGGCCTACGACGCCTTCGCCCGCACGCTGGCCAACCACGGCGTCTTCGGCTGGACCAAGGAGGAGCCCTTCGCGTTCTGGGCCCCGGGGACGTCGACGATCTACGGCCTCGTCTACGCGCTGGCCGGGTTCAGCTTCGCCAACGTCATCGTCGTCAACCTGTTCGCGTCGGCGGTGATGATCGTCTGCACCGCGCGCGTCGCGACCCGCTTCTTCGACGCGCGCGTCGGCGTCGCGAGTGCCGCCGTGCTCGCGGCCTGGCCGACTCTGATCATGTTCACCACGCTGCTGGCCAGCGAGGTGCTCTACCTCGCCTTGGCGATGGCCGCCTTCGACCTCTGGACGGTACGACGCGATCGCGTGCTGGTGCGCGGCCTCGGCGCCGGCCTGCTGCTGGGCGTCGCGACCCTGGTGCGGCCGATGGCGCTGCTGCTGCCCTTCGTGTTCGCGGCCTCGCTGCTGGTGGCGGGCGGCTGGCAGCGCGACGAGCTGGCGCGCCAGGCCCGGCTGGTGGTGCTGGCCTTCGTCGCGCTGGGCAGCGTGCTGGCGCCCTGGGTCTGGCGCAACTACCAGCTCTACGGCGGCCTGGTGCTCGTGTCGACCAACGGCGGCACGATCCTGTGGATGGGCAACTCGCCCGACCCCGGCGCCATCCTCGGCAGGCTGCCGGCGGCCGTGAAGGGCCTGAACGACTACGAGACCAACAAGATCCTCGGCGCCATGGCGCGCCAGGACATCCTTGCCGACCCGCTGCGCTTCGTCGTCAACACGCTGCAGCGCGTGGTCCAGCTGTTCAACAACGAATCGATCGGCGCGCACTGGAATTCGCGCGGGCTCAAGCAGGCCTGGGGTGTGGACGTGCTGTGGTTCAAGCGACTGACCCAGGTGTCCTGGGGCCTGATCTTCGTGGCGGCGATGATCGGCGCGGCGCTGCTGCTGCGGCGGCTGGGCGCGCTGAAGGCGCTGGCCTCGCCGATGCTGCTGCCGGTGCTCTACTACACCGCGATCCACGCCATCGTGCTGGCCACCGACCGCTACCACCTCGTGATGGCACCGCAGTTCGCGGTGCTGGCGGCGCTGGCGCTGGTCGCCGGCCTGCAGCGCCGTCGCGCTTGAACCTCCAGGGAGCACAGACCATGCAGGGAACGATCGACGGGATGCAAGGCACGGCGCCGGTCGCCGCGCCGAGCGCCAGGACGCTGGCCGACCTGGCCAAGCGGCTCTACGCGGCCCAGCGCTGGCGCTGGCGCTGGCTGCAGAGCCTGCGGCCCTACATCTGCCCCTTCGGCGACGTCATCGCGCTGGTGCCGGAGAAGTCGCGCGTGCTCGACGTCGGTTGCGGCTCGGGCCTGTTCCTGCTGATGCTGGCCAGCTTCGGCCGGCTCGCACGCGGCGTCGGCTTCGACGTGTCGGCCGACGCGATCGCCGCCGCACAGGCGGCCGCAACGCGGCTCGACCGTCCCGATCTCGTCGAGTTCTCGGTGCGTTCGGTCGCGCAGGGCATCCCCAAGGGCGACTGGAGCGTGGTCTCGGTCATCGACGTCATCCACCACATCCCTCCCGCCTTCCAGGCCGGCTTCATCGCCGACCTGTGCGCCGCGACGCCGCCCGGCGCGCGCCTCGTCATCAAGGACATGGTCGTGACGCCGCGCTGGCGCGCACTGGCCAACCGCATGCACGATCTGCTGATGGCGCGCCAGTGGGTACATCACGCCGGCCCGGAGCAGGTCGAGGCCTGGGTCGCGGACCCGGCATTCGTTTGCGTCCACCGCAGTCGCGCCAACCTGCTCTGGTACGGGCACTGGACGCTGGTCTTCGAGCGTCGGGCGACGACCGGCGCCGACCGTTGAGCGAATCGGCTTGCGCCGCCTGGCCATCCCTTTCGATGGAGTGTCCGGAGCGCCGGCGTCCCTTTGGCTGGTGTCGCTCGAGGCGATGCCGGGTGTGGCGACCCTCGCCGAGATGTCGGCCGCAGAGCGGGCCCGGGCCGAGCGCTTCCGCCAGGATCGCGACCGCCGCCGCTACCTCGCCGCGCATGCGGCCTTGCGCCAGTTGCTGGCGCAGCACCTCGGCGTGCCACCGGCCGGGCTGCGCTTCGACGAAGGGACGCACGGCAAGCCACGACTGGTCGATCACCCGGACTGCCACTTCAACCTCAGCCACAGCGGCGAATGGGCGCTGATCGGCATCGGCGTCGATGCCGCGATCGGCGTGGACATCGAGACCCTCGTGCCGATGCCGGATGCCGAGGCGCTGGCACGCCTGCACTACACGGCGGCGGAGCAGGAAGCCCTGGTGAACCTGTCGATGGCCGATCGGGACGCGGGTTTCCTGCGCCTGTGGACCCGCAAGGAGGCCTGCCTCAAGGCCGTGGGGACCGGACTCAGCCTGGCCCCGTCAACCTTCGGCGTCGGCCTGGCGCCCGGTCCAGTGGGCGTGACGATCGAAGGGGTCGAAGGAGGGCGGGCGCGCCTGGAGGTCTGCGACGTCCCCACCGGTGAAGCCGCGGTCGCGGCGATCGCCTGGCAGGTCGCCTGACGCGACGCGCAGCCTGAGCGACTCAGGCAGCGAGCGCGCGATCGAGCGCAGCCATGCCGTCGTCCCAGGCGATCGCCAGGTCGTCGAGCAGCGGCGCCAGGTCGGCCGGCCGACCGGTGTTGACCGTGCGTGCCAGCTTGAGGATCAAGGCCTTGCCGCCCTGCGCGATGCGATCGAAGGCGGCCGCCGCCGGCTCGAGCGTCGTCGACCCTGGCACGGTCTGCCAGCGCAGGTGAGCCGCGGCCAGCTCGAAGGCGGCGCCGAACTGGCGGACCGTCGCGAAGGCCCAGGCGTGATAGTGCGACAGGCCCCGCGCCGGCAGCGCTGGCAGCTCGTGCCGGAGCCGCTCGCCGAAGCGCCGCATCGGGTTCGACGCCGGCCGCCGTGCGTGGTGTTCGCGCAGCAGGTCGAGGGCGATCGACTTCAGGTCGTCGGGACTGCGTCGCACGACACGGTCGCTGCGGATGAGCTCGGCGTACAGCGGCAGGAAGCCGGGCTCCGGATCGGCGTCGATGCGGAACAGCCGGCGGAAGTCCTCGCCGTCGAGCCGGTGGTAGCCCGCGTTGTGGAAGTAGCCGAGCTGCTGCGCGTCGACATCGAGATCGTTGAGGACGATCGTCGTCTTGGTGTGCTGGCGGCGGTAGTCGGTGCCGGCCGTGTCGGGCAGCCACCACGCGTCGGTCTCGGTGCTGACCAGCTTGCCGGCCGACAGGTGCTCGATCGCGTGGTCGAGCAGCGGGCGCCAGACGTTGAGCTCCTGGACGTCGATGCCGTACAGCGCGTGCAGGTCGCGGTGCGGCGGCTTGAAGAAGGTCCACTGGTCGCCCTCGAAGTCGACTGCCAGCGCGAAGGCCATCGCCGCGCGCGCCTCGAGCCCCAGCGCGTGCAGCACCTCGATCCAGATGTCGACATAGCAGTTCTTCTCGAGCCACACCTGAGACTCGGCATGCAGATCGTCGGGGCGGTAGGCCGCGGCGTCGAGACCGGGCAAGGCGACGCAGCGCGGCATGAGGGGCCTCAAGGCCAGAGTCGGGCCCGCACCGCGTCGGGCCAGGTCTTTGGGTCGAAGCCGTGCGTCTTGAACAGCGCCATCGTCACGCGCTCGAGGCCGAAGCCCAGGCAGGCCGTGTTCGCGACCTCGCCATCGACGGTGCGGATGCCGAAGGTCGAGCCGAAGTGGTCCTGGTGGAAGTTGAACGAGCACACCGCGGTCGGCTCGTCGAGCGAGATGACCGGCACCAGCACCTCGAACTTGAGCTTCTGTTCCTTCTGGTTCATCGCCAGGATCTTGCCGCCGCGTCCGAAGAAGGGGTCGGTAGCAACGTCGGAACGGGCCGGCAGGCCGAGCGATCCCAGCAGGTCGAGGCCGCGCTGCAGCCACATGTCGCGCCACGCGACGACCTGCGACGGCGTGCCGGCACGGACGAACTCGCGCACGCGGAAGGACTGCATGCGGGTCGGTTCGGGCGACGGCTCGTGGCGGTAGACCCAGTTGAGCATGCTGACCAGTCGCCCCTCGGGCGGCAGCGTGCCGGCCAGGCTGGGATAGATCGGGTAGCAGGCGGCGGGGTTGAGCACGACGCCGGTCTGGCCGAGCAGGCTGCCCCAGTCGCCGCCGCTGTTCGCGCGTTCCGCCAGCGCCAGCGCCTGCAGCGCGTTGCCGAAGAAGCTGTGCACCGCACCGCACAGGTGGGGAAAGGAATCGAGGTAGTGGACCTTCTCGAGCACCTGCCGGTCGATGACCGGCGGGAAGGTGTAGACCTCGGCGCCGTCGTCGCGCGCGACCTGGCTCACCAGGCCGTTGAAGCGTTCGAGCACGTCCTCGAACACCGCGCCGCGACCGAAGGCGCCGGGAACGCCCACCGGCACGATCAGCCCGTGCTCGACCAGCCCCGCGTGGAAGCTGTCGATGTCGTAGGTCGGGCTCACTGCGAGTCCTTCAGCACCAGCAGCATCGACGCGTTCTTGGACGCGATCCGGTCGTTCGACACCATCAGCGACGCCGACAGGCTGTCGCGGTAGTGGCGACCCAGGCTGAAAGGGCTGTCGTTCTTGTAGCCGAGGATGCCGACGATCTGCAGCGCCCGGTGGACGATCTGCGGTGCCGACTCGGAACACGCGATCTTGAGGTTGTTGAGGCGCAGCGCCCAGGCGATGCCCTGCAAGTCCTGCTCGCCCTCGGGTGTGCCGGCGGCCTCGTCGAAGGCCTGCGCGACCGACTGCCACTGGTGGCGCATGCCCTGCAACTGCACCGTGACCTCGGCGAGCCGCGTCGCAGTCGGCGGTACGGTGCCGGGCTTCTTGCGCGCCTCGCCGCGCACGTAGGTGGAAGCCCGACCGACCGCGTCGGCAGCAATGCCCCACCACAGCGCCGCCCACAGCGTGTGCGAGTACGGCACCATGGTGCGCGCGGAGATGTCGGCGTAGGGCTCGGGCAGGATCTGCTCCACCGACCCCGACGACTCCAGCCGGAAGCCCGGGCTGCAGGTGCCGCGCATGCCCAGCGTGTCCCAGGTCGTGGTCTGCACCAGCGTCGCGTCCTCACGCCGCACCAACACCAGCACCTGGTCGCCGGCGGCGGCAGCGGCATCGCGGCGGCAGGTGACGGCCATCGCGTCGGCATGGGCGCAGTAGGAGCCGGTCGTCGCGTCCTTGTTCAGCACGAAGCGCTCGCCGCTCTGCTCGACTGCGCAGAGGCTGGTGCGGGTCTCGCCGAAGGTGCCGACCTCGGAGGTGATCGAGGCCAGCAGCGGCTGCTCGTCGACCAGCCGGCGCAGGTAGTCGCGGAAGAAGCCACTAGCCAGGCCGTGGCGGGCGATGCAGCCGACCTGGATGAAGTGCATCGCCAGCACCATGCTGCTGGAGCCGCAGGCCTGGGCGAGCGTGGCGCACAGCTGCGCAAGCTCGCGCAGGCCGCAGCCGGCGCCGCCGAGCTCGCGCGGCACCGGCGCCGACAGCACTCCGGCCTCGCGCAGCGCCGCGATGGACTCGGACGGAAAGCGCGCCTTCGTGTCGACATCGGCGGCGTGACGAGCCGCCACGTCGGTCGCGATGCGGCGCGTGGCGTCCAGCAGCGAAGCGAAAGTCTGGTCGGGCCGGCGGGTGGGGGCGTCCATGCGATGGGGGTACTGCGAGACGGTGGACGAAACGGAGAACGAGAAGTGGAGAACGAGAAACGGAAACGAGGATAGCGCGCAGCCTTGTGCTGCCTACCCCCAAGCCCCGTCGGATTGCTGACACTTCGCACAATGCGCCTCCTCATTCGAGTGGTTGTCACCGGCGGCGCGCGAGAGGGATAGTCGGTACATTGCCACGCTTTGATGGCGCAGGTCTGCCGACTCCTCCATCAGGAGGGTGTCGCCGACGCGCCGGATCGACGAAGCTCAGTTCTCCCGCTGCAGTTCGAACCCTCCCATGCACGACCCGATGCCGATCGAAGTGGCCGCTCCGCAAGCCGGCCCGGGGCGGCTGCGCGTAGGCCTGGACATGGTCGACATCCGCCGCATCCGCGAGTCCGTCGATCGTTTCGGCGCGCGCTTCCTCGAACGGCTGTTCTGCGACGACGAACTGGCCTGCGCGCGCATCGAGGCCGGCTGGAGCGCCGAGCGGCTGGCCGCCCGCTTCGCCGCGAAGGAGGCCGCGATCAAGGCCTTCGATCTCGGCGAATCGGGCATCGGCTGGCGCGACATCGAGGTCCGCAAGCTGCCCGGCGGCACCTGCGCGCTGAGCCTGCACGGCAAGGCGGCGGACCGCGCGGCCGGCCTCGGGGTCGGCCACATCGCGCTGAGCCTGAGCCATGATGGCGACTATGCCGCCGCGGTCGTGACCGCGTGGTGTGCCGCCGAGGGTCCCCCATCTCTTCCTGCCTGAGCAAGACCATGAACGAAGTCACCGACTCCCTCGAATCGCGGATCCGCACCGTGCTGCAAGAACACGGCCGCCTGAGCCGTGCCATCGACGCCATCGATGCCGACGCTGACCTGTACCAGGCCGGCATGAGCTCGCACGCCAGCGTCAACGTGATGCTGGCGCTCGAAGGGGTCTTCGACGTCGAGTTTCCCGACCACATGCTCAAGCGCAGTGTGTTCAACAGCATCAGCGCGATCCAGGAGGCGCTGACCGAGCTCGAGCAAGTCAGAACCATGCGATGACCGGCGAGTGGCCCTGGACGCAGGCCCCGGGACGGGAGCGCCTCGTCCACGGCTGGGCGCTGTGCGGCCTGCCGGCCGGTAGCGCAAGCGGCCCGGCGCAAGCGGAGGCCGCGGCGGGCGACCGGTGGACGCCGATGGATACCCCGGGCACGGTGGGCGCCGTGCTGCGCGAGCGGCGCCTGTGGAGCCTGGACGGCCCGCCGAGGCGCTTCGATGCCGAGGACTGGTGGTACCGGGTCGAGTTCGATGCGCCGACGACGACAGCCGGCGAGACGCTCTGGCTCGGCTTCGACGGTCTGGCCGGCATTGCGGAGCTGTGGCTGGACGGCGCGCTGCTGCATCGCAGCGAGAACATGTTCGTCGCGCACGAGCATGCCCTGACACCGGGCCGGCACGTCTTGCATCTGCGCTTCCTGGCGCTCGACGGCCTGTTGGCCGAGCGCCGCCCGCGCCCGCGCTGGCGCGCACCGATGGTCGAGCACCAGCAGCTGCGGTGGCTGCGCACCAGCCTGCTCGGCCGCACGCCGGGCTGGTCGCCGCCGGCCGCTGCGGTCGGCCTGTGGCGCGACGTCTGGATCGAGTGCCGTGGGCCCACGGGCCTGCAGGCGCCGCATCTGTGTGCCCGGGTCGATGCCGCGGGCTGTGGCGTGGTGGACGTTCGCTGCAGTCCGTGGGCGGCGGGTTCGCCGGGCATCGAGTGCGTCGCGCTCGAGCTCGAACGCAGCGGCCAGGTCCACCGCGCAGAACTGACGCCGGCGGCCGCGGCGGGCGGTGCCTTCGAAGGCCGACTGATGGTCCCGGCGGTCGAGCGCTGGTGGCCGCACACGCACGGCGAGCCGGCGCTCTACACCGCGCGGCTGCGCATCCGGCATGCCGGCGATGCCGAGTCGCAAGTGCTGCCGCTGCTGCCAGTCGGATTCCGCAGTCTGGCGCTGGACGCATCCGAGGGCGGATTCGCGCTTCGCGTCAACGATGTGCCGATCTTCTGCCGTGGCGCCTGCTGGATGCCGCTGGACGTGGTCGCGTTGCGCGCGTCGCCGTCGGCGTACCGCGCGGCCGTCCTGCAGGCACGCGACGCAGGCATGAACATGCTGCGCGTGAGCGGCGCGACGGTGTACGAGGCCCCGGCCTTCTTCGCGGCCTGCGACGAAGCCGGCATCCTGGTCTGGCAGGACCTGATGTTCGCGAACATGGACTACCCCGGCGACGACGAGGCCTTCATGGCCTCGGTGCGCACGGAGGTCGAGCAGCAGCTGCTTGCGTGGCAGCCCCACGCCTGCGTCGCGGTGATCTGCGGCAACAGCGAGGTCGAGCAGCAGGCCGCGATGTGGGGCGTGCCGCGCTCGTCGTGGCAGCCGGCGCTCTTCCACGAGACGCTGCCGGCTCTCGTCGGCGAACACCTGCCCGACGTGCCGTACTGGCCCTCCAGTGCGCATGGAGGGGCCTTCCCGCACCAGAGCGACGTCGGCACCAGTTCCTACTACGGCGTGGGCGCCTACCTGCGGCCGCTCGAGGACGCGCGCCGCGCCGACGTGAGGTTCACGACGGAGTGCCTGGGCTTCTCCAACGTGCCGGAGGACAGCACGATCGCACGCATGCCGGGCGGTCACGGCTTGCGCGTCCACCATCCGGCCTGGAAGACGCGGGCGCCGCGCGACCTGGGGGCCGGCTGGGACTTCGAGGACGTGCGCGACCACTACCTGTCGGCGCTGTTCGGCGTGGACCCGCTGCGCTGCCGCTATGCCGACCACGAGCGCTACCTCGCCTTGAGCCGCGCCGTCAGCGGCGAAGCGATGGCGCGCGCCTTCGCCGAGTGGCGTCGACCCGGATCGCGCTGCGGCGGCGCGCTGGTCTGGTTCCTGCGCGACCTGTGGGCCGGTGCGGGATGGGGGTTGGTCGACGACGCCGGCATGCCCAAGGCCGCGTACCACCACCTGAAGCGCGCGCTGCAGCCGCGCGCGGTACTGCTGACCGACGAGGGCGGCAACGGCCTGACGGCGCACGTCGTCAACGAACGGCCGCAGCCGCTGGACGGCGAGCTGCGAGTCGCGCTCTACGGCCCGGCCGATGCGCCGCTGGGGCAGGCGGTGCAAGCCGTGCAACTGGTGGCCCGCAGCGCGGCGTCGTGGCCGCTCGCGGCCGCCTTCGATGGCTTCATCGACCTGTCCTGGGCCTATCGCTTCGGGCCGGCACCGGCGCGGATGGTGCATGTCCGCCTGTGCGACGCAGCCGGTCAGGACGTCGGCGAGGCCTTCCACTTCCCGGAGGGCCTGGCGGTGTTCGCGCCGACCGACCTCGGCCTCTCGGCGTCGCTGCGTGCAGTGGGCGACGACGCGGTCGAGATCGAGGTGACGAGCGTGCGCTTCGCGCTGGGGCTGCACGTCGAGCTCGAAGGCCATGCGCTCGACGACAACCACTTCCACCTGGCTCCCGGCGGTCGGCGCACGCTGACGGCGCGCCGCGTCGGGCCCGCCGCCAGCCGCCCGCTGCGCGGGCGCGTCTCGGCCCTCAATGCCGACCGGAGTGTCAGCCTGCGAGGCGGCTCGTGACGGCGCCGCCGCCGCAGCCTTTCTACTTCGGCGCCGACGGCCCGCGCCTCTTCGGCTGGTTGCACCCCCCGGTCCCGGGCAGCCTGGCCGGCGTCGGCCTGGTGATCTGCAATCCCTTCGGCTTCGAGGAGGTCTGCGCGCATCGCAGCCTGCGCCACATCGCGCGGGCCGCGGCCGATGCCGGCATCCCGGCGCTGCGCTTCGACTACGAGGGATGCGGCAACTCGGCGGGCGACGAGTTCGCTGCCGACACGCTCGGGCGCTGGACGCGGTCCGTGCACGAGGCCATCGACGGCCTGCGCCGCGCGAGCGGCGTGTCGCAGGTCTGCCTGCTGGGCGTGCGCCTGGGCGCGACGCTCGCGGCGCTGGCCGCGGCGCAGCGGGACGACGTCGCCGGCCTGATCGCCGTCGCCCCGGTCGTGCGCGGACGCGCCTACCTGCGCGAACTGACGATGCTGGCGCAGACCGGTGCCACGCCCGTGGCCGCGGTGGCCGGCGATGGCGCCACCGAGTCGGCCGGCTTCCTGCTGACGCGCGAGACCTGCGAGGCGATCGGGAGCGTCGACCTGCGCAGCCTGCCGCGCTCGCCGGCGCCGCGCGTGCTGATCGTCGAGCGCGACGACGTCGCCTCCACCTCGGAGTGGCTGCCGGCGCTCGAGCGCATCGGGGCCGACGTCGCGTCGGTGCGCTGGAGCGGCTACGCGGGAATGATGGAGGACCCGCAGCGCACGGTGGTGCCGCAGGCGATCGTCCGGGGCGTCGTCGAGCAGCTGCAGACCTGGCAGTCCGGCGGGGCGCTGCGGCTCGTGACGAGCCACGCTGTCGGCCAACCGGCGATGACCGGCCAGGGAGTCGATGGCGCACCGATGGCGGTCCGCGAAGCCAGCGTGTCGATCGACGCCGGTTCGTCCGCGCTGTTCGGCATCCTGACGTCGCCGGCCGCAGCGGCGCGACCCGGTGCGCCGGCGGTGCTGATGCTCAACTCCGGTTCGGTCCACCTGATCGGGCCGAACCGCTTGTGGGTCCGGCTGGCGCGTCGCTGGGCGGCGCAGGGCATGACGGTGCTGCGCATCGATCTCTCGGGCATCGGCGACAGCCCGGCGCGACCCGGGCAGGACGAGAACGTCGTCTACTCCGCCAGCGCCAAGGCCGACATCGCCGCGGCGCTCGTCCACCTGAAGACCACCGTCGGCGCGGGCGACTGCCATCTGCTCGGCTTGTGTTCCGGTGGCTACCACGCCCTCAAGGCCGCCGTGGCCGGCCTCGACGTTGCCTCCAGCGTCGTGATCAATCCGCTGACCTACTTCTGGCAGGACGGTGCGACCCCGAGCGACGTGAAGGAGTACGAGGTCGTCGAGCTGACGGCCAAGTACCGCAGCAAGCTGATGACCGCGGAACCCTGGCTGCGCCTGGTGCGCGGGGACCTGCATCTGCGCCTGATCGCCGAGGTCGCGCTGCGCCGCGTCGCGAACGCCGCGGCGCCGTACCTGATCGAGCTGGCGCGGTGGCTGCACTGGCCGCTGAAGCACGACCTCGCGAGGGAACTGCGTTCGGTCGCGCAGCGTCGGGTCGGCTTGCGCTTCGTGTTCGCCGCGGGCGCGCCTGGCCTGCGCATGTTGCGGCAGCAGGGTGGGCGGGCGACGGCGGAGCTGCAGGCCCAGGGCGCCTTGTCCATCGACGCGGTCGCCGCGGCCGACCACACCTTCACGCGTCGCGAAGCCAGGGAGCGTCTGGTCACGCTGCTGGATGGCCTGCTGCTGCCGGCTGCCGCCGGCGGGCACCGGGGCGCCCCGCCGGCGCCCGACGCCGGCGCCGCCCGCGGCGCGAGTCGCTGACCCAGGCTGCCATGCGCGACGCGGACTTTCGCAGCGACGTCAACGGGCTGCGGGGGCTGAGCGTCGCGCTCGTGGTGGCCTATCACCTGCAGTTCCGCGGCGCCGGTGGCGGCTTCGTCGGCGTCGACGTGTTCTTCGTGATCTCGGGCTACCTGATGACCCGGATCGTCTGGTCGGGGATCGCACAGGGCGGCTTCGGCTACGGGCACTTCGTCCTGGCCCGCGCGCGCCGCATCTGGCCGGCGCTGGCGGTGATGTTGCTGCTGCTGTTCGCGCTGGGTGCCGTGCTGCTGCCGCCCTTCGACCTGCGCATCGTCGGCGAGCAGGCGCAGTGGGCCGCGCTGTTCGCGTCCAACGAGTACTTTCGCGCCAACTCGGGCTACAACATCCAGAGCTCCGGCACGCGCTGGCTGCTGCACACCTGGTCGCTGTCGGTCGAGTGGCAGTTCTACCTGCTCTACCCGTTGTTGCTGGTGGCGGTGGCGCGGATCGTCAGGGCCCGCCGGCCCGGCATGTCGGTCGATGGCTTGCGCCGGGTCATGCTGGTGGTCATCGTCCTGGGGATCGTCGGATCGCTGGGCTGGCAGGCGACCCTGATCGACGGCGACCCGGACGCCAGCTTCTTCCTGCTGCCCGGGCGTGCCTGGGAAATGCTCGCCGGCGGCCTGGCCTGCCTGGCCGGCCCGGCGCATCCCGCACCAGCCGGCCGATGGCGGGTGGTCGCCAGCCATGCCGGCCTGGCGATCGTGGTGGCGGCGGCTCTGGGCATCGCCTACTTCCGCCTTCGCCCGGTCGGCCTGGGGCCGTACCTGCTGCCGCTCGTCGGCGGGGTGGCGTTGCTGTTGTGGGCCGACCATCGCCAGAACCCGCTGCTGCGCCAGGCCTGGCTGCAGCAGCTCGGGCTGTGCTCGTACTCGCTCTACCTCTGGCACTGGCCGATCTTCGTCGGTCTGCGGCTGACCACCTTCGCGATGGACCACCCGCGGACGGCGACCGTGCTGGCCCTGCTCGCGTCCTTGATCGCCGGCTGGTGCTCCTACCGATGGGTCGAGCGGCCGGCGATAGCACGCGGCGCTGCCCCGCGCGACCTCGGTCGCCGGGCCTTGCTGCTGGCCTTGCCGCTGGCCTTGCCGCTGGCCGTCGCGGCGGCCTTCGGCATCGTGGCCACCGAGGGCCTCGCCTCGCGGGACCGCGAAGGCGACGCCGCGTACCGGACCTATCGCGCGTCGGTGCCGCCGCTCTACTTTCCCGACAGCTGCAGCAACTTCCGCAAGCCCGCCGATGCCATGACGATCTGCAGGATCGAGAAGGATCCGCGGCGCCGCATCCTGGTCATCGGCGACTCGCATGCCGAGCACCTGTATGCCTGGTTCGTCGCGCGCAGCGAGGTGTCGGTGGACTTCTTCGCCGCGTCGGAGTGCCCGCCGGTCCCGAACTTCGAGCGCCTGCAGCCCGGCTATCACTGCCGCGACTACGCGGCGAAGGCGTGGGCGATGGCGCGCTCGGCGACCTACGACACCGTCATCGTCTCGGCGCGGTGGGCCACGGTCGGCCTGGCCGGGCCGCCCTACTGCCACCGGGTCGGCGCGCAGGCCTGCCGCTTCCCGACCGGCACTGCGAAGCAGCAGCAGGTGATGGCCGAACTGCAGGCGGCGGTCGAGCAGGCGATTGCCGCCGGCAAGACCGTGGTCATGCTCGACAGCGCCCCCGAGGCCCGCCTGCGCATCCCCGAGCACGCCGCGCGAGAGCGCTTCTGGCACGGCGAAGTGCGCCTCACCATCCCGCTGCAATCGCTGCTCGACCAGACGCAGTGGATGGAACCGTTGCTGCAGCGATTGCAAACGACCCCGGGCTTCCACCGCGCGAGCTTGCGAGAGCGGCTTTGCAAGGACTCAAGCTGTCGAATTCTTGACAAGGAACTGAATCGTCCCATCTATGTCGATGACAGCCACTTCGACCCGATATGGATCACGAATAATGCCGACTTCCTTACAGAGTTTGCAGCGCTGCCTCGACACTAGCGGCCGCGGTGCACATCGGTGTGATGTACTTCGTCTGCGGAATTTCGAGCCTCGTTGAAGCGCCCGCCCCATCGGTGGCGGTCGAAGGAAGTGCCCGGATGCCGCGCGACCTCGACACATCCTCCGCCGTGATGCGGTGGCCAGCATGCTGAGAAGATTGATTCGTTGGGCAGCCTACAAGAGCCTCAGGTTCCAGAGGCTGTATGTCTGGCTGTGCCACCCTTCCGGCCCCGAGTTCGCCAAGCTGATCAAGCACCATGGCCTGTTCTACAGCATGGGCGAGAACTGCTCGATCAATCCCGATTCGGTGATCGGCGACGCGCCCTGGGTCCGCATGGGCGACAACGTGCGTCTCGCGAGCTGCACGCTGCTGGCGCATGACGGCGTCATCAACATGCTGATGAACGCCTACAACGTCAAGCTCGACGCGGTCGGCAAGATCGACATCGGCAACAACGTCTTCATCGGCAACCGTGCGACGGTGCTGCGCGGCGTGACGATCGGCGACAACGTCGTCGTCGCGGCCGGCGCCGTCGTTGCCAACGACGTGCCCTCCAATTCGGTCGTCGGCGGGGTGCCGGCGCGCTTCATCTGCAAGACCGAGGAACTGGTCGAGCGGCTCAAGCACGAGTCGGAGGCCTTGCCCTGGTACCCCCTGATCCTGCAGCGCGAAGGCGGGCACGACTCGGCCCTGGAGCCCGAGCTGGACCGCCTGCGCAAGCGCCACTGGTTCGGCGCTCCCAGCAGTTCGAAGCTGCCGTTAAATCCGGCCGCTTCCGTCGTCCCGCGGGTGGGGGGGGCGCGCCTCTAGCGAGCCCGGTCGCGCCGGCGTCTTGGGTAGGATTCCGGACCGCAGGGGTGTCGCCGTGACACCCGCGCATCCATTCCGAATCGACGCTGCCGTGGCTCCTGGTCAACGCTACCTACTGATCTCGCCTTGCCGCAACGAGGCGAGCTTCATGCGCGAGACGCTCGACACGGTGATCGCGCAATCGATCCGCCCGGCGCGCTGGGTGATCGTCGACGACGGCTCGACCGACGAGACTCCGGCCATCCTCGCCGACTACGCCCGCCGGCACGACTGGATCCAGATCGTCACGCGCAGCGACCGCGGACACCGCGCGGTCGGCCCCGGCGTCGTCGATGCGTTCTACTCCGGCTACGACGCGGTCGAACCGACCGACTACGACTTCCTGTGCAAGCTCGACCTCGATCTGCGCCTGCCGGCGCGCTACTTCGAGATCCTGATGGCGCGGATGACGGCCGATCCCCAGATCGCGACCTGCAGCGGTAAGGCCTATGTCGAGCAGGAAGGCCAGCTCGTCAACGAGCGGCACGGCGACGAGAACTCGCTGGGCATGACGAAGTTCTACCGGGTCAGCTGCTTCCAGGGCATCGGCGGCTTCGTGCGCGAGGTCGGCTGGGACGGCATCGACGGCCACAAGTGCCGCATGAAGGGCTGGATCGCCGTCAGCTGGGACGAGCCCGAGTTGCGCTTCATCCACCTGCGGCCGATGGGTGCCAGCCACAAGGGCATCTACACCGGCCGCGTGCGCCAGGGCTTCGGCCAGTACTACATGGGCACCGGCTTCTTCTACCTGGCGGCCAGTGCCGTCTCGCGCTTCAACCAGAAGCCCTACGTGCTGGGCCAGCTCGCAGTGCTGTGGGGCTGGCTGTGGGGCGCGGCGCGCGCCAAGCCGCGCTACGACGACCCGGAGTTCCGCCGCTTCCTGCGGCGCTACCAGATGCGTTCGCTGATGGTGGGCAAGCGCCGCGCGACCGAGGAATGCCTGCGCAGCGGACGGCCGGCTTGATCGCCCGCCCGGCGCTCTTCCTCGACCGCGACGGCGTGATCAACGTCGATCACGCCTACGTGCATCGCCGCGAGGACTTCCAGTTCATCGACGGCATCTTCGAGCTGTGCCGCTCGGCACGCGCGCGCGGCCACCGGGTCTTCGTCGTCACCAACCAGGCCGGCATCGGCCGCGGCTACTACACCGAGGACGACTTCCACGCCCTCACGGCGTGGATGCTGCAGCGCTTCGAGGCCGAGGGCGCGCCGATCGACAGGGTCTACTTCTGTCCCCTCCACCCCGAGCATGGCGTCGGCGCCTACAAGGTCGACTCGCCGATGCGCAAGCCGGGGCCGGGGATGATCCAGCAGGCGGCACGCGAGTTCGACGTCGACCTCGCGGCCTCGACGCTGGTGGGCGACATGGACACCGACATCCAGGCCGGCGTCGCGGCCGGCATCGGCCGGCTGCTGCAGTTCAGGCCGGCCGAGGACGAGCGACCGGTGCACGCCGCTGCCACGCGCATCCGCCGGCTGGCGGATGCCGAGGCCTACTTGCGCGCGGCCTTGTCGGCGTAGCCCTTCGGGTAGCGCTGGTGCCAGGCCCAGGCGGTCTGCACGGTGGCGCGGATGTCCTCGTAGCGCGGGGTCCAGCCCAGGCGGGTCTTCAGCTTGGTCGGGTCGGCCACCAGGGCCGGCGCGTCGCCGGGGCGGCGGGCCACGACCTGCAGCGGGATCTGGCGGCCGGTCACGTCCTCGCAGGCCTGGTGCACCTGCCGCACCGACTGGCCGTTGCCGGTGCCGATGTTGTAGACCTCGGCGGTCGTCGGCGTGGTCGCGGTGATCGCCAGCAGGTGCGCCGAGGCCAGGTCGTCGGTGTGCACGTAGTCGCGGATGCAGGTCCCGTCGGGCGTCGGGTAGTCGTCGCCGTAGAGCATCAGCTGGTCGCGCTGGCCGAGCGCCACCTGCAGCAACAGCGGGATCAGGTGGGTCTCGGGCTCGTGGTTCTCGCCGAACTCGCCGTCGCCGTCGGCACCCGAGGCGTTGAAGTAGCGCAGGATGGTGTAGCCCAGGCCGTAGGCATGCGCGAAGTCGCGGATCATCCACTCGACCGCGAGCTTGGTGCGCGCGTACGGGCTGCAGGGAATCTGCGCGGCCTCTTCGTTCATCGGCGGCTCGGGGTTGTCGCCGTAGGTGGCACAGGTGCTCGAGAACAGCATGCGCTGCACGGCGGCCTCGCGCATCGCGCGCAGCAGGCTCAGCGTGCCGCCGATGTTGTTGCCGTAGTGGTGATCGGGGTTGGTGACCGATTCGCCGACGTAGGTGGCGGCGGCGAAGTGCATCACGGCCTCGGCGCCGTGCGCCTTCATCGCGGCGGCCAGCGCGGCGGTGTCGCGGATGTCGCCTTCGATCAGGCGCCCCTCGGGCACCGCGAGGCGGTGGCCTTCGGAGAGGTTGTCGAAGGCGATCGCGTCGTGGCCCTGGGCGAGCAGGAGGCGCAGGCAGGCGCTGCCGACATAGCCGGCGCCGCCGGTGACGAAGATCCTCATGGGGTGATTCCTGTGGAAGAGGGAAGGGTCGTGGGCAGCCCGGCGGCGTAGGCGCGCCGCGCGGCCTCGAGCGCGGCCAGGTCGCCGATGTCGCGGTGGTAGCCGGCGTGCACGTGGCCGCGCATGCGCCCGACGAAGCGCGGCAGCACGTCGTAGCCGATGTCGAAGGCGCGCAGGGCCGCGATCTCGCGCCAGGCCGCGGCCGTGACCGCATAGACGCCGGCATTGGCCAGGTCCGAGCGCGGCTCGGCGGGCTTTTCCTCGAAGGCGACGATGCGGCCCGCGGCGTCCATGTCGGCGATGCCGCAGGCGCGCGGGTTGGGCGCGTGGAACAGCAGCATCGTGAACGGATCGTCGTGGCTGCGGTGCGTGCGCAGGAAGCCGGCGAGATCCAGGTCCGACAGGTTGTCGGCGTAGACGATCAGCACGTCGTCGGCGTCGTCCGCGAAGCCGGCGTGGGCGGCGATGGTGCCGGCCGACCCCAGCAGCACGGGCTCGTAGGCTTCGGCGGCGCGAAAGCCCTCGCCGTTCTTGGCCGCCAGGAAGGCACGCACCGGATCGGGCAGGTAATGCGTGTTGACGACGACGTCGCGCACGCCGGCACCACGCAGTGCGGTGAACCAGTGGTCGAGCAGCGGACGGCCGCCGATCTCGACCAGGCACTTGGGGACCGTGTCGGTCAGCGGACGCAGGCGACTGCCCAGCCCGCCGGCCAGCAGCAGGGCCTTGGTCCGCGGCGGATTCGCGCGAACGTTCACCGGGCGTTCAGGCCTTCTTGACGTCGCGCACGACGTTCAACGCGGCCATCTGCTGGTTGCAGTAGTCCAGGATCTGCGCCGCGTTCTCGGCCGTCGCCAGCCAGCCGCGGTAGGCCTCGACGCTGTCGTGCACCGTGCGCGTCGGCTGCCAGCCCAGGGCCTTGAGCTTGCTCACGTCCGAGCAGATGTGGCGCGTGTCGCCGAAGCGGAACTTGCCGCACGGCGTGGCGACGTAACCCTTCGCGCCGAAGACCTCCGCGACGACGGTCGCGAAGGACGACACCGTGTGAGCCCGGTCGCCGCCGACGTTGAACATCTCGAAGTCCGCGCGCGGATCGCGCAGCACCAGCAGGTTGGCGTCGACCACGTCCTGGATGTTGACGAAGTCGCGGACCTGCTGGCCGTCCTCGTAGATCATCGGCTCGCGGCCGAGATGGAAGCTCAGGCAGAACACGCGGCAGGCGCCGCTGTAGGCGTTGTAGAAGCTTTGACGCGGGCCCTGGACAATGGAGTAGCGCATCGCCACCGTCGGGATGCCGTAGCGCTTGCCCAGCGACAGGGCCACGCGCTCCTCGGCGATCTTGGACAGGCCGTACTGGTTCTGCGGATTGGCCACCGTCTCGTCGGTCGGCCGCCAGGCCAGCGGCCCGCGCGAGCCGGCCGGCGCCTGCACGTCCCAGACGCCGCGTTCGAGTTGCTCGGTCGGGCGGATGTCGGGCAGCACCGGCTTGCCGTCGGCATCGTGGTACAGGCCCTCGCCGAGCGCCGCCTGGCTGGAGGCGACGATGACCTTCTTCACCGGCAGCTGCTCGCGCACGATCAGCTCGTAGATCAGCGCGGTGCTGGTGACGTTGACGTCGAAGAAGCGGCTGAAGGTCGGCAGGTAGTCCTGGAAGGCGGCCAGGTGGTAGACCACGTCGCAGCCGCGCAGCGCGTCGAGCAGGACCTTGGCGTCGCGCACGTCGCCGCGCACGAACTCGATGCGCGGGTCCAGGTAGTCGGGCACGCGGTGGCCGGGGTGGACCGGTTCTTCGAGCGAGTCGAGCACGCGCACCTGGTGGCCCTCGCGCAGCAGCGCGTCGGCGGTGTGGGATCCGATGAAGCCGGCTCCGCCGGTGATCAGGACTTTCACTGGAGCCCCTCGTCTGTCGGGTACGCCATCCGATCCCCCGGGGGGATGCGGGCCGGCTTGGGAGCGGCCCGGCGCTCGGCCCGCCTCATTGGTTGTGCAGCAACCGCTGGTGGTCGCTGATGAAGATGATGCGGCCGCCACGGCGATCGATGCCCAGCGTCAGCTCGCGCGGCCGTCCCAGCGCTTCGCGGATCAGGTTGTGGCGCTCGTGCGGCGCCACCAGCAGCAGGAAGCCGCCGCCTCCGGCGCCGAGCAGCTTGCCGCCCTGGGCGCCGAGCTTGCGGGCCTGGTCGTACCAGGCATCGACCTTCTCCATGCTGATGCCGAAGCCGAGCGAGCGCTTGAGCTCCCAGCCCTCGTGCAGCAGCCGCGCGAACTCGTCGAGGCCGCCGCCGCCGCCCAGCGCCAGCCGCATCTCGTGCGCCAGGTCGCGCATCGCGCGCAGCACGGGCATGCGGTCCTTGGTGCCTTCGCTCTGGCGCTTGAGGATGCCGTCGGCGTCGCGCTGCTGCTCGGTGTAGAGCAGCATCATGCGGCTGCCGAGTTCTTGCATCGTCTCCGGACGCGCCGGCACCGGCTCGACGTCGACGCTGTCGTCGGGGTTGAAGCGGATGTAGTTCAGGCCGCCGAAGGCCGCCGCGTACTGGTCCTGCTTGCCGATGGGCTTGCCCAGCACGTCGATCTCGATGCGGCTGGCCTGCTCGGCCAGGTTCTTGGCGCTGACGATCTGGCCCTTGTACGCATAGAGGGCTTGCAGCACGCCTACCGTCAGCGAGCTCGACGAGCCCATGCCGGTGCCGCCGGGCACGTCGCCGACGGTCGTGACTTCGAGGTGGCGCCCCAGGCCGGTGAGCTTGAGCGCTTCGCGCACCAGCTCGTGTTGCAGTTCACTCACCTGGTCGACCATCTCGACGCGCGTGTAGGCCACGCGCGTGCTCGACTCGAAACGCGGGCTGACCGTGACGTACATGTGCTTGTCGATCGCCATCGACAGCACCGCGCCGTACTCCTGGCGGTAGAAGGCGGGCAGGTCGGTGCCGCCGCCGGCGAAGCTGACCCGGTAGGGGGTCTGCGAAATGATCATGGATCTACACCCCGCTCATCTGCTGTTGGGGACGCGCTGCCGGCGCCGGCGCCGCCGGCTGGCGGCCGAGGCCGAGGCGCTGCCGGTAGCGCTCGATCAGCGGCTCCAGGCAGTCGCGCAGGTCGAAGCGCTCGTGCACCCAGCGCCGGCCGTCGTCGGCCAGGCGTCGGCCGAGCGCGCGGTCGTGCATCAGGCGCGCGATCGCATCGGCCAGCGCCGCGGCATCCTTGGGCGGGACCAGCAAGCCGGTCTCGCCGTCGCGGATCAGGTCGGGGATGCCGACCAGCCGCGTCGAGATCGCCGGCAGCCCGCTGGCCATCGCCTCCATCAGCATCTGCGGCAGGCCGTCGACGTCGCCGTCCGCGGACCACACGCAGGGCAGCACGTAGACATCGCCGCCGTGCATGAAGTCGATGATCTTCTCCTGCAGCAGCGCCTGGCCGGTGACGGTGATGCGATCGGCCAGGCCGACCCGTGCGATGTGCGCGCGCAGCCCGGCCTCGAGCGGGCCGCTGCCGCCGATCACGCAGTCGAAGCGCTCGCCGCGGTCGGCCAGGATCCGGCAGGCGTCGATCAGGTCCGCGAAGCCCTTCTTCTCGACCAGGCGGCCGGAGGCGACGATGCGATAGGGCCGGTCGGCCACCGGCGCGTCGGCCGGCGGCGGGTAGAACACCGCCGGGTCGATGCCGCAGTAGGCGATGAACAGCTGCTCCGGCCGCGCGCCTTGCTCCAGGTAGAACTGGCGGTGGAACTCGGAGATGCAGACGATGAAGTCGGCCCGCGCGATCTTGTCGAGCAGCGCGCAGCGGTCGCGGTACAGGTCGGTCGCGTGCCCGGTGAAGCTGTACGGCACGTCCAGCAACCAGGCGCCGTACATCGCGATCGTGCCGCACGAGTTGATCCATTGCGAATGGATGTGCGTGACCGGCTCGGCGCTGCGCCGCAGCTGCCGTGCCCAGTGGCAGGCGACGGCCAGGTGGGCGATGCCGGCGGCGCGTGCGCGCAAGTGCTCGCGCCGGCCGAACAGCGCGTTCGACAGTGCCGCGAAGAAGCGGCCGCCGAACAGCAGCGGCGCGAGCAGCAGCGACAGCAGCAGGCCGAGCGGCGGCAGCGGGTAGATGACCCGCGTCTCCTCGTTCAGCCGCAAGGCCCAGGCCGACCCGTGCAGCAGCTTGTCCGGGCGGCGCATCGAGTGCAGGACGTAGGGCACGCCGCCGGCCTCGACGCGGCTCAGCTCGTTGGCGACCCAGGCATTGCCGATGCCGTTCTGCGTGACGTAGTGGATCATCGCCGCCGTGTCCCCGCGCGCGGCGTCACTTGCGCTGCTTCAGGTAGAAGGCCAGGATCGATCCGGCGGCCATGTGCATGTCCTCGATCACGCCGTACTGGTCGCTGTCGACGTGCAGGCAGATGTCGGCCATCTGGCGCAGCTTGCCGCCCGTGAAACCCGTCAGCGCGATCGTCTTGGCGCCGGTCTTCCTGGCGTACTCCGCGGCCTTGATCACGTTGGGCGAGTTGCCCGAGCCGGAGATGATCACGACCAGGTCGCCGGCATTCAGCAGGTTCTGCAACTGGCGCGAGAACAGCTCCTCGTAGCCGAGGTCGTTGCCGATCGCCGTCATGAAGGCCGTGTTGTCGTTGAGCGACGTGCAGCGGATCAGCGGCTTGCCGACGCGCTCGGCGGTCTTGGACCAGTCGGTGGCGATGTGCGAGGCCGTGGCGGCGGAACCGCCGTTGCCCATCACGAAGATCTGCTTGCCCTTCTTCTCGGCGGTCTCGATCGCCTTGGCGATCTTCTCGAGCGCGCCGAAGTCGAACTTCGCCCACTGCTCGAGCTCGCGGTCGCGGTACCACTCCGCGAAGGCACGCACGCCCAGGCCGCCGGGGCCGGTGCCGGTCATGTTCGACGCGGCCAGGCCCGGCGTCTTCTTGTCGGCGATGGCCGGGGTCTTCTTGGGCTTGCTCATGGTGTCCTCTGTGCTGAACTTTGGAAAGGATCGGGCGCGGCGCACGCTGCTTCAGGCGGGTGGGAGGGCCGGTTCGCCCAGGCCGCTCAGCCGGGTGCGGTCGCGCACCGGCACGGCCTGCAGCAGGTCGGCCACGAAGGCATCGTGCCGTTCGAAGGCTCGCGCCGGCTGGTCGTCGATCGACGACACGCGGAACAGCAGGCCGTCCGGCACCTGGCCGGTGAGCCAGAGCCGTGCCTCCACCAGGCGCAGCTGCATTCGGCTGCGGATCACGGTGTCGCCGGCGGTGAACCAGTACGTCACCGGCTCGCGGCGCTGCCGCAGACTGGTGCTGAGGCGGCGCCCCGGAATGCGGCCGTAGGGCGTCGTGATCGAGCCCTCGGCGTTGCTGTGCAGCGTGAAGCCCTGGGCCGGATAGCAGGCCTCGGGCCGGTGGGCCTGCAGGCCGCCGCGCTGGTCGTCGCCGTAGGCCAGCGACAGCATGACGCGGTAGCCGTCGGCGTGCCCGTAGGTCCGCGACAGCACCTGCGAGTACAGCTTGTCCAGGAGTTGCTGGGTCTGCGGATTGACGACCTGGGCGCGCTGCGCCGGCAGTTCGGTCCAAGCGCCGAAGCGCAGCGGCACGATCTCCTGCAGTTGCAGGCGCGGTGCGGTCGGATTGGCCGACGACGCCTTCGGCCGCGCGACGCTGCCCAGCACGGCGGCGCTCAGCATCGCGCCCCCCAGGACCAGCGTCGTGCGTCGCCCGGCGGGCGATGCGCCGGATCGAGCATCGACGGGCACGTCACCGGAGGCTGAGCTGGCCGAAGCACGAAAAGGTGTTGCCATGGGTGTCCGAGGACAGGACCGTCGCGCTAGACCGCACCCCGCGGGTCGCCGCGCAGCCGAAGCCCAGCACGCGCGTCGGGGTCCACAGGGCGCCGATCGAGTAGTTGGTGGTGCGGTCGGTGCCGCTATTGCCGGCCTGGTCGGTCAGGTCGCGGCGGGCGACGCCGACACCGGCATCCATGCGGACCTTGGCCGTCAGCTCGTAGACGGCGCGCAGGCCGAGCGAATTGGTCACGCGGCTGTAGTCGGAGGCGCTCGCGGTCGTCGACGTGGCCGGGGTGGTCGGCGTCGAGGGGTCGGTGGGCGGCGTCGCGGTGGCGCTGCTGCGGGCGATGGCGAACCCGACTTCCTGGCCGGTCTCGCGGGCGGCGGTCGTGGTGAACTGCAGCTTGCCGGTCGGGCGCCACAGCCAGCTCAGCGTGCCGGTCAGGCCGGAGAAGTCGGTGGCGGTCGCGCGGTCGTACTCGACCCGCGAGTAGCTGATGCGCGTGACCAGCGCACTGATGGGCGAGGGCGCCCATTCGGCTCCGACGTAGAGGTCGCGGCGCTTGGCGCGGTCGGCCTCGAACTGGTCCGGCGCGACCTCGAAGTAGCGCGGGTACTTGGTGTCCTGGCCCTGCAGGCCGGTGCGCAGGATCAGCACCGCGCCCGGGCGGTAGCGGATGCCGGCGCCGGCGGTGTTCTGTTCGTACTCGCGCGAGATGAACTCGGGCGCCGAGTAGTCGACGCGACGGTGGCCGACGTTGGCCTCGAGGCCGAGCCGGCCCTCGCCGCCGAGCGCGAAGCGCGCGTCGACGCTGTTGGTGCGTTCGAGGTTGCGCGAGGTGGCCTGCGGCGCGTTGCCGGGGTTCAGCCGCGCGAGGTTCTGCGTGCTGCCGAAGGCCAGGCTGCCCGACAGGCGCTCGATCGTGGCCCAGTCGAGGCCCACGCGCGCGTCGTAGCCGGTGTTGTTGAGGTCGCTGGCATCGTTGAAGCGCGTGTGGCGCGCGCCGGCATCCAGGAAGAAGCGCTGGCGGCCGAAGGGCTGGCTGATGCCGGCCGTCAGCGCGGTCGTCGAGAAGTTGTCGCGTTCGGCCGGCTGGCCGTCGGCGACGTTGCGGACGTTGGAGTTCGTCCCGAAGGTCTGCGTCGCCCCGAGGTAGTAGGGGCTGCTCTGGGCCAGCGTCGCCGAGCTGGCGCTCAGGCCCACGGCGAGGGCGATCCATCCGGTCTTGTGGTGCATGAGATTTCTCCTGTCTCCTGGGTGGGGGACCCGACTCAGTAGGCGTGGCGGTCGAAGAACACCAGCCGGACGGTGCGCACGATGATCTGCAGGTCCAGGCCGAGCGACCAGTTGCGAAGGTACTCCAAGTCGTACTCGACGCGGGCCCGCATCTTGTCGATCGTATCGGTTTCGCCGCGCAGGCCGTTCACCTGGGCCCAGCCGGTGATGCCGGGCTTGACCTTGTGTCTCACCATGTAAGCCTTGATCAGGTCCCGATACATCTGGTTGTGCGCCACGGCATGCGGCCGCGGCCCGACGATGCTCATGCGTCCCTGCAACACGTTGATGAACTGCGGCAGTTCGTCGAGCGAGGTCTTGCGCAGGAAGGCGCCGAAGGGCGTGATGCGCTGGTCGCCGCGCGTGGCCTGCGGCACCGAGTCGCCGTTGTCCTGCGTCGTCATCGAGCGGAACTTGTAGACGACGATCTCCTCGCCGTCGAGGCCGTTGCGCCGCTGCTGGAAGATCACCGGCCCCGGCGAGCTCAGTTTGACGCCGATCGCGATGGCCAGCAGCAGCGGCGAGATCAGCAGCAGGATCAGGCTGGCCAGCACGATGTCCGAGAAGCGCTTGAGCAGCTCGTTGGTGCCGGTGAAGGGCGTCTCGCAGATGCCGACGACCGGCACGCCGTTCACGTCCTGCAGGCGGCCCTGGATGATGCTGATGCCGAAGACGTCGGGCACGAAGAACAGCGACGCCGTCGTGCCCTGCACCGACTCCAGCAGCTGCACGATGCGCGGCTGCAGGCCCAGCGGCAGCGTGATGTAGACCTCGCGCACGCCGTGGGCCGTGATGTAGGGCGCCACGTCGGCCAGCGTGCCCAGGCGCTGCGGTGCGGTCTCGGCCTCGACGCGCTCGTCGGTGCGGTCGTCGAAGAAGCCGCGCACGTCGACCACCTCGTCGGCGCGGCGCTCCAGCGCGCGCGCCACCTTCACGCCCAGCGGCCCGGCGCCGACGATGATGGCGGTGCTGCGGTTCTGGGGCAGTCGCGCGTGGTGCTGGATGACCAGCCGGCCGGCCGTCACGGCCAGCCACTGCAGCAGCGGCGTCAGCACGCCCCACATCAGCAGCACGTCGTTCTCGAAGTAGTGCAGGCTGCGCGTCGCGTAGCCGCACAGCGCCAGGATGGCCAGCAGGCTCACCCAGGTCAGCACGATGTCGATGGCCGCGGTCAGGGCGCTGTCGCGGAAGCGGTTGCGCCCGGGGAAGGTCAGCGCGAAGACCAGCAGGCACAGCATCAGGGACGAACGCAGGATGGGCTCGCCGTGCGCCACCGTGACGGCGAGGTAGCAGGCCACCGTCAGGGCAGGCTCCAGCAGTGCCGCCACGAAGGACGTGACGGACTGCGGTGCGCTGTAGAACGTCCTTTTGTGGGTGCGGTCTTCGAACATGCGGATGCGCGGTCCTGCGGGTACCGCGTGGGCCTTGCCCGTCATTCGTCGACGCGGCACGGAACTCATCAGGAATTGTGACCACAATGAAAGACGGCCCAACCCCCCGTCGCAGGGGTGCGGCCTCGGCACCACACGGGGCCGCGTGCGGGAATGCACGGCCACCCCCCTACAATTTGGGCCGTGCCGAGCGTCGTCGAGACCCTGTTGTTGCCTGCGTTGACGGAACGAGCCCTGCTCGTGCTCAACCACGTGCTCGCGGCCGAAGCGGCGGCGATCGAGCGGCTGCGGCCGCACGCCGGCAGCGTGCTGCGGCTCGAGTGGCAGGTGCCGCCCGGACCCTGGCCGCGCCCGCCCGAGATCGCCTTGCGCATCACGCCGGCCGGCCTGTTCGAGTCGATCGAGCCGGCCGCCGAGCCGGTGGCTGCCTTGCGGGTCAGCGTCGACCTCCCGACCCCGCCGCGCGCCCTGGCACTGTGGCTCGCCGGCGATCGACCGGCGCTGGCGATCGACGGCGACGTGCGGCTGGCCGCCGATGTCGCCTGGCTGGCCGAGAACCTGCGCTGGGACGTCGAGCACGACCTCGCGCGGCTGGTCGGCGATGCGCCGGCGCACCAGCTGGCGCGCCTGGCGGCCGCACTGCGCGACGGCCTGCGTGCTACCGCACGCAATGCGGGCGCGGCCTGGGGCCGCCCGGGCGGCGGCACGACGGCCTCGCGATGAGGCAGCTGCTGCGGCTGGCAGCGATCGCCTTCATCGTCCTGCGCTACGGGCTGGACGAACTGGCGCTGTCGAGTTCGGGGCAGCGGCGCGTCCGCCGGCTGGGGCGGCTGCTGTCCTTCGGCCGGCGGCTCGACGCACCGCGCGGCGAGCGCCTGCGCGAGGCGCTGGTCCGGCTGGGCCCGATCTTCGTCAAGTTCGGCCAGGTGCTGTCGACGCGGCGCGACCTGCTGCCGGTCGACGTGGCCGACGAGCTGGCCAAGCTGCAGGACGACGTGCCGCCGTTCCCGGCCGAGCAGGCCGTGGCACTGGTCGAGGCGGCCTTCCAGCGCCCGCTGCACGAGGTGTTCGCCAGCTTCGAGCGCGAGCCGGTCGCCAGCGCCTCGATCGCCCAGGTGCACTTCGCCGTGCTCACCGACGGCCGCGAGGTGGCGGTCAAGGTGCTGCGCCCCGGCATGCTGGCCGCCATCGATGCCGATCTGGCGCTGCTGCACGACGTGGCCGGCTGGGTCGAGCGCCGCTCGGCCGACGGCCGGCGCCTGAAGCCGCGCGAGGTCGTCGCCGAGTTCGACAAGTACCTGCACGACGAGCTGGATCTCGTGCGCGAGGCCGCCAACGCCGCGCAGCTGCGTCGCAACATGGCCGGCCTGAACCTGGTGCTGGTCCCCGAGATGCATTGGGACCTGTGCACCCCCGGCGTCATCGTGATGGAGCGCATGAAGGGCGTGCCCATCGGCCAGATCGAGCGCCTGCGCGAGGCCGGCGTGGACTTCAAGAAGCTGGCGCGCGACGGCGTGACCATCTTCTTCACCCAGGTGTTCCGCGACGGCTTCTTCCATGCCGACATGCACCCCGGCAACATCCAGGTCAGCCTCGAGCCGGCGACCTTCGGCCGCTACGTGGCGCTGGACTTCGGGATCATCGGCACGCTGACCCAGGTCGACAAGGACTACCTGGCGCAGAACTTCATCGCCTTCTTCCGCCGCGACTACAAGCGCGTCGCCGAACTGCATCTCGAGTCCGGCTGGGTCCCGGCGGGCACGCGGGTCGACGAGCTGGAAGGCGCGATCCGTGCCTGCTGCGAACCCTTCTTCGACCGGCCGCTGAAGGAGATCTCGCTCGGCCAGGTGCTGCTGCGGCTGTTCCAGACCTCGCGACGCTTCAACGTCGAGATCCAGCCCCAGCTGGTGCTGCTGCAGAAGACCCTGCTCAACGTCGAGGGTCTGGGGCGGCAGCTCGACCCGGACCTGGACCTGTGGAGCACCGCCAAGCCCTTCCTCGAGCGCTGGATGGAAGAGCAGATCGGCTGGCGCGGCCTGCTCGAGCGCTTCAAGGACGAGGCGCCGCGCTATGCGCGGCTGCTGCCCGAGTTGCCGCGGCTGCTGCACGACGCGCTGGCGGCGCGGGCGGCGCCGGTGCGTCCCGCCGACGAACTGATGGCCCAGCTGCTGCGCGAGCAGCGCCGCAGCCACGGGCTGGTGCAGGCCGTCGTGTACGGTGGTCTGGGATTTGCATTGGGCGCCCTGGCGATGCTGGCGCTGGGGCGCTGGCCCGCCGGGTGAGTCGCCGCGCGCGACGGCGCGCCCCGTAAACTCCCGCCCCATCTCAACCGCCGGCGCCAGGCGCCGGGTCACGGAGGTCGCCGTGCTCGTCGCGTTCGTCGTCGTCTACATGCTGGTCACCATCGGCATCGGCCTGCTGGCCGCGCGCCGTGTCCACAACGCCAAGGACTACCTGGTCGCCGGGCGCAGCCTGCCCCTGTACATGAACGTGGCGACGGTGTTCGCCACCTGGTTCGGCGCCGAGACCGTGCTGTCGGTGTCGGCCACCTTCGCCAAGGACGGGCTGGCGGGGATCCCGGGTGACCCCTTCGGCGCCTCGGTCTGCCTGGTGCTGGCGGCGCTGCTGTTCGCGCGGCTGTTCTACCGCATGAACCTGCTGACCATCGGCGACTTCTACAAGCAGCGCTACGGCAAGTCGGTGGAGGTGCTGACCAGCATCGCGATCACGCTGTCCTACCTCGGCTGGACCTCGGCGCAGATGACGGCCCTGGGGCTGGTGATCCACGTGCTGTCGGGCGGCGCGGTCGACCTCAACACCTCCATCCTCATCGGCGCCGGCGTGGTGATGGTCTACACGATCTTCGGCGGCATGTGGTCGGTGGCCTTCACCGACCTGTTCCAGACCGTCATCATCCTGATCGGCCTGACGCTGGTGGCGGTGCTGGTCGGCGATCTGGCGGGCGGGGCGACCAAGGTCATCGCCCAGGCCGCGGCCGACGGCAAGTTCGCCTTCTTCCCGGCGGCCGACGACGCCGCGGCGTGGTGGGCGATGGCCGGGGCCTTCTTCGCCTTCGCCTTCGGCTCGATCCCGCAGCAGGACGTGTTCCAGCGCATGACCAGCGCCAAGGACGAGAAGACCGCGGTGCGCGGCACGATCATCGGCGCGCTGATCTACTTCTGCTTCGCTTTCGTGCCGATCTTCATCGCCTATTCGGCGCTGGTGGCCGACCCCACGCTGGGCGGCCTGTTCGCCGACGAGGACGCACGTCAGATCCAGCGCATCCTGCCCGACCTGGTGCTGGCCAAGATGCCGCTGTGGGCCCAGGTGATGTTCTTCGGCGCCCTGCTGTCGGCCATCCTGTCCACGGCCAGCGGCGCGCTGCTGGCGCCCACGGCGATCTTCACCAGCAACGTGCTCAAGCCCTTCGTGCCGCACATGGGCGACCGCCAGTTCCTGCTGACGCTGCGGCTGGTGCTGGTCATCTTCACGGCCGGTGCGCTGCTGTTCGCGCTCAACAGCAAGAGCACGATGTACGAGATGGTGCAGAACGCCTACAACGTGACGCTGGCGGGCGCCTTCATCCCGCTGGTGGCCGGCGCCTACTGGAAACGGGCCACCACGCAAGGGGCGCTGCTGTCCATCGTCCTGGGCATCGGCTGCTGGCTCGGGGCCGACATGATCGCGGCCGACGCCCTGGTGCCCCCCAACCTGGTCGGCTTCTTCGCGTCGGCCATCTTCATGGTGATGGGCTCGCTGGCGCCGCAGCTCATTCCCAACCACCGGCACCACGCGCTGCCCACGCATTGAGGCCTCCGCAGCGCCGGGCCCTATAATTTCGCGTTTGTTTTCAAGGGCTTAGCCATGCCGATCTATGCCTATCGCTGCGACGCCTGCGGCCACGCCCAGGACGTGCTCCAGAAGATCGCCGATCCGGTGCTGAGCGACTGTCCGGCCTGCGGTGCGTCCGCCTTCAAGAAGCAACTCACCGCGGCGGGCTTCCAGCTCAAGGGCTCGGGCTGGTACGCGACCGACTTCCGCAACGGCCAGGCCGCCAAGCCGGCCGCGGCCGCCGCCGGCGCGACGCCGCCGGCCGACGCTGCGACATCGGCGCCCCCCGCGGCGGCCCCGTCCGGCGAGGGCGGCGGCAGCACCGCGTCGGCGGCCCCGTCGGCATCGGCCGGGGGCTGCGGCGGCTCCTGCGCCTGCCACTGACACGGCACGAAAGCCCCGCGTGAAGAAATACCTGATCGCCGGCCTGCTGGTCTGGCTGCCGCTCGCCGTCACCATCTGGGTGCTGCATGCGGTACTGGGCCTGCTCGACGGCCTCTTCGCCTGGCTGCTGAGCGCTTCCCAGGCCGTGTTGCCCGTGGGGGCGCATGCGCCGCTCGAACTGCTGAAGCAGATCCCCGGCCTCGGCGTGATCGTCATGGTGGCCGGCCTGTTGCTGACCGGCGTGTTCGCCGCCAACATCGTCGGCCAGTGGTGGCTGCTCCAGGGCGGGCGGCTGCTGCACCGCATCCCCATCGTCAAGTCGATCTACAGCTCGGTCAAGCAGGTCTCGGACACGCTGTTCTCCAGCAGCGGCAACGCCTTCCGCGAGGCGGTGCTGGTGCAGTACCCGCGCCAGGGCTCCTGGACCATCGCCTTCGTCACCGGCAAGCCCGGCGGCGAGGCCGGCCAGTACCTGAGCGACGACTACCTCAGCCTCTACGTGCCGACCACGCCGAACCCGACCTCGGGCTTCTTTCTGATGGTGCCGCGCACCGACGTGATCGAGCTCAAGATGAGCGTCGACGAGGCGCTCAAGTACATCATCTCGATGGGCGTCGTCGCGCCGCCGCTGCCGCTGGCCGCCGAGCCGGCGCGAAATCCGGCCGGGTGAGTGCCCGGCACGCGCTCACCCGCCCGGACCGCTGAGCGGTCCCCAGCGCCTCCCGACGAACGCGCCCCGCGCGATCCCCACCGAATCCGAGAACCCGGAGTGCCTGCATGAGAACCACCTACTGCGGCCTCGTCAGCGACAAGCTGATGGGCCAGACCGTGACCCTGATGGGCTGGGCCCACCGCCGGCGCGACCACGGCGGCGTGATCTTCATCGACCTGCGCGACCGCGAGGGCCTGGTCCAGGTCGTCTGCGATCCCGACCGCGCGGCGATGTTCAAGACCGCCGAAGGCGTACGCAACGAGTTCTGCCTCAAGGTCGTCGGCCTGGTACGCGCGCGCCCGGCCGGCACCGAGAACGCCAACCTCGTCAGCGGCAAGGTCGAGATCCTCTGCCACGAGCTCGAGGTGCTGAACCCCAGCGTCACGCCGCCCTTCCAGCTCGACGACGACAACCTCTCCGAGACCACGCGCCTCACGCACCGCGTGCTGGACCTGCGCCGCCCGGCGATGCAGAAGAACCTGATGCTGCGCTACCGCGTCGCGATGGAGGTGCGCAAGTTCCTCGACGCCAACGGCTTCATCGACATCGAGACGCCGATGCTCACCAAGAGCACGCCCGAGGGTGCGCGCGACTACCTGGTGCCGAGTCGCGTCAACGAGGGCATGTTCTTCGCGCTGCCGCAGAGCCCGCAGCTCTTCAAGCAGCTGCTGATGGTGGCCGGCTTCGACCGCTACTACCAGATCACCAAGTGCTTCCGCGACGAGGACCTGCGCGCCGATCGCCAGCCCGAGTTCACGCAGATCGACATCGAGACCTCGTTCCTGAACGAGGAAGAGATCCGCGGCATGTTCGAGGGCATGATCCGCACCGTCTTCCGCAACGTGATGGGCGTGGACCTCCCCGGCTACCCGGTGATGAAGTACGCCGACGCGATGCACCGCTACGGCTCGGACAAGCCCGACCTGCGCGTCAAGCTCGAGTTCACCGAGCTGACCGACGTGATGAAGGACGTCGACTTCAAGGTCTTCTCGGCGCCGGCGCAGAGCAAGGCCGGCCGCGTGGCCGCGCTGCGCGTGCCGGGCGGCGGCGAGGCCCAGGGCGGCCTGAGCCGCGGCGAGATCGACGCCTACACCGAGTTCGTCAAGATCTACGGCGCCAAGGGCCTGGCCTGGATCAAGGTCAACGACGCCGGCAAGGGCCGCGAGGGTCTGCAGAGCCCGATCGTCAAGAACCTGCACGACGCCGCGATCGCCGAGATCATCGCGCGCACCGGCGCCTGCAGCGGCGACCTGATCTTCTTCGGCGCCGACAAGGCCAAGGTCGTCAACGACGCGCTCGGCGCGCTGCGCGTGAAGATCGGCCACAGCGAATTCGGCAAGGCGGGCGGCCTGTTCGAGGACAAGTGGGCGCCGCTGTGGGTGGTCGACTTCCCGATGTTCGAGCACGACGAGGAGAACGACCGCTGGGCCGCCGTGCACCACCCGTTCACCGCACCCAAGGACGGGCACGAGGACCTGATGGACACCGATCCCGGCAAGTGCATCGCCAAGGCCTACGACATGGTGCTCAACGGCTGGGAGCTGGGCGGCGGCTCGGTGCGGATCCACCGCGCCGAGGTGCAGAGCAAGGTGTTCAGCGCGCTGAAGATCGGGCCCGAGGAGGCGCAGCAGAAGTTCGGCTTCCTGCTCGACGCGCTGCAGTACGGCGCGCCGCCGCACGGCGGCTTGGCCTTCGGCCTGGACCGGCTGGTGACGATGATGGCGCGCGCCGAGAGCATCCGCGACGTCATCGCCTTCCCCAAGACCCAGCGTGCCCAGGACCTGCTGACAGGCGCGCCCAGCCCGGTCGACGAGAAGCAGCTGCGCGAGCTGCACATCCGGCTGAGGAATCCGCAGGCGGTGGGCTGAGCAAGCTCTTGGGGAACGCCAAAGGGGCGGGAGGTAGTCAGCCGCGTTGAGTTCCTTGCGGCCGAATAATTGCGCCGTCTTCGCCGACGATCGACATGCGCAGCCAACGATGGCTATGGGAGCGCATGCAGTCGTCCATAGCTGCCGCTCTGGCAAGCACGTTAGTCTCAATGAACCCACCGGAGCGCTGCTGAGTGCTTGTGCAGTGAGTCTGGTTGCCGTATTGGCTACACGCCGTCTCTATCGGCCCTTGTCGATCGGATCGTCGCTCTCCTTCCCACTTGGTGATGGACCACGGTGCACGAAGCTCACCCACTAAGTGACCTCGGATCTGGGCGGGCCGACGAGCTGCCGCGAACCGTCGCTAGCTAGAATAGCTAATTGCTGCCTTCGGAGCCGCCGATGCAAGTCACCGCCACCGACGCCAAGAACCGCCTCGGCCAGATGCTCGAAGCCTGCCAGCGCGAGCCGGTGATCATCGAGAAGTCGGGCCGTCGCCACAGCGTGCTGCTGTCTGCCACCGACTACGACGCGCTGGTTGCGGCCGCCAAGGCGCCTGCCGCGAACGCCGTGCCACCGCCGCGCACGGCCGACGAGTTCTATGCGCGCTACAAGGCATGGGTCGACGAGCAGAACCGCCATTTCGAGAAGCACGGCATCTGGAACGAAGAGTTCCGTACCTGGTGACCGGCATGGCGCAGTGGGACGTTCACGCCAACCCGCAGGCGCGCTCCAAGGACGACATACCCTTTCTGGTCGTCTTGCAGAGCGACTTGCTCGACCGGCTCCCGACGCGTCTGGTGCTGCCCCTGTCGCGCAGCGTCTCGGCGACGGATGGCATGCCGGGGCGTCTGGCGCCGATGTTCGACGTGGCCGGCGAACGGCTGCGGCTCAAGCCGCAGGAAGCCGGCACCTTGCCGGCGCGCGCGCTCGGGCCGGTGGTGGCCTCGCTGCGCGACCAGTCGCACCGCATCGTCGACGCGCTCGACGCCGTGATCAGCGGCATCTGACCTCCGCCACGCCGTGCGTCCGCCCAAGATCCCCGAGTCCGTCCTGGTCGTCATCCACACCGCCGCGCTCGACGTGCTGCTGATCGAGCGTGCCGACGCGCCGGGCAGCTGGCAGAGCGTCACCGGTTCGAAGGACCGCGCCGACGAGCCGCTGGTCGAGACCTGCGTGCGCGAGGTCCACGAGGAGACCGGCATCGTGATCGGCAGCGCCGATGTGCCTTTGGACCACCTGCGCGACTGGGGCGTGTCGACCGTCTACGAGATCTACGCGCGCTGGCGCCATCGCTACGCGCCCGGCGTCACGCACAACACCGAACATGCCTTCGGCTTGCAGGTACCCGCCGGCACGCCGGTGGTGCTGGCGCCGCGCGAGCACCTGCGCCACGCCTGGCTGCCGTGGCAGGAGGCGGCCGAGCGCTGCTTCTCGCCGTCCAACGCCGAGGCGATCCGCCAACTGCCCCTCCGAGCCGACGGCCCATGAATCCGTTGCAGTCGTCCATCCTGCCGCCGGCCTCGGGCTACGGCGGCCGGCTGCGCGTCGCGACCTACAACATCCACAAGGGCGTGCGCGGCGTCGGCCCGCGCAAGCGGCTGGAGATCCACAACCTCGGCCTCGCGATCGAGGCGCTGGACGCCGACCTCGTCTGCCTGCAGGAGGTGCGGCACTTCCACAAGCGCGACGCGCGGCGCTTCGACCGCACCTGGTTCGGCTGGCCCGAGCAGGGCCAGGCCGAGTTCCTGGCGCCCGAGGGTTACGACGTCGCCTACCGAACCAATGCCGTCACGCGCGACGGCGAGCACGGCAACGCGCTGCTGTCGCGCTGGCCGATCGGCGACATCGGCCACCACGACGTGTCCGACCACCGCTTCGAGCAGCGCGGCCTGCTGCACGTGCCGATCCAGTGGCACGGCGGCGCCCTCGACGCCGTCGTCGTGCACTTCGGCCTGCGCCACCAGAGCCGGGTGCGGCAGGTGCAGCGGCTGGCCGAGTTCATCGCGCGCGAGCTCGATCCGGCCGCGCTGCTGCTGGTGGCCGGCGACTTCAACGACTGGGGCGAGCGCCTCGATGCGCCGATGCGCGAGGCCGGCCTGCGGCGGGCCGCGCCGCCGCCGGACGGCGGCGGGCTGCAGCGCTCGCTGACCTTCCCCTCGCTCGCGCCGGTGTTCGCGCTCGACCGCATCTACACGCGCGGCCTGCGCTGCGTGTCGACCTTCGTGCCGCGCGGCGCCACCTGGGCGCGCATGTCGGACCACCTGCCGCTGGTGGCCGAGTTCGAGCTGGCCGACTGAGGTCACGAAGACGATGGATACCGGCACCGAACCGCCGCTGTCCGAGGCGCTGGACTGGTACGTGCACTCGCGCGCGGTGTTCAGCGGCGGCAACGAGGTCGTGCTGCTGCGCGGCGGCGACGCGCTGTTTCCGGCCATGTGCGAGGCCATCGCCGGCGCGATGCGCGAGGTCTGGCTCGCGACCTACATCTTCGACGACGACCCGGCCGCGCGCTGCGTCGTCGACGCGCTGGCCGCGGCGGCGCGCCGCGGCGTGCGGGTGAGGGTGGTGGTCGACGGCTTCGGCTCGATGCACGCCCTCGACGCGCTGCAGCAGATGCTGGTCCCCGAAGGCATCGGCCTCGCGATCTTCCGACCGGCGCACAGCTGGTGGAGCTGGCTGCAGCCGGGGCAGTTCCGGCGCCTGCACCAGAAGCTGTGCGTGGTCGACGGCGAGGTCGGCTTCGTCGGCGGCATCAACCTGCTCGACGACCGCCACGACCTGCACCACGGCTGGAGCGAGGTGCCGCGGCTCGACTACGCGGTGCGCGTGCGCGGCCCGGTCGTCACGCCGATCGAGCAGACCGCGCGCGCGATGTGGACGCGCGCCGCCTTCGGCCGCGACTGGCGCGAGGAGATCCTCGACATCGCGCGCAGCGGCCGCCCGGTGCTGCGCGCACGCCGGCTGCTGCGCCGCATGCGCCTGGCGCTCAAGCCCGGCGCGCCGACCGGCGAGCCCGCGCTGGCGCCGGTGCGGGCCGCCTTCGTCGTGCGCGACAACGTGCGCCAGCGCCGCAGCATCGAGCGCAGCTACATCGATGCCCTGCGCCGCTCGCGCGAGCGCATCGACCTGGTGTCGGCCTACTTCTACCCCGGCCGCGAGTTCCGCCGCGCGCTGCTGGCCGCCGCGGCGCGCGGCGTGCGCGTGCGGCTGCTGCTGCAGGGCAAGGTCGACTACCGCTTCGCCGCGCTGGCCGCGCAGGCGCTGTACGACGAGCTGCTGGCCCGCGGCATCCAGGTCTACGAGTACACGCCGGCCTTCCTGCACGCCAAGGTCGCGCTGGTGGACCGCCACTGGGCCACGGTCGGCAGCTCCAACATCGACCCTCTGTCGCTGCTGGTCAACCTGGAGGCCAACGTCATCGTCAGCGACCGCGGCTTCGTCGACACCCTGGCGCGCGAGCTGGACCGCGACTTCGCCGCCGCGGTCCAGATCACCGCGCCGCCCGCCGTGGCCGGCTGGCGGCGCTGGCTGCGGCGCGGCTTCGTGGCCTGGGTGGCGCGCACCTACCTCCAGCTGGCCGGCGCCACGGGACGCTATTGAGGCCGTGAGTCCCGACCTCGTCGTCGAGCGCCCGGAAGGCCTCTACTGCCCGCCCGGCGACTTCTACATCGATCCCTGGCGACCGGTGGACCGGGCCGTCATCACGCACGCGCATGCCGACCACGCGCGCACCGGCCACGGCCACTACCTCGCGTCGGCGATCGGCGCCGGCGTGCTGCGCGCGCGCCTGGGCGCGATCGACCTGCAGACGCTGGACTACGGCCAGGCCATCGTCCACCACGGCGTGCGGCTCAGCCTGCACCCTGCGGGGCACGTGCTCGGTTCGGCCCAGGTGCGGCTCGAGCACGACGGCCGCGTCTGGGTCGTCTCGGGCGACTACTTCGTCTCGGGCGCCGGCGACGGCAACGCCACCTGTGCGCCCTTCGAGCCGGTGCGCTGCCACTGCTTCATCACCGAGTCGACCTTCGGCCTGCCGATCTACCGCTGGCGGCCGCAACGCGAGCTCTTCGCCGACATCGACGCCTGGTGGCGCGCCAATGCCGCCGCCGGCCGACCCAGCCTGCTGATGGGCTACAGCTTCGGCAAGGCGCAGCGCGTCCTGGCCGGCGTCGACGCGAGCATCGGGCCCATCGTCGTGCACGGCGCGGTCGAGCCGATCAACCGCGCCTACCGCGAAGCCGGCGTCGCGCTGCCGCCGACGCGGCTGGTGAGCGAGGTGGACGACAAGGCCGACTTCCGCAGCGCGCTCGTCGTCGCGCCGCCCAGCGTCGCCGGCAGCGTGTGGGCGCGCCGCTTCGCGGACGCGAGCGACGCCTTCGCCAGCGGCTGGATGCAGCTGCGCGGCGCGCGGCGGCGCCAGGGCGTGGACCGCGGCTTCGTCCTCTCGGACCATGCCGACTGGCCCGGCTTGATGCAGGCCATCGCCGCCACCGGCTGCGAGCGCGTCATCGTGACGCACGGCTACGAGGCCGTGCTGGTGCGCTGGCTGCAGCAGCAGGGCCTGCAGGCGTCGTCCTTCAAGACCGAGTACGGCGACGATGCGCTGGACGCCGCGACCGACGCGGTCGAGCCGAGCCCGCCATGAAGCGGTTCGCGCGCCTTTACGCCGAGCTCGACGCCAGCACCGCCACGCTCGACAAGGTCGCCGCGCTGCGCCGCTACTTCGCCGAGGCGCCGCCGGCCGATGCCGCCTGGGCCGCCTACTTCCTGGCCGGCGGCAAGCCGCGCCAGACGGCACCGACCGCCTTGCTGCGCCAGCTGGCCTGCGAGGTCTCGGGCATCGCCGACTGGCTGTTCGAGGAGTGCTACCAGGCCGTCGGCGACCTGGCCGAGACCATCGCCCTGGTGTTGCCGCCCGCCGACGGCGACAGCGACCTGGGCCTGGCCGTGTGGATCGAGCAGCGCCTGCTGCCGCTGCGCGTCCAGCCGGCCGAGCAGCAGGCCGCCAGCGTGCGCGACTGGTGGCGCGAGCTCGGCACCGCGGAGCGCTTCCTCCTCGTCAAGCTGATCGGCGGAGGCTTTCGCGTCGGGGTCAGCAAGCTGCTGGTGCAGCGTGCGCTGGCCGAGCAGGCCGGCCTCGACCCCAAGCTCGTCGCGCAGCGCATGATGGGCTACACCGACGCGAAGCGCGCGCCGGATGCGGCGCGCTTCGCGTCGCTGATCGCACCGCCGCAGGCCGGCAGCGCGCGCGAGGCCGGGCAGCCCTATCCCTTCTTCCTGGCGCATGCGGTCGAGGGCGGTGTCGACGACTTCGAGCGGCGGCTCGGCCCGCCCTCGCAGTGGATCGTCGAATGGAAGTACGACGGCATCCGAGCGCAAGTCGTCAGGCGCGCCGGCCAGGTGTGGATCTGGTCGCGCGGCGAGGAGCTGGTGACCGAGCGCTACCCCGAGGTCGTCGACCAGGCCGCGGCGCTGCCCGACGGCACGGTGCTCGACGGCGAGCTGCTGGTGTGGAAGGACGAGCGCCCCGCGCCCTTCGCGCTGCTGCAGCAACGCATCGGCCGCAAGCTGCTGTCGAAGAAGCTGCTCGCCGAGCTGCCGGTGCGATTCATGGCCTACGACCTGCTGGAACACGGCGGCGTCGACCTTCGCGAGCGCCCGCAGCACGAGCGCCGCACCGCGCTCGAGTCGCTGGTGCAGGGCGGGCCGCTGCGGCTGTCGCCGCGCCTCGAGGCCGCCACCTGGCAGCAACTCGCGGTGCTGCGCGCCGGCTCGCGCGAGCGCGGCGTCGAGGGCCTGATGCTCAAGCACCGCGACGCCGCCTACGGCAGCGGCCGCACGAAGGTCGATGGGGTCTGGTGGAAGTGGAAGATCGACCCGATGAGCGTCGACTGCGTGCTGGTCTACGCCCAGCGCGGCCACGGCCGCCGCGCCAGCCTCTACACCGACTACAGCTTCGCGGTCTGGAACCGCGCGCCGGCCGATGCCGCCGAGGCGCAGGCCGTCGTCGAGGCCATCGCCGCCCGGCGTCCGGCCCCGGACCCGAAGGACCGCAGCGTGCTGCAACTCGTGCCCTTCGCGAAGGCCTACTCGGGCCTCACCGACGAGGAGTTCAAGGCCGTCGACCGCGTGATCCGCGCCAGCACCATCGACAAGTTCGGCCCGGTGCGCAGCCTCAGGCCCAGCCTGGTGTTCGAGCTGGGCTTCGAGGGCATCAACCGCAGCACGCGCCACAAGAGCGGCATCGCGGTCCGCTTCCCGCGCATGCTGCGGCTGCGGCAGGACAAGCCGCTGCACGAGGCGGACACGCTGGACGAGCTGGAGGCCTTGCTGTCAGTCGATCGATGAGTCCGAGTGGGCAGCGAAGCCGAGTGGGGAAAGGACGAGGAGGGCGGGTGACCGGCGTAGTGAAGTAAAGGAGGAGACGCGAGCGTCCAGCGAGCGTCGGGGGACATGAACGGAGCCGGTCGCCCGCCCTCCTCGGATCGCTCGGAGCCGGCACAAAGGGCCTTCCACCTAGGGGCATGCGTCAGCCGTTAAGCTACGCGTCCGTCGATGCGCTGCCGGCCCCGCGGCCGGATGCCCGCCCATGAATGCCCCCCAATCCCTGCCTGCACTGCAGTCCCTGGCCGATCCGGCCGGCGATGTGGACGAGGGCGTGCCCGTCTCCGTCAAGATCCGCGAGCGCCTCAAGGCGCGCGGCGAGCGCTTCCACGCCAACGACAACATCGCCGACTTCATCGAGCCCGGCGAACTGTCCGCGCTGCTCGACGAGGTGGCGGGCAAGATGAAGGGCGTGCTCGACAGCCTGGTCATCGACACCGAGAACGACCACAACACCCAGGACACGGCGCGTCGCGTGGCCAAGATGTACGTCAACGAGGTGTTCAAGGGCCGCTACGTGACGCAGCCGCCGGTCACCGAGTTCCCCAACGTCGAGCGACTGAACGAGCTGATGATCGTCGGCCCGATCACCGTGCGCAGCGCCTGCTCGCACCACCTGTGCCCGATCATCGGCCGGGTGTGGATCGGCGTGATGCCCAACGAGCACTCCAACCTGATCGGCCTGTCCAAGTACGCGCGGCTCACCGAATGGATCATGAGCCGGCCGCAGATCCAGGAAGAGGCGGTGACGCACGTGGCCGACCTGCTGCAGTCCAAGATGAACCCGGACGGGCTGGCCATCGTGATGGAGGCCGACCACTTCTGCATGCAGTGGCGCGGCGTGCGCGACCTCGACTCGAAGATGATCAACAGCGTGATGCGCGGCAGCTTCCTCAAGGATCCCAACCTGCGGCGCGAGTTCCTGGCGCTGGTCAACAACAAGAAATCGTAGGTCCGAGATGCTGGTCCGCCTGCTCTACGCCAGCCGCGCCGCCGAACCGGTGACGCCCGAACTCGTCGACAGCGTGCTGGCGCAATGCCGCGCGCACAACCCCGGCCTCGGCATCACCGGCATCCTCTGCCACGGCGGCGATGTCTTCATGCAGGTGCTGGAGGGCGGGCGCACCGCCGTCAACGCGCTCTATGCCGAGATCGTGCGCGACCCGCGCCACCGCGACATCGCGGTGCTGCACTTCGAGGAAGTGACCGAACGGCGCTTCGCCGGCTGGACCATGGGCCAGGTCAACCTCGCCCGGATCAACCCGTCGATCCTGCTCAAGTACAGCGAGCGTCCGGTGCTGGACCCGTTCGCGGTCTCGGGCAAGGTGTCGATGGCGCTGCTCGAGGAGCTGATCGCCACCGCCTCGATCATCGGTAGGGCGGGTTAGTCGAGTGTCGCCGCGTTCGCCAGCGCCTTCATCAGGGCGCGGTTGATTTCTGCCGGGTCCATCAGCAGCGCGTCGCAGCCCTCGCGGATGCTGTCGAGCGCGTCGCCCTCGACGGCCTGCACGAGCCGGCAGTAGGGCGCGTAGGGCCCGGTGCCGTTGGCCAGCGCCTGGTAGACGCGCTCGGGCACGGGGATGGTCTGCAGCAGCTCGGCGAAGGGCTGCTTGAACATGCGGTCCAGCAGCGAGAACACGCCGCAGATGAAGAGCTCGCCCTGCATCTCGTCGTCGCCCGTGTGGCGCACCAGTTCTTCCATCAGCATGCCGCGGCGCACCGCCGCGAACATCACCGGCCGGAGGTTCACGTCCTTGCTGCCGGTGGCCAGCAGCAGGGCCAGCCAGCGCTTCAGCCGCGTGTAGCCCAGCAGCATGATGGCGTGGCGGAAGGAGCTGATCTCCACGCTCAGCCCGAAGGCCGGCGAGTTGATGTAGCGCATCAGCTTGAAGGCCAGCGTCGGGTCGCGCTTGAGCGTGGCCTCGAGCTTCTCGATCGGCTCGGCCTGGTCGACCTTGTGGATCAGCTCGACCATCACCTGCAGGTCGGGCGCCGCGGCCTTGGTGCTGCTCGGCTTGCCGCTGGCGGCGGCATGGGCGATCGCATCGTCCATCGGCCAGCCCAGCACGGCGATCGCACCGCGGCCGAAGGAAGCCTCCATGTCGGCCAGCCGCGCCACGCCCGACTGGATGAAGCCGATGTTGCGCGACACGCCGACGGCCGGCGTCGTCTCGCCGACGCGGCGGTCGTCCGCCAGGTCGATGATCGAGTGCTTGAAGCAGGGCAGCACCTCGCGCGGCAGCTCGCGCAGCGGCCGGCCCTTGATCAGCAGCGTGTTGCCGCGCGCGTGCAGCGCGACGATGGCGGCGGTGTGGGCGGGGTCGGCGGCCATGAAGGCCGGCACCTCGATCATCACGTTGGCGCTGGGCTCGGCCTGCAGCAGGTCGGCCAGCAGGTTCTCGGACAGCACGTTCAGCGACACCTGGCCGCCGCCCTCGGGCCACACGGCCGCCACTTCGCGCAGCAGCGCGGCGGCGTCGAGCGGCGCGCCCGGCACCAGCGGAAACACGGTCAGGCGCGTCGCGCTCACCGAGCGCTGGCGATCGATCACCGGCGAATAGCTCAGCGCGACCTGGCTCAGGAGGCTGACTTCGGGTGCGGCACTCTTCAGGATGGCATTCATCGTCAGACGCTCAGGTACTGGAACAGCGACAGGCGCTGCACCGAGGAGTAGGACTTCAGCGCGGCGTCGTAGCCGGTCTGCTGTTCCTGGAACTTCGAGATCGCCTCGACCATGTCGAGGTCCTCGGCGGCCGAGCGCTCGGTCTGCGCCGCGAGCTTCTGCGCGCTCAGCCGGTCGCCGGCGCGGTCGATGCGGTTCAGGGTCTCGCCGGCCAGCGAGCGCTGCGCCTGCAGCCGCGTCATCGACTGGTCGACGTCGCGCAGGCCGAAGGCCACGCTCTGCGCGACCTGGCCGCTGTTGCGCCCCGGCGTCTCGAGCGCGGCCGCGGTGCGATCGAGCGCGTCGAAGACGCTCAGCGAGGCGCTCGACGGCACCAGGTCGAAGCGGTCGGCGTTGGCCGGCGTGCCGCTGATGGTGACCGACTGGCCGTCGATCTCGATCGCCTGGCCGGCCTGGTAGGCCACGTTGGTCAGCGCGGTCGGGTTGCCGTTGCGCAGCACCGTGTAGGTGGTCGTGCCGCCGCTGACGCTGAAGCTGATGCTGTACGGATCGCCGGTCACCGCCGACGGGTCGCTGACGCGGCCGCCGTCGATCCAGGCGCTGCCGTTCTGCGTCGTCGCCTGCGTCTCGAAGACGCCGTTGCCGGTGCGTGCCTGCAGCCAGGTCGCCTGGCCGTCGAAGGTCAGCGGCAGCGGCTCGCTCGAGCCGGCCTCGGCCGAGCCCGACACGCCCTGGAACTGCACGCCGCCGACGGCGTCGATGAAGGGCGGGCTGCTGGCGCCCTGGCCCGCGAACAGGAAGCTGCCGGCGCCGTCCGGGCTGTTGGCCAGGCTCAGCAGTTCGGTGCGCAGCTGGCGCAGCGTCTGCGCCAGGCCGCGTCGTTCGGCGTCGGTGTAGCTGGCATTGCCGGCCGAGACCAGCGCCTCGCGCGCCTGCTGCAGCAGTTCTCCGGCGCTGCCCAGCACGCTCTCGCTCAATTCCATCGAGCTGCGGCTCGCGTCGACCGCGCGCTGGCTGGCGCTGGTGCGGGCCTCGACGGCCAGTGCCCGCTCGGCGCGGGCCGCGGCGGTCGGGTCGTCGCTCGCCTTGGTCACGCGCTTCAGGCTGGTCAGCTGCATCTGGCTTTCCTGCAGGTTCTGCTGGCGCTTCTGCAGGTTGGCGACGGCGGCGTCGTAGCTGTTGGAGGTGGTCACGCGCATGGTCGTGTGCTTTCTGGGGGTGATCAGCGGCCGCCGGCGGCCAGCAGCGTCTCGAAGACGCTCTGCGCCACCTGCAGCACCTTGGCGGCGGCCTGGTAGCCCTGCTGGAACTGGATCAGCCGTGCGGCTTCCTCGTCGAGGTTGACGCCGGACACGCCGGCGCGGGCCGCCTCGGCGTTGGTGGCCACCGCGGTGGAGATGTCGCTCGAGGCCTGCGCGCTCTGCACGCGCACGCCGATGTCGGCCATCGCCCGCGCGTAGGTGCCGGTGATGGTCTCGCCGGGGACGAAGCCGCCGCCGCCCAGCAGCTCGCGGCCGACGATGTCGGCGTCGCGCAGCGCCAGCAGCGACAGCGCGTTGCCGTTGTTGGCCGCCGGGAAGGCGGTCGGCGCGACCTGCAGCGTGTCGCCGTTGCGCGGCACGCCGTTGAGATTGAGCTCGAAGCCGTTCAGCGCGATCGGCGAGCCGGCGCTCCAGGCGCCGGTGCCGCTGCCGACCAGCGCGTTGCTGGCGTCGCGCAGTTCCCAGCTGTAGTTGCCGCTGTCGTCGGTGAAGGCGATGTTGGCGGTGAGCGCCGGGTTCAGCGCGGCGCTGACGACGCCGAGCGAGCCGACGCTCGCCGTGCCGGTGTTGGCCGTGCCGACGGTGGCCGCCACCGGCGAGGCCGCGGCGATGCCCTGCGGGTCGTCCAGCACGCGCTGCATGCCCTGCACCGCCTGGCTCACCGGGCGCAGCAGGAAGCGGTCGGTCGCGGCCGGCGCGGGCGCGGGGATGTTGATCGTGAAGCCGTCGAGCGTGTCGCCCGAGACGGCGCTGCGCACCAGGCCGTCGCTCAGGCGCGTCACCAGGTACTGGCCCGGCGTCGACGGGTCGCTGCGCATCTCGTAGTCGCTGGCGACGAGCTGGCGGCTGTCGGCCACCGTCAGCGACACGCTGGAGACGAAGGCGCCGGCGCCGGTGCGCGCATTGGTCGATGCCGGCAGCGCCACCGGCGCCCCGGTCGCGAACAGCGGCGCACCGCTGCCCGGCGGGTTGCGCAGGTCCAGGCCGAAGGACTGCTGCTGGTTCACCGCGCCGGCCATTGCGCTGGCCAGCTGGCCCAGCATCGCGCGGGCATCGGCGAGGTCCTCGTTCTGGAACGTCAACAGGCCGGCCACCTTGCCGCCGGCCAGGGCCTGCGCCGGCAGCAGGCGCGCGCCGCCCGCCTCGTCGATCGCCAGCCGCACCTTGGCGGGGTCGTACTCGTCGGCCACGACGCGCAGGTTCAGCGCCTCGCCGCCCAGCACCAGGCGCTGGCCGCCGCCGAGGAAGACGCTGACCGAGCCGTCGCCGGCCGGCACCGTCGTCACCTGGACGATGTCGCTGATCTTGCTGATCAGCAGGTCGCGCTGGTCCAGCAGGTCGTTGGGCGTGTGGCCCGTGCCCTGCGTGCCGGCGATCTGCCGGTTGATGTCGGCGACCGCCTTGGCCATCGCGTTCAGTTCGGCCACCGAGTTCTTGAGGTCCTGCGTCACGCCGGCCTGCAGCGCGTCCAGCTGCCCGCCGGCCGCGCGGAAGCGCGAGGCCAGCTCCTCGGCGCGCGCCAGCACCACCTGCCGGGCCGACGAGTCCTGCGGCCGGTTGGCCACGTCGACGAAGGCGTTCAGCATCTGGCCGGCGGCGTAGCCCAGCCCGGCCTCGCCCGGCGTGAACGACTGCTCCAGGCGCTGCAGCTGCTCGAGCCGCGTGGCGTCGCGCGCGGCGAGCGACTTCGACAGCGAGGCCTCGCGCGTCAGGAAGGAATTGGTGACGCGCGTGACCGTGGCCACGTCGACGCCGCGGCCGAAGAAGCCGCCGCCGGTGGACTGCCCGCCGGCCGTCGCCAGCTCGACCTGCTGGCGAGAGTAGCCCGGCGTGTTGGCGTTGGCGATGTTGTTGCTGTTGGTCTGCAGCTGCGCGTAGTTCGCGAACATCGCGCGCGTCGCAAGCGAGAGGATGCTGGCCATCGGTGCTGTCTCCTCAGGCCGTCAGCGTGCGTTGCAGCCGCAGCGTGGTGTTGATGACGCGGCCGAGCTTGTCGGCGTAGGCCGGATCGGTGGCGTAGCCGGCGCGCTGCAGGTTCACCGCAAAGCCCTGGGCGCTGCCGCCCTGGGCCACGACCTTGCTGTAGCGCGGGCTGTCCTTCATGAGCTTCGCGTAGTCGCGGAACGACTCCTCGGCCGACGCGTAGGCGCGGAACTTCGCCTTCACCTTCTGCGGCTTGCCGTCGACGTACTCGGTGGTGGTGACCTCGGTCACCGCGCCCTTCCAGCCGGCACCGGCCTTGATGCCGAAGAGGTTGTTGCTGGGCGTGCCGTCGGCGTTCTTGATCTGCTTGCCGCCCCAGCCGGTCTCGTGTGCGGCCTGGCTCAGGATGAAGGCCGAGGGGATGCCGGTCTCGGCCTCGACCTTCTGCGCCGCGCCGGTGTGGCGGGCGATGAAGTCCTGCGCCTTGCTCATGCCGGGCAGGCGGTTCCAGACCTCGGCCTGGGGCGCGCCTGCGGCGGCGGCCGGCGCGGCGGGCGTGGTCGGTGGGGTGGGTGTCGTTCCCACAGCGGCCGCGGTCGCGGCAGCACCCATCTGCCGCTCCAGCTGCCTGGCGATCATCGCGCCCAGGCCGTTGGGCAGGCCGGTCAGCTTCTGCGCGAACTGCGTGTCCAGCAGCTCGGTGCCCATCTGCGTGCCCGAGTTGTCGAGCAGGCCGCTGGACATCGTGGCCTGGCGCATGCTCTTCATCAGTTGCTGCATGAACAGCGACTCGAACTGCTTCGCCGTCTCCTGGATGGCCGCCTTCGGATCGCTGCCGGCCTGGGCCTGCAGCGATCGCAGTGCATTCGCGTCGAAGCCGACTCCGGACCTCATTGACCACCTCGACGATGGGCCGCGTGCGGGTGCCGTTCGCCCTGAGCCTGTCGAAGGGCCGCGCAGGGCCCTTCGGCGTCGCTCAGGACAGGCTTCGACAAGCTCAGCCCGAACGGGGGATGGAGGGTCGCCATCAGATCACCTCGAGCTCGGCGTTGAGCGCGCCCGCGGCCTTGATGGCCTGCAGGATCGCCAGCAGCTCCTGCGGCGTCGCGCCCAGGGAGTTGAGCGCCTTCACCACGTCGGTCAGCTTGGCGCCGGCCGGCAGCTGGATCAGCGAGCCGCCGTCCTGCTTGAGCTGGATGTCGGCCTTCTCGGTCACCACCGTCTGGCCGCCCGACAGCGGGCCGGGCTGGCTGATGACGGGCGTGGAGGAGATCGTCACCGACAGGCTGCCGTGCGCCACCGCGCAGGGTGCCAGCGTGACGGCCTGGTTGACCACCACCGAGCCGGTGCGGGCGTTGACCACCACGCGCGCCGCCGGGGCTGCGAGGGCGATGTCGAGGTTCTCGATGTCGGCCAGGAAGCCGACGCGCGCGTCCGGCTCGGCCGGCATGCGCACGCGCACCGTGCGGCCGTCCAGCGCCTGCGCGGTGCCCGGACCCATCTTGCCGTTGATGACCTTGGCGACCTCGCGCGCGGTCGAGTAGTCGGCCGCGTTCAGGTCGAGCTGGATGCTGTCGCCCTGGGCCAGCGGCGTGGGCACGCTGCGCTCCACGGTGGCGCCGCTCGGCACGCGGCCGGCGTTGAGCGTGTTGACCTGGACCTTGGAGCCGCCCGCCGAAGCGCCGGCGCCGCCGATGATGAGGTTGCCCTGGGCCAGCGCGTAGATCTGGCCGTCGGCGCCGCGCAGCGGCGTGGCCACCAGCGTGCCGCCGCGCAGGCTCTTGGCGTTGCCCATCGAGGACACGTTGATGTCGATCGCCTGGCCGGGCTGGGCAAAGGCCGGCAGCGTGGCCGTGACCATCACCGCGGCCACGTTGCGCAGCTGGACGCTGGTGCCGGGCGGCACCGTCACGCCCATCTGCTGCAGCATCGCGTTGAGGCTCTGCGTCGTGAACGGGGTCTGGGTGGTCTGGTCGCCGGTGCCGTCGAGTCCGACGACGAGGCCGTAACCCACCAGCTGGTTGCTGCGCACGCCCTGCACGGCGGCGACTTCCTTGAGCCGGGCCGCCTGGGCCTCGTGCGGCCACCAGAGGGCCGCGCTGGCTGCCAGCAGGCCCGCCGCGATGGTCAGGCGCAACAGCGGGTCGGCGAGGGAGGGGCGGTGCATGGCGGTGTCCAACGAGGGTCGTTGGACACCATTCTCAAAAGCTTTAGAGCGGCAGAACGTTCAAAAAGAAGCGCCCCAGCCAGCCTATTCCCTGCGCTTCGGCCTGGGCGCCGCGGCCCCGCTGCTCGATGCGCACGTTGGCGATCTGCGCCGAGGCGACCACGTTGCCCGGATTGATGGCCCGCGGGTCCACCTGGCCCGAGAAGCGCAGCACATCCACGTGCTGGTTGACGCCGATCTGCTTTTCGCCGGCGATCTGCAGGTGGCCGTTGGGCAGCACGCCCACCACCGTGGCGGTGATGGTGCCGCTGAAGGTGTTGGCGCTGGCCGTCGTGCCCTTGCCCTCGAACGCCTGCTCGCTGGAGCCGGTGGCCGAGGCGCGGGTGAAGGAGTTGGGCGCGAACAGCGGCAGCGCCGAGATGCCGGCGTTGACCGAGCCGCTCTTGTCGATGCTGCTGGTGGACTGCTGGCTGGCCGCGACCTTCTCCACGATCTGCACGGTGATCGTGTCGCCGACCAGGCGGGCGCGATGGTCCTCGAACAGCGGGCGGTAGCTGGCGCCCTGGAAGATGGCGCCGTTGTTGACCACCGGCGCGGCCACGGCCTGCGGCCGCACCGGCGAGGTGTCGGCCACGTCGACCTGGGGCGTGAGCGTCTGGCAGCCGGCCAGCAGGGCGGCCGCGGCCAGGGCGAGGGCGCTGAACTTCATCACAACTGCGCCAGACGCTGGAGCATCTGGTCCGAGGTCTGGATGGCCTTGGAGTTGAGCTCGTAGGCGCGCTGGGTCTGGATCATCGCGACCAGCTCTTCCACCACGTTGACGTTGCTCGTCTCGACGAAGCCCTGGGCCAGCGAGCCCAGGCCGTTGCTGCCCGGTGCGCCCGCATTGGGCGTGCCCGACGCGGCCGTCTCGGCGTAGAGGTTCTGCCCGCGCGGCTCCAGGCCGGCCGGGTTGACGAAGCGCGCCAGCTGCAGCTGGCCGATCTGCGTGGTGGCCGCCTGGCCCTGCAGCGCCACCGTGACCGTGCCGTCGGCGGCGATGGTCACGCTCTGCGCATTGGCCGGGATCACGATGCCGGGCTGCACGACGAAGCCGTTGTTGGTGACCAGCTGGCCCTGCGCGTCGACCTGGAAGGCGCCGTCGCGGGTGTAGCCGGTGGTGCCGTCGGGCATCTGGATCTGGAAGAAGCCGTCCCCCTTGACCGCGACGTCCAGGTAGTTGGTCGTCTGCTGCAGGTTGCCCTGGCTGAACTGGCGCGACGTGGCGACCGCGCGCGTGCCCAGGCCGACCTGCAGGCCGGTGGGCAGCTGCGTCTGCTCGGAACTGTTGGCGCCGGACTGCCGCAGCGTCTGGTACATCAGGTCCTCGAACACCGCATGCGAACGCTTGTAGCCGTTCGTCGCGCTGTTGGCGAGGTTGTTCGAGATGTGGTCCAGCTGGGTCTGCTGGGCCTCCATGCCGGTCTTTGAGATCCAAAGGGAACGCATCATGGCCAGGGGCTCCTTGTCGGCCGATGATGGCGGGGCTGGAGGGGGGCGAAGGGTGGGAAAAGGCGGGTTTTTGCGGGCTTGTTCGGAGTGGGGCGGCACAGCGCTGCCTTGCCCCGGCCGTCGCACCGCCAACTCCAATCTGCTGAAGCCTAGATCGCCTGCGCGCTGCCCGACACACACCGTGGTAGCGACGAGGGGGCTTTCTTCAGTAAAGCTGAACTCGTAGCATCAGATCCCATCAGGGCGAAAGCACCGCACCTCCGGCGCCCGCTGAGTTCGAACGTTTGGCAGCGTGAACAACCGCATCGGCAACAATTTGGTTCACTTCGGTGCGAACGAAGAGCTTGTTCGCGCCCTGGTCGACTCAGGCGTCAAGTTTGTTGTCATCGGCGGTCTGGCCGTCGCGTGGCATTGCCCTGAGCGGCAGGCGGATGACATGGATCTTCTAGTTGACCCAAGTACTGACAACTCGGTGCGAATCGCTACGGCACTTGCGAAGCTCCACTTGCATGGCTTCTCTGCTGAATCGTTTGCCAGGCCGGGATTGCAAGTTCCTCTTAAGGGGAAGTACTACGCTGAGTTGCTCACACCGACTCACGACTTGCCGGAGTTCTCTGTGTTCGAGGCGCAGGCCGTGGACGCCAAACTCTTCAGCATCCCGGTTCGTGTCGCGTCTGCCTCAATGCTTATCGTCATGAAGCAGCGTGCTGCCCAGATCGATTCGGCGCAGAGCGAAAAGCATCTCCGAGACGTCAGCCTGTTGGAGGGACATGCCTCCTAACCACCTGCTAGAGCGGAGCGCCGGCGGAGTGGCGCGTGGCTGGCGAACCGCCTTTGCTGGTCCTGCTCTTCGCGAGCTTGGTAGCGCGCTGCCGTTGCTCGCCTTGTTCGAACGGTAGGCAACCCGCAGGAGGTTCGATCATGCGAGAGTGCTTCCTCAATGGGTATGGTCCCTGCGGGGGTGGGATCTCAGCGGAGCACTACATCTCGCGGACAGTACTCGAAGCTGGAAGTGCGGACGGCACTGCGCGAATTGGCGGGCTCCCTTGGCAGCTAGCGAACACTCTCCAAAGTTTCGGCATCGGTGCGCTTGTGTCCAACATCCTGTGTGCCAATCACAACTCCCGCCTGAGTCCACTGGACACCGTTGGTGGCGAGTTGATCCGCGTGCTGAATGCAATCGACAAGCAGCCTCAGTCGCTTTCAGCTGTGACGAAGTTCGATGGATTGCTCGTCGAGCGGTGGCTACTGAAAGTCATCTGCGGTATGTCCGCAGGAGTTCGCTGGAACAACGGGACCGTGCCTGACTCCTGGAAAACACTGCTCGTAGGTGGCCCTTGGCCTACCTCGTGGGGTCTCTACGTGCCAATCCCAACAGGCTCCCAGGTCCTAGTGAACGAGTTCTCCGTCGAATCCAAGGTTCATCCGCGGACCCGAGCAGTCCTGACTGCCGCCTTCCGCGTCGCCGGGGTGCACTTCAGTTTGCTGCTAGCCGTTCCCGACAATCCTGCAGCCTGGGGCCACTATCGACCGCGTGGTGTCATCTTTGAAACTGCTGTAGGAGAGCGGGCAGTTGAGCTGATCTGGCCCGATGCGTCCGAGGTCGCTGTCATCTACAGCCGGATCGGCAGCACCGCAGCCCGCCCGCCACAATGGGCACCGTGGAATGAGTAGCTCCTGTGTATGAGGCGTCTGTGATCTTCCTAAGGAGATGCTGATCAATTCCCTGCGCCCGGCACGCGCTGTGCATGCGTGAAGGCATCGAACCGCAGGGCCGAACGACCATGAGCCAACGCAGCTTTGCCAGCGCCGAGTACGCGATGAAGAAG
>Ga0268299_1000743_pt1 | contig 84063 bp, 85 predicted proteins | sample NOBtaG_FD_193484 | JGI IMG/M metagenome (GOLD analysis project Ga0268299, IMG submission 193484) | Activated sludge microbial communities from bioreactor in Nijmegen, Gelderland, Netherland - NOB reactor | ecosystem: Engineered > Bioreactor > Aerobic > Activated sludge | place: Netherlands... | reverse complement strand
AAATAAAAATGCGAAGATATTTATATTTAACAATGTTTTTCTTTGGATTATTTGTAGCAGTATTTTCAATAAATAGTAATCAATCACAAGCAGCGAAAAAAACGTTCAATAAGGGAAGCCAACAAGAATTAAATTTAGCTAAAGATATAAGTTATCAATACTTAGCAAAATATACAGAAAATTATGGAATAGATAGTACAAAAGATTTAAGAGTAAGTAATGTAGTGGTAGATGATTTATCAATGGCACATACAAAAATGCAACAAACCTACAAGGGAGTGCCAGTATTTGGTGGAGAAACAATAGTACACTTAAATTCAGATGGTTCATTATTTAACATAACAGATTCATTAGTATCCAAAATAAATATTAATACAGAAGCAAAATTAACAGAAGCAGATGCTTTAGCAAAAGCATATGAAGCATTTGGATGTGGTGATTGTTTAACAGCCCAGCCAAAAGTAGATATGTTTGTTTTAAGACATAAAAAGAAAGATCATTTAGTTTACAGAGTACAACTAGAGCGAATTGATGGAAGTAGCGAAACAGCAATGCCAGTATATTTTATTGATGCTCAAACAGGTAAGAAAGTATGGGAATACAATAACTTACAAACAGCAAGTGCAACTGTTACTGGTACATCTACTTATTATGGAACATTAAGTTTAACTGGTTTCCAAAGTGGTACTACTTTTTATCTAGAAGATGTTGGTCGTAAAGTTGGTACTTTTAATTATAATAATACTACTTCTAGCGTTTCTCGTGCTTCTGACACAGATGGCAACTTTAATGCTACAAACCAAAGAGCTATGATGGATGCTCAATATGGTACTGCTGCAACCTATGATTACTTTAAGAATGTACACGGTCGTAATGGTATTGATGGTGCAGGTGGCCCAGCCTTTTACACTTCTATTGATGGTGCAACAGGTTTGATTTCTTCAAGAGTTCACTACAGCACAAATTACAACAACGCATTTTGGAACGGCCAAAATATGACTTTTGGTGATGGCGATGGTTCAACATTTAGTGCATTAACAACGATTGATATATGCGGACACGAATTAACACACGGAGTAACAGAACGCACAGCAGGATTGGTTTATTCAAATGAATCAGGAGCATTGAATGAATCAATGTCAGATGTTTTTGGTGTAATGGTAGATAGGTCAGTAAGAGGAGAAAGTGCAAACACTTGGAAGATAGGTGAAGAATGCTTTACACCAGCAAACGGAACAAATGATGCACTGCGTTATATGGATAATCCACACTTAGCAGGAAATGGTGGATTTACAAGTGATGACGACCCAGACCACTATTCAGAAAGATATACAGGAACAGCAGACAATGGTGGAGTACATATTAACTCAGGTATACCAAACAATGTATTTTATCTAGTAGCCAAAGGTGGAACACACCATAGAGGCGGCTCAATGACAGGAATAGGAGCAGATAAAGCGGCAGCAATTTGGTATAGAGCATTAACATCATTTATGACCTCAAGTACCAACTTTGCAGGAGCAAGAACAGCAACCTTGAATGCAGCAACAGCACTTTATGGAACTGGAAGCACAGAATATAATGCAGTATGTAGTGCTTGGGCATTATGCGGAGTAGGAACAAGCTGTACAACTCCACCACCACCACCACCACCAACCGGCGGGGGCGAATTATTAGTTAATGGTGGATTTGAAACAAGTTTAACACCTTGGGTAGGAAGTGGAACAGGAGCATTATATATTGCAAATGGTAGCTCACCACACTCAGGAACAGGATATGCTTATTTTGGAAATGCAAACAGCAGAACAGGACAAACATATCAACAAATAACAATTCCAAGTGGAACATCTCCAACATTAAGCTTCTACTTGAATGTAACATCAGCAGAAACAACAACAACAACACAGTATGATAGATTGTTTGTTGAAGTTCGTAACAGTGCTGGAACTTTACTTAGTACACTAGGAACATTTAGCAACCTAAACAAGACTGCTGCTTCTACTAGTTACACACAAAGAAGCTTTAGTTTAGCTAGCTTTGCTGGTCAAACAGTTCGTATTCAATTCCGTGTTAGCACAGATAGTAGTGCTATTACTACCTTCCGTGTTGATACTGCTTCTGTTAAATAAGATAGAAGTTTCTAATTTGCTAATTAATATAGTAAAAGCCAGAGTAATAACTCTGGCTTTTTTTGTTGTTTTTATATTATTCTATCCGGGAAAATTTTCTTCTCACTTCATAATTATTTGCTATGGAAAATAACACAGAAACAAAATTATCAACCACTTCAGCAGGACAAAACCGTTTAGTAAAAATTAAAGATGTTTTAGTTACTGAACAAGATAATAATCAATGCTCAATTAGAGTAGATTTATCTTGGCAGGATAAAGAGTTTTTTAGCGAGCGTTCTGGCCCAAATGAACCTGACTATAAAATAATGTTGGCTGCTCTTTGTACTTTAGACGTATTGCATAAACTTACTGAAGACAAAGTAAAAATGGAACTGCTTTTTATTGAACGCCAGCAATTAGAAAAAGTAAACCGTGAAATAATAATGGTATTAATTGATATTACAACAGATGAAATCTCTTGTGCTGCAACAGGTGCTTGCCAAGTAAGAACTAATCCTATAGAAACTTCTGTTCGCTCTGTGCTAGATGCAACTAATAGAATGGTTGAGCTAAGCTTAAATTAGTTATTTTCCTTAGAAATTAAAAGTAAAAGTATTTGAAACTACACCATTTATAGTAATTATTATTTGATTAGCTCCTTTCTGCAAATTGAGTTTCTTTTTATTTCCTTTCAAAATAATTTGATTGTCACTTTGCCCCATAATTTGTTTAGAAATATCTTTATTATTAATATTTACCTTTGCTCCAAAAACGCTAAAACCTACACCTGCAATTGTTAAATTAGGTTTTTGGAAATTTACAGTATTAATTATTACTGTTTTTGGCATAGATATAGCTCTAGCAATACTTTTTACTGCTCTAACACGCCCATTTTGCAAATCAGCAATTAATAAATTTCCAAGCCTGTCTATTGCAACACTAAAAGGTAGATTAAGACTTGCTCTAGTCGCCAACATTCCATCCCCACTAAAACCCATCATTCCATTACCAACAACACTATTAATTAGACCTGTTTGAGCATTTATTTGACGAATAGAATTATTAAAAGCTTCTGCAATAAATAAATCGCTACCACCATCAATAGCTGTGTCTAATGGGAAGTTTAGTCCAGCCGCTTGAGCCTGACCACCATTGCCAGGTAAACAGTCATTGTCAACCAAAGGATCACACCCTTTACCAGCAATTTTAGTAATAATACCTGTGCTAGCATCAATTCTGCGTACTAAATTATCAAGCGCGTCCGTGATATAAAGATTGTTAGAACTGTCAACACTTATGCTAATAGGAAAGTTAATTCCAGCCTTTGTAGCTAAAGAGCCGTCCCCATTTGAATTGCTGCTACCATTACCGCCAATTGTTGTAATGATTCTTGTTGCTACGTTTACTTTGCGAATACGGTTATTAAAAGAATCGGCAATTAAAATATTTCCATCTATGTCTACAGCTACTCCATTAGGAAAACTAAGTTTTGCTTGTGTAGCCTGTCCACCATCCCCGCTAAAACCCTCTTCACCATTACCAGCAATAGTAGTAATAATGCCATTTCTATCAATTTGTCGGACTCTATTAGCATCTCCATCAGCAATAAAAATATTGCCTTGTTTATCAACAGCAATGTCCAAAGGTGAAAGTTTAGCTTTTGTCGCTGCGGCACCATCTCCTAGTGGACAATCAATTTCAGGGCAACCAGCCATACTAGTAACAATACCCGTATTAAAATCAACCTTGCGGACTTGACTAGTCAAACGGTCTGCAATCAACAAATTTCCATCATTATCCAAGGCTATTTCTACAGGCATAAACACTGCACTAGTGGCAACTGATCCATCACCATCAAAATTAGCCTTTCCATTGCCAGCAATTGTTGTAATTAAACCAGTTTTAGCATCAACTCTACGAATTCGATTATTATCTTGATCAGCAATAAATAGGTTGCCAAATCCATCAGCAATAGCTTCTGTTGGTCTTACAGTGCTATTAATTGCTGGAATATTGTCTGTAGTTGCGCTGTCTTGACCATTTCCAGCTACAGTGCTAATCATTCCAGTATTTATATCAATCTTACGCACTCTGCTATTATCTGTATCACTAATAAAAATATTACCTAGGCTATCCATAGTAGCAAAACTAGGAAAATTTAGGCTTGCCCTAGTTGCTAAAATATTATCGCCGTTATAATCAGCATCTCCTGTACCAGCAATGCTAGCAATATTACCTGTACTGCTATCAACTTTTCGGATCCGATTATTAAATGAATCAGCAATTAGTAAATTATTTTTGTCATCCAGGAAAATGCCTATAGGAAAACTAAGTGAGGCTTGGAGGGCTGGCCCACTGTCGCCGCTAAAATCAGATCTACCATTACCTACTACAGTAGTAATTATGTTAGTTACTCTATCAACTCTTCGGATTCGGTTATTACCTGAATCAGCAATAAAAATATTGCCCTGTCTATCAATCGCAACGCTTGTTGGCGTGTCCAAAGAAGCATTGCTTGCGACTCCATTATCTCCATCAAATGCAGCAACTCCATTACCAGCAATAGTAGTAATAATATTAGTATTAGCATCTATTTTACGGACACGATTATTGCTAGTGTCAGCAATAAAAATATTGCCATTTATATCAATTGCCACGCTTTGAGGGGAGTTTAAGCTTGCTATGGTTGCTAACATTCCATCGCCGCTAAAGTCTGATCGACCACTACCAGCAATTGTTGTAACAACTCCAGTGTTTACATCAACTTTGCGGATGCGATTATTCAAATCATCAGCAATAATCATATTGCCAACATCATCTAAAGCTATGCTTAACGCGCTTAATGCTACTTCAGAACTAACTGCTTGACCACCATCACCAAGATAAGCAAGTCCGCCAGCAATAGTAGTAATTTCACCTGTAGCAAGTTCAGTTAATGGTTTAGGTAAAATGGTAAATCGTTTTTGATCCATTCCTCCGCGAGTTTGGACAGTTAGAGTGCGATCTCCAGCAGATTGTTGACTTGCAACACGAATACGAATACGTCGAGCAGTTTCAACAGTTAAATCTGTAATTAGCTGATCTCCCAGCACAACTTGGGTGTCAGGAGCAAAATTACTACCTGTTATGATTATTTCTTCGCCGCCTTCTATTCGCGCTTGAGTGCGGCTTAAATTATCTATTTTTGGTGCGCCAATGGTGACAACTTTAACAGCTTCATCTTCGCTAACCGCATTGTTATCAAGTACAAAAGCGCGTGTCGCTTGAACTACTACACTAGTTGCTTGTCCAAAACTAATGCCAGGTTGAGCCAAAGAAATCATTTGACGTTGTGATTGATTTACAGGGTTAGTAATAACTTTAACTCCTGTTTGATCAACAACATAAATATTTCCCATAGTATCTAAGCTAATTGATTGAAGGTTATTAAAGGTAAATTCATTATCTACAAGAGGATTTATTGAAGTATTTGCAATCGGGCCAATGGTTTTAACTTCACCAGTAAAACTAACAGAGCGAATTACATTATTTCCAGCATCGGCAACAAAGATAACTTCACTTGTACTACTAGCAAAAAATGAAGTTTTTGCAGGATTAACCGACACGCTTACAGGACGGTTAAAAAGAGCCTGACGACCTTGACCATCGGCTTTTCCAGCATTGCCAGGACTACCTGCTAGCAGGCGGACTTCTTGTTTACCAAAATCAGCTAAGTAAATTGCATTATTTCCTGTGTCAGCAATTACAAGATTTCCTCCATTAGCTAGCGCGATACCTTGAGGATTTCTAAAAACTGTTTGAGAAAAAGTAGTTATATCATTTGACATTGTTCCTATTGAGCCATTACCTAAGATAGAAACTACATTATTACTAAAATCTACTTTTCTAATGCTATTATTTAGCGTGTCGGCAATGTAAATACCGCCTTGAGGACGATTATCTACAGCCACACCTAGCGGGCCAGCAAATTGGGCTTGTGTCCTTTGCCCATCGAGCTTTCCACGCGTTCCTGATTGTCCAGCAAAAACAGTTATATCAGCATTGCTATTATCTTTTTTTAAGATTACATGGTTATTTGGATCGCTAATATAAATTGAACCATCTGAGCCTACTTTTGTATCACCTGGAACTTTTCGCCCCTTTGCTTTGTTGACTCTTGCCACAGCAACAAAGTTTGACACTCTTCCCATAGGGCTTTGAACCGTAATAGTTGCATAACCTTGCTGTAAGCCTGTCACCATACCCGTTTGATCAACAGTTGCAATTTCTGGGCTGTCAGATTCAAAACGTAAATTTTCAGTAAGTGGACTATTATTATTATCTAATACGGTTAACTTAAGCTGGCTAGCTTCATTAACAACAGGGTTAGGATCGTTATTTGGCCCAACTAGCTTTATAGAAGCTTGTTGAAATGCAAAATTAAACTTTTTATGTGATTTGTTAGAGAATAGATAAGTATTTTGTGGAACAAGCAAACAAATTATTGTTAGGCAAGAGAAAAGCAATAAAATTCGGCTCATGGTGAGATCCTCAAGATAAATAAAATTATCTAAGTAATAAGTGGGGTAATAAATTAACAAGTAAAAATTTTTCTTGTTAAAATCTTTTCTAATGTATTTATGCTGGTTTATTTTCTCTTTTCTTTAGGATTTATGCAATGTTTTTGAGTTTGTAGCTATTTATCACACTTGGCAAAAAAAAAATCTTAATGTAACCTCAGTAATAGAAAATTACCTGATTTTGGATAAAAACAAATGAGTAGTTTAGTTAAAGATATAAATAAAAATGCTATTTATTCAAATTAGCAAAAGAAATAAAAGATTGGGCAAAAAGAATCACAATACTTTAAATTTTAATAGGATAAAATTGTGCCAAAAAATGACCCAGATGATTATTTAAACTTACATTCAACTAAACAAACAGACGACTTTGCTTTAGGTGAGTCAAATGCTGATGAGTTGACAGAAGGCAAAAATACTTTGCCTAATGCAGTTTATATTGTTCCTATAGTTGCGGGATTTGCAATGCTAGTTTTTTTAGCTCTATCAATTTTTGTTTTTAGAGTCTGGGATGAAACGCCTGGCACAACTAACGAAGCGCAAAGTATTCGAGTAAAAGAAGATAATCAACCTATTGTTGGTAAACAAAAAACTATTAAAACTTCCATTGAAAATAAAATAAATACACCTACTCCAATAACTTCACCAATCAATAACCCAATTAGCAACCCAACACCTTTAGCTAAAACAGAAATAAGCAGTAATTCACCTATTGCAACAATACTTGAAAGTGCTTTGCCAGCAGTTGGAATGGTACTAGTAAAAACTTCTGCAAATAAAATAAGTTCTGGCTCTGGATTTATGATTACAAATGATGGGCTATTTGTTACTAATTGTCATGTTATTGAAGATTGGCAAGAAATAGCAGTTAAGCTTAATAATAGTGAAAAGATTTATCTTGTTGATGCTATTAATTGTGATACAAAAAAGGACTTAGCCGTTTTACGTTTTCGAGAAACAGGAAATTATCCTATTTTAGATTTAGAGGAAAATTTTACTGCTAGTTTAGGTGATGATGTGGTTATTTTAGGCTATCCATTAGGCACTAAACTTGGTGTAGAAGTTACTTTATCTACAGGAATTATAAGCAGCACTCGAAATATTTCTAATGTTAGTATGGTACAAACCAATGCAGCAATAAATCATGGAAATTCTGGTGGGCCAATGATTTCACGTCGTAGCGGTAAGGTTATAGGCATAGTTACTGCTAAAGTAAGAGATAGTGAATCCATTGGGCTAGCAATTAATATTAATGAACTTAAATCCATAGTTAGTAAATAATATGCTTTCAATTGCCCCAGATTATTTTGACCGGCTAGGCTTGCCGCGAAACCTTTCTGAAAAGGAACTAGAAAAATTACTTGCTCAACAAGAAGCACGTTGTCAAGTGTTACTAAAAATTCCTGTTAAACGCACTCAAGCAGCACAAAAACTAGAGCTAATTAAAATTGTAAAAGGCTTACTTAATGCTGCTCCGGTTGTAGATGATACTTTTGACACTCTAAATATTGACCAAACAGAACTAAAAACACCTGATAGCTTTCCTAAAAAAGCCACACCAAAAGTAAACACGGAACTAATTTTTGAAACCTATAAAATTACTGATGAAGGCGAAATAGGCAAACTTCGGTCGCTGATTAATCAATGGGCTGTAAGTATTCCTCATCATGAATATTTAACCTTTGGAACAGATATTGAGGTTTTAGCGGTTGAAGAACGACCTATTTATTTAATAGATATTAGATATTTATTAGAAAATAGAGAAGTTATAGCAAAACAAAAACCTTATTTTGGTGAGGCATTACCAGTAAATCAGGCTATAAAAGCTGATCACGTTGCAGTTTGGCAAGTAAAAGTTGCTGCTCCTGCTACTTATCAATCTAACACTTTAGAGCAAGAAATAACTGCGTCCCGTGAGCGCGTAGATTGCCCAGGTTGTCAACGACAGGGCGAAATGTGGTGTTTAGCCTGTCGTAGTTCAGGACAAGTTGCTTGTAAAGAATGTCAGGGGAAATACCAGTTTAATTGCCTTATTTGTGATGGAAAAGGGCAAATTACCCAAGGTCAACGCCTTATAGATTGTGGTCAATGTCGCGGTGTAGGGATTGCTATTTGTGGATATTGTCGAGAAGGTCTAGCCATTTGTTCAACTTGCCAAGGTAAGCGTCAAGTTGTTTGTAAAGAATGTAGCGGCAAAGGTGAACTCTTAAATTTTCTTAACCTCAAAATTAGCTATCAATTACAATCTGCCCAAACAAATGTTTTTCCACCAAATTTTCCTGATTTTATACAAAAAAACTTTTCTCCAACCGAAGAAAACATCTTTGTCTTTCGTCAAGAAGGCGAACAATTTGTTAACGCCAAACCTATAAATGAGATTAACCACTTAGACCTACGCAATTCAATTTTAGACTTAGCAACTAAATATTTAGTGAAAAATAGCTCTGAACAAATTCACATTAGCAAGCATTCTATTTCTGTTCGTCGATGTCCAGCTATTTACTTAAGCTATAGTTTTGAAGAAAAAGAATATGAACTTTGGGTTATTGGGTCGGATAAAAAGATTTATTCTCGTACTAGTCCAATTTCTGAATATGATAAAAAGTTATCCCAGCTAGCAGCAGAACAGCTAGCAGCAAATTATTTTCTTAACGCTTTAGAGCTACTTTCAGATGCTTTTCGCCATACACCTAATTCTGCAAGTGCTTTAGTTGTAGTAAATAACAGTGTCAAAAAATTACAGGAAAAATTAAAGACAAAGCATTTTTATGAAATTATTGAATCTGCAAGCCAAGCAGAGAAGTTTTTAGGTAAAGATCTAGCAGTTAATTTTAGCCGCTTAAAACAACAAGCTACTTCAAATATGAGGCGAGAATATGCTGTAGCCAGTGTTGGTTCAGGTTTGCTAATACTTTTATTTACTTATATTTTTATGGGAATAAATGGTCAAGTTTACGCTCGTACTTTGACCATGCAGATTAGTTTTCCTTTGGTTATTCTTGCAACTGCTCTAGCTTGGCTTTTGGCGACCTATCTTGCAACTCAAATGGCACGAACAGTTGTTGCTAGTTTAGTTAGTTTAGTCCTAATACTTCTTAGTAGTATATTTAGCTTAATAGAGCAAGATGATTATTTAGCTCGTCGTAAAGGGGAAATTACTGCTCGTTTTGGACAAGGTGATTATGAGTCGTCAAAAGCCGCAATTGAGCCTTTAGAGTCGCTAATTGCTATTTCTCCTAAAGATTGGCAGCTACAGTTAATGCTAGGGCGGGCCTATGTAAAAGCTACTTACTATGAAAAGGCTGTCCAGTGCTTAAATCTAGCTCTTAACTTAAATGCTAATAATGCTGAGATTTACAATGAATTAGGGTTAGCTTTATTAGGTAAAAATGAAAAAGAAGCAGCAATCAAAAATTTTCGTCAAGCTATAAACTTATCACAGCCTAAAATTTACCGGGAAGCTTATCAAAACTTAGCTGGTGCTTTAGATATGGCTTATATTGACGGTGCAACATTAACAATGGGACGTAGTGATAATGTTCTAGATTCGCCTGTCCATAGCGTTATTGTAGAAGGTTTTTTAATGGATAAATTTGAGGTGACTAATCAAGATTACTTAGAATTTATTAAAGATACTAAGCATATTGCTCCAAGCATTTGGACTAGCGACAGCCCAAAGCCAGGTACAGAAAAAATGCCTGTAACAGGTATAAGCTTAATGGATGCAAAAGCTTTTGCTGAATGGAAAGCTAAAAAAACAGGTTTTGCTTATCGACTTCCTAAAGAAGCAGAATGGGAGCTAGCTGCACGAGGAGCAAAGGGAAGAAATTTCCCTTGGGGCGATGAGTGGAAAGCTAATTTAGCTAATGTTAAGGCAGCAGAAGGACGACTAGCTAATGTTGGAAGTTTTACACAAGGAAATAGCCCTGAAGGTGTAGCTGATTTGTTAGGCAATGTTGCAGAATGGATAGATGAGCCGCTAAAAATTTATCCAAATGGCAAAGCTGTTATTACTGCTGAACTTTGGGTTGTTCGAGGAGGAGCTTATGATAGTCTTCCTACGCAAGTACATGGAGCTAGTCGAAGTGGAGCAGTAGCAGAAAAGCAGGATTATCCAAATATAGGTTTTCGATGTGTAATTAGTGCTAGCGAAATTAAATAACTACAAAAAACAAGTCCTTGGAATTGGTTAATCTCCAATTCCAAGGACTTAACAAGAGGCACTATGAACAATAAACCTTATCAGAGGAAAACTAAAACATTAGCAGTACTACAGTTTAATAATACCTAGTTACTAAAACAGGACATTTGGCCGCACGTAAGATTTTATCTGTAGTTGTACCAAATAAATATTCTTTCTTAGAGTCCCTACCATGTGCGCCAATACAAACTAAATCCACATTTCTTTCTTCTATATGATCTAACAATTCTTGGTAAGGCTCTCCTTCAGCAACAAAACGAGTAATTTTTAACTCTTTGTCTGTCTCTGGAATTAATTGTTCCATATGATTCATACTTTGATGTACAGGATTACCAAAAACAGGAGAACCAGTAGAAATATTTTTAGGTAAAGTATGTAGTAAATCTATTGATGAGCCATAAGTTTTTGCAAATTCTAAAGCATAAGAAAAAGCTTGTTTAGAATATTTAGAGAAATCACATCCTACTAAAATGCGTGAAAGCTCTACTTTGCCAGTTTCATCATTAACCCAGGATTTTTCATTTGGATGAATTACCAATATAGGACAGGGAGCAACTTTACAAACTATTTCGGTTGTAGAACCAAGCAGGGCGGCTGCTAATGGGCGACGGCGTGAGAGCATAACAATTAAATCTATTTCTTGTTCTATTGCAGTTGAAACAATTTTATTAGCTGGATCTCCTTGGCTAACAATTACTTCCCAATCTGGAATTGGAACATCTGAAGGACTTAAATAAGCAGCTAGAGATTTAGTAAAATTAGTTTCTACATCAATATAAGCAGCGTCATTTGTTTCATCAAATTTTTCTATAGAGTAAAAACAAAAGAGTTTGGCACTGTATGAACGTGCTAGTAATAAAGCATAGTCTAAAGCTTGATCAGATTCGGGAGTAAGTGAGCTAGCACATAAAATGCGTTTAATGCTGGCTTTGGGTAGTGATATTGATGGATAAGTTTGCGATTTTGTTGTTGACATAATTTCTTTTCGCTCTTTGGCGACCCCCTTTCATCGGCTTTGAATAACTGCTTACGCAATAGGTGTTCCAAGATAAAAATTGCTTGGAAAAATTATAAAAAGAAATAATTTAGAAAGAACAAATTAAGATAAACAAAATATAATTTCTTTATTATAAATGAGTTAGTAATTGTATGATTTTCCTATCCATCCATTAAAATTAATTAAGTTTAATGCTATTAAATGTGATTTTTTTCCCATAGCTTTGAGTAATTTTTCAATAATTAATCTATCGAATTTTTATAAATTGTTTTATTATCAAAAAAGTGTTGCTGGAAATATTAATTACGTTTGGAGTATAAAGTATGAAAACTATAATACATAAAATCTATGCAGTAATATTAATAGGTATTATTCTTTGTTACTGTTCAGCAACAATTTATGGACAAAAGCCTCAAGAAGAACCTAGTGATGCCCAAAAAACCTTGCAAGAAATGGGTATTGAATATACAAGAAGTGCTTTTCAAAAGGCTGTATATACAGGGGATATAGATGTAGTTCGATTATTTGTTAATACCAAATTAGATTTTGTTGATGAGATGAGCAAAAAAGAAATGATTCTCGAAAATACTTTCTCATCAGTAAGTAGAGGACAAGTTGCTATTTTAGGGCTTCTTTTAGATTTATTTCCCATAGATGTTTTTTTAGAACGAGAAATTGAGAAAGATTTAATAAAAGCTGCTTTATCATCAAATAATACAACAATGGTAAATTTATTATTAGATAGAAATATAGGCATAAATTACATAAGAACTATGTCTTTAAAATCTCTTATTAGAAATGACATAGCCATTGTTAAGTTACTTGAGAGAAGAGGAATAATTACTGTAAAAGGTAGAGAATTTGAAATAGCTACAAATGAACAACAGGCAATAGAAGCTATGAGGCTATTTCATTCAGTTCAGGCTACTTATCAAGCGGGTGTAGGTGATGGTAACTTTGGATCGGCTGAAGAAATTTTCAAAAATGAGTTGATTGATCCAGTTTTAGCAAATGCTGCTGGAGTTGGGCCTATGGAAGTTAACGGTTTAAAATGTGTGGGTGATGGTAGTCCTAAAAATGGCTATAAGTTCTTGGTTTTTAAGAAAGATGCAGATCAAGCAAATCTAGCTGATTTTGTTGTGATTGCAATACCAATAATAGCTCAAGGCAATGATAGAACAGGTAATCATAGTTTTTATGTAGATGCTACAGGCGTAATTAGAATGTCTAATAGTAACGAAACACCATCAGAAAATAGCCATCCTATTGTAAATGAATAAATACAGTGTTTACAATATTTTAGCTAGCTTTAGCAAGGCTTTCTAAAGGTTTAATTGGTTTAACTTTTTTTAGCTTTTTATTTAGGTTTTTCTCCTCCTTTGCCTTAAGTATTGCTTCATCAACTAAACGTAGTTTATGGAGCAGTTGCGCACGCATTTTGGCTGTCATCGGATTTATATAAGGCCAGTTATCAGCATAAGGCTCAACTACTAACAAAGCTCGAATTTTTTTGCGTTCTTTTACTAGTTTAGCTAAGGAATTTTGTTCTAAAACAAAATCGTTTTCTAAGGTTTTTATTAGAATAGGAGTATTTTGCTTTTTCATAACTCTACCTCCTTTCCTACTTACTCTTTACGCAACTGCCATTCCTAATATAGCGAAGTGTTGAGAAATGAAAATATAGTATCAATACTGAATCTCTTAATCTTTAGCCGAACTTTGTTTGGTTTAGACCTCAACCTGCTTTAGTAAGAGGAGATTCAGTATATATTTTCGTGTAACTTTTGTTAAATAGTTATTTTTGTAGTAATTGGTCATCATTTTAGGTTCAACACCTCAAATAAAACGCGATTCCTTTTTTCTGAGTCAACTAATAACTTTTCGTAGGAAATAATTTCAATGTATGAGTGATGCTTGGAGTGAAAATTAAAATAACCTCTTTTATCTGGAGTTGAAGTAAAATCGTACTCGTCTTCTGCGTATGCCCTTAGTTGGGGAACTAAATCGCAAATAATGTAAGCATAGAATTGAGTTGTATCGCCAACAGTTATTGGTCTGCCTGTTTTGGTGATAGCTTGCCCTTGCTTTATTTTGGCAATATAATTATTAATTTGACTTATAGGGTTGTCTTTCGCGCTGTAGTCCCGTCTTCCAGGGCGTTTAAGTTCAATAATAACAATTGAGCCTATGTCTGTTGACGATTCTGTATAAACCATTGGATTGTCAAAACAAATTAAAAGGTCAGGTTTTTCCTTATTATTACTTTCTAATACTGTTTTATCTGAGGCTAAGTATTTGTGGTAAGTTAATCTTTCGTCAATTATCCATAGATTTTGCTGCTCATAGCTTACATCATCAGAGGTATAGTTACGCGGAAAGATAATATTATGAATGGTTGACTCAAGCTCATAAGAACCTCCTTGACCTATTTCCAAAGCTTGCTTAAAAATATCAAGTATTAACTTCCTATGAATAACATGCTCTACCAAATTTGATTGTCCTATATCATTTATACCAGTCATAAAACGTTTTAACCGTTCCTTATATTCTGGTAATTCTGTTAAGTCTGCTGGCTTTTTAAGCAATAAAGATTGTCCTTGCTGCTTGATCTCAATTGTTATGTCTCTAGCCATTCGATAGAGTTCAATGTCTAACTTATCAGGATCAGTTGTATAAGAAATCTGTTTTAACTTATCTTCATATTTTACTAAATGACGAAATTGTGGAGAGATATCTTCAATATGGGTTTTTATTTTACTAAGCTTTTCCTTGTTAGCCGCCTCTAAAAATGGTGTCAATTCAGTTTTTATTTTATCTATGGTTTGAGTTTTAATTTGTTTATACGAAATCTCTCCTGTCATTTCTAAAAGTGAGTCGTCATCAAAATTATCAACAAGCTCAAATTCTGTTCTATCAGCATTAACCCTGTCATCCAAATAACTACCAGAAACATAATAAAGCCAAATGAACGAACCATTATCATCATCAATCTTCTTTTTCAGTTCAGGAATATATGTACTAAGCTTTTCTGTTTTAACCTCACGATGGTGAGCGCAGAAGGTTATTAAATGGTTTTGTTCTTCACTTGAGTATAATTGCAGACTAATAATATCAAAGCGATTACCATCAATATCAAAGTTGGTTATAGTTGAACCATACTGAATTTGCTCTCTAAATATATCGTTTAAAAAATATTGCTCAGTTCCATCAACCAGATTTATTTTGGGGCATTTTGGTGATAAAAAATATACTAAACAGTGTTCAATGATTTTCATTGCAATAGTTGAAGCCCTTTTAGGACATTTGTCCATATATTTTCTTTTAAAACTGATTAACTCAACTATTGTCTTTCTGCTTTTTCCCTTTGCTGATTTTCGGTTTGGGTTTGTAACACCAGTACTAGTTAAGATAAAGTCAAAATCTCGCTCAACGTATTCATCTTTCTCTTTGAAAACACTATTTATGTGAACCCTATCAAAAGCTTTCAACCAAGAAAATCTCCCTATTCCTTTTGCCCCTCTTGACTCTTTCCATGTAGTATCAGATGTTTGAAAGGACTTGTAGTTATTTTCATCAAACCCAATACCATTATCTTCAATTATAAAACCTACTATTGAGGCTGGTTCATCATTTTCTATTAATTTTTCTTGTTCATCCCGTTTTATGTGGATGTTGATTTTACCTTTAGACTTAGTTTCATCGCTAAGATCTTCAATAGAATGGATCGAGTTTACAACTGCCTCAAACAATGGCATCAAGGGTTTAGATAAAAATCCGGGAGAATTTCTTACTCGTCCTACTATATCAATATCCATCTTAGTGGGATGTCCTTTTAGTATTTGACTACTCATTTGACTACCATATATATCAAAAATTTTAGGTTTTGTATGCTTATCTATGAGATTTTTCTTGTGAGTGAAATATAATCGAATGATCAAAAAAAAACAATAGTCATTTCGATTGCGTGAAGTGTAGAGATAATTTTAATAGTTATTCTAACCTGAGTTCAGCGAAGATGTATAATAAAAACAAAGAAATAGTTATTAGAAAATAATGTTATTTAGAAAGTTTATCGAATATCAATAAATGGTTGTGTTTCAGTAAAGTTGGTAATACAGTTGCAGCCCTTTGTTAAATTGATTTACAAACCAAGTGCCAACTTTTTTATAACACAACCAATTAAATTAAGTATTTAGCTATTGGAGTAAAACAAGTGTCAGCAATCTCTAGTAAAAATAATTATTCACAAAAAGTTGAGCGAGTTTTATTGATTATTTTGCTACTAAATATAGTAGTAGTAATTATAAAAGGCGTTACAAGTTGGTTAACTTCTTCATTAACTGTTCTTACAGATACTATTCATTCTTCAATGGATGCAGCAAATAATATAGTAGGAATATTAATTATTCGTTATGCTTCAGCACCACCTGATAAAGAACATCCTTACGGGCATGATAAATTTGAGACTTTAGGAGCTTTCTCAATTGCTGCTTTTCTTTCTGTGACTTGTTTTGAAATTTCTAGCCGAGCTATACAACAAATTATGTCAGGACAAACACCTGTTACTAATATTGGAAAAAGCACTTTTTTAATGATGCTTTTAACAATTGTTATTAATATTTTTGTAGCTAAATATGAAGCAAATCAAGGAAAACAACTTAATAGTCATTTGTTAATAGCTGATGCTGGGCATACAATGTCAGATGTCTATGTTACATTGTCAGTAATACTAAGTTTACTTTTTAGTTGGTTTGGATATGGTCAAATAGATGCGGTTTTTGCGCTTGCTATTGCAGGGTTTATTGCTTATCAAAGTTATCAAATTTTTCGTCAAACCATTCCTGTTTTAGTTGATGCTGCTAGTCTTGATTCAAGCGAAATAGAAAAACTTGCTCTTACTGTGTCAGGGGTAAAATACTGTAATAACATTCGCTCTCGTGGTAAACCTGGGGCATTATTTGTGGAAATGGTTATAATTGTTATGCCAGAAAGTTTAGAGAAAGCTCATGAAGTAACAGAACAAATAGAAAGAAAACTTAAAGACCAATTTGGCCGCGTAGCAATAACGATACATTTTGAGCCTAGCAAGTAATTACAATAAATAAAATGACTTAAGCAAGCTGCTCTTCAAGAATATCAAGTTTTTGGCAATTCTGACATAAACCAGTTATTTTTAAGGAAACCTCTTCTACCTTAAATCCTAAAGGTAGCGAAAAATTGCTAGTTGATGGAATTGTTAAATCCATTAAATCTGTTACTTGGTGGCAATTGCGGCAAAATAAATGGTCATGTCGGCTTAACATACCATCATAACGAACATAATCTTCACCAAAAGAAACTTGTTTAATTAAACCATGATCAGATAAGTACTTAAGTGAGTTATAAACTGTAGCAAAGCTAAGACGTGGAGATTTTTGTATTGCACGATCAAAGACTTGTCGCGCTGTAGGGTGATCCATACTAGCTTTTACTACATCAAAAACTGTTTTGCGATGCGAAGTAAGTTGGTATTTCATAAATTTGATATTAGAATAGTTCTAAAATTTAAGTCAAGAGACATTTTGCAAGATTGCAAAATAATTAATTTCAATAGGTTAAAATAAAAATTAATCTTTAAAGCATTGATACTAAGCAATAAAGCCACTAGAGAATAAATTTAATTTTCTAGTGGCTTTATTACTCTAAATATTTTTAGTAAATATTACTTAATTGACACACCTTTAGTTCTAGCATCTCGTTGTAATTCTTGTAGTGCTGCACCTGATTTTTGCAAATCTTCTTGTGCTTTTTGCATTTCTCTTTGTGCTTCTTCAAGAATTCTTTTTGTTTCTGGATCTGTGTAATAAGGGTTTCCTACTCTGTTGCCATTATTTGAACGACCTTGTAAAGCACGTTGTTGGGCTTCATTAATTCGGCTTTGATAAAGCTGAATTTTGCTTTCCGCCATACGTTGCTTTTCTGATAAGTCGCTATAGGTTTTAGTGTAATAAGTTGGATTAGGTCGTCCATCTTTATCAGTTTTAGGAATTTCTTCTTTCTTAGCTTTATAGCCAGAGGATTCTCCTTCTTGCTTAAAGCTGTCTAAAGATTTTTGAGTTTCATCATATTTGCTATTTAAAGATTTTAAGTTGTTTTCAGCTTGTCTAAGTTGTTCGGAAAGGGCATCAAAATCCTGTGGATTACCGCCGCCTGCGCGTAATCTATTACGCATTTGTTGGACAGATAATTCAAGTTGAGTTTTTTGTTGGTCTAATTCTTTATTCTTTTTCTCTACTTCAGCATATTTCTTTTGCCAATCTTGTTCTTTTTTAGCTTGTGCAGCCTTGGCAGGATCTTTATCCTCTTTTCCATCTTTACTATCTTTATCCTCTTTTCCGTCTTTATCCTTACCTTCCGTATCTTTAGCAGCTAATTCTTTTTCTTTATCTTTTTCTTCTGTTGTTTTAGCATCAGAACGTTGTCCAGATGGAAAATCATCATTAGTTAAAGTTTTAGATCCTTGGGCAAAAACAGGAAGACTGAGACTTAAAATTAAACCGAGCGTTAAAATAATCCAACGCATGACTTACCTCCTAGAATAAAAACCCTTAAATTGAATTTTTCGTGTAAACTCGATACTACTAAATTAAACCAAATTTTGCAAGTCTTGAAGTTAGTTGATTTTAGTCGCACTAAGATTGCCTACAATACTATTTAATTTACTAGTAAAACTAGCTAAGCTATAAACTAAATTCTTTACTTCTCTATTCAAAAGAGAAAAAAATAGCTATATTCTCCAAGTTTTAACTTACACAAAGCAGGGTGTTTTATGGAAAATTTTATTAATGAAGCCAAAATTGCTAAAAAAATTGCTTTAGAGGCGGGAAAGCTTTTACTAGAGTATTATTCTAGGGATCTAACAGTTAACTTAAAACCAGGGGATGAGCCTGTTACTATTGCTGATCAAGCTATAAGTGAGTTTATTCTTAAAGAATTAGCTAAGGAGTTTCCACAGGATTTATTAGTCTCAGAAGAATCACCAGATAGTGTAGAGCGTCTTAAGTCAGAACGATTTTGGCTAATTGACCCATTAGATGGGACAAAAGAATTTTTAGCACGTAACGGGGAATTTTCTGTAATGATTGGACTGGTAGTAAAAAAACAAGCTGTTGCTGGAGCCGTCTATCAACCTACAGAAAACCGCTTTTGGTGGGGAACACGCCAAGAATCTTACTTAAATCACTCTGGGCAAGAAAAAATCTTAAAGGTTTCAGATATAAATAATTTTGCAGAAATGCGAACAGTTGTTAGCCGTTCTCATAGAGGCGGTAAACTAGCAGATATACTTAAACACTTTGGAATTACACAAGAAATTATTTCAGGTAGCGGAGGAATCAAGCTAGGTTTAATTTCTAGTGCTGATGCAGAGCTTATGTTTAGCCCATCGCCTGGCTATAAACTTTGGGATTTATGCGCACCAGACGCTATTTTAAGCGGTGCTGGCGGTAAAGTAACAGATTTTACTGGCTCGCCAATAGATTACACAGCCAAGGAAGTAAATATTTATAATGGAATTTTAGCTAGCAATAACACAAGACACTCAGAAATAGCTGAAGATTTAGTCAAACTAGTTTCTTTGCCATTTAAGTTTGAGAAAAAACACTAGCGTTTTGTTAGCTTTACTAATAATGGGAAAAGAAATTTTCAAAAACGGACACTTCAAAAACTAACTAATTTATATCTAATTAGTTAGAAAAATGCTAAAGCTAGTAATTACAATAAATTAAATAAAATAAATATGTTTGGCATAGTAACTGCTAATTATGTTAAATATAGTTACTTTAAAATCTAAGAAGGAAGATTTATGTCACACACTAGGCGTAATTTCTTAAGAAATTCTGTTCTTGCTGGAGGTGCTGCTATTGTTGGAGCAAAATCATCTCTAGGACAAGAAGCTAGCCAAGCAACAAATAAAACTGTTAGTCCAAGTCAACCTACAAAAACAGAATCTACAAGTAAGACACAAACCAATGTAAAGCCGTTAAAAATTTTAATTCTTGGTGGTACAGGCTTAATAGGCCCTTATCAAGTTCAATATGCTTTAGATCGTGGGCATAAAGTTACTTTATTTAATCGTGGTAAAACGAGACCTGATCTATTTCCCCAAGTTGAACATCTCCAAGGGGATCGCAATACAGGAGACTTAAAATCACTTCAAGGGCGAGAATGGGATGTAGTAATTGATAATCCTACAACAAAGCCTTCTTGGGTGAGAGATGTTGTTGCTGTGTTAAAAAATTCTACTAAGCAGTATGTATTTATCTCTACTATTTCTGTTTATGCTGATGCTAGTAAAGTGGGGATGGATGAAACTGCTGAGCTTGCTACTACAAAAGATCCTGAACCAGAAAAAAATGTTCTGCCAAACTATGGCCCGCTAAAAGCAATGTCTGAAGCTGAGGCCGAAAAAGGGTTTCCGGGTCGGACTACCATCATTCGCCCAGGTTTAATAGTTGGCCCAGGCGACTATTCAGACAGATTTTCTTATTGGCCCCTAAGAATTGATAGAGGTGGAGAAATTCTTGCTCCAGGCGATCCTACTGATCCAGTCCAAATTGTTGATGCTCGTGATTTGGGCGAATGGTGCATTAGAATGGTTGAGGATGGAAATGTAGGTATTTATAACGCTGTTGGGCCTAAAACAAAGCTTTCTATAGCTGAAATGCTTTATGGTATTAAGGCAGTAACCACAGCAGATGTTAAATTTACTTGGGTTGATGCCAATTTTTTAGAACAACATAAAGTTCAACCTTGGTCGGATATGCCTGTTTGGGTGCCTCCAATTGGTGAATATAAAGGCTTTGCACAAGTAAATATTTCTAAAGCTATAAACAAGGGTCTAACTTTTCGTCCTCTAGCTGTTACTGCTAAAGATACGCTAGATTGGTTTAAGGCATTGCCAGCAGATAGACAAGCTAAACTCCGTTCAGGAATAGACCCAAAACGAGAAACCGAGGTATTACTAGCCTGGAATACTCGAAATGATAAAAAGTAGCCTTCTCCTAACCTAAAACATCACATTTAGTAGCTTTGATGGCTATACATATTACTTAAGTCAACATTACTTGATTAATTATATGTATAGCCACTTTTCTTGTTAAAAACTAATCAATCACAAATACAAAACTTATGGAAACAGAAATAGCTGAAATATCAGCCATAGATAAAATAGACAAACCAAGTGCTTTTACTAGTATTTTACAAAAAATAGTTAATGTCACCCAAGAAGAAATTAAACCCTTATTGCTTGCTTGTGGATATTTTTTCTTTCTTCTAAGTAGTTATTTTATTTTAAGGCCAATTCGAGATGAAATTGGCGCGGCTAATGGTATTGGAAATTTACCTTGGTTATTTACAGGAACATTAGTAGCTACATTAGTAGCTAGTCCTATTTTTTCAAGCTTAGTAACCAAGTTTCCTGTAAAGAAATTTATTACTTATACTTATCTGTTTTTTACAACTAATATAGTTATTTTTTATTTGCTTTTTAGTGTTTTACCAGAAAAAAAAGCTTTTTGGGTTGGATGTGTTTTCTTTGTTTGGATTAGTGTTTTTAATCTCTTTGTAGTGTCTATTTTTTGGGCATTTATGGCAGATATTTTTAGTTTTTCTCAAGGCAAAAGGCTTTTTGGCTTTATTGCTGGTGGTGGAACGCTTGGATCATTATTTGGATCATTATTAACAGCTTTTTTAGCTACAAGAATTAATACTGTAAATTTATTTTTAATTTCATTATTGCTTTTATTATTAGGCTTATTTTGTGTTCAAATTTTCCCTACAAATTTTCAAAAAACTTCTGACTTAGAAGAAGATTCTAGCAAATCAGAGGATGATCCAAAATTTACTAAACAACCAATAGGGGGCAATGTTTTAGCAGGAATTAGCCACACAGCTAAATCCACTTATTTGTTAGGCATTTGCTGCTATATTTTGCTTTTTACCATTGGGTCAACATTTCTTTATTTTCAACAAACACATATTGTTGCAACAGAATTTCAATCACGAGGAGATAGACAAGCTTTTTTAGCTAAACTTGACTTGCTAGTAAATTCTCTAACAGTTTTAGCTCAATTTTTTTTTACAGGCCGATTTATTCAGCGTTTTGGCATTGGTTTAGCTCTAATTTTAGTGCCGACTTTAAGCGTTTTAGGTTTTACAGGTTTGGCTCTTATGCCAATGGTTCCAATTTTTGCAGGCTTTCAAGTAATGCGACGTAGTAGCAATTATGCAATTTCTGGGACTGTTAGAGAGGTGCTTTTTACCGTTGTGCAGCGTGAAGATAAGTACAAGGCAAAAAATTTTATAGACACTTTTATTTATCGAACAGGTGATCAAGTAGGTGCTTGGTCAAACGCACTACTAGCTTGGGTAGGACTAGGTTTAACAGGTATTGCTTGGGTGGGTGTTCCAATTTCTATCTTATGGCTAATGCTAGGTTTATGGCTAGGCTGGAAACAATCACAGCTAGCAAAAAACCTAGCAAAAAGTAATATTTAGTACAGAGTAAACTAAGTTTTCTGAGGCTTTATCTCTTAAAACCCCAACGGGGCGACATATTTGTAGTCTAGAATTTTAACCCTATGTATGATTGTATTTAGTAGCTATTATTCATTACCATAGCTAATTTCCATTTTACGAACCTTTAGACAAGCAACAATTAATACAAAAGTAGTTAAAAGCAGCATACTAGGGATTGCAATCCAAGGTGATGCAGGTTCAGCGATAATTGCATAAGGGCCAACAGATAGTTTTATTGGAGTAAGTGATTGCAAATAAAAAATAATAGATAATTTTTTTAGTATTGGTGGAAGTAAAAAATTAATCATTTCCCAACCATATAAAAATACTGCTGGAATAATTGGATTACGGAAAAATAGCCCAAAAAGCAAAAATATTGCTCCATAACCAATACAGCCTAAAACAGTAATTCCAAGGTAAGCTAGAGCTTGGCTAAGTCCTGGGCCTTCAAAAAAATATTGCATTCCTGATTTATAGCCTAGAGGAGTGTAGATAAAAAATAAGGAAATTGCTGTAACTGCGCTAAATAATGCACTAGAAATTACTACAGCAGAAAAATATTTTGCTACTACTAAAAGTTCTCGTCGGACAGGAGTTAAAAAATAGTAGTGAAGGCTTTTGTCCATAACTTCAGAACGAAAAAGATTAATAAATAGCCAACTACAACCAAAAAATAGAACGACTCTTAAACTAAGTGCTTCAAAGACTTGGGCAAATATTTGATTAAAAAATATTTGATTGCCCATATTTTTTTTATTAAAAGGGACAAAGAGAAAAGTGCTAAAAAGCAGTACAGGAAATAAAGCCAAAAAATAGAAGAAAATAGCCCTACGGTTAAAAATATTCTTTTTTAACTCGCTACGAAAAATTGCCCAAATTTGACGACCCCATAGGCCCCAGGACGGCGTTTCTTTCTCAACTTCACTAGCATAAACTTCTACTTTAGAACTCATTTTTCTTAGCTCCCTTCAGACCCTATTAAATATTGGTAGACAGCATTTAAGTCATCGTCTACAGGGTGAATAGACTCAATTTTTAGTTGTTCTTCCAGCACTATTTTATTAAAAACCAAGTAAAACTCTTCAGGATGGATAGTTTTAATAAATAGTCCTTGTCGGTCTTTGTGAAGTCGTGCTTCAACTATATGGTCTTGCTGGAAAACCTTTGCTGCTAGTATTGATGGACGATCACAGCGGATTAAAATTTGTAGTGGGTGTTCCTGCATTTCGCTACGTACCCCGCGAGTGTCTCCATCAGCAACAATATAGCCATTATTAATTAATACAACTCTATCCGACATCATATCAACTTCATGCAAAATATGGCTAGAAACAATCAAATACATTCCTTGGGCAGATAGATCACGAAATAGCGCGATAACTTCAGCGCGTGCCATTGGATCAAGTCCATTAAGCGGCTCGTCTAAGACTAAAACTTCTGGATTATGAGCAATTGCTTGAGCAAGTCTAATACGTTGACGCATACCTTTGCTATAGCTGTCTACTTTGCGACTAGCTGCATCCACTAGATTTACTCTAGTTAAAGCTTTGTTAGTTAGATCCGTTGCTTCTTGACGGGTGTAACCGCTAATTTCCAGAAAAGATTGAATAAAGTTGCGACCAGTAATTGCGCGAGGAAAAGAGTCAAATTGCGCACAATAGCCAAGTTTGCGGAATAATTTTTCTGGTCGGTTTGGGCTAATACCTAACACACTAATGCTACCTTGTGTTGGTTGAAGTAGTCCAGACATTAAATTCATCAAGGTAGTTTTGCCTGAACCATTAGGGCCAACTAAACTAGTAATTCCACGAGAAATTGAAAGATTAATTTTATTAACGCCTAAAATCTCACCATAAAACTTGGAGACATCTTCAAAAATAATCATAAATAATAGTCTCCTAACTTATTATTTCGTAAGCTTTTACTTTCTTAAATAAAAGAAAACAGCAAACTGCTGCAATTACAATTAATGCTGTCCATGCTGACCAGATTGGAAGTTCTGCACGAATTGAATGATTAAAGAGGTCTGCCCAAATAGTGCGCATTAATGAACGAGTGCTAAAAATATACATCCAAGGAGTTTCAAAAATTTCTTTTATTACAGCAGCAACTGCATTTGGAATAAAGAAAATGCCAAGTAACGCGCCTGTTGCAGCTATACGCCATTTTACCCAAGCAGAAATAGCTTGAGAAATTAAAGCTAAAACTATAATCCATATCCAACTACCTAGCAAAATTGCTCCAGCAATACGAATGTTTTCTATTAACCAAACAGATCCCTCTAAGTAAGTTTGTAGAAAAAATAGTAACATTCCTGGAATCCAGGTTATTAGAGAAAGAAGTATAATTAAAGTCAACATTTTCCCTAACACATAATCAAAGCGCGAAAAAGGGCGACATAAATAAAGTGCTAGACCATTATTGCTAACATCTTGGGCAACAAGCGGAGGGCCAATTAACATTGTTAGAAAAAAGCCAAAAGTGCTTTGTACAACAACAAAATAGTAGAAAAAGTCTAAATCTATAGGAATAACTTCTTTAAGAGGAATTCTAAGCATTTCTAGTGCTGCGGCGTTATGGTGAAGATAAAGAACTAGCATTGAGCCTAATGGATAAACAAAGGAGACTACAAACATTGCTAGGAAAAGTCGGGATTGAAAAATTTCTTGATAGGCATAGCGAGGGAGAATTAAGAATCTTGACCAACTAGGGGTTGTTTCTCCTGTGTAAGGTTGATATTTTTGTTCAAATACTGCCATTATTTTTCCTCCATAGCTTTGAGGAAGATATCTTCTAGTGAATCTCGCTTAAAGTTTAATCGGCGAATTTGTAGTTGATGTTTTTCAGCCATTTGATAAAGGTGCGTTACTTCTACACCATCTTGAAGAATTACTTTAATTCGTTTTTCACCTACTAAAGCATATTCGCAACCAAGTTCAGCGACAGACTCAGCAAAAGCTAAATTATTGCCTACGGTTTCCATTTCTAAAAACTTTCGGTTAGATTTTCGCTCTGCTTCTAAATCACAATACACAGCAACACGTCCATCTTTTAGAATTAAAATTTCTTCACAAGATTCTTCTACATCTTTAAGTAAATGAGAAGAAAGCAAGATATTTACTTGATTTGTATCTCGGATGTCACGGATTAATTTTAGCATTCGTTGGCGGGTTGGTGGGTCAAGTCCATTAGTTGGCTCGTCTAGGATTAGTAACTTAGGCCCATGTACAATGGCTTGAGCCAGTTTTGCTAATTGCTTCATTCCTAGCGAGTAAGTGTCAATTGATCGGTAGCGGGCCTCACCTAAACCTACAAAAAACAATGCTTCATGAGCGCGTTCAAGTGCAATATTGGGGGGTAGTCCAGAAAGTTCTCCCATCATTTTGACAAAATTTACACAACTCATTCCCGCAATAAATGAGTCTCTTTCAGGCATATAACCAATTAGGCTACGTATTTTTTTTACTGCAACTCGGATATCTTCTCCAAAAATCCTAGCACTTCCTTGATTTATCGGGTAAAACCCTAGAAGTGTATGAATTAGCGTAGTTTTACCAGCACCATTTGGGCCAAGAAGTCCAATTGCACGGCCTGTAAGTTGAACTTGGAGATTTTTTAGAATGGGGCGTTTTCCTAGAGTGACGCTTAAATTATCCAAATCAATAATAGGTTGCATAGATTGGCTTTCACAAAATTTTAATAATGCAATAACTCTATAACGGTTAAGTTTCTTAAATATTAACTAAACTTTGAAAAATTTTTTGAAATTTAGTTTTACAACCAAAAATAGCTTTTTTATTATTCTCTAAAATCAGAGTAAAGTTAAATTATTACTTAATACAGCCTAACCTGAGTGGTTTAGTAAAATCTTAAATCTTGAGTACCAAAGCTACAAGGTAATTGTAGCCTAAGTCTTTAGACTTGTATGCGCCAACTTAAGGATAACTAATTGAAAATAGAATAGTTCGCCGTGTTTCAATAAGGTTTGTTATAATTTGGTTACTAAATAAAAATAAAAAAGGCAGATTTAAAAAATCTGCCTTTTATTTTTGAATGTATTTAGAGTAACTTATTTATCTAAAGGTAGTACATTGAGCATTCATTCTAGTAGTTTGACCAGTGGTGAAGTTGTTCATACAAGAATCATCAGTATAATCCATAAAATTGGTTATAGGATCATTGCCTGCAATGCTCTTGCAAGAATTACGACCAGTAGGACAACCATAAGCTGGGCTTTGTTCTGCTGGTGTGTCTGCTACTGCATCACCACCGCTTGTTGCATTCTTAGAACAACCACCTTGGAAAGTGTGGAATAAACCAACCCAGTGACCAACTTCGTGAGTTCCTGTATCACCTAGGTTATATGGTGCTGCAGTTCCACCTGGTAAAGATGCGTTTAATAATACTACACCGTCATCTTTAGGGTTGCTGTTGTAGCTAGATGGGAAAGTTGCATATCCTAATAATCCGCCACCAATATTGTTGCAATAAATGTTAAGGTCAGCTTTTCCACCTATACGTAGAGCATTTTTCATTTGTGTTTGAGCAGTTGTTCCTGGGCCTGCTGTATACCAAGTGCTATTTGCTGTAGTGTCAGTGCTAACTAAATTGAAAGAAAAACCTGTTGAAGCAAAAGCAGAGTTTAATACATTGATTTGATTTTGAATTTGAGTAGCAGTTACAGCACCAGCACCAGTTGAACTAGTAATTGTATGCCAGTAAACATTAAATGTTCTTGGTGCTTGTGGAGCTATTCCACCGTTAGCTTCTACTAAAGCTGCAAATTTGGTTTGGAAATCTTTTTCGGCTGCTTGCATTTTTTCGGCAGACATATGTGAACCACAACGACGACCACTTTCAATAAATGCTCTTTGGTTTACAAATTCAACACCGCCAATTAGGAACGGCACATTTTCTGTAGGATCTTGCATTTCAACAGAAGGTTGATTATCTAGGCTTGGGCCTTGTGCATTTGGGGTTGCTTGACTGTTGTTTGTTAAGAAGAAAGCTCCTGTTAAGATTACTGCCATAAGAATTGCCATTACTCTAAATTTTGTCATTTTGATTTCCCTTTCTAATATGCTTGTTTTATTTTTGATTTAATTTGATTTGTGCCTTTATCTATATCAACATCCGTGCCACAAATTTTTTATAAAACTAGTAATATAGCTACAAAATTATTACTTGGTCGAGATGTCACTTGAACCAGTAACTTACATTTAATCAATAAGTTAGACCTATAATTAGAAGTTAGAAAACTAAAATTATTTTATTTTTGACTTATTTCTTAACTATTTCTTAACTACTTCTTAATAGAAGTTTAATAACTTATTTAATGTGCTAAATGAGGATATTAAAAGCTCTTTTATTTGTTATTAATAAGAACGTATAGCAAGTATGCACCCTAACAGTTGTATATTATCTAATATCTTGTATTAATTACTAGTTATAGGAGTGTAAAGCTTATATTTATCATGTCAAATAACTTTACAGTTTTGTTTAATAGTAAATAGCTTTACAACTACTTTTTGTGAAAGTTATTTATTTAGTTATTTGTAGAACAATTTTTCCTGCATTTAAGTTATTTTCCAGATATTGATGAGCTTGATTGACTTCTTGCCAAGGAAAAATTTGGTCAATAACAGGTGTTAGTTGATTGTTAAAAAAGCGAGATAAAGCAAATTCAGCAAATTCTTGAGTAAGTCTAATTTTATATTCCAAAGAACGGTTTCTTAGAGTTGTACCTATAATTTGCAGCCGTCGTTTTAAGATTTCGGCTAGATTAACTTTTTCAACTAGTGAGCCACTCATTGAGGCAATAATTATTAACCTGCCATCTAAGGCTAAAGAGTTAATATTGCTTTGCCAATAGTTAACTCCAACACAATCCAAAATAATATTTACCCCTTTGTTTTCAGTTACTTGGAATATTTTTTCTAAAAAAGATTGCTCTCTATAGTTAATTGCTAGTTCAGCACCTAATAATTGGCAAAGCTGTTGTTTTTTTTCTGTTCCAACAGTTACAAATGCTCTAGCTCCAAACTCCCGGACTATTTGAATTGCTGCACTACCAACACCACTTGCACCAGCATGAATTAACACTTTTTCCTGTGCTTTCAAATCTCCTAACCAGCATAAAGCTTGATAAGCGGTTAAAAAAGCTTCAGGAATAGCAGCAGCTTGCTCAAAAGAAAGATTTTCAGGTATTAACATAGCCATTTTAGCTGGAAGATTTATATATTCTGCATAACCTCCGCCTGATAACAATGAAAAAACTCTATCACCAATTTTATAATCATTTACTTCATTTCCAACCTCTACAACAGTTCCAGCCATTTCAAGACCTAATATTGGAGATGCTCCAGGAGGTGGAGGATAAAGACCGCTTTTTTGTAGCAAATCGGCTCGATTTAATGCTGTAGCTTGAATTTTAACTAAAATTTCATCAGATTTAATTGTAGGTTTAACTACTTTATCAATATATAATTCTCTAGTAATTTCATTAATCAATATTGCTTTCATTTTGGTTTCTCCTATAAAAACAAATAAAAGGATTTTTCTTGAGCTTTTTCTATCTTTTTTTGTGCGTTACTTAATTGAAGGAAAAATATAACTTAAACACTTAAACTTAGGTCAGGAGATTTTTCAATGATTGGTAGCAAAAATGTAACCCAATTATTAATTGACTGGAATGGTGGAGATAAGAGTGCATTAGAAAAATTGCTACCTATGATTTACCAGGAGTTACATTTACTTGCTTCACGTTATTTACGTCGTGAACGTCCTAACCATACTATTCAAGCTACTGCATTAGTTAATGAAGCATATTTACGCCTTATAGATCAAAAGCAAGTTCAATGGCAAAATCGCGCTCATTTTTTTGCTATTGCTGCGCAAATGATGCGGCGGATTTTAATTAATTATGCACGGGATCAACATGCTGCAAAACGTGGTGGATATACTATAAAAGTAAGTCTTAATGAGGCTATTGGACTAGCAAATACCAAAGATTTAGATTTAATAGCCTTAGATGAAGCCTTAGACAAATTAGCTCTAACAGATTCGCGCAAAAGCCGTTTAATTGAGCTATGGTTTTTTGCTGGACTAACCCTAGAGGAAACTGCTGAAGTTTTAGGGATTTCTCTAGCAACAGCAAAACGGGATTGGACATTAGCTAGAGCTTGGCTATATCGTGCAATTAAAAAAGGGGAAGACAATGGAAAAATGGCAAAAAATTGAAGAAATCTTTCATACAGCGATTGCTCAACCTACACATGAAAGGTTGAATTACTTAAATCAAATTTGTGCCGAAGACCCAACCCTCCGCCAAGAAGTAGAATCACTGCTTGCTTTTTCTGAAGAAGCTCAAGATATTGGTTTTCTAAAAGATTCACCTATTCTAAATAATAATCTTTGGTCGCTAGAATCTTTAATTGGTCAAATAATTGATAACAAATACCGAATAGAAAAACAACTTGGTCAAGGTGGAATGGGGGCAGTTTACTTGGCTACTCATTTAGGTACGGGCCGCGCTGTAGCAATTAAAATTATTGCTCCTCAATATATGGGTTATAGCGAGTTTGTAGAACGCTTTAAGCGTGAGGCTGAAGCTACAGGACGGCTTCGTCATCCAAATGTTGTTAATGTTACTGACTTTGGTTTTGCACAACTATCTAGTGATAAATTAGCCTATTTAGTAATGGAATATCTTAGTGGCTCTACCTTAGGAAGTTTATTAAAGGAAAATAAAAAACTATCTCTAGATTTAATAGTTGATATTGTTGAGCAAATTTGTTTAGCTGTAGAAGCAGCACATGAAAGTGGAATAATTCACCGAGACTTAAAACCTGACAATATTTGGTTAGAGCCTAATGGACGTGGAGGCTATAATGTAAAAGTGCTGGATTTTGGCCTAGCTAAACTTAGAGACCTACCTAATTTTCAAAATACCCAACTATCTTTATTAGAACGTCTTGAGATTATAGAAAAATACCCTAGCTCAATAAAATCTTTAATATCTAATATTAACCGTGCTGCTACTAGTGAAGACCAAAGCACACTTTATCAACTTATCCCTAATACTAATATTACTAATATAGGTAATATGCCTAATCCGGCAACACATGGAAATGTTGACCCTAAAACCGTTCCTGTTTGGTTAACTCGTGTTGGTATGGTACTTGGAACACCACTTTATATGTCACCTGAGCAATGTCATGGGAAATCTTTAGATATTAGATCAGACGTTTATAGTATTGGTATCATTACTTATCAAATGCTAACAGGAGAAGTTCCTTTTAATGGGGATCTTCACCAATTAATTGATAAACATACAAATATGCCTCCACCAGTAGTTAATAGAAAAGATATTCCTATTCCAGTAATTGACTCAATAATGATGGCGTTATCCAAAAATCCAGCAGACAGACCTAAAAGCGCGACTGCATTTGCAACAGCACTTAAAGCTAATTCTCAAGGAGAAATTGCAATAATACGTCAAGCTATTTCACTCTATAGTAACAATTTCTTAGAACTTTTAACAGTTTCTTTAATTAGTTTTTTACCTTTTATTTTAACAATACTTACAGGATGTCTTTTTTTAATATTACCTTTTTGGAAATGGCTTCCAATAGATCCAATATTTTTATTTCTTACTATGAGTGGTTTTTCTGTTCCAGCAATATTTTTTATCAATTTAATAACGGGATGTATAATAACACCTACAGTAGTACAAATGCTTGATAATAATACGTTATCATCAGGCTCACTTTTTATATTTTTAAGAAAAAGAATTTTTGATTTGGCAATACCATTAACTAAGTTACTAGCAATACCACTAGCTTTTATTATTGTAGGAATAATTATTAATTTAGCAGACAGATTTAATATAGAAGGGATATTTTTAACCTTATTTTTAGCAGCATTTTGTTTTTCAATATACTGGGGAATTAAGGTTTTTTCTCAGTATGCTTTTTATGCACCAATAGTAGCTATAGAGAATTTACCAAATAAAGAAGCTATTGAACGGTCAAGAGTGCTATTTAATCAAATTAAAAACAGCAAAACCATAATTAATACATTTTTACTTGTAACTTTGATGGATTTAACAGTTCTTTGCACTACTTTAATTTGGGCATTACATAAAATCCTTAGTAATAAACCAGATAATTTAGATGTTTTTATGTCCATTGCAGCAGGAAGCATGGGATTTTATGCAACAGCTTTGGTGACATCTATAATTGCTCCAATACTTTGCATTTATTATTCATTGTTTTACTTAAAAGCCCGTCAGTCTCGTGGAGAAACGTTTGAGGAAATAGTTAAGCAATACAAAATTATGCTAGAAACTAAATAATTGATTTTTAGGGACATAGCCTAGATAAATCTGCTTTTCTAATAGAATCAACTGTTGAGCTTATTTCTACAATCCATATTTCACGGTCGCTAAAGTACTTAATTAATTGACAATCTTTTTCTGGGCTTAAACTTCTAGCCCAAACCACTTTTGCGTTATCAATATCAGCCTCATTATAAATCCATTCTTCATGAATATTATGTTGACGATATTTGACAATAATTAGAGATTTTTTTTCTAATTTGTTTAATTCTGAAATTAAGCTTTCACGAGTAAATGACCAATGCGATTTTTCATAGCGAGCAATACCAGTTGGATAATAACCAAAAATTGTGCTTGGGTTTACTCCAACTGAAATTAAATAAAAAATTAAACAAACATAATAAACAGGCACAAACCAAACCAAAAGCTTTCCCGTTGCTCTAGTACGCCAAGACCAAACATAAACATAACGCATGCCTTGGATTATTAGAAAATATAACAAACAAACCCCAGGTGCTATATAGTGCGGCAATACAACAAAAGCTATTTGCAAAATTCCTAATAGCAAAATTAAAAGACTTACAAAAGCAAAACGAGTCCATTTGTTTTTTACTAGAAAGAATAAAAATAGTAAGAAAAAACCTGTTATATAATCTAAAAAAAACTTTGCTAAAAAAATTATTTTATTTACAGATAATCTAAGAAAATTATATGGTGGATCAAAATTAGAATTAAAATGTTTTGAAAACCAAATAGTATGGACTTGCTCAAATTCTTTGTTGTTATATTCTATTAGCTTATTTCTAGGGTTTAGCCATATAAAAAGAGGATAGTTATTATAAGCTGATTCATAAAGCTGATGTGGCATAAGCCAAGCTTTACCAGTAACTACCCAATTGTAGTATCCCATTGTTACTACAAGCAAAAGCATTGAAAGTAATATGGGTAGAACAATTTGTTTGAGTAACAAACTAGTTGGAAAAGATTTTTTCTTAATCAACCAAATTGATAAACATACTACAGCACATAAACTAATTATAAAACCTTCATAAGGACGGCTATTAGCTAATATAGCTAAACCTAGAGCAAAAAATAATGAGTTATTAATAGCAGGTTTTTTAATAATTCTACGTAATGCACCAAAAACTAATGCACCTCCAAGAGTTGCAACAGCACCTCCCCAAAAACTTTGACTCCAATAAGTAAAGATGCTTATTTTAAGGATAAATAATAAAGCACCAAAAAATGCCCAACGAGGCGGCAACCATGCTTGTAACATCCAACACAAAGCCATAACAGCTAGGGACATAGAAAGCCATACACCAGCAATTGGATATCCTGTTAATTTTTGTCCAATGGCTAAGGCTATGCCTTGACCAGGTGGAAATTTAGCAGTGCGTGTAGGTTCTTTAGTAATATGAAAGGCTTCAAAATGTATCCACATTGGATGGACAGGATTTGTAAGTCTGCCTTGGCAAAAAGTATCACTAAGTAGTAAGTAGCCAAATTCATCATTTACAGCAGGAATAGGCCAGTAAAAACTTTTAGCAACAGCTAAGTTACTTAAAAATGTTATTACTCCAATAGCTAAAATAACTAGATATTTTTTTAGTGCTATTTTGTGAAATAGTGTTTCTAAATTCTTAAAGTGTTTTTTGTTAAGTGGTAGTATAAATGCTAATAAAAATAAGACTAAAAGTATTATTAATGTTGAGCTATCTTCTTGTAACAATTTGGTTTTAAGTCTCCTAAAAATATGCCATTTATAATATCATAGCTTAAAATATGATCCTAATATTGTACCAAGAAAGATGTATATGTTTTTTCTAAGTAAACCGTCTGTAGAAGTAATTAATAAATTTATTTTTTCACAAAAAAATAAAAACTATACCTATAAAGACCTTAAAGCTACACGTCAGCAACCTCCAACAGGTTATGTAGTGGATCGTAATCGCATTAAGTTAGGTACAGGAAAAGCTGTATTTGAAAAAGCAAAAATAGCTTTGTTAAATTGGAAAATGTATGATTTTCCTTGGGTAGAAATTTGTTGGGATAATACACCAATAGAAACAGATCAAGTAGTTGCTGTGCTAGCTAATACTTTAGGTTTTTGGTCGTTAAATGCTTGTAGGATTGTTTATACATTAGAAGAATATGGAGAAGTAGATAAATTTGGTTTTGCCTACGGTACTTTGCCAGCGCATGCTGAATCAGGTGAAGAACGATTTTCTGTTGAATGGGATCATACAACTAATAGTGTTTACTATGGTTTACTAGCTTTTTCCCGCCCCAACTATTTTATAGTTAAACTTGGTTATCCAGTTTGCCGAATGTTTCAAAAAAAGTTTGCTGAGGATTCAAAACAAGCTATGCTAAAAGCTGTAACTGATTAGAATATAAATACTTCTTAAAATTTTAAGAAAATAAGGTAAATTTCAATGAAACAATTTCCATTTTTATCAACTCAGCAATGGCTTAAGGTTTTACAGATTTCAATAAGTCTAATGATGACAGCACATGGATGTATAAGAATTTATGCAGGTACAGTAGATGACTTTGGAGGGTTTCTTACTAGCAAAGGATTTCCTCTTGGAGTTACGCTAGCCTGGGGCATAACGGTTTTTGAAATTCTAGGCGGGCCAACTTTAGCATTTAATTATTTCAAAAAGTGGATATGTGCCGCCTTTATCATACAATTATTTATGGGTATTATACTAGTACATGCTGCTAGGGGATGGTTTGTAGTTGGCTACACTGTTGGAGGAATGGAATATAGCGTATTGCTTATTTTGTGCTTTTTATTGGTAGCTTCTACAGAAAAATAAATCTGATAATTTCATAAATAGTTTTTATCCAAGCACTTAGATTAATCATAGATTTAGCAGACAAAGGTTTCTTATTAGTTTTTAGCAAAGTAAAATAAAAAATTCCTGTAATTTTAATTTTTCAACTCTTTTATAGAAGCTTTATGACAAAACAAATCTCTAAGCCTGAAATAATGAGTCCTGCCGGTTATTGGCCTCAACTACAAGCAGCAATTGAAGCCGGAGCCGATGCTGTTTATTTTGGGTTAAAACATTTTACTGCTAGGGCAAAGGTTGGCTTTTCACTAGAAGAATTACCTGAAGTGATGCAAAAACTCCATCTACGAGGGGTTAAAGGCTATGTTACTTTTAATACATTAATTTTTGACCATGAATTAAAAGAAGCAACAAAAACCCTTGTTGCAATTGCTGAGTCAAATGTAGACGCAATAATTGTTCAAGATCTTGGCATTGCTAAACTTGCTCACGAAATTGCACCAGAATTAGAGCTACACGGTAGCACACAAATGAGCATTACCAATGCGGCAGGAGTTGAGCTAGCACAAAGCTTTGGAATTAGCCGAGTAGTCCTAGCACGGGAATTATCTTTAGCCGAAGTTCAAGAAATCCGCAACCAAAGTGACTGTGAGCTAGAAATTTTTGTTCATGGTGCGTTATGTGTTTCTTATTCAGGTCAATGTTTTTCTTCTGAAGCCTGGGGTGGACGTAGTGCTAATAGGGGACAATGTGCGCAAGCTTGTCGCTTACCTTATGAAATGATTGTAGATAACCAAGTTAAACCTCTAGGAGATGCTCGCTATTTGCTTTCACCCGGCGATTTATACACGCTTCACCAAATTCCAGAAATTATTAAAGTTGGAATTTCAGCATTAAAGATTGAAGGTCGCTACAAAGATGAAAATTATGTAGCTTTAACTACTCAAGCTTACCGTAAAGCAGTAGACAAAGCTTACCAAAACTTACCATCAAGTTTAACTAAAAAAACAGAGTTACAGCTAGAGCAAGTTTATTCACGCGGACTTGGGCCATATTTTATTTCTGGCACTAATCATCAAACTGTAGTCAATGGTCGTTCGCCACGTCATCGAGGTGTATTTGTAGGAAAAGTAACAAAAATTCTGTCTGATAAAGTAACTATTAAGACAGAAAAAAATCTTGAGCATTCGCCCTTAAAAGCAGGGGATGGGCTAGTTTTTGATGCTGCCAATTGGTCTAGTCCTCAAGAAGCGGAAGAAGGCGGACGAGTTTATCAAGTAATAACTCTAAAAAATGGACAAACAGAACTAAATTTTGGTAAAAATACGGTTAATTTTACTCGCATTCGTGTAGGCGATTTGGTTTGGCGAACAGATGACCCAGAAATAGAAAAAATAGCTAAACCTTTTACCCAAGCTAAAACGGCTGTTGCTAAACAACCCTTAAATATTGATGTTAAAGCTTCTATAGGCGAACAGTTAGAAATTACTTGGCAGCTTGTAAATAAACCAAATATTCAAGTTACAGTAACCTCATCTGAGATTTTAACCCAAGCAGAAAATTACAATTTAACCCAAGAGTTTATTAGCGAACAATTATCAAGATTAGGTAATACACCATATAAATTAAGTAAAATTAAGCTAAATCAAGTGGGCAGTCCATTTATCCCAAGCTCTTTATTAAATGATTTGCGTCGTCAAGCTGTAGCTAAACTAACAGAACTTCAAGGACAGAAAAAAATCCTTGCTACTCTTGAGCCAGTTTCAACATTAGAAAGAGTTTCCAAGCAAATAAAACCAACTTTTTTAGCTGAAGAAACCAGCACTTTTTTACATTTGTTGGTTCGTAACCCTGAACAATTAGAGACGGCTATTAAACTGCAACCAGCTACTATCACCTTAGATTACTTAGATTTATATGGATTACGACCAGCAATAGAAAAAATTCAAGCTAGCAATATTACTGTAAGAGTTGCTAGCCCAAGAGTTTTTAAGCCAGGAGAAGAAAAGATCCTAGATTTTTTACTTAAGCTAGATTGTGAAATTCTGGTTCGTGCTGCTGGTTTACTTCAACAATTACAAGGAAAAACACATCCAAAGTTAGTAGGAGACTTTAGCTTAAATGCTGCTAATTTAGTTTCTGCTGATATTTTACTTAATTTAGGGCTAACACGACTTACACCTACACATGATCTTAACGGTGAACAAATTGCAAACTTAGCAAAAGGTCTTGGGGGCGAGAAAATAGAAGTTGTTGCCTACCAACATTTACCAGTTTTTCACACAGAACACTGTGTTTTTTGTCGGTTTCTTTCTAGTGGTACAAGCTACAAAGATTGTGGCAAACCTTGTGAGACTCATCAAATTGGATTAAAAGATTTAAGCGGACGTGTTCATCCTGTTATAGCTGATGTAGGTTGTCGTAATACGGTTTTTGGTGCTGAAGCTCAAGAAGCTAGCCTTCATTTAGATAAATGGCTAAAGGTAGGAATTAAGCATTTTCGACTGGAATTTGTTCATGAAAAAGCTAGCGAAGTAAAACAAATTACAAATGTTTTTCAAGATGCTTTAGCTGGGAAAATTTCTACTCAAGAGCTAAATAAAAAGTTACAAAAAATAACTTCTGGTAAAATTACGCAAGGTAGCTTATTTGTTGCTAATGGCTATCGTAGTTTGCCATTGTTATAATTCAAGGTTTTATAGAGTAGTTTATTGTAGGTGTTAATTGGTTTTGTTCTTGAATTAACACCTACAGAAACTTAAGCTTATTAGCTTAAACTTAGCTCCATTACTTCACTTGGAGCAGGCTTAACAGATAAAACCTTGACTTTAACGCCTGTTGGAGGAGCTAGAGCTAATCCCATACGTTTAGCACGAAAATCTTGTCCTGCTATAAGTTCTAACTCTACTCTAGGTAAAATACTAGCTAAAATAACCTTCATTTCAAACTGAGCAAAAGCCATCCCAATACAGCGGCGATTTCCACCACCAAAAGGAAACCAGCTATATGGATGTTGTTGATGAGGTTCGGTTAAAAACCGTTCTGGTCGAAATTCCAGTGGTTCAGGATAAAGTGATTCAAGATGATGAACAATAATATTACAAGGTGCTAAGGTGACTCCAACAGGTATTTCATAGCCTTTTAATTCAATTGGTTCAATAACTTTGCGTGCGACAATTGGAAAAAGATTATTAACCCGCATACTTTCTTTTATAGTAGCATCTAGGTAAGTAAGCTTTGGCACCATGTCGGCTGTTACTGGCCCGCCGCCTGTAACTAGCTGAATTTCTTCTCTTAGTTTTTTTACTACATGAGGATTTTTAAGTAAGGGAATAAATATCCAAGTTAAAGATAATGCAGTAGTCTCATGCCCAGCAAATAAAAGGGTAAGGCACTCATCACGGATCTCTTTATCTGTCATTAAGTTACCTTGCTCATCTGTAGAAAGTAACATCATATCTAAAACATCTGTTGGCTCTTTATGAGGATTAGCACGACGATTAGCTATTTCTTGATAAACTAGTTTGTCTAACTTATTGCGCCACTCTAGGAATTTTCCCCAGGGACTCCATTTGCCTAAATTAAGCCGTAGAAATGGAATAAAAGTAAGAAGCGTTGGAATATGAAGTATTCCTCGTACCATTTCAACAATTTCTGGTGTACGCCGGGCTATTTCCTCCCCAAAAACACTCTTGACTATTACCTTAAGTGTAATTTCTTGCATTTCTTGACGCATCATTATTGTATGACCTTGTTTCCATCGGTCTACCATATTGTGAGCAGAAGTGCGCATTAGGTCGGCAAACATTCGCATCTTTTCGCCATGAAAGGGAGGAGTTAATAATTTGCGGTGTCTAGCATGTTCTGGGCCATCTAAGAGCAGAAGCGAATGTTGCCCTACAAATGGCTCTAAAAACAGTACGGTTTCACCTGTATTAACTTTTTTTGAATGCTTGGAAAAAATATCTTTAATTACATCTAGGTCAGAAATAAAGACAAATTCTCCAGCTAAAACACGTAAGCGGAAAATATCTCCATATTGCTTATGACACTCTGTTAGCAGGTCATAAGGCGTTTTAATCATCCTATATGTTGCAAGTGGTAAGGGAAGATCAACTAATGGTGGTAACACAATATTTTTCTCCTTTTTACTAAAATTTATTAAAAATTTTAAGGAGGGGAAGAAGTAGAAAATAATTTTCTACTTCAAAATTTATTATTATTTTATGACGGCTTTTTTTGACAACGATAATCACATAAAGTTTTATGCACTTGAAGAGGTTTTACCCCAAAAACCTTAGAAAGAGTTGTATGCAATGCTTTTTCTGGGGGAGTGCTTTGAGATAAATATTGCTGATAAGCTTCTATAAGCTGTTGTTGCTGTTCTAAAGGCAAATCAGGCACTTTAATTAATTTAGTATTATCATGTAGTTGATCTAACCAGCGAAAAACTTGTTGATGTGAAGCAAATTTTAATCTTTCGGAAATAACTTTGGGTAAGTCAGAAAATCTATGATTATTTTCATTAGTGATAATATCCCAGTATTCTTTTTCGATTAAAAATAGCTGTTCGCGGCTAAGTTGTCCCATAATTTGGTTTGACCATTCTCTAACAGCCAAAATAACTTCTTGATGTGGCAAAGAAAGTTGATTAGCAATATGGTTACGACGACCTTCTACAGGACGAATATTTTCATTAATTAGTTTTAAGTAAAGCTCTAAAACTCTTTCTCTATCTTTTTCAGATAAAGAGCAATGTTCTTGACTAGCTTTTTCCTGCTTACGTAATTGTGTTATGGTATCTGCTACTAGTTTAGGCTTAACCCAAAGTTCTTGCGATATTTGAGAATGTAATTTTTTTGGTGAGTCAATAGTAATTTTATATTGGTGATAAGCCGCAATAATTTTTTCCCTTAATTCATCAGTTAAGATTCCTGTTTTAGGTTGCCTTGCTAAACGGGGTTTGGACTTAGGTTTAATAAATTTTTTTTGAACAGAAAATGATTGTTTTGTTGTAGATGTAGAGTTAGGTTTAACAAAAGGCTTATCTTGGTTGGTAGCAGGAAAAGAGCTAGGTTTATTTATTGGTTTTGGTGCTTCAATAGGGACAGCAGCCTTTTTTTTAGCACATTTGGGACAATAAGGAGCTTTTCGATCTTCGGCAAAAAATGTAGTGTTACAACTGTTGCAACTGCGCCGAAATTTCATTCCTGGAGACATATTTAGCTAACCTCTAGTTAAGTTTTTGAGTGTCAAAAGCTGATCTTAGCAAGTTGTCTTTTATGAATCTAGCTATCTTTGGACTACTTATTTATTTTTTGTTTGTTTAATAAATGTTTAATTAAACAAATTAAATAATTAATTCACTATAGATTTAATTATTTCTAGTGCTTTTTCACAATCTGCTGAGCTAACATCATAATGGGTTAGCATTCGCATTTGTTTTTCATTAATTCCGTTTGCTAAAACGCCTTTTTCCTTTAACTCAGTCGAAAATTGAGAAGTTGTTAGACCTGTTTTACTAATATCAAAAACTAAAATATTAGATTGAACACTTTCAGGGTCAATAGAAATTTTGCTAACAGATGATAAACCTTTGGCTAGTAGTTGTGCATTTTTATGGTCTTCACCTAATCTTTTTGGCATCTCTGTAAGTGCAATCAGTCCAGCAGCAGCTAACACACCTACTTGACGCATTCCTCCACCAAGCAGTTTACGCAACACTCGAGCTTGTTCAATAAATTTTCTTGTCCCAACAATCATTGAACCAACTGGCGCACCTAAACCTTTGGATAAACAAAACATTACAGAATCACAATGACGTGTTAAATCTGCTACAGATTCTCCTAAAACACTGGCTGCATTAAAAACTCTTGCTCCATCCAAATGGACAGGAATATTTCTTTCATGAGCTTGTAAACAAATGTCTGACATTTGTTTTTTTGACATTACAACCCCACCAGCCATATTATGAGTATTTTCTAAGCAGATTAGTCCAGTTTGTGAACAATAATAAATCGGTGGACGAATAGCATCAGCTATTTCTGACCAATTCATTATCCCGTTTTGTGTAGGAATTGCCCTAGGCAACACACCTGCAACCATAGCCATAGAAGAAACTTCATAGTTAAGAATATGGCTGCGGGCCTCTAAAATAACTTCCTGTCCAGGTTGTGTATGTAATTTAACGCAAATTAAATTCCCCATACTTCCTGTAGGTACAAAAAGGGCTGCTTCTCTTTCAAAAATTTCTGCTGCACATTTTTCTAGGTAATTTACCGTTGGATCTTCTAAATAAACATCATCGCCTACCTCAGCTTTGCTCATTGCTTCCCGCATTTTTGCAGTTGGCTTAGTAACCGTGTCACTACGTAAATCAATTACAGACATTTATAATTCTCCTCAAAAATTTAAACAAACTAAACAAATAGCTGAAAAACCTCATTAGAATAAAGTATTCCTTTACGTGTTAGCCGAAGATAACCGTCTTTTATTTCTAATAAGTTGTTTTCTATCATTTCTTTAAAGCTATCTTGATAATTTGCCATTACATCAAATTGATAAGACTCTTGAAACTCTAACAAATTTACACCTTTTATTAAACGTAACCTAAGCATTAATGCTTCCCGAACTCTTTCTTCTGTGTTTAATGCTATTTTTTCTGCCATAGCTTGACCAGTGCTATTAATATTGCTTATGTAAGTATTAGTTGATTGGACATTAAAATAGCGTTCTTGGTTGTGATAGGAATGTGCGCTTACACCTAAGCCATAGTAAGGAATATCTAACCAGTATTTTGTATTATGTCGGGAATAGAGCAGGGAATTATTTCTTTGTTTTGCAAAATTTGAAATTTCATAATGCAAATATCCATTAGTTGTTAAGGTATCAACTAAAGTTTCATACATTTCTGCTGCTAAATCTTCATCAGGCATTGCAAGTCTACCTGATTTAATTTGGGCTGAAAGCGTGGTTCCTGCTTTTATTTCTAGCAAATAAATAGATAAATGCTCAGGTTCTAAACTTATAGCCTCAGATAAATTATATTGCCATTCTTCAAGGCTTTGATTAGGTAAGCCTGCTATTAAATCTAAGCTAATATTGTTAAACCCTGCCTGGCGTAGCTTTTTAACAGCTTGACTAGCTTGACTAGCGGAATGGTCACGCCCAATTTCTTTTAATTGCTTATCAATAAATGATTGAATACCAACACTAACGCGGTTAATCCCAATTTTTTGATAGCTTTGTAAGTGATCTAAGTTAATATCAGCAGGGTTTACTTCTATGGTAATTTCTGAGTTTGGAGCAATGCTAAAATATTGATAACAATGTTCTAAAAGCTTAGTAATCCAACTAGGAGCAATTATTGAAGGTGTTCCACCACCAAAATAAATTGTGTCAATTTGACGTTCTTTGTTAGATAGACGATTAGAAAGAGCTTTTATTTCTAAAATTAGTGAATTTAAGTAACGTTCCGCTAGAAGATCCTCATAACCACCTGTAATAAAACTACAGTAAGTGCATTTAGAGTGACAAAATGGAATATGTAAATAAAGCCCAGCCATTAAGGACATAGATTAACCAATCACTTTAGGCACCTTAAAATGTCCATCTTCACCATCAGGAGCATTTGCTAGAGCTAAAGTCTGTCCTAAAGATGGCACAAGTTTATCTTCACGCATTGAATAAGTACTATCACCAGAAAGAGTGCTGTGTGACATAGGTTCAACTCCTAGAGTATCAAGCTGGTTAAGCTGTTCTATATAATCAACTATTGATGAAAGTTGACCAGTAAAACAATCTTTTTCTTCTTCAGTTAATGCTAAGTTAGCTAATGTAGCAATTTTTTCTACATCTTGTTTTGTAATAGACATTACTTAATATTCTCCCAAGATTTTGTTAACTAGTTTTGAGGTTTAATTTCTATTTGACGTTGACTAGCTGTTGGGCAATAGATGTTTATTTGATAACTTCCAGCAATAGGAAATTTACCTAGCTTTTCTCCCCACTCAATTACTACTACTGCATTTTGTGATAGCAGTTCATCTAATCCAATTCCCATTGCTGCATCTATACCATCAGGCAGACGATAAAGGTCTAAATGAATTAGCTGCATGCGTCCAAAATGCTCATTAACTAAGGTAAACGTCGGGCTGTTAACATCCTTTGGATCTATATCTAGCCCAGCCGCTAAACCTTTAGTAAATACAGTTTTTCCTGCTCCCAAATCGCCAGTTAAAATAAAAACTACAGATTTTTCTAAAGATTCGCCAATTGTGTAGCCAAGTTCAAAGGTTTCTTCAGCCGATTGGGTGAGAAATGTTCCGCTTTTCAAACTCACCTCCTAAAGAAATTATTGCTTGAGATAAATTTTTAGTTATATCTGAAGCTATTAAACTTCGTTGTCCTAAGCTTTGAGCCGCTAAATCTCCAGATAAGCCATGCAAATAAACCCCAGCAATTGTTGACATTAATGCTTGATTTGGGGCTTGAGCTAAAAGTCCAGCAATAATACCTGTTAAAACATCCCCAGATCCAGCCGTTGCCATTCCTGCATTAGCCGTAGGATTAATATATACCTCTCCATCAGGTGCAGCAATCAGGCTATGCTCGCCTTTTAATACCACTATTATTTGTTGTTCTTTAGCAAATTTGCGTACTAAATTAATTCGGTCTGTGCTAATTTCACTAGTAGTTAAACTTAATAGTCTTGCCAGTTCACCAGGATGAGGAGTAATAACAATTGGTTTTTGCTGAGAACCTATTAAATTTTTAGGCCAAGGGGCAAGGGAATTTAACCCATCAGCATCAATTACTAATGGACAAGGTCTTTGTAAAACTAAATTATAGAGTAGATTGCGAGAATCTTCGCTAACTCCAAGACCAGGGCCTATAGCAATTAACTGCTTTTTATCAGCTAATTCTAAAATTTTGGTCAAACTTTGCTCAGAAATTAATCCCTGGGAGTTTTCTGTAACTCCTTCTGTCATAATTTCTAAAGCAATATTGCTAGATAAAGCTTGTTGACAAGACTCAGGTACAACCAAAGTAACTAGCCCTGCCCCAGCACGTAATACCGCTTCAGCCGTAAGACCAGCAGCCCCAATTTTACCTCGTCCCCCAGCAATTACTAAAACATGTCCAAGACTATTTTTAAATACCCCATTAGCACGATGAGTGCTTGTAAGAAAATTAGTTATTTCTTTTTCTTCTACTAAATTAAGTTGTGAACCACAACCGTTTATTAAACTATCTGGTGAGCCAATAGGCACAATAACCAACTCACCATTATAGTATTTTGCAGGTGGTAAAATATTGGCTACTTTTGGAGCCGTCATAGTTGTTGTTAAAGAAGCTTTTATTGTTGGCCCGATAATATTTTCTTTGTCTGCACTAAGTCCAGAGGGAATATCAATTGCAACAATTGGCTTTTGAGTTTGGTTAAGTTTTTCTACTAGTGTCTGAAAAATTCCTGTTAATGGTCGTGATGCTCCTGTTCCAAAAAGAGCGTCTATGTATATGTCACAAAATGAGTTAAAACTATTTTCAAGATCTTCAATAGTTAAAACCTCTTTATAAGATAATTTAGGATTTTCTACAGTAGCTAATTGTTTTATAGCATTAAAGTTGATGTAAGCATCCCCTTTAGTTTCTTCTAATTTACTAAAAAGAAAAAGCTCAACAGTTGCTCCTTGTAACCATAGATGTCTTGCTACTACGGCCCCATCTCCACCATTATTTCCTCGTCCACAAAAGATTTTTACTCGTTTTTCTGAAATAGGATTAAATTTATTAGCTATTGCTACTACCGCCCCAACGCCAGCAGTTTCCATTAAAGTTAAACCTAAAACGCCAAACTGCTCTGTAGTAAGGCGATCAACTTGTTGCATTTGGGATGCTGTTAAAACCTTCATAATAGTGAAGATAATAAAAGATCGGTCAATGGCTGTCAAAATTAGCTTGCAAGTTACTTGTCTATAGTTAACAAAAATTATTTTTAATTATTGCCAATTACTTACAAAACAAGTAGTTATATAGTTTATATCTAGGTGATAGAGTAAGTAAAATATCTATTATACTTTAAGGATTTTCTTGAAACAGTGTATAACTATTAGTCTTTAATGAAAGTTAATTGGGAAAAAGACTTTTCAAATTGTGGTAAGTTAAAGTAGTATTCGGATTTCCTTTGGAAGTTTGTCTAATTATTCTGAAGTTAAAGCCCAGGAAAATGTTGGAAAAATCTACTCGACAAAGAAAAGCTTTTATTGTAGCATTCGGATTTCGCCCAAAAGCTTAAAGTTGTTTGATACTTTCCTGTTGCCGGTGTAGCTCAGTTGGTAGAGCATCTGATTTGTAATCAGAGGGTCGCGGGTTCAAGTCCCTTCACCGGCTTTAATCTATAAAATTAGTTGCAGGGGTGGCCGAGCGGTTAATGGCACCAGACTGTAAATCTGGCACGCAACGCGTTACGAAGGTTCGAATCCTTCCCCCTGCATTTGTTCGGCTCTTTAAAAATTAAAGTTTTATGCGGGTGTAGCTCAGTCGGTAGAGCATCAGCCTTCCAAGCTGAGGGTCGCGGGTTCAAGTCTCGTCGCCCGCTTTTATAAAATAATGAAAATTTATCTTAAAGGTAAATTTTGTGGCAGTAAAAATTTAGATATCTTCACATTATGCCCACATAGCTCAGTAGGTAGAGCGCGTCCTTGGTAAGGACGAGGTCACCAGTTCAAATCTGGTTGTGGGCTTTAAGTTTATTTCATCATCATTAAAAATTAAAATATCTTAATATAAGAGGAATACTTAACAATGGCAAAAGAGAAATTTGATCGAAGTAAACCGCACGTAAACGTAGGAACAATAGGACACGTAGATCACGGAAAAACAACATTAACAGCAGCAATAACAAAAGTATTAGCAAAGAAAAATCCAAAAATAGCAGTGAGAGCGTTTGATTCAATAGATAACGCACCAGAGGAAAAAGCGAGAGGAATCACAATTGCAACAGCACACGTAGAATATGAAACAGCAAATAGACATTATGCCCACGTAGATTGCCCAGGACATGCTGACTATGTAAAAAACATGATAACTGGAGCAGCACAAATGGATGGAGCTATTCTGGTTGTTGCAGCGACTGACGGGCCAATGCCACAAACTAGAGAACATATTCTCCTTGCTCGCCAAGTAGGTGTTCCTGCTATGGTTGTTTTTATGAATAAAGTTGATGCGGTTGATGACCCTGAACTCCTTGACTTAGTTGAACTTGAAGTTAGAGAACTTCTTTCTTCTTATGATTTTCCAGGTGATGATATTCCAGTAATTCGTGGTTCTGCTTTAGGTGGATTAAATGGCGATCCTAAATGGGAAAGTACAATTGAAGAATTAATGGCATCAGTTGATTCTTATATTCCAACTCCTCAACGCCAAACTGATAAACCTTTCTTAATGCCTGTTGAAGATGTTTTCTCAATAGCAGGAAGAGGAACAGTTGCTACAGGTAGAGTAGAGAGAGGAATAGTAAAAACAAGTGAACAAGTAGAAATTGTAGGAATAAAAGACACTCGTACAACAGTAGTAACAGGCGTAGAAATGTTTAAGAAGTTGTTGGATGAAGGAAGAGCAGGAGACAACGTAGGGTTACTATTAAGAGGTGTGGATAGAAAAGAAATAGAAAGAGGACAAGTAATAGCTAAGCCTGGAACAATAAAGCCTCATACTAGATTCAAAGCGGAAGTATATGTATTGACCAAAGAAGAAGGTGGAAGACATACTCCATTTTTTACAGGATATAGACCACAATTTTACTTTCGTACAACAGATGTAACAGGTGTAGCAGATTTACCAACAGGAGTTGAAATGGTTATGCCTGGTGATAACATTGCTATTGAAGTTACTTTAATTACTCCTATTGCTATGGAAAAAGGTCTTCGTTTTGCCATTCGTGAAGGTGGTAGAACTGTTGGGGCTGGTACTATCTCTGAAATTATTGAGTAGAGTTAAGAATATGCTAAATGAAAAAATTAGAATTAGATTAAAAGCTTATGATTATCGAGTGCTTGACCAGTCAACTGCGGAAATAGTTGATACAGCTAAACGTACAGGTGCTAGAGTTGCTGGGCCAATACCTCTACCTACAGTTAAGAATAGATATACTGTATTGAGATCTCCACACGTCGATAAAAAGTCTCGAGAACAATTTGAGATTCGTACACATAAAAGACTTATGGATATTCTGGATCCTACACCTCAAACGGTAGATGCTTTAATGAAATTAGATCTTCCTGCTGGTGTTGATGTAGAGATAAAAGCTTTTGGCAGAGAGCATAAGTAAAAAATTAACAATAGATTTTTAATTTTGTAAGACTAAAAATCAGTGAGGCTAAGTTTTAGTTTATGATTAATGGCATCATTGGAAAAAAAGTAGGTATGACACAAGTATTCGCACCAGATGGTACAGTAACTTGTGTTACAGTGATTAAAGCCGGTCCTTGTGTAGTGGTACAACGTAAGACTTCTACTAAAGATGGGTATGAAGCTGTACAACTAGGTTTAGTTGAAGAACGCGCTCCTAAACGTGTCTCTAAACCATTGTTAGGCCATTTTGGTCAAACTGATAAATCAAAAGCACGTGGAAAACAATCTATTCCCCCTACAAGAATTTTAAGGGAATTTCGTCTAGAAACCTCTGACGATAGTTCTAAAGTAGGTGATAGTGTTTTAGTAGCTCAATTTGCTGCAAATGACACTATAGATGTTATTGGCACTACAAAAGGGCGTGGATTTGCAGGTTTTATAAAACGCCATGGTTTTGGTGGTGGTCGTGCTACTCACGGATCAATGTTCCATCGCGCTCCAGGTTCAATAGGAGCTTCTGCTTTTCCTTCAAGAGTAATAAAAGGAACCAAAATGGCAGGACATATGGGCGTAGAGCGTAAAACAATCTTAAATTTACAGGTTGTTCAAGTTGATACAGAGAACAATCTTTTACTAGTAAAAGGTAGTGTGCCTGGACCAAAGGGCGGATATTTACTTATCAGGAAGAAAAGTTAGGATTTTGTCCTGTTTATGGAGTAAAAAATGGCTGTTGTAAAAGTCAAAAATTTAGAAAACCAAGAAACTGGAGAATTAGAGCTACAAGATGTAGTTTTTGCGGCTCCACTTAACAAAGCGTTGATTTATGAAGCTGTTAAGTGTTATTTAGCTAATCAAAGACAAGGCACAGTTTCTACTAAAACACGTGGTGAAGTTTCTGGTGCTGGCCGTAAGTTATGGAAACAAAAAGGTACAGGCCGAGCGCGGGTAGCTTCTATCAGATCTCCTCTTTGGAAAGGTGGTGGCAATGTACACGGGCCAAAACCAAGAGATTGGGGATATTCTATACCTAAGAAAATGCGTCGCGGAGCTTTACGTTCTGTTTTATCTGAACGCTTACGTGAAGGTGGATTATTGGTATTAGAAAACTTTAACCTAGAAGATCATAAAACTAAAAATCTTCTTAAAGTGCTTAAAAACTTAGGTGGAGACAAAAAAGCTCTTTTAGTAGATCTAAAAGATAACAATAACTTGACTTTGTCTGCACGCAATCTTGAGAGAGTTAAGCGCGTTTCTAGTGACAGCGTTAACATATATGATCTGCTTAATCACGAACAGCTTATCTTTAGTAAAGAAGCTATCATGCAACTTCAAACTATTTTACTAAAGTAAAGGGGATAAAGTAATGCGTTCAGTATGGGATGTAATTAAAGGGCCTGTTATTACAGAAAAAGCATTGCGCTTAAAAGAAAGCTCACAAGATGGCAAACAAAAGTTAGTTTTTTATGTTGATAGATCTGCTAACAAAATAGAAGTAAAAAATGCTGTCAAAGCTATTTTTAAGGTAGATGCTGAGTCTGTTCGTATTGCCAACTATCAAGGCAAAATGAAGCGTCGAGGTCGTTTTGAAGGTCGTCAATCTGATTGGCGTAAAGCTTATGTGACCTTGAAGGCTGGTGAAAAAGTAATTGAGTATGGTGATGTAGTCTAGTAGTTTGTTTGAGGTTTACCCTCTTTCTGTATTTTAAGCGCAAAATTCAATCTTTGTACTTTTAAATCCTTAAAACTTAAGACTAATCAGTTATTTATTTTATTTTAGGTAAATGAGATTTACATCATGGGTATAAAAAAATTAAAACCTACTTCCGCAGCTAGAAGATACCAAACTTACTTAACAAATGAAAATTTGGATGCTGTAAGACCTTGTAAAGGATTAACAGTTTCTAAAGTGCGTGGTTCAGGCCGTAATAACATTGGTCATGTTACAGTACGTCATAGAGGCGGTGGTCATAAAAAGCTTTATAGAATTATTGATTTTAAGCGTAACAAAGTTGGTATCCCTGCAAAAGTTGTTTCTTTAGAATATGATCCAAATCGCTCAGCACGTATAGCTTTGCTTAGCTATGTTGATGGGGAAAAACGCTATATTTTAGCCCCTGTAGGTTTGGAGGTTGGGCAAAAAATACTTTCTGGCCCGGAAGCAGATATCATTGCAGGAAATGCTTTGCCGTTGCGAAATATACCTTTAGGTACTGAGGTTCATAATGTTGAACTTAGACCTGGTAAAGGTGGTCAAATGGTTCGTAGTGCTGGAGCTTCTGCACAATTAATTTCTAAAGAAGGTGACTGGGCTCAGTTACGTTTACCAAGCGGAGAGATTCGCCGAGTTAAAGTTGATTGTATGGCAACAGTAGGCCAAGTAGGTAACATTGAACATGAAAATGTTTCCTTAGGTAAAGCAGGCCGTTCGCGCTGGCTTGGGCGACGTCCAACCGTAAGAGGCGTAGCAATGAATCCTGTTGATCACCCACATGGTGGTGGTGAAGGTAAAACAAGTGGTGGTCGTAATCCAGTAACTCCTTGGGGACAACCTACCCGTGGTTATAAAACAAGAAACAATAAAAGAACTGATAAGTTTATTGTTAAGCGTAGAAAGTAAAGCAGTTGAGGTGATTTATGGCACGTTCTGTTAAAAAAGGGCCTTTTGTAGATCGTCATTTGACAAATGCAATTGAAAGAATGAATAAAGCAAATGAAAGAAAAGTCTATAAAACTTGGTCCCGACGTTCAACTATAATACCAGATATGATTGGTCATACTTTGGCTGTTCATAATGGTAAAAAATTCCTTCCTGTTTATGTTACTGAAAACATGGTTGGACATAAATTAGGAGAATTTGCTCCTACACGCACTTTTAAGGGTCATGCTGGGGATAAGACAGAAAAAAGTGCTAAACCGGCTGGTAAAAAATAGAAAAAATCACTAAAATCACGAGTTTTAGTTTGGAGTTAAGTAAATGGAAGCCCAAGCAATTGCAAAATATATAAAAGGTTCAGCACAAAAAGCGAAATTAGTTGTTGATACTATTAGAGGTCGTAATGTAGCAGATGCCTTTGCTGTCTTATCTTTTACTAATAAAAGATCTGCTAGACCTATTGAAAAAGTGCTGCGTTCGGCTGTTGCTAATGTGTTGCATAAAGCAGACAAAAACAATGTTTCTGTTGATGTTGAAAAACTTGTAGTTAGTAATTGTCATGTAGACATTGGAATAACAAAATGGCGTCGTCGCGTTCGTCCCGCTCCTATGGGACGTGCCTATAGGGAACGTCGGCATTACTGTCATATCACGGTTGTTGTTTCAAGCGAATCTAATCAAACTAAGTAAACATAGTTATAACTTTAAGTTCGGAGGCTAATGTGGGTCAGAAGGTACATCCTTACGGCTTTAGATTAAGAGTTAATCGTACTTGGCGTTCAATTTGGTATGCTAAGAAGGATTTTGGTAAGCTTTTATTAGAAGATTTAAGCTTAAAGAAAGATTTGAAAACTCGTTTTGCAGGCGCAGGTGTTTCCCATATTGATATTGAAAGGGCTGCAAACAAATTAAAAATCATTATTCATACATCTCGTCCTGGTATTATTATTGGTCGCAAAGGACAAGAGATTGATAAGCTTAAGTCAGAAATACAAGCTCAAACAGGTAGAGATGTTATTGTAAATATTCAAGAAATTAGTAGACCTGAACTAAACGCCCAGCTTCAAGCAGAGCAAATAGCTTCTCAATTAGAAAAACGTGTCGCTTTTCGTCGTGCTATGAGAAAGTCTGTTGATAGCGCAAAACGCTATAATGCTTTAGGTATTAAAGTACGTGTATCAGGTCGTTTGGGTGGAGCAGAAATAGCTCGTTCTGAATGGTACTTAGATGGTCAATTACCTTTACATACTTTACGTGCAGACATTGACTATGGATTTGCTCAAGCTTATACAACCTTTGGGGTTATAGGTGTAAAAGTTTGGATTTATCGTGGTGAAATCTTGGATGTACGTAAAACACAAGCTGAAAAATCATTAAATGCACGTGGTCGCTAGAAGTTTCTGTATAGAATAATTAAAACTATTACATAGTGTCATGTTTTGGAGTAAAAAATGGCAGAATATAAGATCCCAAAAAGAATGAAGTACCGTAAGCAACAAAGAGGTCGAATGAGCGGTAAAGCTATTCGTGGTGCTACAGTAGCCTTTGGTGACTATGGTCTTAAGGCAATGGAAGTTGCTTGGGTTACAGGTAAACAAATTGAAGCAGCTCGCGTTGCAATTACACGTTCTGTAAAACGTGGTGGAAAGCTATGGATAAGAGTTTTTCCAGATAAACCAATTACTAAAAAACCTGCTGAAACGCGTATGGGAAAAGGCAAAGGAGCCCCAGAAGGTTGGGTAGTTGTAATAAAGCCAGGTCGTGTTCTTTTTGAAATGGAAGGCATCAGTGAAGAAGTAGCAAGAGAAGCTATGAAATTAGCTGCAAGTAAACTATCCATAAAAACTAAGTTTGTTACCCGTGACGAGTTAGAGAGTGGGGTGTTATGAAAATACAAGAAATACGTGAAATGTCTGATGAAGATCTTAAAACACGAGAAACTGAGCTTATAGAACAGATCTTTAGAGGTCGTTTTAAGAAAAGCTTAGGAGAAGTGGATGCAGTTAAAGGTGTTCGTTTACAGAAAAAAGAGCTTGCTCAAGTAAAGACAATAGCTCGTGAAAGAGTGTTGGCAATTAAACATTAATTGTAAGATTTAATTTGGAATTGGGTTAATCATTATGTCAGAAGAAAATAAAGTAGAAGAAAATTCTCAAGAAAAGGTAACTTCTAGCCAGGGCCGTCGTGCTGAAAAAGTTGGTATAGTAACTAGTAATAAAATGCTGAAAACCGTTGTGGTGCGTGTTGATCGTTTAGTACGTCATCATAAGTATAAGCGTTATATAAGGCGGCGTACAAGATTTATGGCACATACAAACATAGATTGTAATATAGGTGATAAGGTTAGGATTATTGAAACACGTCCACTTTCTGCTTGTAAACGTTGGCGAGTAGCTGAAGTTTTACAAAAAGTTGTTTTATAAGTAAAAGTTATTTTTAGGAGAATTTCTTATGATTCAAATGAGAACTATTTTGGATGTGGCAGATAATTCTGGAGCAAAAAAAATAGCGATGATACTACCAATCGGCGGCAGTACAGGTTTAAGAGCCTCTTTAGGGGATGTAATAACTGCTTCTGTGAAAGAAGCTAGTCCTGATGGCACAGTTAAAAAAGGGCAAGTAGTAAAAGCTGTTGTTGTACGTACCCGCAAAGAAGTGCGTCGTCGGGATGGTAGCTATATTAGATTTGATCAAAATGCTGCTGTACTTATTAAAGCTGATGGAGAGCCTATTGGTACACGCGTTTTTGGCCCTGTTGCTCGTGAATTGCGTGAGAAAAAATTTATGAAAATAGTTTCTCTTGCACCGGAGGTAATATAATGGGATTAAAAGCTCTTAAGCTAAAAAGCTTAGTCAATGTAAGAGTCAATGACATCAAAAAAAATGACTGGGTTATGGTTATTTCTGGTAAAGATAAAGGCAAAAAAAGTAGAGTTATTGAAGTAAACCATCGACAAGGTAAAGCTAGGGTTGAAGGAGTTAATGTAGTAAAGCGTCACCTAAAATCCAACCCAACACGTGGTGTAAAAGGTGGTATTGTTGAAAAAGAAGGCTTAATACATATTTCAAAACTAAAAGTTTTGAGAGATTAAGTTTTGATTTTACTTAAAAAACTCTCTATTTTAAGATCAGTTTTGAATTGTTTTGTAAAAAGATTTTATTAACAAGGCTAAGTATTTAATTATGGTACCAAGACTAAAGCAAAAATACAAAGAACAAGTCTCCTCTCTTTTGATGAAAGAATTTGAGCTTACTAACCCTATGGCAGTACCAAAAATAGAGAAGATAGTTATCAATATGGGGTTGGGAAGAGATTTTATTACTTCAAATAATGCTAAAATCTTAGATATAGCAGCGGATGAACTAGCTGTTATTACAGGTCAAAAACCTGTAATAACTCGTGCTAAAAAATCTATAGCTGCCTTTAAGTTACGACAAAATATGACTATAGGAGCTATGGTAACATTAAGAAATGATCGAATGTATGAGTTTTTAGATCGTTTAATCAGTGTAGTGTTGCCTAGAGTACGTGATTTTCGTGGGGTATCTCCTAAATCTTTTGATGGGCGTGGTAACTACACTTTAGGGTTACGAGATCAATTAATTTTTCCAGAGATTGATTTTGCTAAAGTTGATAAAACACGTGGTATGAATGTTTGTATTGTAACCACGGCTAAAACAGATGAACAAGCTCGGGCATTGTTACGACACTTTGGAATGCCATTTCGAGTTAACTAAAATAAATTATATTAGGTACTGTTAGGTAAGTTAATTATGGCTAAAAAATCTATGCTTTTTAAAGCAAACAAAAAAGCTAAGTTTAGTTCTCGTGCCTATAATAGGTGCAAACGTTGTGGACGGCCTCGGGCCTATTTGAGAAAATTTTCATTATGCCGTATTTGTTTTCGTAATTTGGCTTTAGAGGGTCAAATACCTGGGGTTACGAAAGCAAGTTGGTAAATTGTAAAGATCCTTTTCAAGGCGAAAAATTTTTGTATAGGGAAAGTGTTTTATGGATCCAATTGCTGATATGTTGACGCGTGTTCGTAATGCATTAGCAGCACGACATACAAAAGTAGATATACCTTCTTCAAAGCTTAAAGTTGAAGTTGCCCGTATTCTAAAAGAAGAAGGCTATATAAACAACTATAAAGTAGCTGGCGAGGGTGCAAGAAAAGCCATAAGAGTGTATTTACGCTATGGCCCAAAAGGTGAAATGGTACTTCACTACTTAAAACGTGTATCTAAACCTGGAAGCAGAGTTTATGTGAAAAATAGTGAGATCCCTAATGTTTTAGGTGGATTAGGTATAAATATTGTTAGTACCTCAAAAGGTTTAATGACAGGTAAACAAGCGCGCCAAGCCCAATTAGGTGGGGAGTTGCTTTGTAACATATATTAAGATAAATTGAGAGTTTTTATATATAAATCTGAAATTTATGTTTCTGGATTTGTAATATAGGTGGAACTGATATGTCAAGAGTTGGTAAAAAAGAAATAGAACTGCCAAAAGATGTAAAAGTAGAGATTTCATCAGAGATTGTGCAAGTAACAGGCCCAAAAGGTGTCTTAAAAACATCTATACCAAGCGGTATAAGTGTAAAGGTAGAAAATAATGCTATTAAAGTTGAGAGCAAAGGGAATGATTTTGCGGCCCTTTATGGTTTAACACGAGCTTTACTTGCAAATTCTGTGACAGGTGTTACAAAAGGCTTTACTAGACAACTTGATATTGTAGGCGTAGGCTACAGAGTGGAATTAGATCGTAGTAAAGTGAATGATGCTAAAAAGCCTGTTCGCGCTTATTCTTCAAAAAAACAATCAAGTGGGCAAAAGTCAATAATATTTGATCTGGGATACTCTCATATGATAGATTTCCCAGTTCCAGAAGGCATAGATTTTAGAGCAGATAAAATTGCTGGTAAAACTATTCCTCAGTATCAAACTACACTTACTTTGTCAGGAATAGATCGTCAAATTTTAGGTCAAGTAGCAGCTGATATGCATAATTTACGTAAACCGGATGCTTACAAAGGTAAAGGGGTACGTTATGCAGAAAAAGTATTAAAACTTAAGCCTGGTAAGACAGGTAAATAAAGGACTTCTCTAGGAGTATTTGAGCAATGATTACAATGAAATCACGAGCAAAAGTTAGACAGGCTGTTCATAAACGTATTCGCAAAAAAGTTGTAGGAACCACACAAAGACCACGTCTCTGCGTTTTTCGTAGCTTAAATCATATTTATGCTCAAGTAGTTGATGATTTGACAGGATCTACAATATGTTCTGCTTCAACTTTAGAGAAAGACTATAAAGAAAAAGCTGGTGGAAATATAGAAGCTGCTAAATATGTAGGCCAACTAATAGCCAAGCGTGCTATTGATAAGGGAATACAAAAAGTAGTTTTTGATCGTGGTGGTTATCTTTATCATGGGCGCATAAAATCTTTAGCAGAAGCAGCTCGTGAAATAGGGTTAAGTTTTTAACAACTGTAAAATATTAGGAGAATTTTAATGGAGCGTGTTGTTACAGCAGACTTAGAACTAAAAGATTTTGTTGTTTCAATTAATAGAGTAACTAAAGTAGTAAAAGGTGGTAAGAACCTAAGTTTTAGTGCTTTGGTAGTTGTTGGAGATGAGCATGGGGTAGTTGGTTTTGGTTCTGGTAAAGCTAAAGAAGTTCCTAGTGCAATTAAAAAAGGTTTAGACTCTGCAAAAAAGAACCTTATTAAAATACCTTTAAGTGGTAACACTTTAACACATCCTATTATAGGAGAATTTGGTGCTGGAAGAGTTCTACTTAAGCCTGCTCCTGAAGGTACAGGTGTTATAGCTGGGGGCGTTGTTCGTGCTGTTATGCAATCTGTAGGTGTTACTAATGTCGTAACAAAAGTTCTTGGTTCAAATAATCCCCATAATATTGTTAGAGCTGTGTTTGATGGGTTAAAGAAATTAAAAAGCCATGAAGAAGTAGCTCGACTTAGAGGCAAAAGAGTAGAAGAGATATAATTAATGAATTGTGGTTTTTTAGGAGAAAATATGTCTCAAGCAGTTGATAAAAAAATTAAGATACAACTTTACCGTAGTGTGATTTGTACACCAAAACCACATAAAGTAATGGTTAGTACGTTAGGACTACGTAAGTTAAATCAGGTGGTAACACATCCAGATCTTCCTTCAATTCGCGGAGTGGTTGCAAAGGTGCCACATCTCCTTAGAGTGGTAGAAGATTAAAATATTTGCAAATGTTTGGAGCTTTTATGTCATTAGGATTGCATAATATTGGTGTTCCAAAAGGAGCCAACAAAGCCAAAAAAAGGGTTGGTCGGGGCCCGGGTTCAGGCCATGGAAAAACATCGGCTCGTGGTAACAAAGGACAAAAATCTCGTTCAGGTTATAGTAGCATGCGAGGTTTTGAAGGTGGTCAGATGCCACTCCATAGACGTTTACCAAAACGAGGTTTTACTAATATATTCAAAAAAGAGTGGAACGAAGTTAATTTAGACACACTTGAAAAGATGTTTCAAGAAGGTGAAACTGTAACAACAGATGCTTTATTAGAAAAAGGTATTATCAAAAAACTAGCAAAAGATGGATTAGCTATTTTAGCTAAAGGAACTATTAGCAAAGCACTTAAAGTAGAAGCCCATCGTTTTAGCCAAAGTGCGAAAGATAAAATATGTGCTGTTGGGGGAAGCGTTGTAGTGACTTCTTCTTATGGAGAAAAAGTAAACTAATTTTTATAATTTCCCTCGTTTTGGAGCTTATACGATAATATGTTAGATCAATTTTTTAGAAGTTTAAAAAACGTTTTTTCTATACCAGATTTAAGAAGACGTATTTTTTTTACGTTGTTTATGTTGTTGGTTTATCGTATAGGTAGCCATATAAGAACGCCTGGGATTGATCCTTATCAACTAGAAAAGCTTTGGAGTACCATTGCGGGTTCTTTAGTAGGCGTAGTTGATTTGTTTACTGGTGGAAATTTTCGAGTAGTTTCGATATTTGCTCTTGGTATTACTCCTTATATAACTTCTTCCATAGTTTTGCAATTGTTGACATCCGTTTTTCCTTCTCTAAAAAAAGTTCAAGAAGAAGGGGAATCTGGAAGACAAAAAATAAATCAATATACACGCTATGGAACCATATTGCTTTCTCTCTTACAGTCATTTTTCATATCGATGTGGTTGAAAAGCCAACCTGGCTTAGTTGTTGGGATTAATCCTGTAATGTTTGTTTTTCTTACCATGTTGACACTAACTACTGGAACTGCTTTTATAATGTGGTTAGGAGAACAAATTACAGAACGTGGCATTGGTAATGGTATCAGTTTGATGATTTTTGCTGGTATTGTCTTAGGTTTGCCTAATGCTATTTACCAAATTTGGGAACGCGTTAAAGACTTAGATCCAACATCAACTTTAGGTGTTTTAGCTATGCTTGTAGCTATGTTGGCTATAACAATGGCTATTGTTTTTGTTGAGCGTGGGCATAGAAAGATATCAATAAACTATGCAAAAAGGATGGTTGGTCGCAAACTTGTAGGGGGACAATCAACTCACATGCCTTTGCGCGTTAATATGGCAGGCGTTATACCTGTTATTTTTGCTTCTTCTATACTTACTTTCCCACAAACAATAGCTCAATTTACAGGATCTGATGCTATAAAAAGTTTTTTAGGTAATTTTGGTGGCGGCCATCCTTTGTATATGTTGCTATTTACTGTTGCAAACATATTTTTCACTTTCTTCTATGTTTCTATAATTTTTAATACAGATGAAATTGCGGAAAATTTGCGTAAACATGGTGGTTATGTGCCAGGCATACGCCCGGGTAAACGTACAGCGGATTACTTAAGCACTATCCTGACTAGATTAACTGTTGTTGGTGCTATTTACTTAACCGTAATAGCAATTATTCCACAGATATTACTTAGTGGCGTTCAAGTGGATAAATTGCCGGGTGTAGGAACATGGTTATATGGTGTCTTTACTTCTAACCCAATTACTGATTGGATAGTAAAAGGCTTCGGCTTTCAATTCTATTTTGGTGGTACTTCTCTATTAATTGTAATAGGTGTTGCTATGGATACTGTTAACCAGATAGAATCCCAGTTGATCATGCGACATTATGAAGGCTTTTTGAAAAAAGGTCGGATAAGAGGCCGTAGAGACTAGTTAATTTTCTAGGAGTTTCTGTGTCATTAAATAAGATAATTGTAATGTTAGGTGCCCCAGGAGCTGGTAAAGGTACCCAAGCACGTAAATTACAAGAAAAATTTTCCTTACCCCAAATTTCTACAGGGGATATTTTGCGGCAAATTGCTAAAGAAAATACCCCTTTAGGGAGTACTGTTCGTGAAATACAGGCATTAGGAAAATTAGTTGGTGATGATGTTTTGCTTGAGCTTGTGACTGAACGCACAAACAAGAAAGACTGCACAGAAGGTTTTGTTTTAGATGGTTATCCAAGAACGCTAAATCAAGCAAAACAGCTAAGTTTGTTGGCAAAAAAGCATAATAAGCCTGTTTTTGTTATAGAAGTTAAAGTTTCAGAAGAAATATTATTAAACAGATTAACAGGTAGACGCACTTGTTCTGGTTGTGGGGAAATTTATAATATTTATTACAAACCTCCTAAACATGAAAATAAGTGTGATATTTGTGAAAGTTCTTTAACTAATAGAAGTGACGATAAGTTAGAAGCTATAAAATCACGATTAGAAGAGTACAAAGCTAATACAGCTCCTCTCATAGATTACTACACTAATATAAATTCTTTGATATCTGTTGATGGAACTAAACTATCAAGTGAAATTTTTGATGAGCTTTGTTGCATTCTAAAATCTTAATAAATGTTTTTTATAATAAACTGCTACTAAATGATAATAACAAAAACAAGAGCAGAAATTCAGAAAATGTATGGTGCTGGGCAATTAGTAGCACAAGTCTTGAGACAATTGTCTAGATTGGTTACACCAGGTATAACTACAAGTGAGCTTGATATTTATGCTGAAAAATGTATAAGAGATGCAGGAGCTATTCCAACTTTTAAGGGATATCGCGGTTATCCTTATTCAATCTGTACCTCTGTTAACGAACAAGTTGTACATGGATTTCCTTCAGAGCGTATTCTTAAAGAAGGTGACATAATAAGTATTGATTGTGGTGCAACCTTAGCTGGATATGTTGGAGATTCTGCTATAACTATTCCTGTTGGCCGTGTTTCTGATGAAGCTCAAAAACTAGTTGATGTTACTAGAGAGTCTCTTTATCAAGCTATTGAGAAAATGCAAGTAGGTAATAGGTTGTATGATGTTTCTTATGCAGTACAATCTTATGCTGAATCAAGAGGCTATACAGTAGTTAGAGATTTTTGTGGTCATGGTATAGGCACAGCAATGCATGAAGAACCTCAAGTTCCTAACTATGGTAAACCAGGTAAAGGCCCTCGGCTTCGAGAAGGTTGGGTATTAGCTATTGAACCAATGGTAAATGTTGGTTCTTATCAAGTAAAAATTGAAAAAGATGGTTGGACAGTAACAACAATTGATAAGAGATTATCTGCTCATTTTGAACATACAATAGCAATTCTTTCTGAAGGCCCTTGGGTACTTACTCAGCTAAATTCTTAATAAAATAAAAGCGTTAAATCTGCTGGCTTGGCTTTTTACGCTTAATTGCTATGTTATAATAAAAGCTTTAATTATTTGTGAATTTTTATTTTGTGTAAAATTATGTCAAAAGAAGACGCTATCGAAGTGGTTGCATCAGTAGTAGAAACATTACCAAATGCAATGTTTCGTGTTGAGTTAGAAAATAAGCATCAAGTTCTTGCCCATATTTCTGGGAAAATGCGCAAAAATTTTATTAAAATTTTGCCAGGGGACAAAGTCATAGTTGAGTTATCTCCTTATGATTTAACACGTGGGCGAATAATTTATCGTTATAAGTAACATTTAGGAGAATTATGAAAGTTAGGGCATCTGTTAAGAAAATCTGTGACAAATGTAAAATTATTCATAGACATGGTGTAGTAAGAATAATTTGTGAGAATCCTAAACATAAGCAACGTCAAGGGTAAGATAAAACATATAGCTAAAATTAAAGCATATTTGTTTTTGTAAACCTTTTCTATTTTACTAATAAATAATTTTATTTGTTTTATTTTGGAGGATATATGGCGCGTATCGCGGGTGTGGATTTGCCAGATAATAAAAGAGCAGAAATAGGTTTAACCTATATTTATGGAATTGGTCGCTCTCGGGCAATGCGCATTATTAAAGAAGCAGCAGAAGAATCAAATCAATCTGCACAAACCCTAGGCGGAAAAAAGATGAAAGAGCTTACAGAAGAAGAGCTTTCACGTATTCGTGCAGCAATAGAAAGAACTGGTGATGTAGAAGGCGATTTGCGCAAAGCAATCCAAATAGATATAAAAAGATTGATAGAGATTGGTTGTTATAGAGGTTTGCGACATCGTCGGGGTTTACCTGTTCGTGGTCAACGTACGCATACTAATGCTAGAACACGAAAAGGCCCACGTAGAGCTACTATTGCTAAGAAGAAGGCTCCTGGTAAGAAGTAATATTTGTATTAAAATAGTATTGGTAAAAATTTATGGCAAAAAAAACAACAGCTTCTAGTAAAAAGAAAACTTTTAAGAAGAAAGAAAAAAAGGTAATTCCTCAAGGAATAGTTCATATTCAAGCCTCTTTTAATAATACTTTAGTTAGTATTACTGATTTAGAGGGAAATCTTGTTAGTGCCTCTTCAGCAGGTGCGTTAGGCTTTAATGGATCTCGTAAAGGGACACCTTTTGCTGCTCAACAAGCTGCTAGCAAAGCTGCTACGCTTGCTAAAGAAGCCGGTATGCAAATTTGTGAAGTTAGGGTTAAAGGCCCTGGATCTGGCCGAGAATCAGCTATTCGTGCTGTTCATAGTGCTGGAATAGATGTTCGTGTAATAAAAGATGTTACACCAATACCTCATAATGGTTGTAGACCGCCTAAACGTCGTAGAGTTTAGGTAATCTTAAAATATTTATATTTTGTTTTATTTAGGAGGATATCTTGGCAAGGTATCGTGGTGCGGTTTGTCGTCTTTGTAGGCGCGAAGGCGTGAAGTTATACTTAAAAGGTGAGCGTTGTTATAAACCCTCTTGTGCTATAGATAAAAGAGGCCAACAACCTCCAGGTGAGCATGGACAAGATGCTCGACGTGGCAAGTTAGTAGGTTATGCTGAACAACTAAGAGAAAAACAAAAAGTTAAACGTGTTTATGGTATGTTAGAAGGGCAGTTTCGTAGTTATTTTGAAAAAGCTGTTCGCCAAAAAGGTGTTACAGGTGAAAACCTTTTACTTCTTTTAGAACGTCGTTTAGATAATGTTGTTTATAAACTTGGTTATGCTACTTCCCACGCTCAAGCAAGGCAGTTAGTTACACATGGTCATATAGTTGTAAATGGAAGAAAAGTTAATATTCCTTCTTTTCAAGTAAAGGTTGGGGATAAAATAACTATCAAAGAAACTAGTAAAAATAATGGTTTTATCCAAACAGCTTTTCAAACTGCTGGTGGACGTGGTAGACCAGCTTGGTTAGAAATTGCTGACGCAAGTAATATGGTTGGTCAAGTTTTGTCTTTACCTAGACGCGAAGATATTGACTCAAGCATAAAAGAACAATTGATAGTAGAACTTTATTCCAAGTAATAACATTTATTTTGATCTAAAATAGTGAGTAAAGTTTTTAACTAAAATCAAAGATTTTAGATTGTAAGAGATGTGATGGAGCAACAAATTTTAACTTGGACAAACTTTCAAAAGCCAAAAAGGTTGATGTGTGAGTTTGAAACGCTAACAGATACATATGGGCGTTTTTATGCTCAACCTTTTGAACGAGGTTTTGGTACAACTATAGGGAACACTCTACGTAGAGCGTTACTTTCTTCTATAGAAGGGCCAGCAATTACAGCAGTTAAAATAGAAGGTGTTTTAGATGAGTTTTCCCCTATACAAGGATCAGGTGAAGACGCTACTGATATAATACTTAATCTAAAGCGAATTTCATTTAAACTACATACAAATGAACCAAAAGTACTTCGGGTCACATTTAAGGGCCCTGGCAGGTTTACAGCAGGGCATATACCTCTTGATGAAGATATAGATATAATTGACCCTAATATTTATATCACTTCTTTAGAAGAAGAGACTTCTTTAGATATAGAATTGTATATTAAGCAAGGATATGGTTATGTTGCGGCACAATATAATGCCGATGATAATTTATCTACAGGTTGTTTACCATTAGATTCTGTGCATTCTCCTGTTAGAAAAGTTAACTATCAAGTTGAGCCTGCTCGTTTAGGGCAAGACACTGACTATGATAGATTGACATTAGAAGTTTGGACTAATGGTGGAATTCGTCCTGAAGCTGCAATAAGTTTGGCTGCTAAATTAATCAAAGATCACATGTCAGTCTTTATTAATTTTGAAGAAGGGCCTGAGGTTCAAGAGCCTGAGCCAGAAGAAAAGCCATCTCCTTTTAATGAAAACTTAGATAGATCTGTTGAAGAGCTAGAATTATCTGTTCGTTCTTATAACTGCTTGAAAAATGCTGATATCAGAACTATTAGGGAACTAGTTCAAAAGACAGAAGCAGAGATGCTAAAAACTAAAAACTTTGGCCGTAAATCTCTAAATGAAATTAAAGAAATCTTAGGTGCTATGGGACTACACCTTGGTATGCGATTTGATGATACAGGTAGTCCTCTTAAAGAAGAAGAGTAAAATATAGTAGTAGAAATTAGGAGAAGAACATGCGACACAATGTTGCTCATAGAAAGTTGGGTCGTCCAACACCACATCGTAAAGCTTTACTTAGAAATCTAGCAACATCACTTATATTACATGAGCGTATAGTAACTACTTTGCCAAAAGCAAAAGAGTTACGACCATTTGTTGAAAAAGCTATTACACTTGGCAAAGCAGGTACTTTACATGCTCGACGTTTAGCTACAGGTTACTTTTTTGCTGGGAATACAGGGCGGATGTCATCTGTAAGACGTAAGACAAAGCCACCTGAGCCACAAGCAGGTGTAAAAGCTGTTAGCAAGCTTTTTGATGAAGTAGCTAAAAGATATGAGTCTCGCCCGGGTGGTTATACTCGTATTCTTAAATTAGGTAATCGCCGAGGTGATGGTGCAGAACTAGCAATTATTGAGTTAGTAGACAGCAAACCAGAGCCGCTTGCATCTGAATCAACTACAGAAAAATAATAGTTCTTTAGAGCGAGCTTGATTTTAAGTTAATAAATTAATAAAAGCCCGCTTGCATGTAATCATTGCAAGCGGGCTTTTGCTTGGGTTATATAACAAATTCTATTTTTATATAAAACAAATTAAAAAGCACTTTTCTAATTCTTAAGTAAATGAGGTGAAGTTGTGGAGCTTAAGGAAATTAAAGAATTAATTGAGCTAGTTTCAGAAAAAGGTTTTACTGAGTTTGAGTTAAAACAAGGGAGTTTTAAAATAAAAATTTCTTCATTTAGTAATGATGTTACACCTCCTAGTGTTTCAAAAAGTTCAAAACGCCTAGAAGAGCCTCAAACGGAAAAAATTATACCTACTGTTGTAGAACCTCCTAAAACACCTATTGTTACAGAAAAAGAAATAAAAGTAGAAAAAGATTTACATAAGATAAAATCCCCTATAGTTGGTACTTTTTATCGCGCTCCTAGTCCAACATCAGACTCTTTTGTAAAAGTAGGTAGCCAAATTAAACCTGGTACTGTTTTATGTATTATTGAAGCTATGAAGTTAATGAATGAAATTGAGTCTGATGTAGGTGGCGAAATAGTAGAAATATATGTGGAAAACAACCACCCTGTTGAGTATGGTCAACCGCTTTTTGGAGTCAAAGTAAATTAATCACATGTTTAAGAAAATACTTATTGCTAATCGTGGCGAAATAGCTTGCCGTATCATTTGGGCTTGTAGGGAATTAGGTATTGAAACAGTTGCTGTTTATTCAGAAGCTGACAGTGATTCATTGCATGTTAGATTTGCTGATGATGCTGTTTGTATAGGGCCGCCTTCTAGCGGGCAAAGTTATCTTAATATTCCTGCTGTAATTAGTGCTGCTGAGATTAAAAATGTTGATGCTATACATCCTGGATATGGATTTTTAGCAGAAAATGCCCATTTTGCTGAAGTATGTGAGGCTTGTAATATTAAGTTTATAGGCCCATCGCCTGAAGCTATTCGTACAATGGGTGACAAAGCACGTGCTAAAAAGGCTATGAAAGCAGCCGGACTACCTTTATTACCTGGAAGCGATGGAATTGTTGAAAGTGTAGAGGAAGCTATCAAAATAGCCGAAATAATTGGCTATCCTGTAATAATTAAAGCTAGTGCTGGTGGTGGTGGTCGTGGAATGCGTATTGTGCGAGATACCACAGAGTTAGTTTCTGCTTATCAAACTGCTAGACATGAAGCAGGATCAGCTTTTTGTGATCCTAGCGTTTATATAGAAAAATATTTAGAAAACCCTCGTCACATTGAGTTTCAGATTCTAGCTGATGGTCATGGAAATGTTATACATCTTGGTGAGCGGGAATGCTCAATTCAAAGACGACATCAAAAATTAATTGAAGAGTCTCCATCTGTATTATTAAGTCCTGAAATTCGCAAAAAAGTAGGAACTCTAGTTGCAAAGGCTTGTCAAGATCTTGGATATGTTAGTGCTGGTACAGTAGAAATGCTTTTTGATAATGATTGTAATTTCTACTTTATGGAGATGAATACTAGAATCCAAGTTGAGCATCCTGTAACTGAAATGGTGACAGGTGTAGATCTAGTTCAAGCTCAAATTCATATAGCTGCTGGTGAGCCTTTATCCATAAAACAAAAAGATGTTAAGTTTAATGGGCATTCGATAGAGTGTCGTATTAATGCTGAACATCCAGAAAAGTTTACTCCTAGCCCTGGTCTAATTACCACCTTAAATTTACCTGGTGGCCCTGGAGTTAGAATAGATACGGCTGCTTATTTGGGCTACACTGTCCCACCTTATTATGATTCAATGGTAGCAAAACTGATAGTTCATGCTAGTACACGTCCACTTGCAATAGCTCGAATGAAGCGGGCTTTAGATGTGATGATTGTTGAAGGAATAAAAACCACAATACCTTTACATTATCGCATTATGGATGATCCAGATTTTATTGCTGGTAATCTTTCTACTCGGTTTATGGAAAACTTCTTTGCCCGCAATAAATAACAGAAAAATGCTAGTTATAAATAGTCTAGGTTAAATATCTAGGCTATTTATTTGCCCAAATTCTACTTTTTGACAAGAAAAAGTAGGTTTTAACCAAGGAGCAAGCCAAGAGGCGGTTAATTCTGATGAAGGAAAGAAATTAGGAATGCCTTTTTTACCCATTCCAGCAACTACTTTTTCTTTAACCATAGAAATATATTGTTCTGCTGTATATTCGGCAGTATTTGCATTAAGAATTACTTCTAGTCCCCACTCCTTAGCATGACGACGAATACCATGAATTTTGCTTTCTAAAGGGCAATAGCTATCTATAGAAATTCCGTTTTCACTAGTTACAAAAACACCATTAGGAGTATTAATTGCTAAGGAAATATTTCCTGGCGTATGGCCTGGAGTATGAAGCAGGGCGACACCATCACCTAACATAACATCATCATCAATGAGGATTTGTTTATCTGTACAAACATCTTTAAGTGCATCAGGGACATACCAAGGAATTTGTACTGGATGAAGTTGTTTCATAGATTCAACTTCTGCACGATGGAAAATAAAATGGGCATTAGGGAAAAGTGCTTGTCTAGGGGGTTGATTATTTTTAGCTATAGTTCCCATAAGCCTTCTTAAATCTTGTACATGTAAATGATCAAAGCTTATATAATCTATTTCTGAAGGTTTTACTCCAATAGCTTTTAGGTGTTCTTCTACATTAGCTACTTTTTTGCTCAAAATATTTTCTGAAATAAATGTTCCATAACGCTTAATTTGTTTTGCGTAAAATGGGACAGCTTTTGATGCTTCAAAATCGCTTGGATTCATAAGTAGATTTTTGATTTTTTCTCCTTGGCGAAACTGAACAAAGAGAGATCTATTAGTCATAACTACATAAGGAGCAGGAGAAAGAGCCGCACCCCAAAAGCCAAATTTAGTTGGGTAAGGAAAAGAAATTAAATCAAAAGTACGAACGGCTAGAACTTTTGGCCCGGCAGAAAATTTTTTATGAAAATCTTGTGCTAAATGTCTAACAGCCTCAAGTTTAGCCCCTGTTAAAGTAATTTTACTTGCAGGTAAAAAATCTGTAATAGGTAGAATTTTTTTATCAATGGTTTTAGTTGGCTCATCCAAAGTTACTAACATTTAATAGCTCCTAAAGAAAAATACTGCATTACTAAAAAAGAGCAATTTTTGAGGTTTGATTTTTGTTTGTAAGAAAATATAATCTAAATCTACTTTGTTTTGTTAATATTATTTTCCCAGCTAAGCTAAGTAAAAGGAATAAATAATGCGTAACTTATTGATCATACTAAATTTACTGATATTAGTTAATAGTTTTGTTATTGAAGCTAAAGCACAAAAGGCTAAAGCTAAAGAACCTGTTAAAAACGTAACAACTAGCTCTAATACCACAACTTCATTAGTAGTTGAGCAAGTAATTAATGGTGATCTAGTAAAATTAACTAATGGTGAGTTAGTAAGATTAATTGGGGCTGATGCTCCTGTAACATCTGTAGGTAATCAGCCAGGGCAAGAACCTTGGGCTAGTGAGGCGCGAACTTTTACAGAACGTCTAGCTATAGGTAAAGAAATTACAATCAATAATTTAGGCTTGTCAGCAGATGAATATGGTAGGCGTATAGGTTTAATTTATATCTATGATTTATGGTTGGACTATGAATTAGTTAAAGAGGGTTTAGCAGTAGTTCAAAGTAACAGGTATTTAGATAATAAAAGTAAACAGCAACTCTTGGATGCTCAAAGCGAAGCTATAAAGGCAGGAAAAGGTATTTGGAATGCTGAAAATCGGATGCCGTTACCACCAAAAGAATTTCGTGCAGCTAATGGTATAGAAGAAGGAAATAAAAATGAATCTTGGAAAAATATTGCTTCTAAATCTCCTCAATCAAAAAGTGTTAATACGTCCAATAGCTCTAGCAAAACTACTGATCCAAGCTCAAGTGATACCACAAGTGTTAGTTCTGTTGTTAGTAAGGAAGCTTTAGACTCCTTAAAGCAAATTCAAGAAAAATTGGAGGGTGGTTTAAGAAGCAATGAAATAGCAAAATTAGTTGCTATTGCAGATGGAAAAGTTCAGGCGGCTAGCTCTGTCTCAAAAGTTGATCGAATACTAGTTAGAAACTTAAAAGATGCGTTGGATGCTTATAAATTAGTGCTAGACGCTTTTAAGAGAAGAGAGACTGCAACGGACGCAGAGCGACCAAGATATGATAAATTTATTGATGGGGCTTTAGAAATTGCAGATAAATCAATTATAGAAGCAGAAACAAAATGTTGTAAATAAAAGTTTTGTTTTACTTGAAAAAGTTCTAGGGCAATTTCAGCATCAGTTTCGGTAACTGCTTGATAAATAAGCTTGAGGGCTAGAACAATTTTTTTAAGATCTTTATAGGATACGTAAGCTAAAGAATTACGGATTACGTGAATTATACAAAGTTGTATCTGAGTTTTTGGAAACACAGCTTCTATAGCTTCTGGAAATCCTTTAAGTCCATCTATACAAGCCAAGAATATATCTTTTACTCCACGGTTCTTTAACTCTGTTACTATGCTCAACCAAAATCTAGCTCCTTGGTTTTCACTAGCCCACATTCCTAATACTTCTTTGTATCCTCTCAAATTTACTCCTATTGCTAAATATATTGCTTTATTATTGACTTTTCCTTTTGTATGTACTTTTCCTTGTATAGCATCTAGGTAAACTATTGGATAAACTGCATCTAAGGGTCTAGTTTGCCAAGTTCTTACTTCCTCTACATAACTATAGAAATATTCTTCTAGCACTCTTTCTAGCGATTCTATATTTATATTTCTGAATACCCAGTTCAACGTTCCTACACATGGCATTTTTCCTTCCTTAAATCGCAAAGCTAGAGCTATTTCTTTTCCATAATTACGCCCCCATTCTGCTATTGCACTATAGCTTTTATACCCACTCATTATTGCTGCTATTGTCATTAACAATATTGCTTCTAACTTATGTCTCTTTCCTTTGGCTTGACGAAAGTCCTCTACTTCGTTTAATACTTCTTTTAAAGTTTTAGGAGTCATAGTTTTTCCCTTTTCTTTTGGTAAAGTTTTGGAATTTTACTATACTCCTTTCTCTTTTTGCTTTTTAGAGAACTGAATGACCCTACACTAGCTCTTTAGGGCTAGTCTAAATTTTTAGGGAGGAAAATTTATGCTTTCAGATGGATTAAAAAAAGAATTGCAACCAAAAATAATGACAATGAGAGTGCTTTGGGCAGCTATGACAATGACACTATTTATGTTTACAGTAGTTTTCTTTGTGCTACTTAGACCAACTACAGTAGCTTTTCCTAATGTCACTTCTACGCTAGATTTGGCTTTGTCTTTTATGGCTGTAACTTCTATTTCAGCTTCTTTTGTATTAAAAAATCTTTTTTTATCCAAAGAAGGTATAAAAAAAGTAATGCAGGAATCTGCGTCAAAAGATAAAGCTATATTGGAATTATCCAACAGATATTTTACTAATATGGTAGTAAGGCTAGCTATTAATGAGACAATCGCACTTTATGGACTTGTTTTAAGTTTAGTAACACTACGCCCTGTTTTAATTCCTTTTGTTGCAATTGCTTTAGTGATGAATATTTTAACTTTTCCTAATTATGAAAACTTTGCTGAATCTGTCTTGCAAGAAAACTTTTAAGCTTTTATTGAATAAGCTTTAGTCCTAGCGGTAAAGATTCGCCAAAAATTCTTGCTGCGTCGCGTTGTTCGGCTGGAACATAATTTTCTAGGCTCTCGATTAAGTAAGCTTGCTTGTTAATTTCTTTTATTTTAGCAATTATACGGTTTCGCAAACTGTTGTTAATGTCTCGTGCTGTGTCATTGGTACGCGCTCCCATCTGAGCAAGTGCTAAAACAAAACTATCTAAAGCAATTGTTTCAATATTTAAGATTGCTTCTAACCAGTTGGTGACAATTTTAGGGGATACTACTGTATCAATCGTAGCATAAAAAGGAATCCGTGCGCCGATACGACCTAAAGCCCAAAATTCATTTTCTCCAGCTTGACCATTTTGGATACGAGAAACCAAAGCATTTCCTAATTCAGTTTTATGATGTTGGGTTAATAGTTCCATGCTTGCTAGAACTCGCCAAGTTTCTCTTTCCACTTGTGGATTAAGTCGGACACGTTTTTTAGTTTTACTTCCAAGTAGTTGAGGAACATAGCGTTCATAGAAATCAAGCTGTTGACCTTTAGTAAAACCAGCACAAACCCTACGCCATAGAACATGCCATTCAGCCTGGCATTGCTCATCATCTAGGAAATATAGCCCTCGATGGTAAAGTTTGCGGGCTTGTTGAAGTCGCCAATCATCAACTGGGTCGCCAAAACCGGGACGCAAGCAAAAACCATAGAGATTTAGCCAACGGGCTTCAAATTTTCCTCCTAATTTGCGGCCTTCAACAAGTTCCATTAACTGATCTGATAGTTTACGGATTAACTCTAGCGGCCAACTATCCCGGCCAATACCAATTATTTCTTCTAATCTGCCCAATAATTCAACAGGACTTGCTGTTAATTGACAAACTTTTCCTGGATCTTCACTTGATCCAAAGACTTCTTTAATAGCTTCTTTAGCTTTCTCTATAGTTTCTTCTGGAATTACTTGCTGACTTTGTGGAAGTATTCCGGTTTCTTTACGAAAAGCTTTGATTTGAGGAGTATCTTTACGTAGTTGGAATTGAAGCCGCCAGCGATGTTCCGTAATTTGTGACTCGCACCAAATTTCTAATGTCCCAACCTCGGTAAATTCCGTAGCAATTTTTACTGGAATATCAACGTTAGTTGAGCGTTTGCCAAAGCGAATAACTGTAACTAATGGTGAATGAGGATGCAGATCATCAGGATCTACAGTAATAATATCGCCTAATTTATCACCTTGACGAGTTGTAGAACTCCAAAGATTAAAGCTAACCGGACGATTTGCTTGTAAAACCAGATTTCCAGCAGCCATTTCCCAAGTTAGTTTAGTTCCTTCCTCGGTTCCTCGTGGTAAAACACAAACAACATCTACTTTAGACTCTTTTTCTTGCGAATCTTCACGATTAATTGCAATGTAATAAGCTTTTGCACTGCCTGAACCAACACGAATACCACCTTGACGACGGATAAAACCATAATAAGCAGCACCAATAGCAACAGCAGTGTCTAGCGCGTCATTAGAAAGCATTTTAGGAAGCCAATCTTGTTGTCCATCATCAAACCAATTCATCAAAGCTTCAGCTAATCTTACTCTTAGAATGGGTGGTTTGAAAAATCCTCCATTAAAAAGTATTGCATCCGGTCGAACGGGGCCAGAATCACCACCAGCACGATGTAAAAATTCAGCTAAATGACGTGTAATTGCTGGATCTTGCTCGTAAGGCAGGCCGATTTCACGTAGTCCAGTACGTTTTTCATTGTGCGGCTTTTCTGCAAGTTCTGTAACAGGCAGAAAACCTTCTAAAATTAAATCTAAAACTTGGGGACGAGTTAATTCTGTTTGAATTAAGCCTCCAACAAGACTACTTCCGCTACCAGCAATTCTAATTGTCGCGCTTTGCTCGCTATCATTTCCAAGTAGCTTTTCTTTCGCGCTACAACATTGGCGAAGCAAGGCGGCTCGTTGTTGTAAGGTTAGTTTATTGCTAATTTGTGATTGCACTTGATAGGTTAGGGCGTGGTCTACGTTATCACCACCTAATAAAAGATGCTCACCTACAGCAGTACGATCAAACTTTACTTCATCATTTTCACGGCTAACACGAATTAAACTAAAGTCAGATGTTCCACCGCCAACATCACAGACTAAAATAGTCTCTTTGTCGGCTACATATTTTTCAAAATTTTCATGATTAGTGACAATCCAGGAATAAAAAGCTGCTAACGGCTCTTCAAGCAAAGTTAAATTTGTAAAACCTGCTTTGTGTGCTGCTTCAACTGTTAATTCCCTGGCTTCTTCATCAAATGAAGCAGGAACAGTAAGAACAATTTCTTGATTTTCAAAGCGAGTTTCTGCATTCTCACCAAATTCATGATTCCAGGTATCTCGAATATGTTTAAGATAGCTAGCTGAAGCTTCAACTGGCGAGCAAGCATCTTCTCCAAGATCTGATCCCCAAGGTAAAATTTTAGCTCGTCGGTCTACTTCAGGATAACAAAGCCAGGATTTAGCAGAACTAACTAGCCTAGCAGGGACTAAAGCACCCTGTTCACGTGCAAAAGTTCCTACAGCAGTTTTTGCAGTTTCATCCCAAGGTAGCCAAAGGCTTTCAGCCGCAATATCATATTCTCCAGCAATATAAAGAAAAGATGGAAGTGTGCGAATAGGCGCACCTTCGCCAGGTGCTACTAATTGAGGGATTTCATAGAGTTCAATTATAGGAAATTCTATTTCTGCGCTACTTTGGCGACGAACAAAGGCGACAGCCGAATTGGTAGTACCTAGATCAATACCAATAATAAATTGAGATTTTGGTTTTTTTTCTGCTGTTTGCATTATTCTTCTTCACGCTCTCGAACATTAAATTCTAGTTTCCATTTATGTTGGTCATCACGAGAAACACACCAGACTTCTAACGTCCCGATTTCCGTCATTCTGGACTCTAACTCTACAGGTAAGACATTATCTTCCTGTCCAGGAATCTCTAAAGTTATTTCTAGCGGGGATAATTCTTGAATTTCATCTCCCCAATCTTCTATTAGCGTTCCAATAGAGTCTTTTTTGCGGGTATTAGAGCTTAAAAATCGAAATTCGGCAGGTTCGCCAACTACAAGACCAAATTCTTGGTTAGGAATTTGTGCAGATGTGCCTTCTTCCATACCAAATGGCACAACACAAAGGGCTTTTAAGGGTGCAGGGAAGCCTGGAATTGCTGGCATCGCGCTTTCAATGCCTATGTAATAGGTACGATTTGCCCCGCCACGAATGCGAACACCGCGACCTTGACGCGCTTGACCATAATAAGTTGCCCCACGAGCAACAGCCGTATCTAAATCAGCAGAAAAAAGTTCTTTAACTGGCTCAAAACCAGCTTGTGCTAACCAATTATTTAGTGTTGCAACAACTTTTTGGCGCAAAATGTCGGCTTTCATCACACCACCATTAAAAAGTATTGCTGTTGGACAAGCAAATCCATCAGTAGAACGGCGGATTTGATAATTTTCTGTGTCTTCTCGGGCTTGTTGTGATAGGAATTTAGCTAAATGCTTGGTGACTGCTGGATCTGCAGCATAAGGAAGGCCGATTTCTTGTAGTCCCACACGGCGTTGTTTAGCGGGCATGTCCGTATTTTGACAGTTTGGGAAGAAGCCTTGTAGCAGAATTTGCTCAATATCTACTCGATTTAGCTCGGTTGTGATGGTTCCACCAACTAAACCAGTACCTTTGCCTAGGATAGTTACAGGTTCTTTATCTAAATTTGTGTTGCTTAGAAGCCTTTCTTTAGCAATTCGGCAGCGATACCAAAGGCTTTGTAGTTGCCAATTGTCAATTTTTGTTCCTCGTTCTTGAAGTCTAAGCTGTAAAAGTCTTGCTAAGGCTAGATCCATGTTGTCACCGCCTAGCAAAATATGTTCGCCGACAGCAACACGGTTTAAAACTAGCTCACCTTTTTCTTCTGAAACAGCAATTAAACTAAAATCTGTTGTTCCACCGCCAACGTCACAGACTAAAATTAGGTCGCCAACCGTGACTTGCTTACGCCAAGTCTCGCCTTGGCTTTCAATCCAAGAATAAAATGCTGCTTGAGGTTCTTCTAGCAATGTAACATTATGTAGTCCTGCTAGTTCTGCTGCTTTCATTGTTAGATCACGAGCAGCCATATCAAAAGATGCAGGCACGGTAAGCAAGATTTCTTGGTCTGTTAAGCTAAGATTTGAGCCTAATTGTTGTTGCTCATAGTCCCAGGCTTGGCGCAAATACTCTAAATAAAGCTGAGAAACGGTTAAGGGTGAAACTTTGGAAATTTCTGTTGCTGATTGCCAAGGTAAAATTGGCTGAGTTCGGTTAACGCCTGGATGACAAAGCCAGGATTTAGCCGAAGCAACAAAACGAGTGGGATTTTCTGCACCTCGTTTGCGGGCTAGTTCACCTACTACAAAAGAATGTTCACTTGTCCAGGGAAGCGAGGTGCTACCTTTAGGAAAATCATACTCTCCAGGTATATAAAGAAATGATGGAAGCAATTTTTGGCTGGCAACTTCACTAGGATTAATTAATTGTGAAACAGAAAAAAGGGAAATATCTGCCTTTTCGTCTTCGGCTGGGTTAATTCGGCGACTGCTAGCAAGTGCGCAATTGGTAGTTCCAAGGTCAATACCAACAATATATTCAGAATTATTTTTAGACATAGTTTTATAACTTTAAGAAAATTTCAAAATAACTTTAAGGGATTTCAACTTCTGCCGGAGCTAAAATTATTTGACTTGTAGTTTCTGGTAAAGCTGGTAAATCTACTTTAGTTACTTTCCAGCCACGATGACGAAGCAACCCTTTAATTGGAGGTTTACCAGTAACATTACCTATTAATTTAATTGTGGCAGGGTCAAAACCTGTGGCGACTGTGACTTGTTCACCTTCGCTAGAATCCATAACAGGTTCAAGCTGTAAATAGCGGCTTAATACTTGTTGGCAACTTTCATGCAGGTTACGAACAGCCGCGCCAACTTGAGCATCTGCATAGGGTTTTATGTCTTCTTTTAAGAAATCTACAAGCCGCGCATCTCTTTGTAAAATATTGAGCAGTTGCATAGCACGAGCATTATGTTCTGCTTCTTGTTTACGTAATTCTTCTGGTGTAGGGCCAGCCGGAAGAGCAACTTTTTCAGGTTCTTTTTGAAGTTTCATTTCCTTTAACAAATTGTCAGGTAAGGTGTTAGAAGTTAATAGAGCAAAAAAAGCTTTTATTGCTAAACCTAATCCCATTAATAATATTTCCTTATTTTTCAAGCTTTATGGCTAAATAATTTTAGCTTGTGATTTTACTTAATTGCTTAAATAGTGGCAACTAAAGCAGAACGATAATAAAACACTCAATCAATCCTTATGAAATTTTTATGCCTCATTTAGTCTTTCCTTATACCTAAAGCTTTAACATAAAGCTAGTAATAATTTATTTTAGGAAAAGGCTTATATGTTTCTACTAAAACAGATTTCTTTATCTTCAAAATGTGAAATTTGCCATCAGAAAGATTGTTTTAATGCAAAAAAGAACTTTTGCTCAAGGTGTGCAGATTTTGACTCAGAAGTAACTCCAATACCAAAAAGAGTAGCAAAATATAATCTTGCTAATATAGGAACATTACTAGGTATATTGGTAGGGTTATCTTTACTTCTAGTAATTATGTTAGTAACAGGAAAAGAGATTAAAGAGGCGTTTTATGTTGGGCTAGGTTTTGCTATTTGGGGAGCAATATTAGGTTCTGTGGTTGGTGAAGGGCTGATGAAACTGTAAGCAATAAATTTATAACTGTAAATTTACGAAGGTGTAATTAATGCAAAGTACAAAATTAAAAATCTTGTTTTTAATAGCTATTATTTGTTGTTTATCTATTAAAAATGTTTATGCACAAGAACAACAGCTAACAAATAGTTTGCTAAAAGATACTAGCAAAGTTACTAATGAAGAATTAAGTGAACGAGAAGTTTTGCTATTAAATAAAGTTACAGAATTAGAAAAGCGGTTAGTTGAGCTAGAAAAAAAAATTATCCAGCCATCAGAAAGCACACAGATTGTGCTGGATGAAAAAACACTACCAAAAGTAGAAAAACCTAATGAAGTTACTGCTAAAGAAAATACAATGCTTTCAGAAGACTTAGACGTTCTTAAATTTTTTAAGGATACAACTATAAATTTAACTTTAGATGGCTACTATGGTTATAATTTTAACCGTCCTCGTGCTAATTTATTGCGTGCTTATGATGTTGCGCAAAATAGTTTTACTTTAAGCCAAGCGGCATTAATACTGGAACAAACTCCTAACTTAGAAGAAGGACGTAGATTTGGTGCAAGGTTAGATTTGCAATTTGGTTCTGCTACGGAAACTTTGCAAGGTAATGCAAATAATGAACTTCGCCCGCAGGTTTATAGGCATGTTTTACAAGCTTATGGCACTTATGTTTTCCCAATAGGAAGCGGTTTAACGCTGGATTTTGGGAAATTTACTAGTGCATTAGGAATTGAAGGAAACTATAACAAAGACCAAATAAATTATAGTCGTTCTTATTTTTTTAACTTTTTGCCCTTTTATCATACGGGCTTTCGCTCAACCTATAATGTAAATAGTAAACTTACTTTGACACATTGGTTGGTTAATGGTGTACAGCAAACAGAAGACTTTAATGGGTTTAAGTCACAAGCTTTGATAATTAACATTAAGCCTAAAGAAAATATATCTTTTAACTTAAATTATTATACTGGTTTAGAAGGTCGAGATTCAGTAGCAAACCTTAATCCAACTTTTCCTAGTTTACCTACACAACCCGGACTACCTACACAATCAATTAATCCTGTTCCAAGGGGTAGACTTCATATTTTAGATAGCTATTTTACTTGGAATGTTACTAGTAAACTTACTCTTGCTGGAGAGCTAGATTATGTTATTAGCCGAGTAAATACTTTTTCTGCTCCAATGCGTGTAACAGGGGGTGCAGCCTATTTACGTTATCAATTTACTCCAAAAGTTGCTTTAGCTTTACGAGGGGTTTATTTGTCAGATAGAGGAGGTTTATTTAGTGGAGTTACTCAAGCCTTAAAAGATACAACGTTTACACTTGACTACAAATTTGCAGAAGGGTTTTTAATGCGGGCAGAGTACCGAAGAGATTTTTCTAATCAAGCATTCTTTTTAACTAATAAAGAGGGGTTAAAAAAGGAGCAAAATACAGCTACATTAGGGTTAGTTTGGTGGTTTGGTCGTAAGGGGGGTAGTTGGTAAATAGCGCATACGGGACTCGAACCCGTGATCTCGGCCTTGAGAGGGCCGCGTGTTAACCGACTACACTAATGCGCCAGGTTAAAGTAATTTATTTATAGATATTTGCAAGCGCGAATAATAGATGATCGTTCTATAAACTGTCAATCTATGATTTGCTAAAATCGTCTGTTATTTCTAAGTCTTTCATTAGTTTTTGCATTATTTCTTTAACACGTTGAATTTGTTTAACACCTTCAGTAATTTCATAAGTTCTGGATTTTAAGCTAGTGTAATTATAGCCTTGTTGTTTTAGCCAATTAGCAGCAAACTGTAGTTGTGCTGGTTTAATACTAAGTAAGGTTTCACAGTAATTAAGATGTTGTAAAAAAGTTTCACATTCAGATAAAAGCACATTGCTTTCAGGAAATGAAGAAATAGAGTTAATAGGAATAAGGCTTGATAGGTCTTCTTTGTCATCTGTTTTATAGTATTTTTTAGTTAAAGAAGAGTCACCTAAAAGAAGAGTACGTTTTTGGTTTTTTTCTAGTTTTTCTTCTGGATCAAAGCGAGACAAAACATGCACACTTCCTGTAATAGTTCCATTAGAAGGTTTAGTGCTTAGTGCTTCTCCAGTAAATTGTGCTGCAATGGTCGTAATAGTTTCAGCCGAAGCTCTTTTGGATGCAATGCTAGTAATTTGTTGGCATATCTTATCTGGTGATAAAGCCAAAGTTAGACCTAATATTTCATCTACTTGTAATATTTTAGATAAATTATTAGTAGATAGTAGTAAAATATCTCCATAGCGTAATTGAAACATACTGATATTTGCTTTAATGGTAGCTGTTTTACCAATAGCTTGTAATAATAAGTTTCTATATGAATTTCTTTGAGTATTATTAATTAGATTATCTGCTGCTATTGGACTGTCAGCAGTTTGATCAGAAGTTACTTGTTTAATTTGTTCTCCACGAATAAGATAAGCTCGACTATTTCCTACCTCAGCAATAAAAGCTTGGTCACGTTCAATTAATACCGCTGTTAGGGTTGACATACTATCTTTCATAGCAATATTAGTTTGTCGTTCTTGCCAAACAATATTATTGGCTTCCTCAACCGCAGCAACTAAGCGATCATAAGCTGCAATATTAGTAGGCATTCTTAGCAAAGCATCTTTAATAGCTAGTGTAGTTAGTTCGCTTGCAATATTAGAATTTTGGTCTAGCCCAATGCCTTGAGCTACTATCAATAATAATGAATTTTTATCTAAAGGCTGACGTAGATTTAAGCTATTTGCTAGTGTTTGCCCATTTGTTAGATTAGCAATTAGAATAGCATCTTTGTTTTTTACTTCTGAATTGGTAGTTGTATTAATACCATAAATATCACAATAGACATTAGCACTAGCCATGATACTAACTCCAAATATATTATTGATTAATGTATAAATTAATGTATAAAGAGATGTATTTAAGCACAGACAAGCTAAAATATACATCAATTCTTAGAAGAAAAGAGCCTATACTTTGCCATTTATTGAGTTAAATAACTCTGTTTTTAGTAAGAATAAAAAATCTACAAAAATCTACTATCGTAGTTATGGACAGGGGAAGCCTTTAGTATTATTGCATAGTGGATGGGGTTATGAAGTTTATAATTTTCAAACCCAAATAGATTTACTAGAGGATTATTTTAAAATAGTAATACCAGATCGTTCTGGATATGGTAGATCAACAAAGCTAGATCAACTACCAATGAATTTTCATGAACTGGCCGCTGAGGAAATGATAGAATTTCTTGACAAACTAGAAATAGATAGCGCATTACTTTGGGGACATAGTGATGGAGCAGTAATAGCAGCGATTATGGGATTAAATTATCCTAAGCGTGTTGGGGGAGTAATTTTAGAGGCTTTTCATTATTTTCGGGCAAAAAGTAGTTCTAAAGAATTTTTTGAAAAAATGATTAATTCTCCAAGTGATTTTGGAGAGCGTGTTTGTCAAGCCTTGATAAAAGATCATGGGGAAGAATACTGGCAAAACCTACTAAAAATAGCAGGTAAAGCTTGGTTAGAAATTATTGTTGATGCCCAAGTAGGAGACAAAGATTTCTATAAGCAAAAGCTTTCAAAGTTAGTTTGCCCTACAATGTTTATTCATGGAGAAAAAGATTTACGTACAGAAGTAGGGGAAATGCAACAAGTACAAGCTTTACTACCACAAGCAAAATATCATTTTTTAACAGACATAGGGCATAGTCCGCATTCAAGCAGTAAGGCAAGCCAAAACTGTGCTGAAATAGCAAAGCAATTCCTTGTTAATCTTTAAGTATAAGTAAAAATTTTCTGTTATTTATTCTGTAATAAGACTTTTACACCGTCAGAAAATTTTACTTCTATTTTATTAGTATCTTTTATAGATAGCACTTTACCGACACCAAATGAAGCATGAGCAATGATTTCGCCTGCTTCATAATTTTCACGCATATTATAATTGCGGCTAGGTAGACCAAAATCTTCAACGCTACTAGCTGTTTGAGCGCGTGTAGATGTACTACGGGTTTTTGTTACTTTAGTTGTTTCACCTTTTGCTGTTTTTGGTGCGCGATAACTACGGTAAGTGTTACACATACCACAGATTACTTTTTTTATTGTACCATCAGGGTCTTGAGCAACAATGCGATGGATTCTATCCATTCTACAACGTCCACAAAGTGTTTCTATTTCTTCACCAATACGACTGTGGGAAGGAGTTAGGGAATTTACCATAGATAATTTTCTCCAAGCTATTATGCGGCAAGATCATAAAGCTAAATTACAGATTAAGCAAGGCAGAGTTAGCTAGAAAAATGTTTTTTTAATAAAGATTTTTCTGGCAAAGTATTTTCAAAATAAATAAAAACAAATAAAATCTTAACAAAAGACTATTTATTTTTGCTTAATTGGTGTAATTTTAAGCTAAATCTTATTTTTTCTAAATCCAAGCTAACCAATTTAACAAACAAAACCTCATTATTTTGAAGCGAGAACAGTAAATGTCAAAAATTGATGCTAAAAGCCCCTTTCTTTTACAGGAACAACAAATAGATCAAGCCTTGATGCAGCTACGTAATTTGCTACATCAAATGCTTGCTGATATGGCTTCTAATCCTAATGTGGGGGATCAAGCGCAAATTATAGGTTTAAAACAACGCTTACATGCTATGGAACTTCGTGCATTAGAAAATGATCGCAAAGCTATAGCAGCACAAAAACAATTAATAGAGCTACAAGCCAAATTAACAGAAACGGAAATGATACTTGTTACAACTAGGGATTATGTTATTACCTCTGAAGCAAAATCTGTTGAATTAGAAGCCCGTTTAGAAGATGCCGAAAAGCGTTGGCAATTAGCTAGCCAACAAATACTAAAATTACAAAATGAACTTAATATAGCTAATAGTAGTTTAGAAGCGGCTCAAATACGTACTACGGCTGCTGAACACCGGGCTATTGCTAGTGAAGCTCAAGTTTTAGAGCTAAAAAACCAACTTGAAGAAGCTGAACGTCGGGCCAATGAAGCAGAAGAACGGGCTAATGAAGCAGAAGAGCGAGCAATGAAAATGTATCTTAATGTTACAGAGAAATTAAGAGAAATTCGGGGGAAATAATTTTAGGAGGGTAAAAACTAGACCCCATAATAAAACATTGAGTCTAGTTTTATAAGGATTATAAATTACAAAACTCTACTAAATTTTCTTGTAATTTTTTATATTCTTCTTCACTTAGTTGGTTAAAGTCTGGTTGGTTGATGCGTTTTTGTCCTCCAAAAACAGCAATAACAAAATTTTTGGCTGTTATTGCCCTCCCAAACTTATTACGATAAATCCTATCAATATTAGCAAACTGAGCTTGTGCAGCGTCTAAAGAGTCATAACGCATAATTAAAAAACCTATGCGGTCTTCTCGATGAAACCCTACAGATTCTTCTGAGCCAAACACTGCTACAGCAGCGGGATTTGCTTGGCTAAACTCCCAACCTTTACTTTTTAGATGTGTATAAAGCTGTTGAGCAGTTTTTCCATCTAATGGAGGTTTATTGCTGTTTTTGGTTGGTGCTTCTGGAGAAATAACGTTAAGTTGGCCTGTTGTTGTTTTTGGTTGCTGGTTATTATTGGTTTTGTTGTTTGAACAACCTATAGAAAATAAAATTAAAAAAGTAGAAAATAATAAGACAAGATACTTCATAAAACTTCCTTACAGAACTTCCTTAAAAAATTTTAGGATAGATAAATTTTATTTTTACTTCGTTTTTCGGTCAATAGAGCTTAGAACTAAGTTTTAGCTTTTTCTTTACTTATATCTATTTTTAATCTAGCTAGTATATTATGCGCTCTTGTTGGATTAGTTAAGCTTATTGCTTCTGGTATTGTCACCCAACGACCATCTATAAAACCTTCTTTTTGCTCTACTTTTAATGCTTGATTTGGGTCTAGGCTGTACATTAAATAGTAGCTAATGCGTTTATAAGTAACGGTTTTATTAGAAACTATAAAATAGCCTTCACGTCCAAGAAATTTTTTTATTTTAAGATCAGTTAATCCGGTTTCTTCACCTACTTCTCTTAAAGCAGTTTTTTGGCGGTTTTCTCCTGCCTTACGTCGTCCTTTTGGCAAAACCCAGTCAAGTTGCTCACCTTCACGTTTTAGCAGTAATAAAACTTCTAATTCTAAGTTGTTGCGTAGCACTATTCCACCTGCACCATCTACACGAAGTAACTTCTCATAACGACCTGGTAATTTGCTGCAAGAAATATACTCTAATGATAAATAATTAGCATGATAACCACCTTTGATTGGCTCAAAGTGTGTCCCTGATTCAATTGCAGCAGAAGCAGCGACACGAACAAGTATTTGGGAAGTTTTACGCATTAATTGTTGACGACTTTTAGCTAGTACCAAAGGATTATTAACGCTAGAGCTTAAAACACGATTGGAAATCGCTTCACTTAGTTGTTTACGTGTCAAAAGACAATAAAGCCAAATAGGGAGTTCCAATGACTTAGCTTTTTTTTCTTTTTGAGCTTTACGGGCTTTACGGGCTTTTTTTTCTAAATTGCTAACTAACAAGTCTTCGATGGCTAGCTCCTAAAAAATAACATTATTTTTCTTGGTCGTTTATTTTAACAAAATACTTTAGCAAAAGTTTTCAAAATATTCCGATAACATCCTCTGCTAATAGCTTATCAATTATCTCTAGTGTTTCTAAGTCTGTTAAACTACTTTGGTCTAATACTTCTGATAACTTACGATATTGATTAACTAGCTCTAATACTAGATTTGTATTGTCTATTGGCTCTACTGTAAATATAAATTGGGAACTTTTGTCAGATGATGATTTGGTTGGGGTTTGATTAGTTTTGTCTAATTTTGTAAGAGATTGTTTGATTTTTAAACTACTAGTAGGTTCTTTATCTGTAATAATTTGATAGTTATCACGACTAAGTTTAGAAAGCAAAATAGGATCTTTAATAAAAAGTGTATGGCCTCTCTCAGTAATACTTTTTATTAAGCAATTATATTCGTCCAGTTTTGCTACTGTGTCTAGTAGGCATTCTTCCAAGCGTTCATTTACTGTAGCAGGATGAGGAAAGGTCTTTTTTTCTACACGAAAAGTTCCTATTTTCCACTCTAAAAGTCGAAATAACGCTTTTTTGCCTATTAGGTTACTTAATGAAGCATGAATAATTACTCCATTTGATAAATATATTTCCCCTACTCCATAATCAGGGTTATCAATTTGTAAGTAAAAATCTCTATGACCTAAAAAACTAATAACTTGTAATAGTCCTGCTACATCGGTATCTCCTAATTGTCCACTCATAAGATATTGTATTTGTTGATCTTGAAGTAGTTTTTTTAGAAAGCGAAACTGACGTGCTTTCACTAAATTTAGTTTTATTTTTAAGAGCAGTTCTGGAGGGTTAATGGGTTTAACAATATAATCGTCTGCTCCCATTTGTAGACCAACTAGTCTTTCTGGCAAACTACTTGCTGAAGAACAAAAGAAAAAGGGGATATCTTCATAGCCTAATAATTTAACTTGTCGGTAAAGTTCATAGCCACCCATTACAGGCATATCAATATCAGCAATAATTAATTCTGGAGTAGATTCTTTTAGGTGTTCTAAAGCTTCTTGTCCATTTTCTGCTGTTGTTACACTTACGCCATGCATTCTTAAATAGGTAGAGACTAACTTTATAATGATGCTATCATCATCTACTAATAGAACATTTGTTGGTACCATAGAATTTCTCGAAATTAGTTAATTAAAATCAGCCAAAAATTTTTCTTAAATATGTTTTCAAGCTCTATAATATGAAAAAACAGCTAGAAGATATAGTCATTTAGAGAAAAACAGTTTACATAATCTTGTATTTTAGGTTGAAAAAATGAGTCATGATTTAATAATTCGATTAACTGATGAACAATGGAAAGAAGCTCAACGTGCTGTAGATTCAGAGTTTGATAGCACTTTAATTCGTCTTGGTTCAGGTGATATTTACTATCAACGTGAAGAAGGTAAAGTAGTTTTAATTATTAATTTTCAACATCGCGCACCATTAGGTAAAACTAATAGTAATGAGTAATTTTTATAACCTAATAAAACGGGTAATAGTATGGAAGAAAAGAATTTTAGCCCCCCAACAAGAATAGATACTCCTGCTAATTACTCAGGACAGCCCCTCTATCAAGACTATTACGTTAATAACCAGTTGGTTAATGCCCAACCCATCAACCCACAAATAAAACTACAAAATACTTCTTTACCAAAACGATGTGAGATCTGCCATCAAGCTGATATGTTTGATGCAGTTCAAAATTATTGTGTCAGATGTAGCACATTTAACCAAAACTATTTATTTGCTAAAGAAAGCACTAAATGGGCAGATCATTTGATAGCATTGGCAATAGTCCAACTTTTATCCATTTTTATTGCTGCTATTGCAGTTTTTATTGAGATTGAAACTATTTTAGTAAGTGGCCTTGTTGTTAGTATTTTAGGTGCAATAACTGCTTACTTAAGCTATCGCTGTAAAAATTTATTGGGTATTTTTTGGGGTAGCTCCGCCATACTAATTTCTTTAGTTACTTTTTTTAGAATATTTATATCTGGTTGGAGTCCAGGAGAGGCCGCTGTGCCTATAGCATGTTTAATTTTAGGTTATGTTGTATCTGCAATTCCTATAGGAATTAAATTGATTATTGAAATGCGACAAGCTATTGTGTCAAAGAAAAAAGGGGATAATGCATGAGTGTATTCTTAAATTTAGATTTAAAGATTTGGCAACCTGGCGAAGTTGAACGCTGGTTTTCAGCAAGAGATCTGCGGGAAAAATTTCCAGAATTAAGCAGAGATGAACAAATCTTAAAAGCAATAATGATTGATAATTTAGGTTGTGGATTGGCAATAAATGGAAAAGTCGTCTCTCGATGTACTTTTATGTTTGATGGTGAATCTTCTGGCGATATGCTGCAAATGTATGAACAACATTTGCCAGATCTGTTTGAGAAAAAGCCAGTTACTATTCATTTCTATGAAGAAATGACTTCCTGGAGGCTTACACCTGAAGCTAATGAAATGATTTGGGAAGTCCTAGATACTTCTCAAGGCATTTCGCGTTCCGAAGTAGAACAAGAAGGACGTTGTGAACGCCTTCCGTTTATTAAAGGTGCTATAAGCTGGCTAACAGAAGCTGTTAGCTTACTAAAACGCTATCAAGAATTAGTTAAAAAAGTAGGCGGACAAGACCTTCAACCTCAAATTGATATGGCTAGCCGGCTTTTAGATTTTTCTAAACAAACTTTGATAGATATGGGCTGGAAGCCCTAGTAAAACTGCTAGAGTTGATTTAAAACAAAATTAAAAAAACCCAGGCTTACCCTGGGTTTTTTATTTAGGGTTATTTTTAATAAGTGTTCAATATAGGGTCGTGTTCCAAAAGAGTTGGAAGAGCAAAAAATCAAAAAGAAAATTCAAATAGCTTGTCCATTAAAAGATTCTAGTAACGCAGTGTTTACTTGCTTAATTTCTGAATGTTTTTTTTTAGCTCATTTAATACAGTCGTTGGGCTTATTTTTAAGACTCTTGCTGTATCTCTTATTCCACTACCATTTATTACCATTTCTATTACTTGTTTTTTTGTTGTTTCCAAAATTCCTAGATTACTATAATCTAATATAAATGTTACTTTTTTACATTCTTCATTTGTACAGCAATATCTTTGTTTGCCTTGCTTAT
>Ga0268299_1000742_pt1 | contig 84118 bp, 64 predicted proteins | sample NOBtaG_FD_193484 | JGI IMG/M metagenome (GOLD analysis project Ga0268299, IMG submission 193484) | Activated sludge microbial communities from bioreactor in Nijmegen, Gelderland, Netherland - NOB reactor | ecosystem: Engineered > Bioreactor > Aerobic > Activated sludge | place: Netherlands... | reverse complement strand
ACGCAAGTTTCAACGACGATCTCCAGCAATGGCCGCCGGATTGACCGATCACATCTGGACTATCAAAGAGCTTCTCTGGACGGTGGCTTCGCCTCGCCAATCAACTCGGGACAGGTAGACTACCGGATTTGTTGACTGGCGCAATCGTCAATGGCGACAGAACATAGCCGTGGTTGTCGCAAATCGCGATTACCTTTTCGCCCGTCTGGTGCTTGTGGCCGCTGTAACCGATTCCGTCGCCCCTTTTTTGGCGACGGTGTTTGAACCGTCGCCGTGAAGCAAACTCAAGTCGAGCTTCTTTTCATCCGACAGATGTTTGACCGAAGCGATGAAGGCTTTTTCGAGCGAGCCATCATCGGCCCAATCCGCAAAGAGCTTGTAGACTCCGGTGTAGTGAAGCTCCGATTTCCCATCCGGGCCTTTCTCGATTGGTAGCTCCTTCCACTGCATCCCGGTGTAGAGAACCTTGAGGATGTAGTTGAAAACCTTGTGGTAGCCGATCTTGCATTTCGGGCCTCGCTTCGGGAGCGATAAGTGCGGCAAGATAAAGTCCTTGAACTCTTTCTTGCCCAACTGTACGGGAATGACCTTATATTCTGGCTTTTTCTGCGTTTTTGATGTTTGACTCAAGTTTGATTTGTGTCCTGAGATGATCTCTTACTGCAGCGTTCGGACGCCTATCATTACAGGACACAGTTTATTTCTCAAAACTTGCAACCAGTTCATGAACAACAAAATTAGCGACTTATGGATCAGAGTTTTATGCCTGCTAGCCGGAGTAACTTTCTGCTTTTGTCAGTGCTCATCGAGAAGCAGTTTACAAGTCAATAAAACTATCAACGGATCAATGCCAATGACTACGGAAGAGTCTGTTGATAGAATCATTGAATTAATTGAATCCTGTCCTGCCTGGAACCTCCTTTATGAAGATGATGTAAGCAATAGAAAGATAGTCATAGCTCAATTGCAAGAAATAGCCAAATTTGATGTTTCTGTAGTGAGGCTGGCAATAGAAAAATATTACAAAGGGAAAGAAGCAGATAACTCATTTGATATTACTTCAAGGAGTCGTCTCTACGTTTTGAATAGGTGTCTTTTTAATGTGCCGCCCAAAGCGAGCTTTGAAGGAACAGCATTCGGCGGGTGGGCCGGCGTCCCTTATGATGAGATTGAGAATACGATAAACTGGATGTGGCCGCTATCAACGGACGATAATGGGAACTTACAACTTACTGGGCGATTCCGTGGATATTACGGTCCCCCTTACCGTGTGATTGAAGAGTTCGATTATTTCAACGAGCGTTTTGGACGCAGGCAAATTAAAACTAGCCCAAGCAGAAATTGAAGCATCCTTTTCATTAGCTTGTTTGCCGGAGCGCAAGGTGAGTTTGTCGGCTTGGATCAATGCAATGTTCGGCTGGCCACTTCGCTGGCCGGGAGCGGCGAAATCAGCATCGCGCTGACGGCGGACGGCAAAACCTCCAACACGGTCAAAGCCAGAATTAAGTGATTTCGCGTTCGTAGTTCCGCCTTCAGGCGGCTGCGGCTCGGCACGAGCCATACCGTTGGAGGCTTGCAGCCGCGCTGCCGCCTGAAGGCGGAACTACAAGCATGGCGGACGCCGAAGCGCCGTTTGCTGGAGCGCAAGGCGAGTTTGTCGGCTTGGATCAATGCAATGTTCGGCTGGCGACTTCGCTGGCCGGGAGCGGCGAAATCAGCATCGCGCTGACGGTGGACGGCACCCCCTCCAACACGGTCAAAGCCCGCATCAAATGATTTCGCGTTCGTAGTTCCGCCTTCAGGCGGCTGCGGCTCGGCACGAGCCATACCGTTGGAGGCTTGCAGCCGCGCTGCCGCCTGAAGGCGGAACTACAAGCATGGCGGACGCCGAAGTCCTGTTTGCCGGAGCGCAAGGCGAGTTTGTCGGCCTGGATCAAGCAATGTCCGCTTGTCGCCGTCGCTGGCCGGGAGCGGCGAAATCAGCATTGCGCTGACGGTGGACGGCAAAACCTCCAACACGGTCAAAGCCAGAATCAAATAATTTCGCGTTCGTAGTTCCGCCTTCAGGCGACTGCGGCTCGGCACGAGCCACCTTTGGCGGCTTGCAGCCGCGGCTACCGCCTGAAGACGGAACTACAAGCATGGCGAACGCCGAAGCGCCGTTTGCTGGAGCGCAAGGCGAGTTTGTCGGCTTGGATCAATGCAATGTTCGGCTGGCGCCTTCGCTGGCTGGGAGCGGCGAAATCAGCATCGCGCTGACGGTGGACGGCAAAATCTCCAACCCGGTCAAAGCCAGAATCAAATAGCAGAACGCGAACGGCAAGAACAACAATCGCATCCGGCAGATCACCGATAACATTGATACAGCGTACATGACCAGTTCTTTAAGAAAAAGATTGATGTTGGGCAAAACGCAGGTTGGGAGAAAAACAGCATGTTCAAAAAGATGTTGCGCTGGGTAGCGATGGGGTTACTGGCGGTCGTGATTCTGGGAGCGATTGTGTACTTGCGCGATATGCGCCGAGCCTATGACCGCGTTCGCGGCAAAAGCAAAGTGATTGAATCGCCTTACGGAGCCATCGAATTCACCGAAGGAGGAACCGGCCCGGCGGTGTTGGTGATTCACGGCAGCGGAGGCGGATTCGATCAGGGCGAACTGATGGTGCAGGCGGTGTTGAACGATCAATTCCACTGGATCGCGCCTTCGCGGTTTGGCTATCTGCGTTCGACGGTTCGCGCCGGAGCCACATTTGACGATCAGGCGCATGCGTATGCGCATTTGCTCGATCAGTTGGGAATCAGCAAAGTCGCCGTCGTGGCGCTTTCGCACGGCGGGCCTTCGGCGTTGCTGTTCGCTGTGCTGCATCCCGAAAGAGCGACTTCTCTGACGTTGATTTCCTGTGGTGTCGCTTCTTCTGCGGCACAGGAACAGGCGCAGGCCAATCAGAAAGGCGACCGGCTGATGACCATTTTCAAACATGATTCGTTGTATTGGGGGATCAGCGCTCTGTTCCGAAAGCAATTGATGGAATTGATGGGAGCCAACGACGCAGTGATTGCCAGTTTGACGCCGGAGCAACGGCGGTTGGTGGATCAGGTGATTGATTTCATGAATCCGGTTTCATTGCGATCGGCGGGCGCGGCGTTCGACAACCGGGCGGCGATGCCGAACGAGCGAATTGCCGCGATCAAGGCTCCGACGCTGATTTTTCACGCCACCGACGATACGCTACAGCTTTATCGCAACGCCGAATTTGCCGCAGCCACCATTCCGGGCGCAACGTTGCACCGCTTCGAACGCGGCGGCCATGTGCTGATGGCCGTCGAACAGACGGCCATCAGCACAATCACGCAGCAATTTATTCTTGCCCACCGGAACGATTGATTCCCGCCGGGTTTCAGACGATCAACACCACATCTCAGAAAAACCGCAGCGTATAAACCACACGCACGCCGCGACCGATTTCCGGCGCGAACTCTTTGATGAACGACAGATGATTGCGATACAGCTTGTCGTTCAGGTTGAAGGCGTTCACCGAAAAGATGTGAGCGTAATGTTTTTGCGTGTAGGTGTACGAAGCATTCACGTTGACCGTCGCGTAACCGGCGGTGCGTTCTTCAGTTGTGAACAGACGGTTTTGATCCTGCGCCATGACGATTTCGGGATTTATGCGGAAGCCTTTGGCAAAAGCTTCAAAACCCACGCGCGCGCGCAGCGGTGGAATGCGCGGCAGCGGGGTTTCAGTGACCGTCAATTGCGAATTGACGTAATCCAGGCTCGACAACAGCCAGACGTTGTTGGTCAGGCCGACATCGAATCGAAATTCCGTTCCGGTGAACCGGCTGTCGCCTTGCGCGTAATTGGCTTCGATCAAACCGTCTTCGATTTCGCCGGTCGGCGCCAGGTAAACGAAATCCCTGATCCTGTAATAGAAATAATTCGCTTCGGCGCGCAGTCGTCGGCTGTTGTGACGCAGCGAAAAATCAATGCCATCGCCGCGTTCGCGGACCAGGTTGTCGTCGCCGATTTCAAAGGTCAGATTTCCCGCGTGCGGGCCGTTGTTGTAAAGCTCTTCCAACGCCGGAGCGCGGTAACTGTGCGTGTAATTGGCGACGAAGACGTTGTGGCCGCCCAAACCGACGCGAATGCCCGCCGAGCCGGAAAAGCCTGTGAACGAACGGTCGCGCAATCCGTCTGGTAAGTAAGCGTTGCGTTCGACACGCCCGCCGAACTGAAACGCGAATTTTTCAAAATCAACGGTTTGCAAACCGAATGCTGCGAAGTTGTTTTGAGTGGTCGGCGGAGCCAGAGCTTCTTCGCCGATGGATTTGAAATCGCGGTAGAGGCCGGAAAAGCCGAAGCTGCCGGAATAACGTCCGGCGCGGCGTTGATCGAAAACGGCGCGATAGAGGAAGGATTTGTTTTTGAATTGCGTGCCGATGGTTTCGTCGGGCAATTCAATCTCGTCGTGGCGGTAATTGTTGTATTGCAGCGTGAAATTGCCGCCGCTGATTGGCGCTGCCAGATCGCGGAATCCGCCGCGGAATTGAAAACCATCGCGGCGCGGATTCAATCTGACCATTTCGTGGCCGTGGCCGTCATCGTCGTCTTCGAGTTCGGAGTCATGGTCGTGTTCCGGTTCGGTGGGGATGCCGTAATTGCGACGGTCTGCGGTGTAACTGAAGCTCAAAAATCCCTTGTCGCCGAAATAACCAAATCCGCCCGAAGCATTGCCATAACGAGAAAATGAATTTTCAATCGTGCCAATCGGCGTTTTGTAATCCTGAGTGCGTTGACCTCCGCCATTGGCCCAGAACAGCCAGCGTTCGGTTCCGAATTCTATGCCGCCGCTGCCGCCGAATTGATTATTGGTGGTTCCGCCGATTCCTGTGACATAACCGCGGACGCCTTTGTGCGCTTCGTCGTGGCCGCTGACGGCGTTGACCACGCCGCCAATGGCGTTGCTGCCGTAAAGCAGCGTTGCGGGGCCTTTGACGACTTCAATGCGGTCTTGCGACAGCAGATCAATCGGTTCGGCGTGATCGCCTGATTGAAAGCCTAATCCGCCTATGCCTATGCCTTCCTGCAAGACCAGCACGCGGTCGCCGTCAAAACCACGCACGACGGGGCGCGAACTGCCGGGACCGAAACTGCGTTTGGCGACGCCAAGTTCGTGATCTAACGCTTCGCCCAGACTGATGGGATTTTTCTTGGCCAGATCGAGCGAACCGATGATCGTCACCGATTGAATGGAATTGAACGTGGTTTCTTCGTTGCCGGTGGCTGTAACCGTGATCTGTTCGCGGACGGCTTCCAGACGGATTTCAAAATCGGCGGTGACGGTTTGCCCACCAGCGATTTCGGCTTTTGCCAGAATGTCCGGCGTGCGTTCCAGATGAGCCGAGATGTCGTATTTGCCGGGCGGAACGTTTTTGAATTCATAGGCGCCGTCTTCGGCGGTTTCGGTCGAAAGTTTCAATTGAATGATTGTCACCTTGACGTTGTGAACCGGATCGCCGTTGGTCAACGCAACTTTGCCGCGCAACGTGCCGGTCGTTTGCGCCTGACCGCTGATGGCCAGAGCGCATAAACAAAACATCAGGGCAGCAAGGTAATGACGAATGTGCATGGTTTCTCCCTCTCAAGCGGTTTTTCCCCAGACCGCGAAAACAATTTGGAACAGCGCACTTTGATAATCGAATGTTGAAGTTAAAGGCCGGATATTAGAGAGGCGGCGGAGAGTCGGCATTCGGAATTCAACAAAATGCTGAAATCTGCCGGTGAGTGGCGGAAATCGCCCGGCGAATGGCTGGCAAGCGAGCAGTCATAAAAAAGGCGAAGCCGAATCGAAATCGCCATTTCGCGTTCGATTCGGCTCCGCCTGATTGCCAACGGGCATTACAGGAATGTCCGTTGAGTATCAGTATCGAGCTTTTCTGGTCAGGTTGACGCTGACCTCGTTTTCAGCGCTAGCGATCAATTGAATCGGTTCATTGGCAATCGGGCGTTGAACCACTGTCAAAATCGCTTCGCCGTTTCTGACCTTGCCGCGTCCGACGTGAACAACGCCGTTTCTGGTATGTTGAAAAGCGGTGATGGTCGCGTGTTCGACGGCGTATTTCACTTTCAGCGAAAAGAGATTGGCCCATTGAGCAGCGAAATCCCAGGGCATCGCACGCAACGGACGCCGCGTCCACATTTCCAGCGTCGGATCGCCCAGCACGTGCCACATATAAAGCTCGCTAGTCACGTTCCACTCGGTTGGAGCTTCGGTCGTTCCGGCGACGCCGACTTGAGTGATCAAATACAGCTTGCCGTGATTGAGAATGTCACCCAGACGGCGGTGACGAGTGTTGTCGCTGAAATCCGTGACGGTGTTCGGCCAGACTGCGTCGAAGAATCCGCGAGTCAGCGCGCTGTTTGCCCAGGTCGGGCTGTTGCGCGTGTCGCCCAGCATTCCTACCGCGCCGCCATTCGGCGTTCGCAACAGACGTTCGGCGAAGTATTCGCGGTTGACCGTCGTGCCGTAATCGCCATTCGCCGTTTCGTTGTCGAACAATCCGCTGGCGCAGTTGACGCTGAACACCACCGGCAGCAATTCGCCATTGTTCAAATCGTTATTCACGTTCGTCGTCGTGAATCCCGGATGCGCCCAACCATCTTCCCAGCCGTGGTCACGGTGCAGGAACAGGAACCGTCCGGCATTCCAGGCATTGACGATGTCGTTCGTGTCGCCATCCCAAGCAAAGCCGCTGTCCGCGTCAAGCGCTTCCGGCAACAACGTGCCGTTGTAAAACCGCCGGGGAGTGCTGCCGCCATTGCCTTCGACGGTTTTGGTGTAGATTCGGTCAACGTTGTAGTTGCGATCGAGCAGTTCGTTGCGCACCAGTTCGGAAGTTTCGATGAAGCTGCGCAGGTCGCGGCCCTGCTGTCCGCCGCTGCGGCAGCATTGGAATTGCGATGCGATGCCGACGTTTTTGTAAAACGAATTCTGGGACGGAGGATTCGATTCGTAGTTGATGATCTTGTCCACCACAGTGTTCGCCTGATCCAACGTGTCCACCGGAATGCGTCCCAACGCGAAATCAGGAACGTCATCGCCGTCGCCCGACAACAACGCATACGGGTAATCGGTTCCGGTCGTCGAACTGCCTGAAGTGTTGACGTAAAACGGTTCGATGAATTCCGCGTCGCCCAACAGCAGCACATACGACGGGCGAACGCCGCACCAGTTGAAACGGCCTTCGATAAAAGCGTCAATTTCTTCTTTGGTGTCGGGGCCGTTGCCGTTGCCATCGTTGACGTTGACCACGGTTGTCGTAATGCCTTTGTCGCGTTTCCACTCAGCCAGCCGGACAGCGGCGTCGCGGAAATCAGGATGCGTCAGAATCAGGAACTCTTCGCCGCCGCAGATGAGCTTGCGATTGCCTTCAATGACGAATTTGAAAACTTCCTTGCGATTGATGACTGAATTCACCAATGAACTCGTCGCCGATTCAAATTGATTTACCGCGTCTGTGGTGATGAATGCGCCGTTGCCGCCTTCAAAAATCACTTCGAATTCGACCGAATCAAACAGCGTCAGTTGCTGTGATTTCGGATTGTACTGTCCGGCGGCGATGGCCAGTTGAACAAGTTGCAGATCGCGCGCCTTGCCCAGCGGCGTGACAATGCTGACTTCGTTCGGGAACAGAGCGTCTGTGGAATAAACGTCTTTGTTCCTGGTGAACTCAGGTTCTTTGAAGCGATCCGCAGGGATTTTCAGCTCGCCATTTTTCTGCGCTCTGTCCTGCGCTTCGGGCTGGATCGGATACAGATTGACTTTCATGCTCTGAGCGTTGCCGGTTTTGACGCTGACGCGGGCTTTTGCGCCCTGCGGGACGGCAACCAGACGATACATCACCGGAACGCTGGGAATGCCCGGTTCGCCAACGCCCTGCTGCACGCCTGGGATTTCCATTTCAGTGAACTGTTCGCCTTCGGCCTTGACCGTCCACATTTTCGGTTCGCCGAATTTCACAACGCCGCGCAGGTGTTTGTTGTCCGATGCGGCAATTTCAACTTCCGGCGTCTGGTTGGCGCGCGGAGCGTTGTCGCAAGTTTTGCCTTCAGGTCGCGTAGAAAGCAGGTCGTAGCGCAACGAACTCACTCGGTTGCTCAAATCTTCAGCAATGGCGACGCGAGCGCCTGAGCGCAAGGCGCGGCTGTCGGCAACCATGGCTTCCAGAAACTTCGCTCCCGCACAAGGGTCTTTGGCAGAAAATGCGATTCTCGCGTCTTTCAGTTTGGCGCTCAGGCTGTTGCGCACGGCAGCGGAAAACGAAGCGACTGGGAGTTTGGTGATGTGCGCCTGAAGCTCATCGAAGGCTTTCAGGATTTCCGTTTCAATGGTTGACGAAGCCGTTGCTCGCCCTGCTCCCGGCCAGGTTGGAATGGCGGTAAAGATCATCAAGACAACCAGCGCGGTTGCCAGAGCCTGGCGTATGAAAGTTTGATTGAATCTGAGTTTATCCATAATGTCCTCCAAGTTTTCCTTTCGTTCCCAATTCCTATGATTTCAGAATTGGTGTTGCCATCGTTTCGATTGAGCCTGGCCGGGCAATTGCCGGTTTCAGCTTTGACACCGGAGTTTTCGTTCCTGTATCGTCCGCCCCAAATGCCAGCCTCAATTCGCTTTCGGTTTGCATTCGTTTTTGCATAGTTCAATCGTTGTGCCATTCGCATTTCGCGGCGGAGCCTGAATCGGCTCAGACGGTCAAACTGATTGATTGCTGGAAGTTAGAGAGGCTGAAGGCCAGATTCGAGCGGTCAGGGACAGACCAGAAAATTGCTGTTGAAACAGGTTGGGACTAACAGTTCCGTTAGTCGGGCTAACAACTCGGCTAGTCGTTTTGAGGAAGTAACGGTATGGCGAGCAGGCTGATTATCATTGCCGGAGCGTTTGAGGGAATCACGTTTCAATTGACGGAAGATGAAACGTCTGTTGGGCGCGAACCGGAAAACCACATCTGCCTGCCCGATATGTCCGTTTCGCGGCGTCATTGTTTGATCCAACCTGACGGCGAGAGTTTTCTGCTGACAGACCTGGAAAGCCGCAACGCCACCTATGTCAACGGAATGCCGATCAAACAACATCGGCTGAAATCCGGCGACAGGGTTCGTGTCGGCGACACCCTGTTTCTTTTTCAGTGCGACGAAACGGCGGAATCCAATCCGTTCAGCCAGGTTCAGGTGCATGAAAACCGCATCGTCGCCAATCACACCATGCAGTTGCGGAAAGAGGATTTCATCAATTTCAGCACCGCTGAACAGGATGTGATCGCCCCGTCGCGTTCGACCCGCGATTTGAATGTGCTGCTGAAAATCAGCATGACGGTGAATTCGCTGCACAGTTTGGAAAGTTTCGCGCAGCAATTGTTGCCGTTGATCTTTGAAGTCATTCCGGCTTCGCGCGGAGCGATTTTGATCGCCGACGAACATTCCGATCAGTTTGCCGCCGTCTTTGGACGCCATCGCGCGGCCAATTGCCGAGACCCGATTGAAGTCAGTCGAACAGTCACGGATCGCGCCATGCGCGAAGGCGAAGCTTTTATCTGCAACGACATTTTGCAGGACATAGCATTTCGCGACGCCCAAAGCCTGTCCGCCGCCACGATTCATGCGTTGATGGTTGTGCCGCTGGCCGTCGGCGTCAAAGTTTCAGGCGCGATTTATCTGGATACTCCTGATTCGGCGGTGAATTTCGATGAAGATCATTTGCAGTTGCTGCGCGCGATTGCGTCTGTGGCGACGGTCGCGCTGGGCAACATTCAGCGCGTTCACAATCTTGAACACGAAAATCTGCGGCTGAAAGCCGAAATGGCCATCCAGCACGACATGATCGGCGGCAGCCCGCGCATGCGCGATGTTTACCAGTTCATTGCCAAAGCCGCGCCGACCAATTCCACCGTGCTGATTCGCGGCGAAAGCGGAACCGGCAAAGAACTGGCCGCGCGCGCCATTCATTTCAACAGCCAGCGTTCCGCCAGGCCATTTGTCGCCATCAACTGCGCCGCGCTGACCGAAACCCTGCTGGAAAGCGAATTGTTCGGTCACGAAAAAGGCGCCTTCACCGGAGCGGTCGCCACAAAAAAAGGCAAGCTGGAAGTGGCCGAAGGCGGGACGGTGTTTCTGGATGAAATCGGCGAAATGGCCTTGTCGTTGCAGGCCAAATTGTTGCGCGTGCTGCAGGGGCACGAATTCGAGCGTGTCGGCGGCACGCGAACCATCAAAGCCGACATTCGATTGATCGCCGCCACCAATCGCAATCTGGAACAGGCGATCAAGGACGGCGTCTTTCGCGAAGATTTGTATTACCGGTTGAATGTTCTGCGATTGAACATGCCGCCGCTGCGCGAACGGCGCGAAGACATTTTGCCGCTGTCCTTGTTTTTTGCGGCCAAATACAGTCAGCAATGCAATCGCCAGGTCAGGGATATTTCCACGCAAGCGCGCAACTGCCTGCTCAATTACGATTGGCCCGGCAACGTCCGCGAACTGGAAAACGCCATCGAACGCGCAGTGGTCATGGGAGTTGCGGACACGCTGCAAATCGAAGACTTGCCGGAAGACGTCATAACCGCCATTCCCGCGTCTGTCGTTTCGTCCGACCAGACGAGCCAGAATTTTTATGAAGCCGTGAATCAGGCCAAGAAACAATTGATTCTTGCCGCTTACGAACAGGCTCAGGGCAATTACACCGAAGCCGCGCGTTTGTTGGAAATGCACCCAAACCATCTGCATCGGCTGATTCGCAATCTGGCAATGAAAGCAGACTTGAAGAAATGAGCTGACTGTCGGATCGTTCCGGCGCGAAGAAATTTTGACTATACGAACTGATTCGCAAACTGACCGGCGTTACCGCCAGGAAGTAACGCCGACATTCCATCAACTGTTTTCGCAATGAAGAGGATCAAGAATATGAAAGCGCTTGTTTTGTTCGTTCTGGTGTCGTGTTCGGTTGTCGCTATGGCTCAAACGCCTGCGCCGGTTATTCCTTCGGCTGAGGATCAAATCGCCGCGACTGTTCAGGCCTTGCCCGAAGAATTGCGCGCTGGCGCGGCTGTGCTGGGTTACGGAGCCGATGGCAAACTGACCGAGCTTCGCAAAGGCACAAACGAATTGATCTGTCTGGCCGACGATCCCAAAGACAACAGGTTCAGCGCAGCCTGTTACCACAAAGACCTGGAACCGTTTATGGCGCGAGGCCGAGAATTGACCGCGCAGGGCATCACCGGCGGCAATCGGAACGCGGAATACCGATGGAAGGAAATCAAGGAAGGCAAACTGAAAATGCCGAAAGAGCCGCGCATGCTGTACGTGCTTTCCGGCAAAGGGTATGACGCGGCGACCAAAAAAGTGACCGACGGATCGGTTCGCTGGGTGATTTACATTCCGTTTGTGACGGCGGAATCGCTGGGCTTGTCCGCCTCGCCGAAACGCGGCGAACCCTGGTTGATGGACGCCGGAACGGCGGGCGCTCACATCATGATTACTCCGCCGTTGAAACAATGAAGTCTTCACGAAACGCGAGGTTCTGAATGTCCAGACTCAAACTGTTGTTGGCGATTGCCATCGTCATTGTGTCGTCCGGCCAATTGTTGAACGTTTCGTCCGCGTCGCAGCAGGCTTCGGGCTTCGTCTGGCCTGACGGGCAGCGAGGAGCGCTCAGTCTGACTTTTGACGATGCGCGGCTCAGCCAGGTGGACATTGGTTTGGCGGCGCTGGAAAAGCTGGGCGCAAAGGCGACGTTTTACGTTCAGCCGTCGAACGTAGAAAAACGATTGGACGGTTGGAAAAAGATGGCAGCCGCCGGTCACGAAATCGCCAACCATACGATTGTGCATCCATGCAGCGGCAATTTCCCCTGGGCCCGCAACAAGGCGCTGGAAGAGTATTCACTGCAAAAAATGCACGACGAACTGGTCGAAGCGAACAAACAGATCAAGGCGCAGTTGGGCGTCACGCCGGTTTCTTATGCCTACACCTGCGGGCAGACGTTTGTAGGGCGAGGGCTGGATGCGCGCAGTTACATTCCCGTAGTGGCTTCGTTGTTTCTGACCGGGCGCAGCGCTTATGACGAAACGCCGAACGACCCGTTGTTTTGCGATTTCGCGCAACTGGCCAGCTTCGACATGGACGCCAAATCCTTCGACCAGTTGTTGCCGATTCTGGAGCAAACCAAAAAACAGGGCGGTTGGTTGATCTTGATGGGGCACGAAATTAACAGGGACGGCGCGCAAACGACGCGGCTGGACACGCTGGAAAAGCTGGTCGCCTACGCCAATGCGCCGGAGAATAAATTGTGGACGGCTCCGGTGGCGACGATTGCCCGCTACGTTCAGCAACAACGCGCTCAGCGCAAATAAACTAATTTAACTGCTCAGGCTCATCGAATGAGCCAGTAAATGAAAGGAATGATGAAATAACGGAACAGACGGAAATAACGGAATTGACGGAAAAATTCCTTCATTTTTCCGTTTGTTCAGTTATTTCCGTCTGTTCCGTAATCTCTTTTTTTCTCGCCTGAGCAGTAACAAACTATTTTGGAGAAAACATGCAAATCTTGCTGGCGCTGTTGGTCTGTTTCGCGTTTGCTGCTGTCGGAGTAGCACAAACCAAACCCGGAAAAATCAGCAAAGATGAAACCGCCATCCGCGAAATCGTCGCCAAATACGTGGACGCGCGCGAACGAATTGATCCTAAAGCGACGGAAGCATTGTTCACAGCCGACGCCGATCAACTGGTTTCTTCAGGCGAATGGCGCAAAGGCCGCGAAGCCGTGGTCAGTGGTTCGATGGCCAGTTCGCGCAGTTCCAGCGGCACGCGCACGATCAACGTGGAATCCGTCCGGTTTGTGTCCAGGGACGTGGCCATCGCCGATGGCCGTTATGAATTGACAGGGCAGGCGAGCGGCGCGACTCGCAGCATGTGGACGACGCTGGTATTGAAAAGGGAAGGGAAATCCTGGCGCATTACGGCCATTCGCAATATGTTGCCGGCTGCGCCAGCGGCAAACCGCTGATCGCGCGCCAACGTCATCAATCACAATGAATATCAAGCACAATGAATATCAAGCACAATGAATATCAAGCTGGCACATCAGCGCACCGATTATTAACGAATTGCCCTGGCAAGCGTGCTCAGGCAACCAACCTCATCTGAATTGCGGAGAAACAGCATGAAAAAATCAGAAAAGAAATCACGAAGAAAGTTTTTACGTCAGGCTTCGGCAGGAACGCTGGCGGTTGGCGCTGCGAATATCATTACATCGAAGACACACGGAGCGCCGCGCGTCATCCAACTGGAATCCGAACCCGAACCGCAACGCGCCATTGGACCGAATGACAAAATTCGCATTGGGCTGATCGGCGCAGGTGGAATGGGACACGGCGACACGGAAACAGCGTTGCGCGTGAAAGGCGTTGAGTTTGTGGCCGCCGCAGACATTTACGACGGGCGGTTGACGCATGTCAAAGAAGTCTGGGGCAAAGACATTTTCACCACGCGCGATTACCGCGAAGTGCTGGCGCGCACGGACATTGACGCGGTCATCATCGCTACGCCGGATCATTGGCATCAGCGCATGGCGATTGACGCGATGAATGCGGGCAAGGACGTGTATTGCGAAAAGCCCGTAGTGCAAAAGCTGGAGGAAGGAAACGCCCTGATCGAAGCGCAGCAGCGCACCAAACGAATTTTTCAGGGCGGCAGCCAGTTTTCCAGTTCCGTCATTTACCAGAAAGCCGCTGAGCTGGTGGCCGCTGGCAAAATTGGAACATTGAATCTGGTGGATTCCAGTTTGTGGAGACGTGGGGCGCTCAGCGCGTGGCAATACACGATTCCGGCAGACGCTTCGCCGCAAAACATTGATTGGGATCGGTTCCTGGGCAGTGCGCCCAAACGGCCATTCGAACCGATTCGACTGTTCCGCTGGCGCAATTACCGCGATTACGGCACAGGCATTGGCGGCGACCTGTTCGTTCATCAATTCACCGGAGCGCATCTGGTCACCGGCGCCAAAGGCCCTGTTCGCGTCGTCACAACCGGAGGAACACGATTATGGAATGACGGGCGCGATGTGCCGGACGTGTTGCTGGGATTGTTCGATTATCCGGCGATGAACGGACGACCGGCGTTCAACATGAATTTCCGCGTCAGTTTTGCCGATGGCGGCACAGAGCGCGAAGGTTGGGGATCGTGGGCATATCGTTTTGTAGGCAACGACGGCGTGATTGAATTGGTCAACGACGCTTTGGTGGTTAAACGTCCGCCAGAGGCGAAAACTCCGCCGCCACCGAGCGGGGATTTTGCCGAAGCCGTCATCAGCCAGATGCGCAAAGAGCATTTCGCCAAATATCCGCGCCGCGAATCTGAAGTGACCGCCGTCACCGAAGAGCGTTATTTGCCGCCGGATAGATACGATGAACGCCTGGATCATTTCAAAAACTTCTTCAACGCCATGCGCTCTCGCAAGTCTGTTTATCAGGATGCGGCTCAGGCTTATCGCAACGCCGCGCCCGCGTTGCTGGCCAATGTCAGTTACTTCGAGCGTCGCGTTTGTGAGTGGGACCCGGAAACCCTCAAGTTGAAAGCTTGAAGTCCTGAAAGCTCAATGTTCAGTCTTCAACTCGCTGAAAGATTCAACGAAGCAAGCTGAAGACTGAACTTCTCTGAATTGGTTTGCTTCAAAATCGTCTTCCAATCAGGCGGGAACAGACATGACACGACGGCTCAAATTAGTCGCAGTTCTGGCGTTGGCGTTTGGCGTCTGGTGGGTGGCCACGTCGAACCTACGGCGTGTGGATGCCGACGCCAAACCAGCCCCCATCAATGTTCAGACGTTTCTGGAAACGAATTGTTTTGCCTGTCACAACTCCGCGACGAAAAAAGGCAATCTTGATTTGACTGCGCTCAAACAGGATTTTGCCGACGCCGCGACGTTTGCCGTCTGGGTGAAGGTTCATGACCGAGTAAACGACGGCGAAATGCCGCCGAAAGCCGCGCCTCAACCTGACGCTTCTGCGCGTGCAGCATTCTTGAAATCGCTGGCCGCGCCGATGATTGCAGCCGATACCGCGCGCATTCGCCGCGAAGGACGTTCTGTATTGCGACGAATGAACCGATATGAATACGAAAACACATTGCGCGATTTGCTCGGCGCGCCGTGGTTGCAGATCAAGGAACTGTTGCCCGAAGACGGCGAACGTCATCGCTTCAACAAATCCGGCGAAGCCCTCGGTGTGTCGCACGTGCAGATCAGCCGGTATCTTTCCGCCGCCGAATTCGCGCTGCGCGAAGTCATAGCGCGGTCTGAAAAACAACCCGAAACGACGACCAAACGCTATTACGCCCGCGAACAGCGCGCGTTCACGGCGCACATCGAATTTTCGCAATTCAACACGCATACCGAACGCGCGACGTTTCCGCTCATCGGCAACGAATCCGAAGTTGCGATCCTTGAGAAAAAAGCGCCGATGACCGTCGGCGACAAAGACCCTGTCAAACGCGAACTGGAAGGCATGGGCGTCGTTGCCAGTTCTTACGAACCACTGGAAATTCGCTTCAATCAATTCAAAGCGCCGCAGCCGGGCAAATACAAACTGCGTCTGATGGCGCATTCGTTTTGGGCGGGGCCGCAGCCGGGCGACAAATGGTTTCATCCCAGCCGCACTGAAGCTTTTCCCGGTCGCACGCACGAACCGATTACGCTGTACGCCGAAATTCCGCCGCGCCAGATGCGCTATCTTGCCAACGTAGACGTTTCGCCCGAGCCTGCGGTGCAGGAAGTCGAAGTTTATTTGCTGAAAGACGAAACTGTTCGCCCTGACGCCGTGCGGCTGTTTCGTTCGCGTCCGCCGAACTGGCGCAATCCGCTGGCGGAAAAAGACGGCCAACCTGGCGTAGCGTTTCGCTGGCTGGAAGTGGTTGGCCCGATTTATGACGCCCAGGCAGACTGGCCGGGCAAAGGGCACAAGTTGCTGTTCGGCGATTTGCCAATTCATTGCAAAGACGCCATTGCCGGGCAACCCTTGCTCGATTTGGAAGATGAAGACACCGCCGATGCACAGGCCGCGCGACGCGCGAAAAATCCGAATCAGAAATTGACGAAAGTTTGCGGCGTCAGGTCATCGCAACCGCACGCGGATGCCGCAGCGTTGTTGCGCAATTTCATACGTCGCGCCTATCGCCACACGACCGCGCAAGCCATCGAAGAAGACACCTCGCGTTTCCTGAAAATCTTTGACGCAGCGCACAAAAACAGCGGCAGCTTCACCGAAGCGATGATTACGGCTTATTCCGCCGTGCTGTGTTCGCCCGCGTTCACGACGCTCGAAGAAAAGCCTGGACGGTTGGACGATTTCGCGCTGGCTTCGCGCTTGTCGTATTTCTTGTGGAATTCCGAACCTGACGCCCCGTTGCGCGAACTGGCGCAACAACGAGCTTTGAGCAAACCCGCCGTGTTGCGCGCGCAAGTTGATCGTTTGCTCGCCGATCCGCGTTCAGAGCGGTTCGTCAATGCTTTTCTCGATTACTGGCTCGACTTGCGCAAGGTGAACATCACTTCGCCGGACGAATTGCTGTACTGCGATTATTATCTGGACGACCATCTGGTCGAATCGTCCACGTTTGAGACGCGCGCGTTTTTTGCTGAACTGATTCGCGGCGATTTGCCCGCGCGCAATGTGATTGCCTCGGATTTTGTGACGATCAACGAACGGCTGGCGAATTTGTACGGTTTGCCCGGCGTGCAAGGCTCGCAGATTCGCCGCGTCGCGTTGCAGCCTGATGCAGTGCGCGGCGGATTGCTCACCCAAGCCAGCGTGCTGAAAGTCACGGCCAACGGAACGACCACTTCGCCTGTAGTGCGCGGCGCGTGGATGATGGAACGCATCCTCGGCAAACCTGCGCCTCCGCCTCCACCGGGTACGCCAGCCGTCGAGCCGGACATTCGCGGCGCGACAACGCTGCGGCAACAACTGGAAAAACACCGCACCAATACAAGCTGCAACGCCTGCCACGCGAAAATTGATCCGGCAGGCTTTGCGCTCGAAAACTTCGATGTCTTCGGCGGCTGGCGCGACAAATACCGCGCGCTGGCCGAAGGCGAAAAAGCGCCCGGCGTTGGCAAGAACGGTCAAAAATTCGCGTTTCGGTACATTCAGCCTGTAGATGCTTCCGGCTCTTTGCCTGATGGCCAGAAGTTTCAGGACGTGCGCGAGTTGAAGAAACTATTGCTCAACGACGAACGGCAAATTGCGCGCAATCTGACGAATCAACTGCTCGTTTTTGCGACTGGTACGCCAGCCCAATTCAGCGACCGCCCGAAAGTCGAGGCGTTGCTGGATCGCGCGGCGAGCAAAGGCTATGGCGTGAAATCGCTGATTCACTTGCTGATCGAAAGCGAAATGTTTCGGAATAAATAACCGTGAAGATTCCCAACCCAGAGAAAGCTGTTGTTGAGATTCGGAAGCTGCGGAATTACTGTTTAAACACGGAGCATCGAATTGGCAAACACAAGGCGCGACTTTTCACGGCAGCGCTGGGCTTGACCATCGAAGATGCGGAAGCGTTGCGAGCCGTTTTACGTGAGATCGTGAAAACGCATGAGGCCGAGTTGGGCGATAAAGACGAGCACGGACAGCGGTATCAGATTGAATTCGAGATGACTTGGCAAGGCAAGCGTGCGAAACTTTTTAGCGCTTGGAACGTGCGGCCAAACGAGAATTTTCCACGGCTGGTTACGTGCTATCCAATCAAATCTCGTTGAGGTAGTTATGGATAAGATCAAATTATTCGATGTCGTCGCTTTGACGGAAGACCTGCCGAAATACAAATTGCGGCGTGGTGAAATCGGCGCAGTTGTCGAAGTTCATCCAACTGGCGGCTATGAAGTGGAGTTTGTTTCGCAAGACGGCTACACCTACGCCTTAATTACAGTAAAGAAAGAGCAACTTATTGTATTGAGGCAGAAACCACTACACACGTCCCGCAAGCTGGTTCCGGCGACATTGTAGCAATCCTGCATTGGCAAGAACGGACAGCGAGATGTTTTGGAATAAGTGATGAAGTGCCTTGAACTACGCATTCCTCCGCTTGCGGTGTTCGTCGGCTTTGTGGCGGCGATCCTGGCCGCTGGTGCTTACTTTCCCGCCGCCAATGTCGCCTTTCCCGGACATCGGGCGGTTGCCGTCATTGCGTTTATTTTCGGATGGGTGATTGTCGGCGCAGGAGTCTTTGAATTTCATAGAGTGAAAACGACGATGAGTCCGTTTTCGCCGGAACGAACGGTTTCTGTTGTGTCGTCCGGCATTTATCGCTGGACTCGGAATCCGATGTATCTGGGAATGGCGCTGGCGTTGTTTGGCGTGGCCGTCTGGCAGTCAAATTTGTTTGGCTTTGCGGTGATGTTGCTCTTCTGCGCGTACCTGACGAGGTTTCAAATCGTCCCCGAAGAGCGAATGTTGCTGAAACTTTTTGGCACAGGCTATGCTGCGTATATGAAGCAGGTTAGACGGTGGATCTAACCAATCTTTCGACTTTCCATTGACCAGTTTACGGAGGAAATCATGGCTGTTACCGAAATCGCTCCTGACGTTTATCAAATTGTCACCTACGTCCCCGAAGCCGATTTGCAGTTCAATCAGTTTTTGGTTAAAGACGAAGAACCGCTGCTGTTTCATACCGGCATGAACGCGTTGTTTCCCCTCGTGCAAGAAGCGGTTGCCAGCTTGATTGATCCCTCGACGCTTCGCTGGATCAGCTTCAGCCACTTTGAAGCTGACGAATGCGGTTCGCTGAATCAGTGGCTGCAAATCGCGCCGAAAGCTCAAGCTGCTTGCAGTCTGGTCGGAGCGATGGTCAGCGTCAATGATTTCGCAATTCGACCGGCCAAAGGCATGACTACAGGTGAAACCATCAACACCGGCAAATATCGTTTCCGTTTTCTGCATACGCCTCACGTCCCGCATTGTTGGGAAGCGGGGATGATGTTTGAAGAGACAAACGGCACGCTGCTTTGCTCGGATTTGTTTCATCAGAACGGCGTCGTAGAACCGCTCACAACGTTCGACGTCATCGAACGCGCTCGCAAGACGCTGGTAGATTATCAGGCGGGTCCGCTGGCGAATTACATGCCCTACACCAAAAACACCGACGGCATTTTGCAAAGCCTGGCTGAACTGAAGCCGCGCACGATTGCGCCAATGCACGGTTCTGCTTATGTGGGCGACGGCGAACGCGCAATCCGCGACTTTGCCGTAATGATGCGGGAAGTTCTTGGATAAGACGCTTCATTGAGCAAAAGCTATAGCATAAAATCCCGGAATCAGCTTATCATCAAACAAGAAACCACTATCGGGGGATCACCGCATGAAAACCGCAAACGTTTCAACTCAAACTGCTCTTTCACGCCGCAGCTTTTTACGCGGAACCGGAGTTGCGCTTTCGCTGCCGCTGCTTGATGCGATGCTGCCTGTGTTTGCGCGCGCCGAAAGCAAGGCGGTGCCGCGCCGCTTCTTTGCGATTTGCAACAACCTCGGCGTGCTGCCGTGGAAGTTCTTTCCGGCGGCGGACTCGAAAGGCTTTGGCTATCAGCTTTCGCCGTACCTCGAAGAACTCAAGGCGCACCGCAATGATTTCACGGTCTTCAGTGGCGTCTGGCATCCTGACGTAGACGCGGGGCATCCGGCGGACAATTGTTTCCTGACTGCCGCGCCGCACCCATCGAGCGGCGGTTTTCGCAATACGATTTCGCTCGATCAGTTTGCGGCGGAACACATAGGCAATCAGACGCGCTTTCCGTCGCTGACGCTCGGCGTCAACATTCAGCAGGGCCAGCACAGCCTTTCGTGGACGAGCGGCGGCGTGTTGATTCCGTCTGAAGAAAAGCCGTCCGAAATTTTCAAACGGATGTTCGTCACCGGCACGCCCGCCGAAGTCGAAGCGCAAGTGCGGCGTCTGGCGTTGGGGCAAAGCGTGATGGATTCCGTGGCGGAACAGACGAAACGATTGCAAAGCAAGGTTGGCGCGCGCGACCGCGAACGGTTGGATCAATATATGACTGGCGTGCGCGATCTTGAAAAACGTCTCGGCCAGGCCGCTGAATGGGAGCAGAAACCCAAACCCGTCGTCAGCGCGCAATGCCCGGCAGACACCGCCGCGCCACGTGATTATTTTGAAAAAGTTCGGTTGATGTATGACCTCGCCACGCTGGCGTTCGAGACGGATTCGACGCGGCTGGTGGCATTGATGCTCGACAGCGTGAATTCGCCCGCGATTACGATTGGCGATGAAGTGATGGCGGACAGTTACCACGCGATTTCGCATCACGGCAAGAAGCCTGAAAAATTGCGCCAGCACGAAATCGCCGACCGTATGCAAATGCGCGCGCTCGACAAATTGTTTACGGATTTGAAAGCTCGCAAGGAAGGCGACGACACTTTGCTGGATCGCACGATGGTGCTTTATGGCACGAACATGGGCGACGCCAATACGCACGTGACGACGAATTTGCCGACGCTGTTCGCGGGCGGAGGATTCAAACACGGCCAGCATCTGGCCTTCGACCGCGAACGCAATTATCCGCTGCCGAATCTGTTCGTGAACATACTGCAACGGCTGGGCATTGAAGCGGACAAATTCGCCACCAGCACAGGCGCTATGCGCGGATTGGAGATGATCGGATAGGAGCTTGTCGTGTCTCGAAAATTTCTCCCTTGCGGATTGATTATGTTGGCGCTGCTGTTTGGGGCAGCGCCATTTTCTTTGACTTTGACGCAGACCGCGCTTCCCAAAGCGCAAAAGCCGAACGTCATATTCATACTGGCGGATGATCTGGGTTATGGCGATTTGGGCAGTTACGGACAGAAGTTGATTCAAACTCCGAACCTTGACCGGATGGCCGCCGAAGGCAAACGCTTCACGCAGTTTTACGCTGGTTCGACGGTGTGCGCGCCTTCGCGTGCGGTGTTGATGACCGGCAAACACATGGGGCACGTCAGCGTTCGCGGCAATGCCGGGCGCGAAAACATGGCTGCGCAGACTTTGCCAAAAGACGAACGCGCAGTCGCCGAAGTTTTCAAGGCGGCGGGTTATCAAACGGCTTTGTTTGGCAAATGGGGCTTGGGCGAAATCGGTTCCGAGGGGCATCCGAACAAAAAAGGCTTCGATGAATTTTTTGGCTTTCTGAACCAATCGCACGCTCACAATTATTACCCATCGTTTCTCATTCACAATTCGACACGGGTTTCGCTGCGCAATGTTCCTGACCAGGAAGACACGGAAGTCGGCAGCGGATGGGCGAAAGAGAAAGTGGATTACGCGCCGGATGTGATTTTCGACCGCACGATGACGTGGTTGGAACAGAATCGTTCGAAGCCGTTTTTCCTGTACTTTGCCACGACGATTCCTCACGCCAACAACGAAGCGACGCGAGGAGTCGGCAATGGACAGGAAGTTCCCGATTACGGCATTTACAAAGACAACCCATGGTCGGATCAGGACAAAGGGCAGGCAGCGATGATTACCCGGCTGGACGCGCAAGTCGGCAAGATCATGGCCTGGTTGAAAGCGCGCGGGCTGGATCGCAATACGCTGGTCGTTTTCACTTCGGACAACGGCCCGCACAATGAAGGCAAACATCATCCCGAATTGTTCAATCCGTCTGGCGGTTTGCGCGGAATGAAACGCGCTTTGTATGAAGGCGGCGTTCGCGTGCCGTTCATCGCGCGCTGGCCTGGAAAAATCAAAGCCGGAACAGTCAGCGATCACATCGCCTATTTCGGTGACGTGATGGCGACGGTTGGCGAACTGACAGGCCAGGCATTGCCGAGCGGTTTGGATTCGATCAGCTTTTTGCCAACGCTGGTTGAAAAATCGGCACGACAACGCCAACACAATTACATTTACTTCGAGTTTTATGAACAGGGTGGCAGGCAATCAGTGCGTTTTGGCAATTGGAAAGCGATTCGACAGCCTATGCTGACCGGCAAAGTAGAGCTGTTCGATCTGTCGAAAGACCCGGCTGAAGCGAACAACATTGCCGACGCCAACCCTGAAATCGTGAAGCAGGCAATCGCTCTGATGAACGAAGCGCACGTTGACCATCCGAATTGGAAAGTTCGGCAGTGAAGTAAAAACCTTATTTCCCACGAAGGCACACAAAGAAGACACGAAGTTTTTTGAGAGGATTTACAGGATTCAACAGGATGGAATTTTTGCGAACTCAATCCTGACGGGGTTAAAGCTCAATCCTGAACAATCCTGTAAATCCTGTCTATTTCCCTTCTTCGTGAATCTTCGTGTGTCTTCGTGGAAGAACTCTATTCCTGAAAAGTGAGACGACAATGACGACACGATTGATTCAGTTGCAGCAGGGAAGCATTCGCAAACTCGGTTTGGTGGAAGAACCCAACATTCGATTGTTGACGACGTTCGCCACTGTGTACGACCTGGCGAATGAAGCGATCAACACCAACACTAAATTGACCGATCTGGTTCGACAACATTTGAGCGAAGAGACGCTGGAATACGATTCGATTTACGCCGGAACTTCGGCGTGGCGGATTTTGCCTGCGGCAGATCATCCTGAAGAGCCTGCCAGATGTTTGGTGACAGGAACGGGTTTGACGCACACGGCCAGCGCGAAAAATCGAAACGCCATGCACGCCAAAAGCGACAACCTGACCGACAGCATGAAAATGTTCCAGTGGGGATTGGAAGGCGGACGACCTGCGGAAGGTCAGATAGGCGTTGCGCCCGAATGGTTTTACAAAGGCAACGGCACGGTTTTGCGCGGGCACGGCGAACCGCTGGAAGTTCCCAAATATGCCGAAGACGGCGGCGAAGAACCGGAAGTCGCAGGCATTTATCTGATCGGCGCGAATGGCCAGCCTTATCGCATAGGATTCGCGGTCGGCAATGAATTTTCCGACCATCAGTTTGAAAAGCACAATTACCTTTATCTGGCCGGGTCAAAGTTGCGAAGCTGTTCCATTGGGCCTGAACTGGCGATTGACCACGATTTTCAATCCGTACCCGGCACGGTTTCCATCGAACGCGACGGCCAGACGGTCTGGTCGCACGAAATCAAAACCGGTGACGCCGAAATGTGCCACAGCCTCGGCAACATCGAACATCATCATTTCAAATTCGAAGGTCATCGGCGACCAGGCGACCTGCACGTTCACTTTTTCGGAGCCGATGCGTTCAGCTTTGGCGCTGGCGTTGGTCTGAACAATGGCGATGTGATGAAAGTTCGCTTTGATGATTTCGGGCGAACGCTGCGTAATCCGGTTGAGATTGCGAAAGAGGAAGATGCGGTTGTCACTGTTGCTCCGCTTGGTTGATAACAAATGAAAACGAAAGCTCTGTTACCTGGTTTGTTGGGCGTGTTGTTGCTGGTTGGAGCGGCGTTGGCGCAATCGAAAACGAAGCCCAACATTTTGATTTTGTACGCTGACGATTGGCGGCACGACACGCTGGGCGTTGCCGGGAACCCGATTGTCAAAACGCCCAATCTGGACCGGTTGGCGCGTGAAAGCGTGCGGTTCACCAATTCGTTCGTGACGACTTCGATTTGCGGAGTCAGTCGCGCGTCGTTGTTTACCGGTCAATGGATGTCGCGGCACGGCAACCCGGCGTTTGAGATGTTCAAGACTCCGTGGAGCGAAACTTATCCCGGAATGTTGCGCGCCAATGGCTATTACGTTGGCCACGTTGGCAAATGGCATAACGGCAAATTCCCGGCGGAGCAGTTCGATTTCGGGCGGTCGTATGCGGGCACGCATTTCATAAAACAGCCGGACGGTTCGCAGATTCATGTCACGCAGAAAAATGAAAATGATGCTCTGGAATTTTTGCGGACTCGGCCAACAGACAAACCGTTTGTGTTGACTCTGGCGTTTTTTGCCACTCACGCCGAAGACCAGAATCCGAAACAATATCTTTACCAGCCGCAAAGCGAATCGCTTTACCAGAACGTCACCATTCCTGCGCCGAAAACCGCTGGCGATGAATTTTTCCGTCGCTTGCCGCCATTCATCGCCAACGAAAAGAACGAAGGTCGCAACCGCTGGCATTGGCGATTCGACACACCGGAAAAATACCAGCAATACATGAAGGCTTATTACCGAATGGCGACCGAAGTGGACGCCACAGTTGGCAGAATGCTGGCTGAATTGCGCGCGCAAGGATTGGATGACGACACGCTGGTCATTTTCACAACGGACAACGGATACTTTCACGGAGAACATGGCCTGGCAGACAAATGGTACCCATACGAAGAATCCATACGCGTGCCGCTGATTGTTCGTGATCCGCGCTTGCCCAAAGCCAAACGCGGCACGGTCAATCAGGATTTTGTTTTGAATGTGGATTTGGCTCCGACGATTTTGGCGTTTGCGGGAATTTCTGCTCCGCCGCAAATGCAGGGGCGAAACTTCGCGCCGTTGTATCTGGCTGCCAAAAAGTCCAAATGGCGTCAGGAGTTTTTTTATGAACACGCCACCATTCGCAATACGGACTTCATTCCGTCATCGGAATCATTGGTTCAGCGTGATTGGAAATACATTTACTGGCCGGATTTCAACGCCGAAGAATTGTTTGATTTGAAGCGCGATCCGAATGAGACGCGCAATCTTGCAAAAGAGCCAGACAGGAAACCTTTTCTGGAACGATTGCGAAAACGATTTGCCGAATTGAAGGCTGAAGCGAAGTGATTCGCTGTTTCAGGAATTTCGGGAAGATGAGCGTACGGAGGCTTTGCGTTTGCTCTGTGGACGCGGCACAGGTTCGGAATGAGGTCGCGTTTTCGGGCGAAATAAAATGCTGGTTTCAGTCGGCGAAATCATTTCGTACCCGATTCCTCGCCAGGTGATGCGGTTGGTCCAGGCCGAAGCCAGCACATTGCACAGGTAAATCAGCGACACCAACGGCCCCAGCAAAACATACGCCCACCAGTTTTTCTGAATGCGCGGACGGTTTGAGGGCAACAGGTGCGACGCCACGACGGCGCGTATCCAGCCTGTAGTCGCTCCGAGCAAAAATATGCCCGTCAGCAAAGTCGCCAGCGTGAAGTTGAGTTTGCCTGAGAAGCTTGCGGCAATCAGCCAGATCAATCCGCCCCAGAACGTCAGGTTGTACAGGCAGTGCGAAATCGCCGCCACCTGCCAGACTCGCCGTGAATAGACGCGCGTGATTCGCATTTGCCGCGTGCTGAATTCCAACAATTCGGAAAACGTGGCGTCTGTGTGCGACGCCACCAGACAATGCGGCACGAATTTGATTCGCTGGCCGCCCTGATGAATGGCTGCGGTCAAGGCGTAATCGTCGCTCAGCGCGCCCTGCCAGACTTGTTTGATATTCAACCGGTCGAAATTTTCCCGCCGAATCGCCATTGAACCGCCCCAGGCAAAAGACGACCGTTCGCCCAGCAACGACAGCGCGCTGGAATTCCACACCGAAAGCAATTTTGAAAACAGCCCGCCGCGAACTGGCAAATACCAGCGAAATCCGGTAGTGGCTCCGATGCGTTTGTCGCCAAGCGGCGCAACCAGTTCCGACAACCAATACCGGCTGACGCGCGCGTCGGAATCGGCAAAGGCCAGGACTTCGGCGCGGCGGTCAATCGAATTCAACATATCAACCGCCGCCAGCAGGTTGTGAACTTTCTGGCCGCGGAATTTTGCTTCACCCGCCACCACCAGCCAGGCCGGGCGGCGGCTGTAGGTTTTTATTAACCGCGACAACACGCCATAGGCCGGATCGCTTTCGGTTTCGGTGACAAAAATGATTTCGTAATCGCGGTATTCCAGGGCGAACAAGGCGCGCATGTTGTCTTCAAAATCGTGTTCCAGACCTTTGCAGGGAACTATGACGACGGCTTTGGGTTGGTATCGGTTAGAGCGCGGATGGTGATGGCGCAAGGCATAACGAGCGAATCGCATCGCTGCGCCAAGCGAAAGAAGACTTTGCAAAAAAAGAATCACGCCTAGAACGATAATGACCGTTTCCATAACCACCACATAGAGTAAAAAAAAGATTTCAGGTGTCGAATCTTCAATTGGGGACGCGATTTGAAGGGGTGTGCATTCTGCGCGAAACAACCCGGAAATGCCAGACGATTTTCCTACAAACCGCGGGGGAGTTTGTAAAACTTCGGACTTTTAATGGTCGCCAGTCTGTTCACGCCGACAGGCTGTCCAGTTTGCTTTCAATCATCTCGGTAATCTGTCCGGGGTTGCCTTCGCCGAGCGCCAATCTTTTTGCTTCCAGAATCAATCCGGCAATCTCTGTGGATTGATCGCGAAACCGCGCGTCGCGCGAAATCAAATCTTCGATCACTCGACGTTCGCGCTCGCCGCGCGAAACGCTTTCGCTCAATCCGGCTGCGACAGCGTATTCGACCGGCACAGTCTGGTTGCGAACCATGACCAGCAACGGTTTGAACTCTTTTTTGATTTCGTCGCGCAACCGGTTCAGTTCCAACAGCGAAGTTTTGAATCCAAGCTGGCCTTTTAGCCCCAATTCGATAACCGGCGGCAATGCGTCGCCGACGCTGGCGTCAAACGGCGTCAATTCCCGGCGCAGATGCGCGAACAGGGCTTCGTGAAATTCTTCTGGCGTTGCCTGTCCGTTCACGTCAAAGCCGACGCGAATCACCGGGCGCTGGCGGTATTCTTTGACCAATCGCGCCGTGTGCTGTTTGCCGTCCACTTCGACGATATAAGCGCCGCGTTCGTTGGCGTATTCGTCCACGCTGCACGCTTCCAGCGAACCTGGGTTATACGCCCAATCGTCAATGACAAAGTTTTTGTGGGTGTGGCCCAGCGCCAGGTAATCAATGTAATCCTTCAATTCGCTCAGCTTGGCGACGGGCAACGGCGGGCTGGGATGATTGACGTGGCCTTCGACATCTGTGTGCAACATCATGATGTTGAACCGTTGCGGGTCGTGATGATCGCGCAGCAAATCCACCAGCGTCGTCAGCGATTGCGTCACCGTCGAGCCGTACCAGATCGAACCGAAAATTCGGACGTCGCCAACATCAATGAACGACCCTTTGCCGTTTTCTTCATTCCAGGCTTCCAGTCTTGCCAAGCCGTCTTCGTAAACCGGTTCCAACAGCTTGATATATCCCCACTGCGACAAACTTCGCAGCCAGCTAAATTTTGTGCCGACTTCGTGCGAATCGTGATTGCCTTCGATGGCGACGACTGGAATGCCAGCGTCACGCAATCTGGTCAGACAAAACATCGCCTGGTTCATTGCCCGTGGCTCGATTTTGCGCGCGTCGAAAAAATCTCCGGCAATCAGCACGAATGACACTGCTTCGGCCAGCGCATATCGTTCTATGCAATCGCGCCAGGCGTAGAAAAAATCCTGCGCGCGTTCTTCCGACCGATAGCGGCGAATGCCCAGATGAACATCGGCAATGTGCAAAAACTTGGTCATAAACTTGGCGCGCCGACATCCTGTCGGCAATGAGTTATGGAATTTCCGGTTTGCTCAAAATGATCGTTTCGCGAAAGGTCGCGTAAGTCGGACGGCCATTGAGTTTCGCGGGGATGAACCGATACTGCCGAAACGCTTCGATGGCTTTGGGATTCAATGCCGGGTCGGGAGAATCCAGCACGCGCACATTGGTCACTGTTCCTTCCGGCGTGACGATGCATTGCAACGTGATGGAACCTTTCGGTCGTGAACCTGCTGCAAATTTCAACGGCGCACGGTTGATGATCGCCGGAATGGTGAAGGTGTCGCTTTCGCCGAGTTCGACTTTCGATCCGAATTGATCCGTAGGCCGCGAAATGTCAGAAGGTTTGTTTTGCAAGCTTCGCGCGGTTTGTACCGTAGGTGTAATCGTCACCAGCAGCGACCGTTTTTCCGGTACGGTTTCCACGCCATCCGGCCCTTTGAATTCCTTGACGCCGAAATCGCCGCGTTCGCCGCGCAGCATCACCGTTTCATAACTTCCGGCGGTGACGCTTTTCGCTTCCAGCAAAGCCTGTTCGCCGTATTTGGCGACGAAATCAAACGTGACTTCAGATTTCGAGATGATGCGCGGCGTGATGATGAACACGAACTGTTTTTCGTTCATCGGCTGCGAATCGGTGAAGGCTTCGCCTTCGCGCAAACCGATGGTGCGAACGTAACGAAACTTCAAATCCTCCACGCCGAAATTGCGCTGGATGTATTCAATCTCTTCTTCGGGCGTGCTGGCAGTGACTTTAAGCGTATTGACCTGCGAAACGGTTTTCGAGCGCGCTTCGTCGAATTGGTAGACGGCCACTGTCACGCCTACGCCGTAATCGTTTTGTTTCAGCAGTTGAGCCTGCGCGGAAGTAGACAGTAGACAGTAGACAGTAGTGAGCAGGAAGAGCGTCAGCAACCTCAGCCAGATTGAGTCAATTTTCGTGTTCATCATTTTCCTTTTCGTTCAACATCAACTGATAAGCGTCTCGCTTGGATAAGCCGCGCGATTTGGCGGCTTGTTTGATGGCATCGTTGCGACTCAGACCTTCGACCATCAATCGTTCCACTTGATCGCTGATGGAGCCTGTTTCGACCGGCGTCAAATTATCATTGGCGTTTCCAGCGATGACAAGCGTCATTTCTCCGCGCGGTTGTTGTTCGGCGAAATGCGCGACGAGTTCTGACAACTTGCCGCGCAAAAATTGTTCGTGAAGTTTCGTCAGTTCACGCGCCAGCGTTGCCTGTCGGTCGCCAAGAACTTCCATCGCGTCAGCCAGCGTTTCGCGGATTCGGTGCGGAGCTTCATACAGAACCAACGTCGCGCGTTCGGTTTTCAACTCTTCCAGCCGAGCGCGCCGAGCCAGTTTCTTCGACGGCAAAAAACCTACGAACAAAAACGAATCAGTCGGCAAACCCGAAGCGACAAGTCCGGCAATGGCTGCCACGGCTCCGGGAATCGGCACAACCGTCAAGCCGCGTTCGATGGCCGCCAACACGATTCGATACGCCGGATCGGAAATTCCAGGGGTCCCGGCGTCGGAAACAATGGCCACCGACTTTCCTTCGACCAGCAGTTGAACGAGTTCTTCGGTGCGAGCTTGCTCGTTGTGTTCGTGATAACTGACTGTAGGTTTGCGGATGCCAAAATGATCCAGCAACCGCCGCGTGTGCCGCGTGTCTTCGCAGGCAATCATGTCAACGGATTTCAGCACGTTCAGCGCGCGCAACGTGACGTCTTCCAGATTGCCGATTGGAGTTGAAACCAGATAGAGAGCCATTCAACAGCGATTCTTGTCCGCGTTCAGCCAGCGATGCAAGCCGAAGCTTGGCAGCTTTCAGCGAGACAATGATTCGTCTGATGAAATTAAAAAAATTCCTGCTGCCGGAAAACCATCGAACAACCCGCCTGCGTAAGGTCACATCGAAGGCGGCGCAATGAGTATGATGAAGTAATGAATTGCCGCTTGTAGCTTTTCAATGTTCAATGTGCAGAGGAGGAGACAATGAAAAAGATATTTGCAGCAGCGGTTTTGGCTTTGATGATGATGGCTGCGCCGAGTCTGGCGAATCCCGCCGACAAGGCCAGCGATTACGACAAGACGATAAAAAAGATTCGCAAAGAACTGGTCACGCTTCCGTTTTACAGCGTGTTTGACAATCTGAGTTTCAAGTTCGAAGACGGCACGGTGACGCTTTACGGTCAGGTTGCGCGCCCGTCGCTGAAAGGCGACGCCAAGCGCGTGGTGCAGAAAGTAGCGGGGGTTGAAGAAGTGGTGAATAAGATCGAAGTGCTTCCGTTGTCGAACTTCGACGATCGGATTCGGCTGGCGACGTTCCGGGCAATTTATCGCCAGCCGGGTCTTGATCGGTTGGCGCTGCAAGTCGTGCCGCCGATTCACATCATCGTTAAAAACGGCAATGTGACATTGGAAGGCGTTGTGCCGACCAAAGGCGATGCGACGCGCGCGTTTGTCGCAGCAAACGGAGTCTTCGGGGTCTTTTCGGTGACCAACAATCTCCGAATTGACAAGGATTAGTTTTTCTCCTGTGTTTCGTGTGTAGTGGTTCCTACTTCGTAGTTCCTTCCGAGGGGTGAGGTTAAATGGGCTGATGAGCAATCATCAGCCCAATTTTTTTGCTTGTTGGGCGTCAAAAAATTGACGGCTTAATTCTTGTCACGCTAGACTTCGCGCCGTACCCACACAGACCGACCGGCATCAATCGCATTTCAAACTAACGACAGCCGCCCAATTCGCAGGGCGAACGCGCAATGACCAGTTTCCTGCTCTGGCAATCGCGCGGCTGCGACTTTGTAAAAACAGGGCATCTCCCCCCGGCCACCCCAGGAGCTTGCCTTCAAAACTCAGCTTGGAGGTTCCGCTTATGCTCACCGTTTCCATCGGTCAGGTCATTCGTCTGCGTGTTTTCGTTTTTCTTTTTGCTGTGCCTGTTTTTTTGGCGTGGAGGTTTGTTGTCGCGCCTTCGTCTGCGCGAGTGGCAGCCATTTCGCCCGATGTGGTCATCAGTCAGGTCTATGGCGCAGGCGGCAACAGCGGCGCCAGCTTTCAAAACGACTTTATCGAACTGTTCAATCGCGGCAACGCTTCGGTGGATTTGACCGGCTGGGCTGTGCAATACGCTTCGGCGACCGGAACCACCTGGTCGAAAACCGATCTGAGCGGAATGCTTGCGCCGGGGAAATATCTGCTGATTCAGCAAGCTTCGGGTGGAGCGAATGGTTCGCCGCTTCCCACGCCGGACATCACCGGAACGATTGCGATGGCGGCGAATGCCGGGAAAATCGTGCTGACCAATACCAACACGCTGATTGCCAGCGGCACGAGTTGTCCGGCGGGGGCGACCGTTGTGGATATTCTTGGTTACGGCACTACGGCGAATTGTTTTGAAGGTTCAGGGCCGACCGGGAACTTGAGCGCGACGGCTGCGGCTTTGCGCGCTATGAACGGTTGCACTGAAACCGACAGCAACGCTTCGGATTTTGCCGTTTCCGCGCCGAATCCTCGCAACAACGCCTTGCCGGCAGCAGTTTGCGGAGCGCCGACCAATCCGACGGGACTGGGAGCGGCGAATCCGAATCCGGCGATTATCGGCAATGCCGTGTTGCTGACCGTGACGGTGACTCCGGGGACAAATCCAGCCAGCACAGGACTGACCGTGACCGCCGACATCAGTTCCATTGGTGGCGCAAGCTCACAGCCGTTTTTTGACGACGGCCAAAATGGAGACGCGACGCCAAACGACAATGTGTTTTCGTTTCAGCCGTTGGTTGAACCTATGACAACGCCGGGAGCGAAAATGGTTCCGGTGGTCATTGCCGACGCGCAATCGCGTAGCAGCAATCTGACGATCAATTTCACTGTGCAGGCTCCTGCGCCGCCGGGCAATGTGGTCATCAGCCAGGTTTACGGCGGAGGAGGCAACAGCGGCGCGCCGTTCACGCATGATTTCATAGAGTTGTTCAATCGCAGCGGTTCGCCTGTGAACTTGACGGGTTGGTCAGTGCAATACGGCACAGCCAGCGGAGCGACCTGGCAGAAAACCGATCTGGCGGGAACGATTGCGCCCGGCCAGTATCTGCTGGTTCAACAGGCTTCGGGCGGAGCCAATGGCGTCGCACTGCCAACGCCTGATGTCACTGGAACGATTACCATGGCGGCAACGGCGGGCAAAGTCGCACTGGTCAACAACACCGGCTTGCTCAGCGGAGCTTGTCCGCTGGGGCCGAACACGGTTGATTTCGTCGGTTACGGCAACAGCGCAAATTGCGTTGAAGGCACAGGCGCTGCCCCGGCTCCGAGCGGCACAGTGGCCATCTTTCGCGTTGGACAAGGTTGCGGCGACACAAATCAAAACGCGCAGAACTTTGTGACCGGAACGCCTGCGCCGCGAAACACTGCTTCGCCGTTTGGCGATTGCAGCGGCGGCGCGGTGTTCAATCCAACCAGCGTTGGATTGAAAATCACAGACGCGGCGGTGTGCAGCGGAGCAGGGAATTTGGTTGTAGTTGAAGCCACGCTGAAAAACATCGGCGACCGTCTTCAACCCAACAATCCGGGTTCGGAATTTGTCGCCATGCTTCCGGCCAACTTGCTGGCTGTGGCGGGCAGTTGCATGGCGACGACAGGCAATTGCACGCTTGCCGGTTCGCAACTCGACTGGAATGGAGCCATAGCCGTCAACGAAACCGTGACTATCAAATTCAATGCGCAGATCAAAGACGGCGTTGCGCCGGACAGTCAGCTTTGCGTTCAGGCCGTCGTCAATTTCGATTCCGACAATGACGGCATCAATAACGCTACGCTGAATTCACAGACTTGTTTGACCATCAATTGTCCGGCAGTCGGACCTGGTTTGGCGATTCCGGCAGTTTCACAAGCCAGCGATCAAAAAGCGGGTTCTGTGCTGGTCTTTCCGTTTTACAGTTCCATTGCAACCAACTCCACGCGCGAAAACACGCGATTCAATCTGACCAACATAGAACCGACGCGCCGCGTCGCCGTGCATTTGTTTTTCGTGCAGGACGATTCGGCTCCGGTGGCGGATGCTTATGTGTGTTTGACGCCTAACCAGACGACCAGCTTCATCGCGTCCGATCTCGATCCTGATATTGCCGGGTATTTGATCGCCATTGCGGTGGATGATCGAACCGGATGCCCTATCAATTTCAACTTTCTGATGGGCGACGAATTCGTGAAGCTCAATTCCGGACACGCGGCCAATCTGGCTGCGGTGGCATTTTCGGCGTTGACCGGAGCGCCGCCGGTTTGCGATAGCAATTCGGTGACGGCGGAAGTGCGCTTTGACGGCGTCAGTTACAACGCGGCTCCGCGAGCATTGGCCGTGAGCAATATCGCCAGTCCCGTGGATGGAAATTCGACATTGCTGGTGGTGGATCGCCTCGGCGGAAATCTTGGAACCGGCGTCAATACTATCGGCCAGTTGTTCGGCATCTTGTACGACGATGCGGAGCATGCTTACAGCTTCGAACGCAGTTCGACCCGGCGACAGTTTCGTGCGATTTTGTCCAGCAACGACTTCCCACGAACAGTGCCGCGTTTTGCGAACGTGATTCCGGCAGGGCGAACCGGCTGGATGAAATTCTGGCGAGATGCTGATGGCGGCATCATCGGCGCAGTTATCAATTTCAATCCCAACTCACAGGCCAGCAGTTCTGCCTTCAATCAAGGACATAATCTGCATCATCTGACTTTGACGACTGCGTCGAGTTTTATTGTGCCGATTTTCCCGCCGGGCTGCTGAGTGTGTGAAATGATGGGGTGAAGGCCGGTCTTCACCCCATCACCCCATCACCCCATCACCCCATTACCCTTTCACTTCTTCTCCCTCGCTCTTTGGCGGTTGAGTCAATTGTTGCTGACGAATGGCGGCTCCGCCGATGAATCCGCCCATGCCCATTGATTCGACCGCCGTGCTGGGAACGATCATCATCGCGCCCTTTTCCTTCAGGCCTTCATACAGCATGTTCATCGCGCGCAGGTGCAGCGCTGTCGGGTTGTCCTGGTAGGACTTGGCGGCTTCCATGAACTTGTTGGCGATTTCGACTTCAGCTTCGCCGAGGATGATGCGCGCTTTTTTCTCTCGCGCGGCCTGGGCTTCGCGGGACATAGCGTCCTGCAGAGCGTCAGGGATGATGATTTCACGGATTTCGACTGATTGAACCGTGACGCCCCAGGGATTGGTTCGGTCGTCAATGATGTGTTGCAATTCTTCTTCGATCTTTTCGCGGCCACGCAGCAAATCCGTCAGCGAAGTTTTTCCGATCACGTCGCGCAATGCGGTCTGAGCCGCCAGACCGACGGCCAAGTTGTAATCCTGAACTTCCAGCGCGGCGCGTTCGGCGTCGTAAACCATCCAGAACATGATAGCGTCCACATTGACCGGCACGGTGTCCGAAGTCAGCGTGCTTTCCGCCGCAAAATCCGTGGCGATGATTCGCTGGTCAACATACGACGTCACCGAATCCACAAACGGAATCACCCAGAACAACCCCGGCCCGCGCAGGCCTATGTAACGTCCCAAGCGCAACACCACCGCGCGTTCCCATTGTTTGGCGACTCTGGGCGCCAGCGAAGCCGTCAACCCCAGCAATGTGCCCAAAATGGCTCCGACGGGATTGAGCGTCAGAACCGTCAAGCCGAGTCCCAGCAAAAATGGAACGGCGAACATCGTACCGGACACGACATTGGTTCGCGGCGCGTTGGCGACTGAGGCGGGTTTGGTTTTGGTCAAGGAAGTGAAATCAGACATGGTTGATCTCCTTTTGCCGTCACCGCCGGTTGGCGGCAGCGGGCTTGTCATCGAGCTTGGTTTCAAGCTCTTCGATAACTTCTTCGAGTGAAATTCCCAGCGAATGCGCTTCCGCCAGAATGCGGTTGGCGAATTCGCGCAATTCGCGTTGCCGGTCGCTGCGCATCACACGCATCGCCGTCACTGTTTGATCGGCTCGGACAAACGTACCGATTCCGCGCCGTGTCTCCAGAATTCCTGTGCGTTCCAATTCCCCATACACTTTGGCCACTGTGTTGGCGTTGATTTTCAAATCAACCGCCAACTGTCGCACGGTCGGCAGTTGTTCGCCGACACGCAATTTGTTGGTGGCGATGGCGAACCGAATCGCCCGTTCGAGTTGCGCGTAAATCGGAGTCGGGTCGTCAAAATCAATGATGAATCGCTCTTCCATTTCTCCCTGATATTACTTCGGGCGCTTCTTGTTTGTCACATTGTACTACGACAATGGTACAATGTGAGTTTCAGGAAATGATGGCAAGAATCAAATTTTTCTTTTTCTCGACAAGATGAAAACGTTGAATTTTGTGGCGAATATGGTTGTCAGCCATTTATGCCTTAACCTGTCAGTAAAAATATGTCTTAAGATTATTTCCGACAGCTTCACAAAAGAGTTTCGTTGGCTTATCATCCGCCCGCTTTTTGGATGTCATTTTTTCTCAGGGCAATTACGCCCAATCTTTTAGCGCAAGTTGCTCACTGATTGCGCTGTAACCATTGAATCAGCTTCTTGGGATTCCGTGGGGGAGTTTGGCGAATCCGCTATTGCCCAGCGACTGCGATCAGGAATGGTAGAAGTTTTTCCAATCCTCAAAAAACAGAACTTGTAAGCTTGATTAAGCACGAGCCTGTCGCCACTTCACATTCGCTGTTTTCTTATGGTCAAAGGCATCACGACCTGATTGAAACAGTTTTGGCGGCTGCTCATTCTGCGTAATTCACTGTCTCTGCACATTACTTCAATCTGATGTATTAGGGCTTCAAAAGCCTTGCCACGATTTTGCTAGCAGCGTTGACGAGCGTGTTGCTGAATAAGCATCCAGGCGTCAGCCAGACTGTTCAACAGGTTTGAAGTGTATCCGTATCTTCTCTACTGCACGAAGGAACACACTATGCATACGGCGAACCGACACCCCAAATTGAGTTCATCATCGGTCGTCAAGTTGAGGCGTTTGGCGTACGTTGCCTTGCCCTGCTTGCTGATGATTTTCGGGCTGTTCAGCTTTTCGTTTATCGAAGCGCGGCGCAAGGATGCCGGTAATTTGGGGGCAGCCAGTGTAGTTTCATTGCCAGCCATAGTCACTGCGCCAGCAGCCACTTTTACGGTGACGAACACGAACGATTCCGGCGCAGGCTCGCTCCGAAGCGCCATCATTTCCGCCAACACTACTCCCGGAGCGGACAGCATTGTGTTCAATCTGGGAACGGGAACTCCCACGATCAATTTACTTTCGGCTTTGCCGACCATCACCGAAGCGGTGACGATCAATGGCAACACGGGCGGAGCCACGCGCGTGGAGCTTAATGGCGTTGGAGCAGGCGCAAGCGTGAATGGGTTGACCATCAGCGGCGGCAACAGCGTCATTGAACGATTGGTAATCAACCGCTTTACCGGCGATGGCATTCGGATCACTGGTACTGGTTTCAACACCATCAAAGGCTGCATCATCGGGTTGGATGCTTCCGGGACAATTGTGCGCGCCAACAATGTAGGCGTGGCGATTCGTGGTTCTTCAGACAACACCATTGGAAGCCCGGCGTTTGCAGACCGCAATACGATTTCGGGCAATACGACTGACGGGGTTTTGATTGCGCTTGTGACGATCGTCAATCCATCGCCGAATCCTCCAACCATCATCCCAGCCTCGCGCAATAAAGTCATCAACAGCTACATCGGGTCGGACATCACTGGCAGGTTTGATCTTGGAAACACCGGCTTTGGCGTGAACATCCTGGGCGGCGACGCTTCCATCATCGGCGGAACGACCGAAGACGAGCGCAATGTCATTTCCGGCAACAATGGCGGCGGAGTGCAGATTTCGACTGTAGACGCAGTCAACAATCGCGTGATCGGTAATTATATCGGCGCGGATTACACAGGCGTTTACCCGCTGGGAAACGGGGTTTCTGGCGGCGGCGGACTGGCTCCCGGAGTGCTGATTAATAATGCTGTGAACAATTCGATTGGCGGCGCAGGCAGCGGGGAATTCAACTTCATCAAATACAACCTGCAAAATGGCGGAGTCGTTCTTTCCGGCGGTGGCACGTCGGGAAACAGCATTCTTCAGAATTACATCAGCGAAAATGTTGGGAAGGGAATTGACAGAGGGTCGGTCCCCGGCGTGCCCAACGCGCCAGGCGCGCCAGGGGTTTCTGTCGGAAGCTCAACAACCACCTTCAGCGGCAGCTATTTGGCTGGAACAAATGAAACCTACCGATTTGAATTCTTTTTGAATAATCAATGCGATACAGGCGGAGCTGGGGAAGGAGAGACCTATCTCGGCGCGACGACTGCCACAACGAATATCATCACAGGGGTCGCCGATTACAGCCTGACCTTGAATAATTTTGTCGCTCCTGCCGGCACTTTCATCACAGCGACGGCAACTCGTGTAATTGCAGGGACGCCAAGAGCCACATCGGAATTTTCAGCCTGTAGCGTTGTGCCAGGCAGCGGGCCAAGCAATTGCACTCCCATATTTTTGCCGCCTTCCGCGAATTTCCGCCATACAGGCGGGACGATTTCCATAAGCGTCAAACTCGCCGGTGGTTGTTCGTGGACGGCCAGCAGCGGTTTGCCCTGGGTGACGATCCAATCCGGGGCTAGCGGAGTCGGGCCAGGAACAGTGGTCATCAATGTTTCACCCAACAGCGGAGCCCAGCGCATCGGGCAGATCAGCATTGCCGGACAAAACTACGGCGTTACACAAGAAGGTCTCTGCACTGCTTCACTCGATCCGGTCGTGCGAAATTACACTGCTGCTGGCGGACCCGGAGTGGTTGAACTCATCACCGGAACCGGATGCGCCTGGGACATCACCAACGCCAATCCCTGGATCACGATCAATTCGGCTACAAGCGGCGTTGGACCGACCTTTGTGCAATTTACAGTAGCTCCCCATACCGGCTCGATGTTGCGAGTCGGCGCAGTGTTGATTGGCGGACAGTCGTTCACCATCATCCAGGATCAGCCTTGCGGCGCGACGCTCAATCCTGAGACTCAGATTGCCGCTCCCGGCGGAGCGAGCTATTCCACCAACGTCACTATTCCGGCGGGTTGTAACTGGACTGCCACCACCAGTGATTCATGGATCAACCTGATGACGACCGGCGGCGTTGGAAATGGAGTCGTGAATTATTCGGTTTCAGCGAATAACGGCACGCACCGGGCGGGGGCCATCATGATTGCCGGAAAAGCGCTGGCCATTTCTCAGGCCAGCGTTTGCCAGCCGACTTTCAGCCCGGACAGTCTGACCTTAGGCTCCGGCGCGGGAAGCCATTCTTTCAACGTAAACATCGCATCAGGCTGCAACTGGATGCCAACAACGTCCACTCCCTGGATCACCATCACGTCCGGGTCAGTCACGGGAAATGGCTCTGTGAATTTCAGCGTCACATCGAATCCCGGAACTCAGCGAGTAGGCACGATCACCGTTGCGGGACTCAATTACGCGGTCACGCAAAATGGCGCATGCAGTTATTCCTTGTCTGAAACCGTCAAACAGTTTCAGGTGCAAGGCGGCACGGCAACGGTCAATGTCACGGCTACGAGCGGATGCAGTTGGACATCGTCAACCAACACTCCCTGGATTGTCATCACTTCGGGTTCCGGTACGGGCAATGGAGCTGCCAGTTATGTAGTCGCCACCAACGGCAGCGGTTCGCAGCGCAGCGGAACCATGACCATTGCCGGAATCAATTACATAGTTCAGCAAGAGGGCGGATGCACCTATACCGTTTCTCCGTTGACGCAAGCTGCTCCTGCCGCTGGCGGAGCTTTCACCACGTCAGTGATGACAACCGGCGGATGCCAGTGGACGGCGTTGAGCAATGTTCCATGGATCACGATTACTTCGAGCCTTGCGCCGAATCCCAGCGAACGGTTTTCGGCTGGTCGTGAGCTTGCCAGCAAAAACGCAACCAGCGGAACAGGGAATGGAACGGTCGGCTATACCGTGGCGGCCAATACCGGTCCGCCGCGCATTGGAACGATCTTTGCGGCAGGCGAAATCGTCACCATCAATCAGGCGTCGGGATGCCCGATCAATATTTCTCCCGCCAACCTGCCTGCCGGCCAGATCGGAGTCAATTACAGTCAGATGCTTTCCCAAACCGGCGGAATCGGCATGATTACGTGGTCGGTTTCCAGTGGTTCTTTGCCGCCAGGACTGACGCTCAATCCAGGCACTGGCGTGTTGTCTGGCATGCCGACCGTGCCTGCTACCTTTGGCTTTACGATCAGAGCCACAGACTCCACCGGTTGTTACGGCGAGATGCCTTACATGCTGGTGATTAACTGTCAGGCGCTCAGCATCACTACGGCGTCGCTTCCAAACGGAACCGCCGGAACGCTCTACAATCAACCTCTTTCGCTTTCAGGCGGCAGCGGGCAGACTGACTGGACAATTTCCGCTGGGGCATTGCCTTCCGGGGTGAGTTTGCATCCGACTTCAGGGGTTTTGTCGGGAATACCGCTGGTGACCGGGCCGTTCAATTTCACGGTGCAAGCCACAGTCAATGCCACCGGATGTTTCACGACAAAAATGTTTTCGCTGACGATTGGTTGCCAGACGCTCGTCATCAACGAAACCTCGCTCAATCCCGCGACGGTTGGAGTCGGTTACAACCAGACACTGACGCAATCAAATGGCATTGGCAGCATCACCTGGAGCATGACTCCCGGATTTTCCCTGCCAGCAAATTTAGTGATTTCGCCAAGTGGAGTGATTTCCGGTACGCCGGCTGTGTCAGGGAGTTTCCCTGTTTCTTTCAGAGCAACGGATGCGAATGGTTGTCTCGGCGACAAGGCGTTCACGTTGTCGGTTGGTTGCACGCCGTTGAACATCACTCCCGCGTCGTTGGCTGCTGCGACTTATGGCGTGGCATATAGCGAACAGCTTTTCCAAACCGGAGCCAGCGGAACTGTGACCTGGTCGTTGAGCGGGGGTTCCTTGCCCGCAAATCTCATGCTTTCGTCTGGCGGATTGATTTCCGGCACGCCGAATGTTCCGGGCAGTTTTCCGATCACGGTTCGAGCGACTGATTCCGCCAACAATTGTTTTACGGACAAGGCGTACACTTTGACGGTCAATTGTCAGACGATAACCGTGTCGCCGACTTCGTTGCCGAACGGAACACTCGCAACCGCCTATTCCCAGTCGGTTTCGCAATCAGGCGGCGTGGGGACAATCACATGGAGCGTCAGCGCCGGGAGTTTGCCGCCGGGACTCAGTTTGAGCTCCGCCACAGGCAATCCCATCAATTTGACTGGAACCCCCACTGTTTCCGGCACATTCAACTTTACGCTCAGAGCCACTGATACCAACGGCTGTTTCGGCGAGCGCGCTTATGCGGTGACGATTTCCTGCGTCACTTCCGTCATGCCGACTTCGTTGAGTCCGAGTTCGATTCCGATTGCTTCGCCGTACAGCCAGCAATTCACATTGCAGGGCGGCAGCGGCACAGTCACCTGGACGATTTCTGCCGGCGCATTGCCCAGCGGACTGACGCTGGATTTGAACACTGGATTGTTGTCCGGTTCGCCGAATGTTTCCGGCACGTTCAATTTCACGGTTCAGGCGAATCTGGTGACCGCCGGTTGCGTCAGTTCACGAGCCTACACCTTGACCGTCAACTGCCAGACGATTGTGGTCAACCCGGCAACGCTGCCCAATGGAAATATGGGCATCCCCTACAATCAGCAACTTTCGCAAACCGGAGCCGTCGGCAATGCCATCTGGATTGTCAGCGCTGGGGCGTTGCCGAGCAATATGTCGTTGTCGGCCAATGGGCTTTTGTCCGGGACTCCGCTGATGGCGGGCAGTTATAACTTCACTGCTCGCGCAACCGATAACAATGGTTGTTTCGGCGAACGCGCCTATACGCTGGTGATTGGCAATTGCCCGGCGATTACGGTTAATCCGGCCACGCTGCCGAATGGATTGTTGGGCGCCAATTACAATCAGACTCTGACTGCCAGCGGCGGCACTCCCGGATACACATTCACGGCGGACGCCGGTTTGCCTGGCGGCTTGACGTTGTCCATGGCGGGAGTTTTGTCGGGTATGCCGAACGTCGTCGGTCTGTTCAATTTCAACGTCACGGCAACCGACCAGAGCGGTTGCACGGGAACGCGAAATTACTCAGTGCGAATCTGCAGCGCGATTACGGTCAATCCGGCGACTTTGCCGAATGGCTCAATTGGCGCAAGTTACAGCCAGACAGTGACGGCTTCGGGCGGAACGGCTCCTTACACTTTCAGTTTCAGCGGCGCTTTGCCAAACGGATTGACGCTGCACCCAACCACCGGAGTGTTGTCAGGAAATCCGACTGCGACCGGAAGCTTCAATTTCACAGTGACGGCGACGGACGCCAGCACCTGCACAGGATCGCGCAGTTACACGGTTGTCATTGGTGGTGGCGGCGGATTGATGTTCTATCCGCTGTCCAAACCGATTCGGTTGCTCGACACCAGACCCGGCCAAACCGGTTGCGATGCTCCGGGCGTGCCGATTCCCGGAGGGACTTCGCGGACACAGACGGCTGCCGGACGCACCTGCGACGGCATTACGATTCCGGCCAACGCCAGAGCCTTGACCGGTAACGTGACGACGGTCGGATCGGGCGGCGGCTATCTGACGCTGTATCCCAGTGATGCCACGCAACCTACGGTAGCCAATTCCAATTACCTGCCGAACGAAATTCTGAACAACGTGTTTACGGTCGGACTGGGAGCCGGTGATGGCGCGTTCAAGATTTTCGTCACATCGAACACGCATCTGGTGGTTGATGTCACAGGCTATTACGCGCCTCCGGGGGCTGGCGGGTTGTATTTCCATCCGCTGCCGTCGCCGATTCGCTTGCTGGAAACTCGCGCCGGTCAACCCGGTTGCGATACTCCGGGCGCGCCGATCATCGGCGGAGTCATTCGTTCCCAGCAGTCACGAATCACCTGCAACGGCGTCACTATTCCGGCCAACGCTGCGGCCATTGTCGGCAACGCGACGGTAGTTGATCCCGGCGGACTCGGTTTCCTGACGCTTTACCCCAGCAATGTTCCGCGTCCATTGGTTGCAAGTTCGAATTACGGAGCGGGGCAGTTGATGAACGGGCCGTTTACCGTCGGATTGGGGACGGACGGCGCTTTCAACATCTACTCGACGAACGTTACCGACCTGGTGATTGACGTGCTGGGGTATTACAGCTCCGACCCGATTGATGTGAACGGTGATGGATTGTTGTTCAATCCACTGCCGCGTCCGGTGCGATTGCTCGAAACGCGAGCTGGAGAACCGGGTTGTTACACTCCCGGAGCGCCGCTTGCTGCCGGTTCGACGCGGACTCAACAAGCGCGTGGAGTTTGCGATGGGATGACGATTGCTGCCAATGCCGCAGCCATCGTCGGCAATGCTACGGTCGTCTTTCCGTCCGGCGGAGGCTATCTGACTTTCTGGCCGAGCAGCGCAGCCCAGCCGTTGGTCGCCAATTCAAATTACATGGCTGGCCAGATATTCAACCGGCACTTTACCGTCGGGCTGGGCGCGGATGGCGCGTTCAAGATTTTCACGTTTTCGACAACGGACTTGGTGATTGACGTTTCAGGGTACTTTGCGCCTTGAGATATGAGTCATTTCCTGATTGCCGAATTCAGGCCTTTTCTGAAAGGCATTTGCGAGTTTCAGTAACCCCAAAGAACAGGAGTAGTGCATCGGGTGCGCGATCTGGATGCCTAAAAAACAAAATGACGAGAAAAATCCTAATTGCATTGACGATCTTCAGTCTGGTGCTGCTCATCGTCACTCCGCCTCAATCGGCGCAGGAGCGTCAGGTTGAAACCAGAAAGCCGATTGATCGGCCAGGGGAAAATCGCCAGATGATGGATATGGCTGGAGCGGAAAAGTTGCGCAACGAACTGGTGACGGCTTTTTCCGAAAGCGAGGCGCTGCTGAAATATCTGGCCAGTTACGACTTTCTTCGTCAAAACCAGGTTATGGCTGGTTACGAAACTCTTGTCGAAGACCTGGAAAAAGAGAGCGCGCGCATACAACAACTGACCTTGCCGGAAGTTTTTGTCCAGGCCGCTAGCTGGCCTGACTCAGAATCTCTCAATCGCGTCATAGAGCTTTCGCGGCAGGTCAGGAACGATGAAAAATTCAGGGAAGTCATTCGCAGAGCCGAGCGATTTTCTCAGTCAGGCGCGCAAGCCAGACCGCCTGCTGTCACTGGTCTCAACGCGCGTGGAGTGATTGCTGCGCCCGCTTACATTCCGCCGGTTTGCAATCATGACGATCCGAGCAATTACCCATCGGCAACCGATCTTGCCATTGCCAATGGAGTGGCGAGCGCGCTGCACACGCTGGCCGATGTATTGCCGACATTGCTGGGTTTTTTGTTCAGCGTTCCGAACTTTGTACAGATTGCCATAGTCATTGCAGCGGGCGTGGCCGATCAGGTGGCCAATGCATTGCAGGCTGTGGCATCGGACGCCGAATACTGCGAAAAAATCCGTTTGTACATCGAAGACAAGCTCGCCAACGAAAGCGGCTTTACGGCGATTTTGATGACGGACGATTACTATCTTTCCTTCATGCTGAAATCGGTCCGAGCAGCCATGACCAAAGCGACCAGCCAGAACATTCCGACCAATTGCGGGCAAACCCGGTTGACTGAAGGCGCGGCGTTTTTTGACGGCTCTGACAATTTCAACGCGTCGAACGGAGCCGACCGCGTGACGGCTTATAAAAAACTTCGCGCGGCTTTTCAGAACATTGGCGCTGCTTCGTGTGTGCAATAACGTGACTTGGAGATCGTGACCGAAAGAGCGGCTGTGCGACACGGCTCGAAACTCTTGAAAGGAGCAGGCATCCGGCGTTAGAGCCAGGATGTCAGACATTGATTATGACGAGAAAAATCCTTACTGCTTTGGTGGCAATCGGCTTTGTGCTGTTTGTCTTTCCCGCTCCGAATTCTGCGCAAGAACGCCGGGTTGGCAATCGAACCGCCACGGAAACCACCTCACAGAACACAAAATCGGTTGTGGATGCAGTGCAGGCAGAAAAGCTGCGACGCGATCTGATCGTCGCTTACGAAGAGATGGATGCCATGCTCAGATTTCTGGCCGGATTCAGTTTTCTTCGCGAAAGCATGGCGATGGATGGGCACGAAATCGCGCTTCGGAAATTGGAAATCGAACGCAAGCTGGTTGAACAAATTTCCGTCAGCGAATTCATGGCGCATGCCGACAACTGGCCGAATCCAAAGCTGCTAGATCAGATTATTGAAACCTCTCGCAGCATTCGGACGGACGCAAAATTCCATGAAGCCGTTCGCAAAGCGGAGCAATACTCGTCATTGACGGAGCAGTCGCGCAATACCTCATCCAAAAGAGCGGCGAACTCCCGCTCGGTGATTGCGGCTCCGGCTTATATTGCGCCGATCTGCAATTTCGATGATCCGAGCAATTATCCGTCAGGAACCGACATCGCCATTTCCAACGGGGTGGCTCTGGCGCTGCACGCGCTCAAGGATGCGTTGCCGGGAATCATTGGCATTTTGGTGGCACTCGACAATCCGGCCAGAACCATTCTGGTCATTGCCGCCTACGCTGTGGATCAAGTGACCAACGCATTGAAAGCCGTCGCATCGGATGCCGAATATTGCGAAGCGATGATTCTGTATATCGAAGACAATATGGTGCATGACGATGGACACCTTGCGCTGTTGATTACCAATGATTTTTATCTCTCGTACACGTACAAAACAGTCAAATCGGCGTTGACCAAAGCGACCAACGCCAGCATTCCAACCAACTGCGGTTCTACGCGATTGATGGAGGCGGCGGCTTTTTTTGATGCGTCGGACAATTACACCGGCACAGGAGCGCAACGGATGACCGCGTTCCTTAAACTCCGAGCCGCTTATCAGAACATTGGCGCCGCATCGTGTGTGCAATAACGGTTTGCGCCAGATTGAAGTCGAAATCGCGTGACGCGATTTCAGAACCAAAAAAGGAGTCGGCTCAGGGCATCAAGCCCGGAGCCGAGCAGTTGATATGACCAGAAAAATCATTGTCACACTGGCGACAACCATCGTTGCGTTGTTTGTTTTTGTTTCGCCGATGTTCGCTCAGGAAAATACTCAAGGCGCTATTGTGTCCGAATCGGAAAAAGTGCGCGCCGATTTTCTGCGTGTTTACACCGAAACGACTGCGCTGCTCGACTTTTTTGCCGAATACGAATCCATTCGCCAAAGCGAGGTTATGAAGAATTACCCGCTGGTTCGTCGGAAGCTTTCGGAAATGCGCGACCGAATCGTGAACATGTCGCCTGAGCAGTTGAAGGCGATGTCGCGTGACAATGATTGGCTGGACGAACAGTTCGCCAATCGCGTGACCAAACTCTCTCGACAGGTCAGAACCGACGCCCGGTTTCAAGCCATGATCGAACGCGTGGAAAAAGTCGGACAGGCTTCAATCGGTCGTTCACAACGTTCAGCTTCGGCAACGAAAAGACCTGGCAATTCGCGCGGCGTCATTGCCGCTCCGAGCTACATTCCGCCGAATTGCAATTACGACGATCCCAGCGACTACCCTTCGGGCGTTGATCTCGGCATCTCTGGCGGAGTGCTTCTGGCGTTGAAGTTTGCGGCTGATCTGGCTCCCGGTGAATACCAGACTGGATGCACGATGGTTCCCAATCCGGTTCATATTGTTTTCGCCATTGCGGCTGGCGTTGCCGATCTGGTCAATATCGCGCTGAACGCCGTTGGGGCGGATGCCGCCTATTGCGAGAACATACGATTGTTCGTCGAAGACAAGTTGAAAGACGACCGTGGGCTGACGACGATTTTGATGAACGATGATTTTTACCTGACCTTCATGCTGAAGTCTGTTCGCGCGGCATTGGCGACGGCCACCACCGAAGGCGTAGCGACAAATTGCGGCGCGGCAAGATTGACGGCGGCGTCGGCTTTCTTCGATGGGTCAGACAATTTCATTGGATCGAACGGCGCTAATCGAGTCTCGGCTTATCGGCTGTTGCGAGCCGCTTATCAAAACATCGGGGCTGCTTCCTGCGTGCAATAAGACGCCAGGCAGCCAAATGAAAATACGCTTGCGCGGCCTTACACACTCTGAAAGGAGTTTGGCTCCGGCGATCACCGGATGCCAGATACGAATTATGACCAGAAAAATCCTTACCGCTTTGGTGGCTCTCGGCTTCGCGCTGATTGTTTACCCGTCTTCTCATTCCGCACAAGAACGTCAGATTGGCGACCGTCCCGCCATCGAAACCAGGTCACAGGAAAACAGAACGGTCATGGAGACAGGCGAAGTGGAGAAGCTGCGCCGCGATCTGGTTGCCGCTTATCAAGAGAGCGAAGCCTTGATACGGTTTCTTGCCGGATACAAATTTCTTCGACAAAGCGACCCGATGAAGGATTACGAGTCGGTCTGTCAAAGTCTGGCAAGCGAGCGTTTGCGACTGGAACAGTTGTCCGCCGCCGAATTGGCGACGCAGACCGAAAAGTGGCCTTATGCCAGAACGCTTGATCGTTTCGTCCAGCTTTCGCGCAGCATTCGGACGGATGCCACATTCCAGGCAGCGATTCAAAAAGCGGAGCGACATTTCAATGCGGAACAGTCGGGACAGAATTCTTCGGTTGCGAAAACAATGAACTCTCGCGGAGTGATTGCGGCCCCGTCTTATATTGCTCCCAATTGCAATTTTGATGATCCGAGCACCTATCCGTCCGGCGTTGATCTGGGCATTGCCAAAGCAGTCTCGCTGGCATTGCACACCGCGGTTGAAGCCCAGCCTTCGGAATTTATGATCTTTTGCGTGATGATTCCGAATCCCTTCCGCATCGCTTTTGCGATTGCCGCCGGCATTGCGGATCAGGTGTTGAATGCCCTCGAAGCCGTTGCGGCGGATGCCGCTTACTGTGAAACCATTCGGCTTTACATTGAAGAACAATTAACCGGCAGCGGTGGCGGGATCCCGGCCATTCTGATTGATGACGATTATTACCTGACGTTTACCTACAAATCGGTGAAAGCGGCACTGTTAAAGGCGACCGGCACGGGAGTTCCGACCAATTGCGGAAATACGCGATTTACCGAAGCGTCGGCCTTTTTTGACGGATCAGGCAGTTTCACCGGCACAGGACCGCAACGAGTAAACGCATACCGGTTGCTGCGATTGGCTTACAACAACATCGGCGCTTCGGCTTGTGTTCAATAACCGCGATCTGAACAAGCTGAATGAACGCCCCCAAGCCCCGATTGATATTTTTGGTTTTTTGGATTCGTCCAACTTGATCTGTGACAGAAGCTCTCTTTTCAATCGAAGCTTCAATAAAACTGGAGAAAACGATGCGAACTACACACACACTCAAAACCCACTCGCGGCGCGCATTGTTGGCCGCGCTCGCTTTTGTTCTGTTAGCCACCTTGACGTTTGCTTTCACGCCGCTGTCGGCGGTGATGGCTAAATTCGGGGTGGTCAAACCGGCGAAACAACTTTTGACAACGGCTGAGCAAGCGCCTGCGAAATCCCCGCTCAAGGTGGAGACCAGCCATGCAGCGATTGGCTCTGTGGCTGTCGGCAATTCAGCGGCGCTCTTTGACGCGCCGATCACCAAAATTGCCAGCCCGCCTGATGGAGCGGCGGTTTCCGGCGGTCAATTGATAACGTACACCGTCACGGTGACGAACGATGCGGCGGTGGACGAAACTTTTGGAACCAACCGGCTTCGCGTCCGGGACGGCATTCCTGCGAACACGACTTATGAGGCGGGAACCGTCACCATTCTGCAACAACCCGGAAACGGTTCTTCGCCGTGGACGTGCAGCTTCGACGGCGGCAACAATCGCGTTGAATGTCTGACCGCGACGGGCGGAATTTTGCGCGAGTTCGCCGTCTTCAAATTCGAGTTCAAAGTTCGCGTCAACAGCAGTGCGACGGGAGCCATCGTCAGCAACCAGGCGCAGTTCTTCAACGAACAGCAAACGGGCACGACTCCCACCAATCTTTCCAACACCACCAACCATCCGGTGGCCCAGGCTGATTTGGGAATCACCAAAGCGACCAGCAACGCGAACCCCATAAACGGTGGCGCAGCGTTCAGTTACACGCTGGTAGTCACCAACAATGGGCCAGGCGCTGCGTTTGGGGTTGTGGTGACTGACCCGCTGCCAGCGGGCATAGTTTTTCAAGGCGTTTCAGTCGCCAACACGAATACCGGCGGATTGGGATTAACCTGTTCGGGGCCGCCAGTGGGAACCAATGGCGTTGTCAGTTGTACCGGCAATTTCCCTGCGCCTAGCCCGGCCATACCGACTTCGACAATAACGATTACCGCCCAGGCGGTAGCGAATCAGGCTGGTGGCAACCGCACAAACACGGCAACGGTTTCCTCAAGTACGCAAGAACCGACGCCGAATGTGTTTCCGAACAGCGCGTCTGTTCAGCAGAATCTTCAGGTCAATGCGCCGCTGTCCATTGCCAAGACTGGCCCGGCGGCGGTTTGCACGGGAGACACGTTCACTTACAAAGTTACGGTCAATAATGGCGGACAGAGCACGGCCATCAATGCGTCCATTTCCGATCCGTTGCCTGCCAACACGACGTTTGTTTCGTTGAACGGAACCGGGGCTTTTGCAAACGGCTGTTCGCATAACGGCGGAATCCCTGGAACAGTGACCTGCACCAGTATTGATATACCGTCCGGTCTTCACGAGTTGAACATCACGGTGAAGCTCAATGCGAACGCTCCGTTCGGAAATCTGGCTAACACTGCGACCATCACAACCGCCGGAACCGGCACAATTGCTGTCGGCTCTGCGACGGCCAATACTGCGGCCAATCATTGCGCTGACCTGGCAATTCAGAAGACGGCTCCTGCAACGGTCGTTGCCGGTTCGACGATTGAATACAGGCTCAAGCTCAGCAACGAGGGGCCAAGCCCGATCACGGGCGGAGCGAATCCCGGCGTGATTGCGATTATGGACACGCTGCCTGCTCAAGTCCTGACATTGGTTTCGGCTGCCGCAGGAACGGGCGAAGCAGGCGGATTCACCTGTACGCCGACCGGGCCGTTGACTCCGGCTGGCGGAGTGAAAGTTACTTGCGTCAATGCCGCTGGCGCGGCAGGGGATTTTCCTGTCGGCGCGATGACGACGATTGTCTTGAAAGTCGTCATTGCCTCGAACGCTGTGCCGGGAAGCAGCATTGAAAACTGCGCGATGATTTCCGCCCCAACCGCCGGGCCGATTTCCGTTCCGGCTGGTCAATACGATCTGAACACGTCGAACAATACGTCTTGCGCGTCATCTGTCGTTGTTTCGTCGGCGGACCTGGTGGTCAGCAAATTGGCGTTGCCGGTGGTTGACCCTGACGGCGCAGGGCCGTTGGCGCCAGTGGCGCTGCCTGTTGTCGGGCCCAACGTGCCGCCGGGTTCGGTCAATGCGGGCGGATACATTCGTTACGATCTGCCGTTCGGCAACAACGGGCCGTCCGATGCCGTCAATGTAATTCTCAACGATCAAGTTCCCGGCAATACCGCCTTCGTCGGCGCTTTGGCGACGGGCGGAGTTTTTGTTCCCGGAGTGCAGCCTCCACCTGTGCCGTTCACATTCACCATTCAGGCGGTTGACACGGTTGCGCCGCTTGGGCCAAACGTCAGTTTGACTTGCACGGTCAACGGAGCGCCGGGCAGCCAGGCCATTTATTGTCGTCCGCAAGGCAACACAGGGCTGAATCCGTCTTATGCCGATGGCACGTTGCCTGCGGGTTATACCGGCCAATTGACGTTCTTCGTCAAGGTCAATGAATCGGTTGCGGGCGGAACGATTGTGTCGAATCCGGCCAATATCACTTCCGGGCTTTGCCCGAATACCAGTGTGCCGATCTTCCCGCCAATCGTTTGCGACGGCACCAGCGATCCCAACACATCGAACAACACCACCTTGCCTACGCAGACGGTGGTCATTGCTTCGTCGAATCTTTCAATCAGCAAGATTGTTCAATCGGCGGTCACATCGGCCAGCAATCCGAATCAGACCGGCCCGATTGGTCCGGCCACACCGCCCAACGGAACAGTGACGACAGGCACAGCGGTTTTGCCAGGCACGTTCCTGACATATCGCATCACGCTGACCAACAACGGTCCGTCGGATGTGTCGAACATTCGAGTGACCGATATTTTGCCGTCCGGTTTGGAAACGCCTCCGGGGCGTGTGTTGGGCGTCAAATATATTTCAGCGTCGCCAGTGCCACTGCCTTCGGGTGTGACTTTCGTTTGCGCTCCGCCAACCGGCGTCAACCCATCGAACAATCCGCAGGGTAATGGCGGTTCTGTGGTTTGCACGGCTCCTTTGTTGTCGGCCAATGCGCCGAATAACACGGCGGCGATTGACATCACGGTTTTCATTGACCCGACAACCAAAGCCAATCTGGTTGACACGGCGATCTTTGACGCGACGATCAATAACGTCAACCGACCGGTTTCCGGAACGGCTGTGCTGACCACGCCGGTTGCCGCGACATCCGATCTGGCGCTGACCAAAACGCACACGAACGCCGCAGGCGTCGTTGGCGGCCCGGTGACCGCCGGAAGCAGCGGCAATTTGTATAACATCACGGTGACGAACAACGGGCCTAGTTCCGCGCAGATGTTCAATCTGGTGGACACTCTGCCGCCTTTCCAGAAAATCACCAACATTCAGGTTGGACGATTGGATGGCAACGGCCAGTTCGTGACTCCGAACGCCAAAGATGGCAACGGCAACCCGAACGTCATTTGCACGGCGACGCCGCCAGTGGGAATGCCGGGCAATACCACCAGTGTGACCTGCACTGCTGCGGAATTGCCGCCGAACAAGAATCCTGATGGCACGGTAAATCCGGCGGGCACATTCATCGTTCGCCTGACCTTTACTCAGGATGCCTTCACGCCGCAACCGACTCCGATTTCATATCAGAATTGCGTGACGGCGACTTCAATGTCCACTGACCCGATTCCGGCGAATAACACCAATATCTGTATCCCGGTGCCGATCAACTTCGTGGCCGACCTGTCGGGCACGAAGACTGCGATGCCTGACCCGGTGATTGCCGGCAACCTGTTGACTTATACAATCACGGCCAACAACGCCGGGCCGAGCGCGGCTTTGAATCTGATGATCACCGATCCGCTGCCGCTGGGGACGGTATTTATCTCGGCTGTGGCCTCGCCGGGGGCGACGTTGATGACGCCTGCTGTGGGAGCCAATGGCATTGTGAAGGCAACCTGGGATGCCGCAGGCGGAACTCCCGGCGGTCTGACCGGACCGGGTGTGGTTCGCACGTTGACCATAGTCGTTCGCGTCTGCCCGGACTTCCAGCAGATTCGCAACCTGACGGATGCTCAGATGTGCGTGCCGAACATGCTCAATACGGCGACGATCAGTTCGGATACGACCGATCCGAATCCGAATAACAATACGGCATCGTTTACTTCGACCGTGCAGGCGCAATCCGATCTTTCGATCAGCAAAACGGTTGCTCCGAATCCGGTTTCATACAGCACAACGAGTACACCGTCGAACGTCACGTATACGTTGACCTTTGCCAATGCCGGCCCGTCGAACGCCAACGGTGTGACGATCACCGATGTGTTGCCGAAAGGCTTCACAGTGGTGGGAACGCCGACTTCGACTGTGCCGGGAACTACGTTCACGATCACCACGGCGGCGAATGGAATTACGACCGTTGTGGCCAATCTGGGAGTTCTGGGCGCGGCAAATCAATGCCAGTTGACCCGGCCCAGCAGCGGCACGATCATCATCGTGGCTCGCGTACCGGTCAAACATCCGACCATCACCGTGACCAATACGGCGACGATTGCTTCAACCAACTGCTTGCCGGAAACCGGCACGCTGGCGGTGCAAACCAATCCGTTGTCTGGTGAACCGGCGATCATCACGCCGGGAACGGGAATGCTGGCCAACAACCGCGCATTCGCCGATCTGCGTGTCGTGCCTCCGGGAACGACTCCGGGCATTGCCTATCCTGCGCTGTCTGAAGCCAGCGACATCAAGGAAGGCTCCGTCCTGTTCTACCCGATCTACACTTCGGACGCGACCAACTCCAACGCGCAGAACACGCGCATCAACATCACGAATACTTCGGGAACGGAAAAAGCGACCGTTCATTTGTTCGCGGTGGATGGAGCGAGTTGCGCCGTGTTGGATGCGTTCCTGTGTTTGACGCCGAATCAGACATCCTCGTTCCTGGCGTCGGATTTCGATCCGGGCAACACTGGGTATCTGATTGCCGTTGCGGTGGATGACAACAACGGTATTCCGCGCGCATTCAATGAACTGATCGGCGATGAGTTTGTGAAGTTCTCTTCTGGACATCAGGCGAATCTGGGGGCGGAAGCAATTGCGTCTTCGATGATGTTCCCGTCGGGGCCGAATCCGAATGTGACCACGGCGACCTTGCGATTCGATGGAATGAATTACAACCGGTTGCCGCGCATTCTGGCTGCCAACGGCATAGGCAGCCGCGCCGAAAGCAATTCGACCATGTTGATCGTCAATCGCATCGGAGGAGATATGACCACTTCGGGGGCTTTGATCGGCAACCTCAATGGTCAGTTGTTCGACGACACCGAAAACGGATTCAGCTTTACGGCCAACATTGCCGCGTGCCAGTTGCGCCGCATTCTGGACAACACATTCCCGCGAACCTTCACGCCGTTTGATCGGGTGCTTCCTGCCGGACGCACGGGATGGATGAAGTTCTGGACGGTCAACGACGCTGGATTGTTGGGCGCGCAAATCAACTACAACGCAAATGCCGGATCAACGGCAGGCGCTTTCAGCCACGGGCATAACCTGCATCACCTGACGCTGAGCGACACGGTGACACTGGTGATTCCTGTGTTCATTCCATTCTGTTAGAGGATGGGTGATTCAAAAGCGAAAGAGGCGGCGCGAAGTTTTGCGCCGCCTCTTTTTTTGTGCTTATGAAGAGATCGGATCGAGCAGAGCTTGAATGGTTGAGCTGATCGTTTCCGTTTTGTTGAACAATCCAATCGCGGCAAGTCCAACGGCTCCGCATTCCAACGGGGGACGATAATTGGCCAGATTGATGCCGCCCAGCGCCAACGTTGGAATCGAAATGCTTTGGCAAATTTCCGCAAAGCGTTCCAATCCGAGCGGCGCGCCGAATTCGCGTTTGGATGGTGTGTCGAATACCGGGCCACAAACGATGAAATCTGCTCCATCTTCTGCCGCCGTTTGTGCTTCATCCAGCGAATGAGTTGAAACGGCGATCAAAAATTCCTGCAATCCTGTTTGTTGAATGATTTGGCGGACTTCGCGGGCAGGCAGGGAATTGACGCGCAAATGAACGCCGTCGGCCTGGGTTGCCAACGCCACATCCAGCCGATCATTGACCAGCACCTTTGCGCCGAATGGGCGAGCCACAGCTATCGCTCGCCGAGTGAAATCAGCCAACGCTCTGGCGGATAAATCTTTTTCTCGAATCTGAATCAGTTGGCATCCAGCGGCGGCAGCCTGGCGGATGGTTTCGATTTGCAATCGGCTGGCGGCTGCGTCGGAATCAGCTTGTCGGAGGAAGGCCTGACGATTGGTGATCAGATACAGAAGCGGTTTGTGCAACGGCAGATTCAACCGGTGTCTCTTTCGATTCGGTGGAAGAGCTTTCACGGGCGGGTTTTTCGTCCAAGGACATCAGTTTGTTGACGCTCTCCCGAAAGGTGAAGATGTCGTAAATGCCCGCCAGAATGTTCAGCACGCCGATTCCCGTGACGGCTCCGCGAACGGCTTTGTGGGTCAGGAACGTCGCCACCCAGGGTGCATGGAGTTTTCCCGAAATGAAATAGAGGAAAAAGTTGTCGTGCCACCACGACGACCACGGCAATAACAACAGCAAAATGCCAATTTCGAAGCTTATGACAATGTAAACAATGACAGTGATTTTGGCTGACATCGAATTCGATTCCCACTTGCCCGGTAACTTCTATGGCCGGGCGTTTTTTATGATTGCAATGATGAGTTCCGGGCGCGTTTTGCGCCTCGCATTAAGGCGCGGAGCATACCAGCTAGGAAATTGAGCCGCAACTTTGAGAATCAGCGAGGAAGGGAAAATTTGACCGTTTCGCGGCGGCGGGAAACGGTGAGTTCAATGCCTTCACCTCTGGCGCTGTCCAGCGCGTTGACCAGCGAGGAAATGGAATTGATCGGTTGTTCGCCGACTTTGACAATCACGTCGCCTGCCTGCAAACCGCCAAGCGCGGTTTTGTTTTTGTCGGAAATGCAGGACACAAGCAAACCGTTGGTTACGGCGAAATAGCTCATCAACTGGCCGCTCAATGGCTGCACTTCCAGACCATAAAAGACGCGCAAACGAATGTCCGGCGGCGCGGGCGAAGTCACGGCCTGTACAAAGCTGGACATCATATTCAGACGCGATTCCAGCATCTGGCGTTTGGGATCATTGGCCGGAGTCGAACGCAGTTCTTCTTTCATAGCTTCCAGTCGGCGAACGAAAGCGAAAAGCTGCTGCTCAGGTTCGGTCGAAGGCGCAGGAGCAAGTTTGGCCTTGAAAGTTTTGTATTCGGCTCCGCGTTTGACCCGCAAGGAAACTTCGCTATCGGCAGGAATCTGGCGAATCGCAGAGGCCAGTTGTTCGCGGGTTTCCACTCTGCGGTCGTTGATGCTCAACAGAATGTCTTTTGGCAAAACACCTGCGATGTCCGCCGGGCTGTCAGGCGCAATGGCTGTGATGATGACTCCGGGTTCGCTCAATGGACGTTGGCTGGTTTGCGTCGGCAGCGCCGGAGAATAATTCTGTCCATTCGCTCCCAACCAGCCATACGCAATGCTTTGATTGGATTTGATGACGGATTCGGCAATCGCCATCACACGCGAAACCGGATACACAATGTGGTGGTCTTCGCGTCCGGTGTTGTACAACACAACCCCGAACAATGAATCTTTGGCGAAAATCAGACTGCCGTCCTGCATGGCTGTGATTGATGGATTATGCAGGTAATAAATCGGATTGTTTGCGTTGTAGCGAAAGTCTCCGACGGCTTTGATAATCGAACCCTGAAAGCTGTTCAACCGCGGAGTGACGGTCATTGTCGCTTGCCCGGTTGGTTGCAGCGATTGATTGGGATGGAATCCCAGCAGTTTGATCGCGAGCTTTGTGGGCAATGCATGCTGTCCGTCCAGGTTCGCCGGAGTCGGCAACGATTCACCCGGGCGCAACAATTGCTCGTCAATTTTGATGACGCAAAACCCGGTGACAGTGTCCATACCGATGAACTTTGCCTTGTTCGGGCCTCGCCCGGAAACTCGGACCATCAACTCCGCCGGAGGGTTTCCCGGCGTGACGTCAATCAGCCGCGTCACGACATGACCTTTGTCGTCCAGGATCAAGCCCAGCGTGACGCGTTTTTGTTGCAATGAAGGAGGAGGTTCGCCGTCGAGTGTGAAGATGTTTTCTTCGCTGCCGAATTGCTGGGACAGGTCAATCGTTTGCGTCACCCACGCCCAACCGACAGGCATGTTCTGGCGAAGCACAGGCGTTCCCGGTTTATCGCTTGGCGATTGAATGGACGGCGGAGTTTGGCGAGTTCGTGGAGTTTGAGCTTTGCGCCGAACCGTTTGGGCTGACGCTGTGGCAAGTAGCGCGAATATCCAACAACAAACAACCAGGATTCGCAGTGACATGCTGAAAAACAATCGGCAGAAAATGGCTTGCCTTGAAGAAGATGAAGGCCGCACGGCGTTTGGGACACCCTGCGGCCTGATTGATTCGCAAAGCCTCGCTCCCTTTTAGAGCGAAGGAATAAATTCCTGTGACTTGGTTGCGGAAACCGATCTCTCCGCTCCGTAAACTACAGAATTGTTGCTGGCCGCGATCAATATGCCTTTTTGACGATTGCGCAACCTGTCTGAATCGGCATTGCTGGCCAAAGCGACAGGTCTGGCCGATGCGTTGGTTGCCATCGCTGGTCTGGCAATTGACGACGATCTGACCGGAGCGTTGCGGACATTCGCCAGAGTTTCAACCTGCAATTGCGGCGTTTCGGCAATTTGCTTCACGGAAGATTGGTTGTAGGCGATGGTTGTGTTTTGAACCGGTTGATCGCTCTGCGTGAAGTAAAACGTCGTCCCTGCCGCCATCACAGCCAGCGCCGCCAACGAAGCTGCCGCATGTTTTAATGAAAATGTCTGAGCGAAGAAATTTTCCAGGAAGGCAAACGGATTGGCCGATTTGGCCTGTGTCCGTGCAATGCGAGCGCGCAGGCGGAAGTCGAAATCCGCCGGAGCTTCGACGCGCGGTTGCGCGGTCAACAACGCCAGCAAGGCGCTCGACTGATCCGAATAACGGCGACAATCAGAGCAACCTGTCAGATGGTTGTGCGTTTCGCGTGTCATTGGGTTGCGGCGCGACGCAGTGTCAATTGACGTTTGAACGTCTTTGCAATTCATTTGTGTTCGTCTCCACTTGGGAAAACTTCTGAAGCTTTTGACTTCATGAAGCTTGCGATTAACGGGGTGGAACCTGAAGACTTGAAATCCATCTCTTAGAGATATTCCTTGAGTTTGTCTTTCAAGAGGTTTCGCGCTCGGTTGATGCGCGATTTAACAGTACCGACCGGCAGGCCAAGTACTTCAGAAATCTCTTCGTAGCTTTTTTCTTCGATGTCGCATAGCACCAGAGCCGCCCGATATTTTTCCGGCAAACTAGCAATCGCCTTTTGCACTGCGAGGCGACGCTCGTCGGCGATCATTGAATCATCGGCCAGAACCTGGCGCTTGTCTTCAATTTCGACTTCGATTTCTTCGCTGTCTTTATCTGAAAAGAACGTTGGAAACGGTATCAACCGTCGGCGTTTTCGCTGCCTCAATTCGCTGATCGCCAGATTGTGTGCGATGCGATAAATGTAAGTCGAAAAACTATAAGTCGCCTGGTAGCGCTCAGCGCTGGTGTAAACCCTGACAAAAGTCTCTTGAGCCAAATCCACCGCACGGTCGTAATCGTTGAGCATCCGGTAGACATAATTGGTAATTTGATTTTGATAGCGTCGAACTAATTCCTTGAAGGCTGCTTCATCACCGGTGAGCGTTGCCGCAAGCAATTGATGATCATCCATCTTTCCGACGGGAAGGTCATCAGAAGGCTCAACAGCCAGCGCCGGAGGTTTAATTTCAAACTCAGCGTCCTTCAGTCCGGCGCTTAACGTCAAGGTTGTCATCGGTGAATTGCCATGTTCAAGTCGCTCTAGGTTGCGGGGCGACTCAAGACTTTTGTGCAAAAGATCATTCATCTACATTCGCTCTCGACGGGTGAAGCGTCTTAACTACCGGCTAATGGCTTCTCGAAACTCTTCAAAAATTCAATCAGCCAACTTGGTAACACTGTAGCGCGAGCGAGCGGAAGTGATCTTCCGTCGCGTAACACGCCCGCTTAATTGAATAGTTCCCTTAACTTAGCAATTTTTTTTCGAAGCAATCGCGCCCTTGCTTTATGGGGTATTGGGTGTGTTTATTGGCTACACATGGAAATGCCTGCTGTAAAAAATGCCAGTTTGGGGATTAAAAAGCGAGCCGATTTTTACACGGCACAAGGATTAATGCGAGTCCTAAACGCCTTGCTTGCCGGAGTATAGAGCCGAACATATAATCCTGGCGTCACAATTGCATTGCGACGCCGTGTCTGGGCCAAACAGGCCAACACGGAAACTTTCAATTCAAAAATTCAAAATAGGAGAATTTATGAGTCTTCAAATTGGAGATGCCGCTCCTGACTTCGAGCTGAAAAGCCACGCGGGTGGCACTGTCAAGCTCTCGGATTTCAGGGGTAAAAAGAACGTGTTCATCGCGTTCTACCCGCTTGATTGGACGCCTGTCTGAACTGTGCAGATGCCTTCTTACGAAGCTGACTTGAGTCGCTTCGAGGAGGCTGATACCCAGGTTCTGGGTATCTCTATTGACTCCATTCCATCCCACGTTGCCTGGGCCAAAAGTCTGGGCGGAATCACCTACCCACTGCTGGCCGATTTCAATCCCAAAGGCGAAATTGCCAAAGCTTACGGCGCTTATCGTGATGCCGATGGCATCAGCGAACGCGCGCTGTTTATTGTGGATAAAAACGGCAAGATTGCTTTTGCCAACATCCACGACATCAGCAAGCAACCCGACAACGAAGTCATTCATGACGTGTTGCGAAACCTGTCATAACCGATGTCGAATCTGACCGACGGCGGACAGCGTAATTTTATCCAACTACGCTGTTCGCCGTTTGTCATCGAAAGGAGCTTATGTCTTCGCTTTCCAGAAAATGCGTTCCCTTTACGCCGCTTGAACGCGATTTGGCCAAGGCTCGTGTCGTTCTGGTGACCGCCGCCGGGGTGCATCGCCGCGATCAGGAACCTTTCAACATTGCCGACGATTTGGGCGATTTGACCTTTCGAGTCGTCAATGGCGATGCGGTCAATGCCGATCTGATGGTCACGCATCACCATTACGATCATTCGGACGCTGACCGCGACATCAATTGCGTTTTTCCGCTCGAATTGTTGCGTGAACTTCAGGCCGAAGGTTTTATTGGCGAAGTCGCCAGAGAACACGTGGGTTACATGGGTTACACAATGCAGCTCAAAAAAATGTATGACGAAATCGCTCCGCAAATGGCCGAATACGTGGACAAAAAATGCAAAGCCGATGTGGTCGTTTTGACCGGAGGCTGACCGGAGGTTTGTCACCGCACGGTCGTAGCGGTTCAACGCGAAATTGAGATGCGCGGCATTCCGACGGCGCTGATTACCGTCGGTCCCGAAGCTTCGCGGCAGATGCGTCCGCCGCGTGCCATGTATCCGAAAGGGTTCAAGGTCGGCAACAGCCTGGGCAAACCCGGCCAGCGCGAATTGCAAAAGAAAGTCTTGCGCGACGCATTGTTGATCCTGACCGAACCGGCCCGACCGGGTCAGGTTGTTGAACGTGAGTATCCCGAATACGAATCTTGAGCTTTGGCAATCACACAGGCAGGCAAAACAGGATGAACAGGATTTTTTCCAAGATTGACACGATCAGGCACTGCGCTGAGTAGCGATTGCCCAGCAACCATCCTGCTCATCCTGAAAAAATCACGGCAATCCTGTTTTGTGTTTTTACTTCGTTGAGAGTTTGGCGATTCGCGCTCGTATGTCGGCGACGGTTTGATCGTCGCGGCGGTATTCGGTTTCGATCAATTTGAGCAGTTTTTGATAGGAGGCGATTGCCTGAGTGCGGTCGCCTTTTTGTTCGTAATTGCGGGCGTCAATGAGCAGAGAGTTGTATTCCACGCCATTCGGGTTGGCGATGTAAAAACATAAGCTGGCCGCGCGCAAAATGACGGCTTCACGGGCCTTGGGCTCCGAAATGGCGCGGCCTTTGAACCGGCGCAGTTCCAGCAGCACATCATCAATTTGCGATTGTGCGGCGGAGTTGGCCGAAGTTTTCAGCACGTTTTCGCGCAATGCCGTCAGTAACCGATGCCATTCCGCAGCTTCGTCGGCGTCGTAAGTTGGTTGAGCGCTTCGTTCGATCTTCGGCGTATTGGCGATTTCGGCGACAAGCTTGCTGAGCGTCGCCACATGTTTTTCCAGAGCGGGGAAGTTGATGCGTCCGGGCACGTCGGCTTTGCTGTGATAGGCGTAATGGATTCCGTTGGTGACGTTGAGCGTCGGAAGCTCGCCGAGTTTGAAACGCAGGTGTTCGGCTCCCGCGAATTGCGTCATATCGTCGCCCAGCATCGCCAGCCAGGCTTCGCTGCGTTTGTGTTTCGTGACGGCGGCGGCAAGTTGCGGTGAAAACTCCGCGCCGATGACGAACAAGCTTTCGTGCAATTGATCGCCAAAGCCTCCGCCGAAACCGGACAGGTTGATGGCAGCAACAGTTTTGTCGAGCGGAACCAACGGGCGTTCGGCGTAACGTTTCGCCCCGGCGTTGTTCTGTTCGCCTCCATCAAACGCGATGAACAGCACGCTGCGTTGCGGAGGCGTTTTGGCCAGTTGCCGCGCGACTTCGATCATCACCGCCACGCCCGCCGCATTGTCCATTGCTCCTGCGAATTCTGCGCCAAAGCCGTCGAAATGAGCGCCGACAATCACAAATTCGTCTTTGCGTGTTTTCCCTTCGATCAACGCGGCGACATTCGGTTCAGCGCCGGAAAGCAGCTTCAATCCAGATTCACGAAAAAGATTCGATATGAATTCGGCGGCTTTTTGATGGCTGGCGGTTTTGCTGGCGCGTCCGGCGAATTCCGCTGAGGCTAGTCGTTTGATGATCGCTTCCGGATTTTGAGCCAAAGCTGGTTGAATCAGCCAGAAAACGACGAGCAGGAAAATTGCAGTGCGGATGAAGCGCGACATAAAAATCAGGAGAGAACCTTGGCGTAGATGTCTTTCAGCGCAAGCTGGCAGTTGATTGTGGATAGAGTCAGAGTTTGATCCAGTCCTTCGATCCGAGTGCAAAGCCAACTTGAGTCTGGTTGTTTGACGTAATGCAGGATAATGGGAGCGTCCTGCGCCACAAGCAGGTATTCGCGAAACGATTCGATTTCCTGATAATAAAGAAATTTCCTTACACGGTCATAACCAGCCGTACTGTCAGATAGAACTTCAATTATGAGCAGCGGGTTGAGCAAGACATCTTTTTCGTCTTCGGCAAACAGAGGTTTTTCGCACACCACAGTTACGTCTGGGTAAAAGTATTTTCGTTTGCTTGGTACCCGGACTCTTTGATCGCTGTTGAAGACTCGGCAAGGGCCATCCCAAAGCTTCATGTTGATTAAAGAATGAACATTGCCGGAAACTAAATTGTGTGTCGGGTTCCCGCCCGCCATCGCGTGTAAGCCGACCATTGGGTACACCACACCGTCAATGTATTCGCTTTTGAATTCTGCATGACGCTCAATGGCCAGATATTCTTCCGGCGTCAGGTATTTGAGTTGAGGAACTGCTGACATCACGAGCCTCCATCAATTGCCCATCAGTTGGTTTGATAATCCAGCTTCAATTCGCCGCCTTCTTCGCGGACCACGACTTTGCCGCCGTTTTGCAAAGCGCCGAAGAGAATTTCGTTGGCCAGTTTTTCCTTGATTTGCGATTGAATCAGTCGAGCCATAGGGCGCGCGCCGAATTGTTTATCAAATCCTTTGTTCGCCAGCCAGGCGCGACCGCTTTCGGCCAGTTCCAGTTCGACGTTTTTGTCTTTTAATTGCGCCCACAATTGGCCGATGAACTTATCAACAACACGTTCTATGTTTTCAAAACTCAGGCTTTCAAATGCGATCCAGGCGTCCAGACGATTGCGAAATTCCGGGCTGAAGGTGCGTTCAATCGCTCCTTGCGCTTTGCTGCCTGTGCCGCCTATGCCGCCGTGTTCGTCTTGCTGTTTGAACCCCATCTTGTTGCCACTCAATTCACGCGCTCCGGCGTTGGTGGTCATAATCAGAATGACGTTGCGGAAATCGGCTTTTTTGCCGTTGTTGTCGGTCAGCGTCGCGTGATCCATGACCTGCAACAGAATGTTGAACAGGTCTGGATGCGCTTTTTCGATTTCGTCGAGCACCACCACGGCGTAAGGCGTTTTGCGAACGGCGTCGGTCAGCAATCCTCCTTGATCGAAACCGACGTAACCCGGAGGCGCGCCGATCAACCGCGACACGGTGTGTTTTTCCATGTATTCGCTCATGTCGAAGCGCAGAAATTCCACACCGAGACTTTTGGCGAGTTGCTTGGACAACTCGGTTTTGCCTACGCCGGTTGGACCGGAAAACAGGAACGAGCCAATCGGTTTTTCGGGATTGCCGAGTCCCGAACGCGAAAGTTTGATGGCGTCCACCACCTGTTTGATGGCGTGATTCTGGCCGAAAATCACCATCCGCAAATCGCTGTCCAGGTCTTGCAATCTCTCCTTGTCGGATTTGGAAATGGAGCGCGGAGGAATTTTGGCCATCTTGGCGACGACCAGTTCGACTTCGTGTTCGGTGATGGTTTCGGGACGTTCTTCCGCCGGTTTGAGCTTCATTGCCGCGCCGACTTCGTCAATCACGTCAATGGCTTTGTCGGGCAGGTAACGGTCGTTGATGTGTTTGGCCGAAAGTTCTGCCGCTGCGCGCAGAGCTTCGTCGGTGTATTTCACTCCGTGATGCTCTTCGTAATAACTGCGCAAACCGAGCAGGATTTTGTAGCTGTCTTCGATGCTCGGCTGGGAAATTTCAATGGTTTGAAATCGCCTGGCCAGCGCGCGGTCGCGTTCAAAAGACGCTTTGTATTCGTTGTAAGTCGTCGAGCCGATGCAGCGCAATTCGCCCGAAGCGAGCGCCGGTTTCAAAATGTTCGATGCGTCCATAGAACCGCCCTGCACGGCTCCGGCTCCGACGATGGTGTGAATTTCGTCAATGAATAAAATGACGCCGGGTTTTTTCTTGAGCGCGGTGATGACGGCTTTCAGACGTTGTTCGAATTCGCCGCGATAGCGCGTTCCGGCCAGCAACGCGCCCATATCCAGCGAATAAATCTCCGCGCCTTTCAGCACGTCGGGAACTTCTTCCTGATGAACTTTCAAAGCCAAACCTTCGGCGATGGCGGTTTTGCCGACGCCTGGATCGCCCAGATACAGCGGATTGTTTTTGCGTCGCCGACACAGCACCTGAATCGTTCTATCCAGTTCCATCTGGCGGCCAATCAGCGGATCAATTTTGCCTTCGGCGGCGCGGGCGACCAGATCGGTGGTGAAGGCCGCCAACGGGTCTCGGACTTTTTGCGGTTCAAGATCATCGTCGTCTTCGCCGAGCGGGAGTTCTTCGCCTTCGCCGTCCAGTTTGGAAATGCCGTGGGAAATGTAGCGAAGAATGTCTGTCCGTGTGATGCCCTGTTTTTCGATCAGGAATTTGGCGTGCGAATGATGTTCGTCAAACAACGACGCCAGGATATTGCCGCCGTCAATCTGATCCTGTCCCGAAGATTGCGCCTGCATCAGCGCACGATCAATCACGCGTTCAAACGCGGCGGTCTGTTCCGGATAACGATCCACGCCACGAGGCAGAGGCGTCATCGTGGTTTTGAAAAATTCGTCCAGATCGCGCCGCAGCAATTCAATGTCGCCGCCGCAATTGAAAAGCACATCGCTGGCCGTCTGGTCGTGAGTCATGGCGTAGAGCAGATGTTCCAGCGTCAAAAATTCATGGCGGCGTTTGATTGCTTCGTTGGCAGCCAGGGTCAAGGTTGCTTGTAGCTCGCGTGTAATCATGGTGTTCGGTCCGTCTTATTCTGGCGTCGAAATTGGCATAAAAAACTTTCAGGCGCGTTGCGGGGCGTCGCTGACCAGGTCCAGCAATTCCAGCAGGGAATTTTCGAGAACGCGTTTGGCCGCCGAGCGGACTTTCGCGGTCTTCGGTTGAAACGCAAACGAATGACCGACGGCGCGCAACATGCAAACATCGTTGTTGCCATCGCCGACGGCAATCACGTTTTTCGGGGCTAGTTGCATTTGCTCCGTCAGATGCAGCATCGCATTGAGTTTGCAGATGTCGTGATCGGCGCAACCGCCCGGGTGAAACATGGACGGCGAAATGGTTACTTCGCCGGTGGCGTGTTCGTCGCGGAATCGCATGATGTGGGCGATGCTGAAGTCCGCGAAGACTCTGCGCCGCACGATTTCAGAAGCGATAAAAAAGCTGTCAGTCACAATGCCGACTCGATACCCCATTTTCCGCAGACCGACGATGACGCGTCTGACTCCGTGAATCAGCGGAATCTGGCGGGCCGTCTGTTCAAAAATCGTTTTGGGAATTCCGGCGAACAACGAAGCAATCGCCCGCGTGCGTGCGCCGTCATTGAGAGTCGGATGATCCAGAAATTTATTCAATTCGTTCGTCTTTCCGGTATGCAGAGCCAGTTCGATGATGAATCGCCCGTTCAGTATCACGCCGTCCATATCGAATAATGCCAACTGTTCCGAATGCTGGATGTTCTTCAAGATTACGGGCAATGCCGCCTGAGTGACGCGTTCGACTTCACGAACCTCTCGGATTTGATCGGCATTGAGCCGTCCGTAGCGTGCTGCGCGATCCAGAATGACGCGCAACACCTGTGTCGCCATATCGCCCAGCACGTCGAGCGGCTGGCTGTCGTGGTCAATGCGTCCGATGTCTACTTGCGTAACACGCGCTCCGGCGTTGACCGCGTCAAGCAACAATCCCACATCCACGCCGTAATCATTCTCAAAATGCAACGTTTCCAGGATCGCGCGCCGGGCGGCAATGATTCCGCCCAGGGGCTGCGTGAAGTCGTTCAATTCGGGAAAAAACGTTTGAATCAACGGACGCGCCGTCAATGTCGTCACTCGACCGGCGCTGCGCTCGAACTTGGCTTTTACGAAATCGGCTTCGCCGTTGAAAATCGGCTCGGTCATACGTGAAATCAGGTTGCCGTCCAAGTTGGCCAGATCGCCATCCAGATATAACAACATGTCGTTTTTGGCGGCCATCAAACCATCGTGCATCGAAGCGCCCTTGCCGAGCAGCGTGCTCATGACGACTGTCGCCCCTGCCGATGCGGCCAGTTCGGGCGTTCCGTCAACCGACCCGTCGTCAATGACAATGACCTCGGTGACGTTGGGATCCGAAAGCGCAAATTGTACGACCGTTCCCACACGTTCAGCTTCGTTCAGCGCGGGGATAATTACAGAAATCATTCTTAACCTCAGGGATAAACTGCTAACTTGCCTTTGGAGATCGCCGGCCTCACTCTTCTTCCAGAGTGCAAAGCAAAGGGTATTCATACTCCTGAGCCATCGCGCTGACTTTGGCAATTTTCGTTTCGGCAATTTCAAAAGTGTAAACGCCAGCGACTCCCACGCCCTGGTTGTGAACCTGCAGCATGATGCGAATCGCTTCGTTTTCCGAATGATGAAAGACTTCCATCAGAATCTGTACGACGAATTCCATGGTGGTGTAGTTGTCGTTGTGCAACAGCACCTTGTACAGCGGAGGCTTCTGCAGCTTCTGCTGATTTTCAGTCAGGACATCCGTGCCCAAATGTGGATCGAAATTCGGCATCATTGATTCTTCGGAAAAACGTTTACGTCTTGCAGCCAGATGCTAACAAATTTTGAGCGTCAGGCAACCGCCAGCTAAATCAGGACAAGCAACATTGAGACATTGTGCTCTAAACAGGATGGAAAAGATTTTCGACAGGATTCACAAGACAATCAACTTTTGAAGCCATCCAGCCAGGTCTTGATCCCGTTCATCCTGAAAAAATCATGTTCATCCTGTTTCAAAGTTTTTTTTCCTTGATTTAGGTCAGTGTCAATTCTACTGCTTGACCGGTTTGTCTGGTTTCGCCGGAGCTTCGGTAACGACCGGCGCATTCATCTTCTCCTTGAGCGCCTTGAATTCCGGCATTGCGACCAGCGGTTGCAGGTCAGGATCGTCCGCATCGAAAAAGACCGGTTGTTCCGCGTCAACCATGAGCTTCAGCGCGGCAATGGATTCGCGCTTGCGTCCCAGTTGCGCCAGCGAACAGGCGCGCTCGAATTGCACGTGAATGGCCGTGTCGTCCAATTTCAACGCCTGATTGGCGGCGGCCAGCGCTTCGGCGAAGCGGCGTTGCTGGCGATACAGCCGCGACAGCGATTCGTAATCCTCGACGGTCGCTTCCAGGGCGATGGCGCGCTGGGTGGATCTGATGGCTTCGGTGATCTTGTTTTGCGCTTCCTGCAAATCCGCCAGCAATCGCAACGCCGACTGGCTGGCGGCGATTTCTTTCGGAAACGCCAGCAAAAGGTCTTCGCGCAATTTGGCCGAATCTGGGTCGAAGCCTTCCTCTTCGTTCAGGTATTCAAACGCTTCGTCAATCGCATCCTGTTCGGCGGCGACTTTCAGCATTTGAGAAAACGCCGTTTTGGCTTTTGCGGGTTCTTCCTGATCGAGCAGGAAATTCACCAACGCCGCGTGATGATCCAGATAACTCCGGTCGCGTTCAATGGCGGAGCGATAAGCCGCTTCGGCTTCGACAAGTTTTTCCAGTTGTTCATACGCTTGCGCCAGTTCCCGCCAGACGCGCGGATCGTCGGGAACAAGCTGCGCGTATCGTTGCAACGCGGCGATGCCTTGTTCGGCATCCTTGCTGAGCGGCGAAAGCGCGTCTTCGTCAAACGGGTTCAGCAGTTCACGCCCCAACGTCAATTGAGCTGTAGCGAAATTAGGCCAGCGCGCAGTGATTTCCTTCAACAATTCCACAGCGCGATCCACACGCGGTTCTGAGGGCTGACCAGATTGAGCGCCAGATGGAGTGGATGGCGCTTGATTGGCGGGAGCGTCCTTTGAGTCTTGAGCCTTTTCCAGAGCCTTCAAGAACGACTCGGCTTCTTCCTCTCTCTGTTGCGAATCCAGCACGCGATATTTCAACAACAGCAATTCGGGTTTTTCGCCTTCCGCGGCGATCAATCGCTCGATCTGTTTCATCGCGGCATCCAGTGAAATTTCATAAATCACGCCGCGCCGCGCCCCCGGATTCAACGCGCCGTTCAGCGCATCGGCGAATTCTGCCAGCGCATCGTCCACGATTTCATGTTCGACTATGAACCACGCGCCGTCGCGGCGGCTGAGCGTCACGCGCAACATTGCTTCGCCGCGCAAAAGTGTCAGCACGGTTTGATCGTTTTGGGACTGGTTGCGAATGACGCGGACGGGTTCGTCAAATTCCGGGTTCCAAGTGCCCCACATTCCGGCGACTGTGCGTTCAAAGGCCTTGATGACGGCGTTGCGTTGTCTGTCGTCAAGCTGGTTCCAACGTTCAGCGCCGAACGTGTGTTCGACGGTCAGCGACAGATCAAAGGCCAGTTCGCGTTTCGATTCGTCCTGGCTGAATTCCTTGACCAGCCGCACCGGATCGCGCTGGAATTCAGCAACCGTTCGCCGCGCGGCGGTGATTTCCAATTCGATCTGGTTCAGCATCGCGTAACTGGTGAAAGCGTCGCCGTCGAAACGCAGATGCGTCGCATCCACGTGATCCATCAAGCCCCAGGTTGGATCCAGTTCGACCCATTTGCCCAGGAAGACTTCCACCCAGGCGTGAGCGCCAAACGCGCCGCCGCTCAAGGCTGCGCCAGTCACCACGCGCGCAGGCAATCCCAGCGAACGCGCCAGCGCGACATACAATTCCGCGTGTTCCAGACAATCGGCTTCGCGCGAAGCCAGCGTGTCCACCACGTCGCTTTCTACTTTTTTCCATTTCAGATTGCGGTACGTCCATTCGCCGATTTTGCGCGCCACGCTGCGCCCGTCCTTATCGTTGCCTGCGATTTGTTTGCCGAGTTCGACAATTTGCGGCGCAGTGGAATTGATCTGCGGCGTCGCTGCCAGCGTTTGCGCAAATTCCGCGCCTGTGACTGGCAATTTCACAGTTTGATTTTCTGGGATGCGGCGCGCGCTGCTGGTGACGACGAGGCTGGAACCGGTTGCCGATTCAATTTTCTGCCAGGGGAATTTCGCCAGATCGTCGCGCACTCGTTGCGCCACGTCGGGCTGTTTGGCGGCGACACGCAACGTCATGGTTTCTACCAAAGGCGATTCAATCACGCTCAACCCTTTGGGGCGAATCGAAGCATTGGCGACATCGAATTCGCCGGATCGCGCGGCCAGATCGCCCACGGCGTAACGGCCTTCGCGGTCGAATGAAACAGACAAACTGCCGCGCAATCCATCCTGACTTGAAGTGAAAAACACCCGCTGGCTGTGGAATGCGTTGACCAGCGCGCTGATGAACGGCAGCATCTGCTGCGATTCGCTGGCGCTGATGACCTGCACGGCTTCGGCAAAAGCCGCTTGCAGATTGTACGTCGCAAACAACGTGACGCTTTCCGGCGATGTTTGCAGCGAACGAATGAAATCCCGCGAAGTGGAAAACTTGTCTTTCGGCGCAGCTTCCAACAGCTTGAGTGTTTCGACGCTGTCGGCCAGCAACAGGTATTCGCCTGTGACGGCGGCGAAAAACGATTCTTCGTCCTTGTCCAGCGACACCACAGGCGAACCGAATGCCGTCACTTTTTCCAACCGCTTCAGTTTTGGAAACAACTTGCCGGATTTCATGGCGTTGGCCAGCGCGCCGCTTTTCAATCGGGCGGCCACCACGATGGCCGGCCAGTCGCCGTTGTCATACAGCGGTTTGAAGCTGAGGATTGCAGCGCCGATTTCGCCCTGCATTTCCGGCACGATCTGCTTTTCAAAAGCGTCGTCAATTTCCTGGCTGGCGAACATGGTTTTGACGTTGGATTCGGCGGACATCTTTTTCATCGCGCCAAACAATCTGGCCGGATCAACCACCGCTCCCGCATACAAAGTCGTCGTGGCGGGCAGCACTTCGCGCGGCACAACCAACGAATCGGCGCGAAAAGGTTTGAAACTGCCCGTGAATTGATTGTCGGCCAGCGCAATGCTGAACACCGTTTCCCACGAATTCGCAGTCAATCGCAGCGCGCCGCTTTCCGCGCCAAAGGCTTTCAACATCGAACCGACGAATTCATCCCCGCCCAGTTGGTTGTCCGTGTCGGCAAAGTTCAGAATGCCTTTCAAGTCGCTGAAAAATACGATTTCGCCCTGTTCACTGCGCGATTGCGTAAAACCAGCCGATTCGACAATCGCTGGTTTCGTTCCGGCGGCAGTTTGCAGCGCGTCTACCAGCGCCGCTTGAGACGAAGCGACAATCGCCGTTTCGCCCAGATACGTCAGCCAGATGCTTTCCAACGAAACGCCGCCGTTGGCATTGATTGTCGGTTTGTCGAACACGCTTACGGGCAATCCGCCGAGCGTTTCGCGGCGCACCCATTCAAACGGTTTGATCGGCGACGGCGCCGGACGAGCGCCGGAAATTGGCAATTTTCCGGTGATGGCGTTGCGCGCTTCGTCCGAAGCCACTGCCGCAAACGCCACTGGCACAGCCGCCGGAATCAATCCGGCAAACCGCGACAAGACCGCCACCATTACCGTGAAGTTGTTCAGATCGCCAAGTTGATCCTGATAGGTCAACAGCAATCGCTCAAACCGCGCGCGGTCTTTCACGCGCGCGACTATGGCCGAACGCGGGTCGAACAATTTGCCGGAATTTTCTCTCTCCCAGTTCGCCATCGAAATCGGCGCTTTCAAATCAACACCCGTGGCCGACGAAACGTCTCCCGTAGAACTGACGCCGGTTTTGTCGGCCAGAGTGGTTTTCAGAATTTTCAACATCAATCCCAGCGTCATCTGGTCGCGGACGGTTCCCATCTGCACGCCGGACAAAGCCGCGTCCAGCCGTTCCATCGTTCCGGCGAAATTCGGAGCCATCACATAACTGACCGAAGTTTTCGGAAATATCGTTTCGCCGGTTGTGGGCGCGTTGTTCATTTTCGCCGCGTCAAACCGAAGCTCAGCGGCATTCAGCGACGTATCGTCGCCGCCTGCCGTCGAAAAAGAACGCGCCCATTCGCTCAGGTCGTAATTTTCTTTGGTGAATTCATTGATTGCTTTTTGCCGTTCGGCGTCGGTTTTGGCTTTGCCCAAATTTTCGCGGAACGTGATTTTGCGCAACGCTGTGTCCAGTTCGCCGCGCGTCAACGCCAACCGCGTGTCTTCGGATTTGATTTTGAAATCGGCCAGCGTCGTCACCGAAAACGATTCGACTTTGGCTGTGACCACGGTGGCATCGGTTGAACTCGCTTTTTTGCGACGACCGTTTTTGCCGTTGGTCGCCGGTTTGGGTTTGCCCAGCGCCGTCAACCGGGCGTCCACTTCGGCAATTCGTTTTTTCAACTCTGCGGCGATTTCCGGCGGAGCGATTTCGCCCAGCGCATAAACCGCCCACCATTCCTGATCGCCGCGCAACAGCTTGACGAGTTCGGCTGTGGCATCCGCCGCCATTTTCTGACCGGTCGCGCCGCGAAAATGTTTTTGCATCACTGCGGCAGTCGCGTTTTTCAATCCCGGTTCCGTCGTCGTCAGCAATTTGACCAGCGGCAACGGTTGATCGAATTTGGGCAAAGCCAGCGCCAGGACCATCGCCGCCAGATACTGTTTGCCGCTTTCGTTGCGCAGCAATTCGGCAATCAATTCGCGTGAAGTCGCTTCGCCCGCCGCCATTCCAAACCTGACCAGCGGCGCAGGAGTTTCAGCAAGCGTTGCGAATCTGGCTTTGACGATTGGCATCGCCGATGTTCCGCGCGCCGCCAACGCCGTCGCCGCCGCAAAACTGGCGATGGCGTCTTTGTCGCAGAGCGCCCACACAAGAGCTTCATTGCTCAATTCATTGGCTGCGGTTTTGCCAAGCGCAGTGATGGCCGCCGCGCGAATTTGCGGATCGGCGTCGGTCAATAAATCCAGCGCCGCAGCAGCGGATTGACCGGACGGTGAAAACAATTCGCTGAGTTTGGCGACGGCTTCGTCAAAGCTGAGTTTGGCTGTGCGAAGTTCGTTGGCCAGCGTGGCGGCGGTTGCTTCGCTGCCTTCGGGCAGAGCGGTTTGAGCGAATTTCTGATACAGAGTTTCAAACTCTTCGTCCCAATGCCCGGCGGCTCCGATGCGTATCGTCAGCAGAATTCGTTTGAACAGAGCTTCGTCTTTTTCCAGATCGGCGGGCAGAGTCGTCAGCGCAAAAGCGTAAGCTCGCGCGCCAACCGTCGTCACCCACATCGTTTGATGAATCACCGTGCCTTGCCGATCAATGTCATAGGAAATTTCGCGCCATTCCAGACCATTCATGATCGCGCGGCGCACCAGCACGGAATCTTCGACTGTCGGCTGGTTGCGAAGCCCTTGCAGATAACTGCTGGTGTAATTGGCCACGCCGAAGCCTTCGGGAATTTCATCGGTCAACACCAGCATGTTGACGGATTGCGGGCCGGGCTGAAACAACCGAACGCCGTTCGGCGCAACGCGATCTTTCCAATCCACCGGATGCCATAAGGAATATCCTTTTTGCCGATCCACAAACCGGACGAATTTTCCTTCGGGCAATTGATAACCATCCCACTGGGCAGCGCGCGTGTCGCGGTCAATTGTTTGAGCAAACCCGAAGCAGGAAACAAGGACGATCAACATTGGCGCGAGAATCGTTCGGCTGAACGCAAACGGAGTTGGGTGAATTCTGTGGCGCATCGTGCGTACCTCGGAAAATGTTTTACCTAGCGGCGGCTGAGTGGGGGACGCCTTTCAAAGGTTTTCAACAGGGCAAATCGTTGATGACGGTGACCTGATTTAGTTGAACGAACGCGGATGATAGCAGAAGATCGAAGAGTTGTTTACTATGGCGACTTGACGACGCGAAAAACTCTCAGGCACTTGGAAACGCTATGGAAGAAATCCTCATCGGCACAGTCAAAGGCCCCGGCGAAAACCCGCACGAATTCACCTTCATCACCACAGACAACACGCAAACGCGCGTCGGCGAGTTTGTCTATTACTCGGCGAGCGATGGCGAACAGGCTTTCAAAATCGTCGGGACGATCACTGAACGCCATCTGGTTCGGAATCTGCCGGACAGTTTTCTTGCCGATTCCGCGACGCCGCCTCAACTCGTTGCCAGTCTGATCGGATTGGACAGCGAAGCCGCTGAAATTTATGAAATCGTCGTCGAAACCATAGGCTATTTCAGCGAGACGATGGGCGATTTCATCAATCCACGCATTCCGCCCAACCCCGGCCAACAAGTCTTTCTGGCCTCGAACGAGATGCTGTCGAAGATGTTGTCTTCGCGCCAAAAAGGCGAACGCGGCGGAGCGCACATCGGTTCGCTGTTGACGCGGCAACCCGGAGCCGTGCCGATTGTGTTGTCGGTCAAAGACGTGGTTTCGACGCATCTGGCGATTCTGGCTTCGACCGGCGCGGGCAAATCTTATGCGGCGGGAGTGCTGGTCGAAGAATTGTTGATGCCGTACAACCGCGCGGCGGTGTTGATCGTTGACCCGCACGGCGAATACTCGACGCTGCAAACCATCAATTCGCACGCCGGTTTCAAAGAAGGCGCTTACCAGCCGGAGGTCAAAATCTATCCGCACAACAAAATCAAAGTTCGCATTTCGTCGCTGACCGAAGCCGACATCACCTACCTGTTGCCGGAAATGACCGAAAAGATGCGCACGTTTCTTAGCCAGGCTTACAAAGCGCTGATCAACACCAGAGGCAAAGGTGAACGCGGCATGTGGGGATTTCAAGATTTGCTTGATGAAGTCACACAGCAAAAATACGGAGACGAAAAAGGCGGTGGCGGAAATGTCAGCACGATTGACGGACTTGAATGGCGATTGCGGCGACGCTTTGAACAAAGCCAGACCTTTTCAGACAAAGAGCACATCCAACTGCAGGAACTGTTTCGTCCCGGCCAATGTACGGTCTTGCAATTGTCCGACATAGAAGAAACCGAACAACAGGTGATCGTCGGTACTTTACTTCGCCGCATCAACAAAGCGCGTGTGGCGACTGTGCGCGGCAACGCTCACGAAAACGACGAATACTTTTTGCCGTATCCGGTGTTTGTCCTGTTGGAAGAATCGCACCGCTACGCGCCCGCCGGACAGCAAGTGGTTTCGACCAACATTCTGAAAACCATCTTGTCCGAAGGCCGCAAATTCGGTGTCGGCATAGGCATGATTACCCAGCGACCGGGCAAGCTGGATCAGGACGTGTTGTCGCAATGCATGACGCAATTCATCATGCGCATCGTCAATCCTATAGATCAGCAAACGATTGCTTCGTCGGTGGAGGGCGCGGGCCGCCGTTTGTTGGACGAATTGCCCGCGCTGACCAAAGGACAGGTGATAGTTTCAGGCGTCGCCGTCAACACGCCCGTGCTGTGCGCGGTGCGTTCGCGCATCACCAAACACGGCGGCGAAACGATTGACGCTCCCGCCGAATGGCAGCAGTACTTCAACGAAACGAAACAGGCCCAGCGCGAACGTGCCGCCGCTCCGATGATCAAACCTCAGCCCAAAGGCGAACAGGTTGATGGCTGGGATGTCTGAAGTTGATGTATTCTTTTTGTGGAGGTGAAAAATGAAAACGAATCAAGTTATAGAAGTTGATCCTGAAAAACTTGGCGGCACGCCGGTTTTTTTCGGCACACGAGTGCCGATTCAAAACTTTTTTGATTATTTGGAAGGTGGTGATGGGTTGGAAGTTTTTCTCGATCATTTTCCTACTGTCGAGAGAGAACAAGCCTTGTCGTTGTTGGAAATGATGCGGGAAAAGGTGATGGGGGAATATGAACTTGCTGCTTGATGAATGCGTTCCCGGAGTTTTGAAGAACGACATGATCGGTCATCAAGCCTTTACCGTAGAAGATGCCGGTTTCAAAGGTTTGAAAAACGGTAAATTGTTGCAGGCAGCTTCCGGGAAATACGACGTTTTATTGACGGTTGATAAAAGTATTTCGGCCCAGCAAAACATCGCGGCTTCTGGGGTTGCCTTGCTTATTATTCGCGCCAAAAGCAATCGTTACGACGATCTCAAACCGCTCATTCCAAAAATCCTTGCCGCGCTCGACCACATTCAACCTGGGACGATTGTCGTCGTCAGGTCATAAGCCAGCCGTTCAAAGAACAAATGCGAACACTAAAATTGACTCTTGAATACGATGGAACGCGATACAGCGGTTGGCAGCAACAAGCCAACGCGAAAACTATTGCCGGGGAATTGATCGTCGCCGCCGAAGATTTCTTTGGCCGACAAGTGGACATTGGCGGGGCGGGCAGAACCGACGCCGGAGTTCACGCGATGGCGCAAGTCGCCCACCTCAAATTTCCTCGCTGGGGAGCGAGTCCGGCAGCCGTCCGCGACAAAATTTCCAAGCTCAAACCGCAGGAAATCATTTACGGCTTGAACGACCGGCTGCCTGCCGACATCAACGTGCTGGCTGTCGAAGATGTCCGCCCCGAATTTCACGCGCGCCACGATGCCGCGTCGCGCAGTTACATTTACCAGATTTCCACGCGGCGAACGGCGTTCCAGAAAAAGTTCGTCTGGTGGGTGAAAGACCGTTTGAACGTGCAGGCGATGGCCGACGCGGCGGAATTGATCGTTGGGCGTCATGACTTTACAGCCTTCAGCGAACGCGATGTGCGCCGATTGGACGAACCGACTATCGTCGTCGTCAACGAAGCCGAATTCATTGTCGAAGACCATCTGATTATTTTTCGCATCTCGGCGTCGCATTTTCTGTGGAAGATGGTGCGGCGGCTGGTTGGCAGTTTGGTCGAGATTGGGCGCGGCAATGTCAGCTTGGAAGAGTTCGCCAGCTTGATTGAAAAGCCGCCAGCGAAAACTCAGGCGAAAACCAAGATCAAACTGCTGGCCAAATACAGGCTCGATCCGGCGCGGGTGACGGCTCCGCCTTCGGGATTGTTTTTGGAAACGGTCAGCTATCCTGAAGGCTTGATTTTGGATCCTTCGTCCAAAGAAAACAGAAAAGTCCACGTCAAACTTTCGCTGAAAGACGCGGTGGCACAAATCAAGAAAAGCCGTCCGTCAAAATGATGAGCCGCTTATGACGCCGAAAGCTGAAGACATCAAAGACAAGGCTCGCATGATTGGCTTCGATAAAGTCGGCATCGTTCCTGCCGCAGCCTTGACCGAAGAGGGCGCGAAGTTGGGCGACTGGGTGGCGCGCGGTTTTCACGGGCAGATGAATTACATGGCGCGCGATCCTCAGCAGCGCAGCGATCCACGCTTGTTGATGCCGTCGGCCAAGTCCGTCGTTTGTGTGGCTTTGAATTACTTCCAGCCGGAAAAGCATTCCGATTTGCCCGAAGTCGGCAAGATTTCGCGATACGCTTGGGGCGACGATTATCACGACGTGTTGCGCGACAAGCTCAAAGCTTTGCTGGCGTGGATCAAAGAGCAGCAACCCGAAGTCGAAGGCAAAATCTGCGTGGACACTTCGCCGATGATGGACAAGGCCTGGGCTGTCCGCGCAGGCATAGGCTGGCTGGGAAAACACACCAACGTCATCACCAAAGAATTCGGCTCGTGGGTGTTTTTGGGCGAATTGTTGTTGTCGGTGGAATTGGACTACGACTCGTTCATCGAACCGGATCATTGCGGCAAATGTACGGCCTGCATTGACGCCTGCCCGACCGGGGCGATCATCGCTCCGTATCAACTGGACGCGACGCGCTGCATTTCGTACGGCACGATTGAACTGCGCGAGCCGGAATTGCCCGAACCGATCCGGTCGAATCTGGAAGGCTGGGTTTTCGGTTGCGACATTTGCCAGGACGTCTGTCCGTGGTCGCGCTTTTCCAAACAAAGCGGGGAAGAGCGATTCGCACCGCGCGAAGGAATTGTCGAACCCAAGCTGCAAGAATTGATCGAACTTTCGCAGGAAGAATTCTCCGCTCGCTTCCGCAAAAGCCCCATCAAGCGCGCGAAGCTCACCGGACTCAAGCGCAACGCCGAAACCGCACTGCAAAACTCGCCTACGAAAAATTGACGATTGTCAGAAAGCTTCATAGACTCACACACGATTAAAGCTTTGTCGTTCCTTTGCAGAAGGTGTTCTATGGATGATTCTCACTTGTCCTGGCCTGAATTGCCTGATCCGAACGAAAGTTACGCCGATGAATTCGGCATGATCGCTCCCGAAGTTTATCGCGCTGCCGGAGAGTTGTGGCCGCGAGCGAGAAACTTTTCACTCAACCAGCTTGGAGACACGGCAACCGGCCAACAGTTACTGTTCAAAGCCGCCGCGCAGGTTTCGCGGCAACTGCTCGGCCCGCACGAACCCATCCAAAATCTTAAATCCTATCTTTGGCTCAGCTTCAGGCGTCTGGTGTTAGAAGAATCGAAACGAACCCAGCGACAACATAGCGCTGATGATGAACTAGGCAAACTGGAAATCCGCGAAGCAAAAAACATAGACGACCAAATTTTGTGGCAAGAGTTATTGCAACAAATGAGTCCACAGGCACGCCAGCTTTTTCAATTGCGCGCCCTGGGACACGGTTACGAAGAAATCGCCCGGCTGATGGACAAACGAGCCAACGTCCTTCGCGCCAAGCTAGACAAGGAAATCAAAAAGCTCAGAAAGAAATTCAACGACTGATTCACGGCCAGGCCGAAAATTCTTTTCAGATTTTTTTTCGCGGCTAGGTGCGTTTCGCCTGGCTCAACCCTCTTCAAATTGCAGGGAGAAAGAACACAGAACCGATGAATAACACAGACGACAATTCGCCATTGAACCGGTACGCCGATACGGAAGATTTGATTGCCGCAGCGCAGCGGCATTTCGCTGGCGATTTTCCTAATCCGCAACGCAAGGGTTGTCCTGTTCCCGGAACGCTTCAGGCACTTGTGCGAGCGGAACGCTTGCCGGATGACGAGTTGCAGTTACATCTATTTAAATGTTCGGAATGTTTCAATGAATACCGGGCAGAGGTGCTGGTGTGGCGACAGGAAAAGGAGTTGTCTGCCGATGCAGGCATTGGTTGGCGTGCAGTGCTGGATGCGTTGAGGAATTGGCGCATCCCGATAAGCGCAACTGTCGCCGTACTGCTCTTACTGGCGGCAGGTATTGTATTTCGGCGTATGCCCGCGCCTCAATCTAATCCGATGCGTTCTCAGCCCGTGCCGCAGGCTTCGGTTGTTGTCGAAAACAGTCAACCGGAGCCTCCCGGGGCGATTCCGCCGACACCTGTAATCACTCAGCAACAGTCCACGGCTGAAGAACGTCTGCTGGCTGTCAGGATTGATCTGAACAATCAAGGCTCACTGGGCACTCAACAGCGAAGCGGTGGAGAAGTCTCGACACCGATTTCTTTGCCTCGCGCATTTGTGCGACTCAAACTCAAATTGCCGCGTGAATATGCACCAGGACTTTATCGAGTTAGCTTGTTGGACGATTACTTAAGATCAGTGGTATCTGGTCAGTCAGTTACTACTGACGGTAACTATTTGGTTGTGAAGCTTGATCTTCGCCATTTGCCCAGGCAATTTTACCGTCTCTCACTCACCCAGAAAGACGAAGCGCCATATTTCTATAAAGTAGTTTTAACCGATCCCTAAAGTCTTGCGCCGATTCATCTGGCCAATCAACAGTCAAGTTGTTGCCGGTTTTTTTTCTCGTCTGGGGGAGGCTGATATGAAGCAAGCTTGCAATAAACGATGGCATTTTCGAGCATTAGCGCAATGCGCGAGACCCTTGATTGGCATGTTGTTTTACGGCTGGGTCTGTGTAGCCGCAGAAACCGAACCGCAATTTACAGCCTCAACCAAAATGGCTGTACCACAGAATCAGCCAGCAGATGCAGATGTGCGTACACTGGAAAAAGGGCAGACCATTGAGCGCGAATTAGCTGGCGGTGAGACGCACACTTACCAGATTGCACTCGCCTCCGGACACGCATTCCAAGCGATTGTAGACCAACACGGCATTGATCTTGTGGTGGCAATTTATGACCCGGCAGAAAAGAAACTGGCAGAGGTTGACCGTCCAAATGGCGTTCGGGGACCCGAATCTATCTCCATCATTGCTGCCACCGACGGTTACCATCGTCTGCTAGTGCGCTCGTTGGAGAAAAGAGCTTTTCTTGGGCGTTATCAGATATCCATAAAGGAACTTCGCCCTGCTACGCAACAAGATGCAACCCGTATCGCTGCTGAGCAGGCAGTGACCGAAGGTTCACGGCTGATGGGGCGCGAAACTGCCGACTCCTTACGTCAGGCCATCACTCAATTCGATCTGGGGCTCAAGTTATGGCGTAGCTTGCAGGAGCGATACGAAGAAGCTATTGCACTCTACGGCTTGGGTTGGAGCCACAACACTCTGGGAGAATATCAGCAGGCAGTTCATTACTTCAGCCAGTCATACCTGCTGATGCAAGCTGAGCAGAGTCAGTCTGGCTCTACTCAAACGCAAAAAGGTCTCGCCTGGGCCCATTTTTATCTGGGCGAAATCGAGCAGGCGCGCGAATACTTTTCCCAATCTTTACTGGCTGACCAGAAATCGGGGAACTCGCGCGGAGTAGGTATCGCGTTGTACGGACTCGGCTGGGTTTCCTGTTTAGCCAAAGAAAATCAGAAAGCGCTTGATTATTTCTCGCGTTCACTTGTGATTCGACGTGAACTGAAGGATCGCCGTGGCGAAGCGCTGGCGCTTGCTGGCTTGGCTCGTATCTACAGGCGTTTAGATGATAAGAAGTCAGAGGCACTCGACCATCTACAACGTGCGCTTCAACTCTTGCGCGAAATTGGCGACCAAAATGGAGAAGCAGACATGTTGGTCAACCTCGGCTGGGTCTGTTATTCCCTTCGCCAAGACACGCTGGCTCAGGATTATTTCGAGCAGGCGCTCAAGCTTTCCACTGCGATTGGAGATCGTCCTTGTCAGGCGACGACGCGTTATGGCTTGGCTGCTCTGGCTGATCGCATGGGGCAACTCCGCGAAGCCTGTCGTCAGATGGAAGCAGCAATTGAGATTATCGAATCTTTGCGGAGCAGAGGCGCAAATCAACAACTCCGTACTTCTTATTTGAGCGCCACTCAGGAATATTATGACCACTACATCCAAACGCTGATGAAGCTGGATCGGCTTTACCCCAATGATGGGTACGCGGCCACAGCTTTGCAAGCCAGCGAACGCTATAGGGCGCGCAGTTTGTTGGAAACTCTACTTGAAGCCTCTGTTGATTTGCGCCAGAACGTTGATCTTTCGCTGCTTGAACGCGAACAGCGAATACAACAATTAATTAACGACAAGGCATTTCGCCGCCGCCAACTATTGGCTGCCAAGCAGGATGAACAAGTTGCAAGCCTCTCCAAAGAGATCGAAACGCTGACTGCCGAATTACAGCAAGTATTGGCGCATATCCGTGAGAAAAGCCCTCAATATGCTGCGCTCACGCAACCTACACCAATCACTCTTCAAGAAATTCAGCAGCATTTGCTTTCCCCTGACACCTTGCTGCTCGAATTCTCGCTCATTGATACACAGAGTTACCTTTGGGTGGTTTCGTCAAATGTGCTCACGAGTTTTGTTTTACCCAAACGCGCTGAAATTGAAGCGGCGACGCTCGAAGTTTACAAGTTATTGACTGCGCGCAATCACTTTCCAACTGATGAAACTTCAGCAAACCGGAAAAAACGTATTGCGCAAGCCGACGCAGAGTTTCTTTCAGCGGCTGCCCGTTTGAGCCAGATGATACTTGGACCGGCCTCCTCTCTTCTGAGCGGCAAGCGCCTACTCATTGTCGCGGATGGCATGTTGCAATTTATCCCCTTTGGTGTGTTGCCTGCACCGGTTGCTGGCGTTCAATCAGCGAATTTCTCGCAATCCTCTTATCAGCCACTGATCGTCGCGCACGAAATTATCAACCTTCCTTCGGCTTCGACTCTGGCCGTGCTGCGACGTGAATTGGCTAGACGCCAGCCTGCGCCCAAGACTCTGGCAATACTGGCCGATCCGGTTTTCGAGGAGACTGACGGGCGAGTGATAGCTGCAAGAGGTACTCCGTCTAATCCAAAAATGGCGGCCCCGATTGTTAATTCAATTGAACGCCAGAGACTGCGCGATCTGCGGCAAGTGGCCGAAGATGCCGGAGCAGAGGAGTTCCAACGCTTGATTTATACACGTTGGGAAGCTGACAGAATCGCAGACCTCGTGCCTCCTGGCATGACTTTCAAAGCTCTCGACTTCAAAGCCAGCCGCGCAACCGCCTTAAATCCTGAACTAGGCCAATATCGCATCGTTCATTTCGCATCACACAGCATCATTAACAATGTCCACCCTGAACTTTCAGGTATTGTTTTTTCACTGGTTGATGAGCAGGGGCGATTACAAGATGGGTTCTTGCGCGCTCATGAAATCTACAACCTCAGACTGGCTGCCGACTTGATTGTGCTCAGCGCCTGCCGCACTGGAATAGGAAAGCAAATCAGAGGCGAGGGACTGATCAGTTTGACTCGGGGCTTTATGTACGCAGGAGCGCCTCGTGTTGGCGTCAACCTCTGGTCAGTAGAAGATCGCGCAACGGCTGATCTCATGGTCAAGTTCTATCGCCGGTTGCTTGGCCAACGACAAATGTCAGCAGCAGCATCGCTTCGCGCAGCTCAATTGGAGATGTTGCGTAATCGCCAATACGCGTTTCCGTATTTTTGGGGCGGCTTCGTGTTGCAAGGCGAATGGCGATAGCTCAGCCCAATCTGTAGAGAAACTGCTTATGAATAAGCTAAGAACTATTATCGCTATTCTCGAAATCGTAACTTCGTTCCTGGTTGTCTTTTCTGTTTGCGGAGCGCTTTACCTGCATTATTGGCGCAAGAGACGTCAGGCTGGTAAACCGCACAGTTCAAAATGACTGACGATTATCGGCGAAAGTCATCACGAGAAAGGAGGCGTGAATTTCGTGAATAACCGCATCGTAAAATTCGTTATCGCCACAGTCAGTTCTGTTCTTGCGATTATTGCTTTGCTGTCCGTGTTACGTGCGGGTTTTGCATTCTGGCTCTATTCGTACATCGGCCAGTGGGTGACAATCCGGTTAGGATTGGATTATTACGTGGCGGAACTGCTTACTGTCGCGCTCACCACCGCCGTAATGTTTATGATCCCTGGATTCGGTAGCCTGATCATCTCGCGCCGAAAGCGCCTGGTCAGCGCCGGCTTGGTCATTGGTGGATACATGTTGATGTGCGCGCTGGTTTATACCGTCGGACGCAACGTTTACTTCAACCGCGTAAGCGGCGAACCGCTCAGATATTACGCCGATACACCGCAAGGCCGCGAGTTCAGTTTCACGCCCGGTTTTCATCCTCGTTATGGCATCCCATTCAAGCCCTACACTCAGTCAGTCGTACAGGAGGAATTGAGACAAATGCGGTTAGAGGAAGAGCGCCGCAGGAAAGCTGAGGCTGAAGAGCGGCAACGCGCCGTTGAAGAACAAAGGCTCCGCGAACTAGCCGAGCAGAAGCGACAAGAAGAGGAGCGACAGCGGCAGGAGGAGGAACGGCGCCGCGCAGAGGCCGAGGCCTGGCGGCAACAGGAATTGGAGCAGCAACGACTGGCGGATGAGGCCAGAAGAAGAGAAGAACTGGAGATGCAGCGGCGAGAAGCTGAGGCACTGCGGCTACACGACATGGCAGTGAAGCGACTGGAAGCCCAAAGACTGGCCGAAGAACAGGCGCGCGAACTTGAACGTCAAAGACTTGAGGCTGAGGAACGCCAACGCGAACGAAAGGAACGCCAGCGCCAGGATGAAGAGAAGCGCAGACGGGATGAAGAGTCGCGCCGCAGAAAAGAAGAAACAACAAGGAGAATTCTCGGCGTGACTGAACAGATACTTCGACGCAGACCAAATTGAGACAATCGCCAAGCCGATTTTCAGGAGGCCAAGATGAAAGATACTTTGTGGGGAGCGACATTGATTCTCAACCTCGTCCGCGCCGCATGCGCAGGTGTGGTCTGGTTCGTGATTATGGTTTTAGCGAAACCGCCGGACATTCATCCGGCGCAAATGCTGATTTTTCCAATCGGCTACCTGATAGTGCTTCTGCCAATGTCGCTAATCAGCATTGGGTTGAGCAAAATCGGAGTTCCTTTCGTTGGTTGGTTTCCTTTGGTTATCAGTTTCGCGCTGCTCCCCGGTGACCCGCCAACTTACATCATACATAAATTTGCCCCGAAACTTGTGCCAGTGCAGAAATACAGCTTTCTTAACTTTACCACGATCATCCTGGTTAAAGACCCTGCCGCTCTGCTTTAACTTTCGGCGGCCATCAGCGACAACAAACGGAGCCGTCCTCTGAGGCGGATCAGCGATCAACTACTAGAACCGAAAAACACAAGGAGGAATCTATGTCTGAAAGAGGGCCGGAACGCGAACCGCACGAAGTCACCTGTCCGCAATGTGACGGAAGTGGTCAGATGAAAGACAGTAAGGGCAATCCAACGACCTGCGATAGCTGCAATGGCAGTGGGACGATTTTCTCGCGGCATTGACGTCGCAGTTTGGCTTAAAGATTTCGAGCTTTGTCAATTCACTCTATCCGTAGGAGGAATTTATGGGTTTATTCGATAGTTTCAGGTCTGAGGTCACACCAAACTTCAACCCACAACAGGCAATTATGACCATTGTCATAGCAGCCGTGATGTCTGATGGCGAGGTCGCGGACGAAGAGGTCGCACGGATTCGTTCGATGTGTCTGCTCAGCCCGATTTTCGCCAGCAACTCCCACGACCAGGATTTGGCTCTCATCAGGCAGGCTATCAACGCCAACGGGCAAATGGGCAAGCAAGCCATTTCCAAGGCTGCCGAAGTTCTCCTCCCTGAATTGCGAGAAACAGCCTTCGCCTTCGCCTGCGATATGGTCTTGGCGGATGGGATCGTAGGCCATAGCGAAGAAACGTTTCTGAATTCGCTGATGAGCCAGCTTGGTATTTCTGAGAATGCAGGACGCGGCCTCGTCTGGGCGACTCTCGTTCGCAATCGGAATCTCTATCGCTAGTCTGAATTCGATATTCGTTACGGAAAGGAGGTGAATCAAAATGGCTGAATGCAAAGGCTGTGACGGCACAGGCAAATGCTCGAAATGCCATGGCAGCGGATCAAACGGATCAATCCTGCCGCCGTATGAATGCGAGAAGTGCAAAGGCTCAGGCAATTGCACGGTCTGCAACGGCAAAGGCAGAACTTAAACCATTTTCCTGCTCGCCGGAGCGAGTGCTATTGGTTCTGGCGAGCAAAACTGACATACCAAGACATGGCCAACAATAAGGAGGTTATTTCAATGTCATTACGTCGTATTGCCATTGCGCTGGCGTTTTGCCTTTTGGCGCTTCCAATCGCAGCTCAGGAGGCCAAACCGCTGACCAATCAGGATGTCATCAAACTGGTCAAACTAGGTCTGAGCGCAGAGATCATCAACGCCAAGATCGCCGAATCGCCTGCCAATTTCGACCTGAGCATTGATGGGTTGACCACGCTGGCGCAGAGCAAAGTTCCCAACGAAGTCATCAAAGCAATGCAGGCCAAATCGTCAACCTCGCCCAGTCGCCCGGCTTCGGCTGCGAATGGTGAAACAACGACAGCGGCAAAACCCGCGGCTGCCGCGGGAAAAACTTCATCTGTTCCTCTGCCTCCCGACAAAGGCGTTTATCTGTGGGATGGAAAACAGATGCATCTGCTGACGCAAGGCCGAGTGCCTTCGATGGGGCAAAGCGGTTGGCGCGCCATCACGCCCTTCGTCAAAAAGAAGATTGAATTGCAAATGATCGGCGCGCACGCCCAAGCGCAATTCGATCACAACCAACCAACAATAGTTGTTTCGGGAATGGGCGATGTTGTCCCCGGCGTGCCTTCGTTCCGGTTGCTTTATGTCAAAACCGGCGGGGTGAAAAAAGACCGGCGTATTGTCGGAACTTACGACGTAGGCGGCTTTTTCGGCAGTGTGCAGATGGTGGACAACGAGATCGAATGCAAAATCGAAAAACTCGCCGATGGCGTTTATGCCTTTACTCCCAAACGAAGCTTGCAGGATGGCGAATACGGCGTGGCTCACGTGCCGCAGTTATCAGCAGCTTCGACGCAACCGTCATTCGCGCCGCCAATCTGGGATTTTGGGGTTTATGCGGAAGGAAAGCCAGTAGGACGATAGTCGCAATTTACAAAAACAGTAAATTCATCTGAGTTTCGCAATGTGAATAAGCATTCACGTTGCGAAAAGAGCGTAACAGCAAAAGGAGGGTTCAATGATTAGTAAGGCCAGCTTAAACCAACGCATTAAGTTTATTGTGATGTCCATGTTTATTTTTTGCGGTGCTTTGTTACTTTCCCCATCTTATGTAGTCTTTGCTCAAAGTCCCAATCAGCCCGATTTTAGGCTCCCTCTACCACCAGGCAAAGATTGGGTATTGAGTGTTGAGACTGGAAAAAACACCAACGCCTGTTCTGGAGGTGTCGGCGGGCGTTTTTATGGAGGTGGTTATGATTGCGCTCACTCAGGCAAGTCTAAATACTCATTGGACATAGTAGATAGGAACTTACAAGATGGAGAATTGACAGGGGTTGCAGATGTAGACATCTTGGCTGCTGCTGCTGGCACTGTAGTCACTGTACGGCGCGGACCCGGCAATACAACTGGATTTGGCAACTATGTTGTAATTAACCACGGAAATGGCTACACAAGTTTCTATGCTCATTTAAAGGATGATTCGATTCCAGCGGCTATTTCTGAAAGTTCAAGCGTACAACGCGGCGATAAGATTGGAGTTATGGGTACGACTGGAAACAGTACTGGGATCCATATACATTTCGAGGTGCGTTACAACGGACAAGGAGCACTTGAAAGCTCTACCCTTGATCAGCTTCAAGTGGAAGGCAGAAGAATGGTTGATTATTTAGGGGTGCGGCTCTTTTAGAACGACGGCAAAACTGCAAAAAATTGGGAATTTTCGCAAAGTTGCCTTTTCCTGAGAGCCAATTTCCAGGAGATATGCTCATTCGGCAGTCATACCTCCTCGTTACTC
>Ga0268299_1000741_pt1 | contig 84210 bp, 69 predicted proteins | sample NOBtaG_FD_193484 | JGI IMG/M metagenome (GOLD analysis project Ga0268299, IMG submission 193484) | Activated sludge microbial communities from bioreactor in Nijmegen, Gelderland, Netherland - NOB reactor | ecosystem: Engineered > Bioreactor > Aerobic > Activated sludge | place: Netherlands... | reverse complement strand
CCCTCCGCCCCCTCCGCCCTTCCCGCCGCCGCCCATCGGCTCGGCAAACCGAACCACCGCCGGCGTCGGCTGGTCCCCGTCGCCCCCGCTCCCCAGCAGAATGAACCCCCGCTCGGGTCGGAACTCCGCGAACACCAGGTCCAGCACGCGCTCGAGCAACTCCTGCCGCGACGCCGGCCGGCTCGTCAGCGTCGTCACCCGATAGATCACCCGCAGGTGGTCGATCGCGCTCTGACGCGGCTCCGGCTCCGAGAGGATCATCGAGTCCTCGTTGCTCGGGAGCGTCCGCTCCACGTTCGCCCCCGCCTCGCGCCCCCGCAGCAGCCGGATCCGGCTCGACGCGGGGTCCGCCTCGCCCTTCCCGAACCCGAAGAGCGTCGCGCCCACCCGGATCTGGTCCCCGGGCTTGAGTTGCGTCCGCTCCGCGATCCGCACCCCGTTCACCCACGTCCCGTTCTGCGACCCCAGGTCCCGGATGTACCACCGCCCGTCGTCGGGCGTCATCTCCGCGTGCCGGCGCGACACCGTGTTGTCCGTCAGCGGCAACGCCTCAGACGACCGCCCCACCAACTGCGGCTCATCGTCGGGAAGTTCAAAGGTCTTCCCCTTGTCGGGCCCCTGCATCACCGTGAGGACGAGCACACGCAAGCCTAGGTCTCCGCCGGACCCCACCCATGCCGTTCCCTGCGTTCCCGGCCCCCTTCCCGGGGGACCCGCGCGGTCCGAGAACCCCTTTCCGCCACATCCGTCTTCACCCTGCGCTCCCGCTCTTATGAGGGGTCCCCCGGGAACCGATACGCACCGCGTGCTTCTGCCGGTTGGCGACACTCTGGGCTTGCTGTTGCGGCGCGCCTCCTCCGCGCTCCATCGCACGCCGCGCACGCTCACGCTCACCCTCGGCGTGGCGATCATCGCCCTCGTCGCCGAGATGGACGACCTCTCTGGGCCCCACGCATCGCTCGCTCTGCTCTATGTGGTCCCCATCGCGCTGGTGACGTGGTACGTCGGCGCGGGGTGGGGCTTCTTCTTCGCCGCCTTCGCGGGGATCGTGGACTCCGCCCTGGCCTTTCGCGGGCTCCCCTCGGGCACCTCCACCTGGCTCATTACCTGGACCTTTCTCGCCCGCCTGATCTCCTTCTCCGTAGCCTCGGCCCTCATCTGGACGCTCCACCGCGCGCTGGAGAACCAGCGGGCGCTCGCCAACACCGACCCCGTCACGGGCATCGGCAACACCCGCGCCTACCGCATCGCCGCCGCGCGCGAGATCGCCCGCTGCGAACGCCTCAACGCCCCCCTCACCGCCGTCTACCTCGACCTCGATAACTTCAAGGCCGTCAACGATCAGTTCGGACACGCCCGGGGCGATCGACTCCTTCGCGTCGTCGCCGCCACCCTCACCGCCAACCTCCGCCTCACCGATCACGTCGCCCGCCTCGGCGGCGATGAGTTCGCCCTCATCCTCCCCGACGCCGGGCCCAACGACGCGGGGCCGCTCATCTCCAAACTCCACCGCCTCCTCCTCGCCGAGATGGAGCGCTACGGCTGGCCCGTCACCTTCTCCATAGGCGTCGCCACCTTCCCCCGCGTGCCGCGCTCCGTCGACGAACTCCTTGCCCGCGCAGACGCACTCCAGTACCGCGCCAAGTCCGGCGGCAAGAACCAAGTCATCTACGACGTCGAGCCGATCCTCGCGCCCCCCATGCCCGAGACGCCCGCGGCCGCCAAGGCCGCCTGACACCACCGCGCCGGCCAACTCCTCGGCCCAGCCTTCGCCGCTCTACTCCAGCGGCAGGTGCCCGTTCACCACGCCCCCAGCCACCTGCACCAAACCCGCCACGACGGGCAGCGCAGCCACCACCACCGCCCACGACGCCAGCCGACGCGCCGCGCCCAGCCTCACCCGCGCAACCCACTCCCACGCCACGATCACCACCACCGCGCTGGCGAACTTGAACGCCACCAGCCCCGGCAGGCCGCCCGCCTCGATCACCGCGCGGGCGATCCCGTTCACCTCGCGGCCTCCGAACCGCGCCAGGATCGTCGCCGTCACCATGATGTCCAGCGCCCCCGCCAGCAGGAACCAACTCGCGTGGTTCGGCAGGATTGCCCGCTCTCGCAGGATCTCCGCCATCGCCCGGGTGTGCATGACGCACCTCCTTGGGCTGGGCGCCCTCCGCGGTTCCCCGCGCGTCGCCGCGGCCTGTCTACACGTACGCCCCGCGACCCCGCCGGGTTCCCACACCGCACACTGCCCTCTCCCCTCGCGTCTTGCGACTTTCCCCTTGCCCCTCGCGACTCCCTACCTGCCCCGCTCCCGCGGCGGCGCCGCCCAGTGCATCTTCTCGATCAGCGTCGCCCAGTACGAACTCCGCGGGTTCCGCACGAACATGATCGGGTGGTCGTGCAGCGCCGCCTCGATCACCTCGCCCTGGTGCAGCCGCCGGCTCAACTGCCCGTCCAGCACCAGTGTCGTGCCGCCGCCCGTTCCGCCGCCGCCCACCGACGGCCCCTCGTCGTTGACACGCTTGAGCGTCAGCCGGATCGTGCTCTTCCCGCCCACCACCACGGGCCGGAACGACAGCGAGTGCGCCGCGATCGGCGTCAGCGCGATCGCCTGCGTCTCCGGCGCCAGGATCGGCCCCCCGGCGCTCGCGTTGTACGCCGTCGTCCCCATCGGCGTCGACACGATCAGCCCGTCCCCGGTCACCGTCGGGCCCGGCGCCCCGTCGATGCTCACGTCGATCGCGATCATCCGGAACGGCGGACCCGCCGTCACCACGCAATCGTTGAGCGCCCACTGCTCCGCCCCGAACAGCGGGCCCTCCCGCCCCCGCCCCGGCACCCCGTGCCGCACCCGCAACAACGACCGCGGCACCAACTCCAACGGCGCCGAGCAGAACAGCGTCGCCGCCTGCTCTCGCAGCGCCGCCACGTCGAACTCCGCCAGGAACCCCACCTTTCCGAGGTTCACGCCCAGCATCGGCACGCCCGACCCCGCGTGCCGCTTCGCCTCGTTCAGCAGCGTCCCGTCGCCCCCCAGCACCACCACCAGGTCAATGCCCCCGCTCGCGCCCGCGCCCGACACCGACGCGACCGGCCCGCCCGTCGGGGCCGCCGGCACCGCGTCCACCTGCGCCACCACCCGGCCCCCGTGCGTCTCGATCAGCCGGCGCACCTCCGCCTCCGCCGCCGGCGCCTCGGGCTTGGATCGATTCACCACCAAAAGCACGCGACGGCCCATAGCGCCCAGTGTAGTGGCCGCCGCCGCCGACCGCTTCATCGCCTCATCGCTTCCCGACCGCCAGCGCCGCGGCGTACATCGCCACCAGCGCCGCCACGATGCTCGGGCCCGGCTGCCACCCCGTTTCGAACGACACCACGAACCCCGCACCAATCCCCGCCAGCCCCACCGCCACCGAAAGGCCCCACACCGTTGCCAGGCGATCTGACACCCGCAGCGCCGTCGCGCCGGGCAGCACCAGCAGCGCCGTCGAGAGCACCACCCCTGCTACCTTCATCGTCGTCACCACGACCAGCGCGAGCGCGAGCATGAGCCCCGCGCGAACCGCGCGCGTCGGCACGCCGAACGCCCGCGCGGCCTCTTCATCGGCCGCCCAGAACAGCCCGGGCCGCCGGAACGCCCACGCCGATAGCGCCACCAGTCCCGCCACCGCCGCGCACAGCCTGACCTCCTCCATCCCCGTCACGCTCACCGAGCCGAACAGGATCGATTCCCACGAGCGCACGTCCCCCGCTCGGCCGCTCGCCAGCGCGTGCTCCCTCGCCACCTGCACGAGGATCGCCCCCAGCGCCATCGACGCCACGAGGAACACGCCGATCGCCGTGTCCTCCGAGCCCGAGCGTCGGCCCGCCGCGGCGCCGCCCACGACGCCCATGCCCCACGCCGCCGCCGCGCAGAACGCCACCACGACCGCGAACTCCGCGCGCCCGCCCGTCTCGATCAGCCCCCACGCCGCCAGCAGCGACGCCACGCCGATGCCCCCGAACGCGCTGTGGCTGATCCCCTGCCCGACAAACCCGAGACGCTTCACTACCACCGCGGGGCTCACGATCCCGCACGCCAGCGCCGCCAGCGCGCCCACGCCGATCCCGGGCAGGTAGATGCTCCGCAGCACCGGGTCGGAGAGGTACTCCAACGTCCTCACACCGCGCCCCCTTCCGGCCCGCGCGCCCCATCCGCGTCGTCATGGCACTGGGCGCACCCGCCGCCACCTGTTCCCCCCGCCCCCCCCGCCTCGTGCGCGTGCACGTGCACGCCCCGCCCCTCCAGCCCCACCAGGCCCGCAACGTCGTGGCTGAAGACCTCCGCGAGCACCTGCGGCGTCAGGCCAGCCGGGCTCACGTGCGAGTGCAGCCGACGCGCCAGGCAGGCCACACGATCGCTCCCCGCCGCGATCGCCCGCAGGTCGTGGCTCACCACCACCGTCGTCACGCCCATGCCCGCACGGATCCGCTCGAGCAACTCCGCCAGCAGGCGCTGACCCGCCACGTCGATTCCCACCGCCGGCTCGTCGAGCAGCAGAATCCGCGGCCGCGCCGCCAATGCCCGGGCGATCAGCGCCCGCTGCAACTCGCCCCCGGAGAGTTTCCCGATCGGGCGCTCCGCCAGCGCCCCCGCGCCCACAAGGTCCAGCGCCGCCTCCACCCGTGCCCGCGCCTCGGCTCCCGCCCCGCGCCAGGGCGGCTCACGCCACGCCGCCCCCAGCGTGACGGCCTGCCGCACCGACAGCGGCATCGCCCGCTCCAGGCCCGTCCGCTGCGCCACGTACGCGATCGTCCCCGCCGCCCGTGCCCGTCCGGGGCTCATGCCCAACACCTCGATCCGCCCCGTGTGCCCCCCTTGCAGCCCCAGGATCAGCGACAAGAGCGTGCTCTTGCCCCCGCCGTTGGGCCCCAGGATCCCCAGCCGCTCCCCCGTCGGCACGCGGAGCGTCACGTTCTCCAGCGCCGGGGCGTCGGCCCCGGGATACGTGAAACTCACGCCCTCGCAGAGGATCGCAAGCGGTCCGCTCTCGCCTCTGGTCTTCGCCGCGCTCGCTGCCGTCTGGCCCATCGGGCTCGGGCTCCTCTTTGGGCGTGGCGCCGTTAGCCGATCACGTCCGTCCCGATGTCCCGCCGCACCTGCATCCCCTCGAAGCGGATGCGGTCCACCGCGGCGTACGCACGCGCACGGGCCTCGGTCGCGTCGCGCCCGATCGCCGTCACGTTCAGCACGCGCCCCCCGGCCGTCACGATCCGGCCTTGCTCGTCACGTCGCGTGCCCGCGTGGAACACCTGCACGCCCTCGACCGCCGCCGCTTCGTCCAGACCGCTGATGGGCAGCCCGGGCTTGGGCTTGTCGGGGTACCCGGGGGCCGCGAGCACCACGCACACCGACGCGCCCGGCTCCCAGGAAATGTCCGCCTCGTGCAGCCGGCGCGACGCCGTCGCGTGCAGGATCGACAGCACGTCCCCCTTCAGCCGGCGCAGCAGCGCCTGGCACTCGGGGTCCCCGAACCGGCAGTTGAACTCCAGCACCCGCGGGCCCGCGTGCGTGAGCATCAACCCCGCGTACAGCACCCCGCGGAAGTCGATCCCCTCGCGCCGCAGCGCGTCCACCGCCGGCACCAGGATCTCCCGCTCCACGCGCGCCAGCAGCCGATCGTCCACCAGCGGCGTGGGCGGCGGGCACACCGCCCCCATCCCGCCCGTGTTCGGGCCCGACGCGCCGTCGCCCAGGCGCTTGTGATCCTGGCACGCCTCCAGCACGTAGATCGTCCGCCCGTCCACCAGCGCCAGCACCGACACCTCGCGCCCCTTGAGCCGCTCCTCGATCACCACGGTCGCGCCGGCTTCGCCGAACTCCTTGGCCCGCATCATCCGGTCCACCGCCGCCACCGCCTCGGGCTTGGTCGAGGGCACCACCACGCCCTTGCCCTTGGCCAGCCCCGCGGCCTTCACCACATAGGGCTCGCTGCGGCTCTCCAGAAACGCCTTGGCCGCCTCGGGATCGCTGAAGACGCGAGCCTCCGCCGTCGGGATCGACGCCGACCGCATCAACTCCTTGGCGAACGCCTTGTCGGCTTCCAGCCGCGCGCCCGCCCGCACCGGCCCGAAGACCAGCGGCACCGGACCCCCGGGGAACACCGGCTCGGCCAGCGCGTCGGCGATCCCCTGCGCCAGCGGCTCCTCCGGGCCCACCACCACCAGGTCGATCGACTCGGTCTGGCAGAACCGCCGCACCCGGAACCAGTCGCGCGGGTCGACCGGCACGTCGGCGGTCCGGGCGAGGCTCGCGATCCCGGGGTTGCCCGTGTCGGTCGCCCACAGCGTCCCCAGCCGCGGGGATTGGCTGATCCGCCACGCCAGGGCGGCCTCGCGGCCCCCGCCGCCGATCAGAAGCACGTTAATGGTTCGTGGCGCGCCCGCAGCGGCGGGCGCGGGAGGTTGTGCGGGGTCGGGAGACGACATCGCCGCGATGGTACACGCGCCGGGTGGGGGGGTGGGGGGGTGGGGGGTGGGGTGTGGGGGGGACGTGCACGCCGCGTGCCAGCCGCGCGAGTTTCACACGCGCGGCACGCGAGTTTGCGCGCAATGGCGCACGGCGGACGCGCTATTGCGCGCAGAAAAAAACCGGCCCTCAGATGCCCCAGGATCCATTCCGAGCACTCGGGTGGGGGGTCGGGGCCTCGGCGGCGCGCGCCTCCCAGAATGGCTCGAATGCCCGGCAGCGAGGTGCGCGCGCAGGCGCGGAGTTACATGGACCGCCCGTCTCCCCAAAACAGAGGCCCCGGCGTCAGTCGGGGCGCGCGCCCTAAGGCTTCGGCCTGATCCGCACCGCGTACCGCGGCTGATCGACGCCCACCGGCACCGTGATCCAGTCCGATGCGGGGAACGGCGCATCAGGGTCGCCGATCTCGCGGAAGTGGAGCGACTCCGGGATCGCGCCGGGGAGCAGCAGGTTGAGCATGAAGGGGCGGTCGGTGGGGATCCGCACCGCGCGGCTGCCGTCGTCGCCCGTGCGGGCGATGGGCTCGTCATCCTCCGGCCCGCCGGCGAGCCAGCGCGTGTAGTCGGACACGCGCAGAACGTGCTGCGGGTTGAGCGTGGTCACCTTCACCGCGACGCCCGGCGCGGGGGCGTCGGTGGCGGCGTCGCGGACGTCGACGATCGCGTCGCGCGTCGGGGCGAGGCAGCCGCCGAGCGTCAGGACGCTCGCGGTGAGGAGGGGCGCGATGGGGCCGGGGCGTGCCATGCGCAGACCGTAGACGGGCGCCGGGCCGGGCGCGGCGCGGGCAGTGGACCGGGCACGGCGCGGGCGCGCCATCTGCCGGCACCTACACTCGGACCCTATGAGCGCACACACGCAGTCGGCTGACGGATCGCAGAGAGTTTCCCGGGGACGGGGCGCGGTCACGCGGTGGTCGCGGACGCTGATCCCGACGCTCCGGGAGGACCCCAAGGGGGTGGAGTCGCCCTCGCACGGGCTGCTGCTGCGGGCGGGGTACATCCGGCAGATCGGGGCGGGCATCTACGACTATCTGCCCCTGGCGCACCGGGTGATCCAGAAGATCAGCGCGATCATCCGCCAGGAACTCGACGCGATCGGCTCGGCGGAGGTGGCGCTGCCCACGCTGGTGCCGATGCACCTGTACGAGGGGACCAAGCGGCACCTGAACTACGGCCCGCTGCTGTTCAGACTGACCGACAACAAGGGGGCGGAGGCGGCGCTGGGCCCGACGCACGAGGAGACCATCACCGAGTTGGTGAAGGGGTCGATCAACTCCTACACGCAACTCCCGCTGACGCTGTACCAGATCACGACGAAGTTCCGCGACGAGGCGCGGCCGCGGTCGGGGCTGCTGCGGTGCCGGGAGTTCCTGATGAAGGACGCGTACTCGTTCCACATGAAGGTGGAGGGCGCGGGCGGGCTGAACGAGACGTACGACCGGATGCACGCGGCGTACAGCAGCACGTTCAAGCGGTGCGGGCTGGACTTCACGGTGGTGGAGGCCGAGAGCGGGCCGATCGGGGGCTCGGCGAGCCACGAGTTCATGGTGAACGCGGCGAGCGGGGAGGACACGATCCTGAAGTGCCCGGCGAGCGGGTACGCGGCGAACGTGGAGAAGTGCGAGATCGGCCCGCGGCCCGCGCCGAGCAAGGGCTACTTCGCGGGCGAGCCGACGGGCGCGATGGAGGAGGTGCACACACCCGGGTGCCCGGGGATCGAGGACGTGGCGAAACTCACGAAGGTCAAGCCGCAGAACATGCTCAAGAGCGTGTTGTTCCGCGTCAAGAGCACGGGGGAGGATCTGGCGAAGTACGGGGATGAGTACATCCTGGCGGTTGTTCGCGGCGACCACGACGTGAACGAGGGGAAGGTTCGCGACGCGGCGGGTGTGAGCGGGGTGGAACTGGCCGATCCGGCGAAGGCGGTGGCGCTGGGGTTTGCGATCGGGTTCGTGTCGCCGCGGGCGGCCCGGAATGCCGACGGGAGCGCCAAGAAGGGCGTGCTGGTGCTGGTGGACCGGGACGCGGCGATCGGGTTCGATGACGCCGCGGGGAAGTCGAAGTTCTGGATGACCGGTGGGGACAAGAAGGACTACCACGTCAAGCACTTCAACTGGGCGAGGGACCTGGGCTGCGATCCGATGGCCGCGACGCCGCACCGGCCGGAGACGCACGGGACCGGCGGGCTGCGCGGCGGGGACAAGTACTTGATGGTGGCGGACGTGCGCAACGCGGTGGAGGGCGATCCGTCGCCGCGGGCCGGGGGTGGGGCGGCGGGGGCGAGGTTGGTGACGGGACGCGGGATCGAGGTGGGGCACATCTTCAAGTTGGGGACGAAGTACAGCGACGCGATGGACCTGCGGATCATGGACGAGAAGCAGGAGCGGCAGTCGGTGATCATGGGGTGCTACGGGATCGGGGTGAGCCGGACGATGGCGGCGAGCGTGGAGCAGAACCACGACAAGGACGGGATCATCTGGCCGCTGCCGATCGCGCCGTACCACGTGGTGATCACGCTGATGAAGCCGACGGACCCGGGACAGCAGGCGGCGTGCGAGGCGATCACGCGGGCGTTGTCGGAGGCGGGGGTGGACGTGCTGATCGACGACCGGGAGGAGCGCCCGGGCGTGAAGTTCAAGGACGCGGACCTGGTCGGGGTGCCGCTCAAGGTGGTGATCGGGGACAAGGCGCTGGCGGCGGGGGCGGTGGAGTTCAAGCACCGGCGGTCGGCCGAGGCGGCGACGCTGGTGAAGGTGGGGGAGGTGGCGGCGTGGTGCGCGGAGGCGGTGCGTCAAGCGGGGCAGTAGGCCGCGGGACCGGGCGGCGCGGGGCGCGCCAGGAGGCTGCGGTGGACGGGTACGAGATCGTGCAGGTGGATCACGATCCGTCGCTGATCGAGGCGGCGCGGGCGATCTTTCGCGAGTACGCGGCGAGCATCGAGCACGTTGCGGGGTGCTCGCTGCAATACCAGCGGTTCGAGGACGAGTTGGCGGCGCTCCCGGGTCGGTACGCGCCGCCCGGGGGGCGGATCTTCCTGGCTCGGGCGCTGGACGGGGGGAGGGTGCTGGGGTGCGTGGCGTTGCGGGGGCTGCCAGAGGTGGGAGAGGGGGTGTGTGAGTTGAAGAGGATGTACGTTGTGCCGGGAGCGAGGAGGGGGGGGATTGGTCGGGCCCTGGTTGACCGGGTGGTGAGCGCTGCGAGGGAGTTTGGTTATCGGACGATGAAGTTGGATACGTCGAGCACGATGGCGGAAGCGCAGAGGTTGTATGAGAGGATGGGGTTTGTGCCGTGCGGGGCGTACAACGCGGATCCTGAGCCCGGAACGAGGTGGTACGAGCGGCGGTTGGGGGCTTGGTGGGGTTGAGCGGGAAGTCCTAGAATGCGCAGAGTTCCCGGCTTTCCAGGCGGGGAGCGGTAAGCCAAGGCGTAGGGCCTGGGAGGCCTTGACCATCGGGGACGGTGAGCCGACAAACAAGGCGGGGTGTTGGCGGGTCGAGGGCAGGTGAACCCGGGGGGCTGGGTCGGCGACTGCCTGGGAGCCCGAGGGGCGGGGTGGATGGAACGGGTGTGATGGCGCGTTGCGCGCCACGGGGGCGAAGTCTGCCCAAATCTGGAGGTTGGGGGGGGTGCAGGGGCGTTGCAGGCCATAGGGTTTGACGTGTTCTGAGAGGGTGAGGGATGCGGGGAGGGTGGGTAGATGGCATGGTGAGAGACGTGAATACACAGCAATCAACGGGGTGGCGAGAGCCGCGCGTGAGAGGGCCGAGGTGGGTATTCGCCCTGGCGGCGGCGTTGGGGGTGTTGACGGGGGTGGAGTGCGCGCTGGGGCAGTTTGGGCCGATTGGGAGGCGGGTGGCGCCTGCGCCGGGGCAGCCGGTGCCTGTGCCGCAGAGCCCGAGGCCGGAGGGTGGCCTGCCTGACGGACCGACGGGTGTGGAGACGGAGGTGATCCCCGCGGGCGTGCGGGTTCGGTGGAGCGCTGTGGCGGGCTCGATCTCGGGGTACCGGATCTATCGGGAGCGTCTGGTTGGGCCTGGGCAATGGGGGGAAGCGACGACGATCTCGGTGCCGGCGACGGCGGTGGAGTACTCGGATGTGCCGCCGTTTTCCGGGCAGTATCGGTACCGGGTGCACTGGTACCGGCTGATGCTGAACTCTCGGTGGTCGCTGTCATCGACGGTGACGGTGAGTAACCGGCCGGCGCCGGCGCCGACGTCGCCGAGCGGGGTTGGGGCGCTGGACGTGGGCGAGCGGCGCGCGATGGTGAGTTGGAGTGACGAGTCGCCCAACGAGACGGGGTTCGAGTTGGAGCGGCTGCCGGCGTTTCCGTCGGGTCGCCGGATCGTCGCGGCGAATGTGACGGCGGTGGTGGACGACAGCGGCCCCGGGGTGTTCAGTTACCGGGTGCGGGCGTTGGGGGGTTCGGGTCCGTCCGGATTCTCGCCCTGGACGCAGGTGCGGGTGCGGGACACTGCGCCGGCGTCGCCGAGCGGGGTGTCGGCGGTGGACGCGGGCAACGAGCGGGACACGCGGGTGAGGTGGACGGACAACTCGAACAACGAGAGCGGGTTCCGCATCGAGCGGGAGCGGCGTCAGGCGGACGGTACGTGGGGCGAGGCGACGATTCTCGCGGCGCCGGCGAACACGACAGAGTTGATCGATCCGGCGGGCGGGGGGACGTTCCGGTACCGGGTCGCCGCGACGAACCTTGAAGGATCGAGCGCGACGACGGAGTGGGGTGGGGTGATCGTGGTGAGCGGGTGGACGGAGTTGATCCGAAGCCCGGACTCCCGCGTGGTGTACGTGAGTTCGAGCGAGGGCAGCGACAGCAACGACGGTCTGTCTCCGGAGCGGCCGGTGCGGACGCTCGCGGCGGGGTACGCGCTGCTGCGGCACGGGTACCCGGACTGGATGCTGCTCAAGCGTGGGGACCTGTGGCGCGAGAGCCTGGGGCACTGGAAGAAGGGCGGGCGGAACGGCGCGGAGCCGATGGTGATCTGGGGGTACGGGGTGGGCCCGAGGCCGAGGCTGTTGACGCAGGGGGGGAGGGGGTTTGTGACGCAGGGCGGGGCGGGATCCCCGGAGACGATCGACTACCTGGCGATCAAGGGGCTGCACATGACGCCGGAGGCGTTCAACCCGCTTCAGGTGCAGACGGGCTTGCAGTTCCTTCGGCCCGGGACGGGGCTGCTGGTGGAGGACTGCCGGCTGGAGGGGTACGGGACGAATCTGACGTTCGACACGGCGGCGGGCCAGTTCTCGAACGTGGCGATCCGGCGGTGCATATTGGCGAACGCGTACACGAACCAGGGGCATTCGCAGGGGATGTATGCCGACGAGGTGATTGGGCTGTTGATCGAGGAGTGCGTGTTCTACCACAACGGGTGGAACCCGGAGGTGACGGGCGCGGACCCGACGCCGTTCAATCACAACATGTATCTGAGTACGCGGACGCGTGACGTGACGGTTCGGGGGAACATCTCGTGCCTGGCGTCGAGCCACGGGCTGCAAGCGCGGAGCGGCGGCGTGGTGTCGGACAATCTGTTCATCCGGAACTCGATCAGTTTCCTTGTGGGCGGCGGCGATGTGCCGGTGGTGGGCGGGGTGCCGGCGATCGTGGAGCGGAACACGGTGCTGGAGGCGAAGGACATCAGCCCGGCGCTCCCGCGGGGGATAGGGCTCACGCTGACGAACGTGTCGTCGGGGCGGGTGATCCAGAACCTGTTCATGCGGGACGCGTCGATCGGCCCGAGCGCGGCGATCCGGGTGTCAACCTCGTCGACGCTTGCGGTGAACAACGTGGAGTTCGCGGACAACACGGTGTACGCGTGGCGCGGCGGCGCGGTGTCGTTCGATGCGGCCAACGCGAGCGGGCTGGTGTTCAGGCGGAACCGGTTCGCGTTGCCCGGGACGGAGGCGCAACTGGTGAGCCACCCGGTCGCGCCGGCGGCCGGGGCGGTGGTGTACGAGCAGAACCGTTACGACTTCGGGGGCGCGGCGAACCGGTGGTTCAGGATCGCGGGCTCGCAGATGACGTTTGACGCGTGGCGTTCGTCGGTAGAGCCGACCGCAGCGCGGGAAGTGCTGAGCGTGCAGGATCCGACCGTCGGGGTCGAGTGGTACATGGAGCAGATCGGGCGCGAGCGGTCGTTCCAGTCGTTCGTGGACGCGGTGCTGGGCCAGAGCGAGTCGAACTGGGACAACAGGCTGACGGGCAAGGCGATGTCGGCGGCGATGCGCGCGGCGATGCCGAACAACTAGCGTGGACGCTCGATCGACAACCGAGGCGGCGGCTGGCGGCCCGAGGGTCCTGCTGATCGCGGACCATTGCAGCCCGGCGCAGACGAGCGTGCCGCTGGTGAGTTGGTATTACTACATGGCGCTGCGGAAGCGCGTAGGGGTGCACCTGGTGACGCACGCGCGGAACCGGGAGCCGATCACTCGGCGGCTGGACGGGAGGGTGGAGGGGATTACGTTCATCGACTCCGATGCGGTGCACCGGCCATTGCTGAAGATGGTGCGGATGCTGGGCGCGAGGAACGGCAAGGGCTGGACGATGATCTCGGCGGCGCACACGCTGGCGTTCTACTGGTTCGAGCGGCTGGCGCTGCGGGAGTTCGGGCCGCGGGTGGCGCGGGGGGAGTTTGACATCGTGCACCGGTTGACGCCGCTGTCGACGGCGACGCCGAGCAGCGTGATTCATCGGTGGCGTGCGCCGGTGGTGCTCGGGCCGCTCAACGGCGGGCTGCCGTGGCCGCCGGGCTTCGAGAACGTGCGGACGAAGGAGCGGGAGTGGCTGAGCCCGTTCCGGCGGCTGACGAGGCACCTTCCGGGATGGCGGCGGACGTTCCGCGTGGCGTCGTGCGTGATCAGCGGCTCGGTGGATGCGTGGAAGCAGTTGGAGGGCGTGGCGGCGGGGAAGCACGTGTACCTGCCGAGGAACGGGGTGGATACGGGGGCGTTTGCCGACAGCGAACGACCGGGGCGGGATGCGTCGCGGCCGTTGGAGGTTGTGTTTGTGGGGCGGCTGGTGCCGTATAAGGGCGCCGACGTGATGCTCGAGGCGTGCGCGGGGTTGATGCGTGCGGGACGAGTGCGGGTGACGATCGCGGGGAAGGGCCCGCAGATGGAGGAGTTGAAGGGCGTGGTGGAGCGGCTTGGGGTGGGTGGCGCGGTGGTGTTTCGCGGGGATGTGCCGCACGCGGAGTTGCCGGGGCTGTACGCGGCGAGCGACGTGTTTGTGATGCCGAGCATCCGGGAGTTCGGCGGTGCGGTGGTGCTGGAGGCGATGTCGTGCGGGGTGCCCGTGGTGGTGGCGGACTATGGCGGGCCCGGGGAGTTGGCGACGCCCGAGGTGGGGTGCCTGGTGCCGCTGACGACGCGCGCGGCGCTGGTGGAAGGTGTGCGGGAGGCAGTAGAGGGGTTGGAGGGGGATCGCGGGCGGCTGGTGGAGATGGGGCGTGCGGCGCGCCGGCGTGCGGTGGAGGTGTTCGACTGGGACGCAAAGGCGGGGCAGTTGGTGGGGGTGTATGAGTGGGTGGCTGGGGGGTGCAGGGGTGTGCCGTCGCAGCCGGTGGGGCCTGTGCGGGGTGCGGGTGTGGGGTCGGAGGCGAGTCGGTAGGTCGGGCGGGGTGGGGGGGGAGGGAGGCTCAGCGCATGGCGGTGACCGCGGCGGCGTTCGACAAGGTGTACGAGGAGCGCGTGGTGAACAACACCATGTGCGAGGTGCCGGCGTACTACAGGACCCGGAAGGACCGGTACGTGAAGACGTTCCGGGTGGTGGAGAGCCTGGGGTTGCCTCCTGGGAGCAAGGTTCTGGAGATTGGTGGGGGGCAGACGGCGCTGTTGTGCGCGGGCCTGCTGGGGCACGAGGGGACGGTGTGGGATCTGTCGGAGCGGTACCGCGAGTCGGTCGTGCGGCACGGGCTGGAGTTCGGTGTCTGCGACATGGTGCATGATGATCCCTCGGTGCGGGAGCGGTTTGACCTGGTGCTGTTCCTGGAGGTGATCGAGCACTGCCCGATGCCGGGACACCTGGTGCTGGAGAAGATCGGGCGTTGGCTGAAGCCGGGCGGCCGGGTGATCGTGACGACGCCGAATCTGTACCGATTGAGGAACCTTGTGCGGTTCGCGATGGGGAAGCAGGTGCTGACGGAGTTCCGGTATCCGGCGCGTGGGGAGGGGATCGGGCACTTCATCGAGTACACGGAGAAGCACCTGCGGTGGCAGATCGAGAAGGCGGGGCTCGAAGTGGAGCGGCTGGACCTGGTGCAGTTGACGAACGTGGGGTTCACGGCGAAGGCGCGGGTGCAGCGGTGGCTGAGCAAGCCGCTGCTGGCGCGGCGGATCTGGCGGGACTCGCTGCTGGCGGTGGCGCGGAAGCCCGCGGTGGCGGAGATAGGGAAGGCGTGAGCGCGGGCGTCGAGACGAAGGCGCGCGATTCGGCGGAGGGGCCGGCGGAGAACGGCAGGGGAGCCGGTGCGGAGCCGCGCGCCAGGGGCGTGGGTGCGGGCGCGAAGAAGGCGTCGCGCGCGGCAGTGTGGGCGGCGGCGGGGTATGGCGGGGGGGCGGTGATCCGGTTCGCGAGCAACATCTGCCTGGCGTGGCTGGTGGCGCCGGAGGTGTTCGGGCTGATGACGATCGCGAACATGTACGTGCGGGGGCTGGAACTGTTCTCCGACGTGGGGATCGGGCCGTCGGTGATCCGGCACAAGGACATGAGCGACCGACTGTTCATCGACACGGCGTGGACGATCGGGGTGATCCGCGGGGTGGTGCTGGCGGTGATCTGCGCGGCGATGGGGTGGCCTCTATCGAAGTTGTACGGCGAGCCGAAGTTGGTCTGGCTGATGCCGCTGATTGCGCTGACGCCGCTGATCAGCGGGGCGTATAGCACGTCGCTGCTGGTGCTGAACCGGGCGATGGCGCTGAAGACGCTGACGCTGTACGAGATGGCGATGCAGATGCTCGGGGCGGTCAGCCGGGTGGCGTTGACGTGGGTGTGGCCGACGGCGGCGTCTCTGGTGCTGGGGGGCGTGGTGGCATACATCGCGCGGCTGTATTGCAGCCATCGCGTGCTTCCCGGGGAGCGGAACCGGTTCCGGATTGACAAGGAGTCGGCGCGGCAGATGGTCCGGTTCGGGCGGTGGATCTTCCTGAGCACGGCGATCACGTTTCTCGCGGGTCAGGCCGACCGTCTGCTGCTCGCGAGCCTGATCCCGTTGGGTCTGCTTGGGGTGTACGGGATCGCGCTGACGGTGGCGATCCTGCCGCAGCAGGTGGTGGTGGGGGTGTCGCAGAAGGTGCTGTTCCCGAGCCTGGCGGAGCGGGCGACGGGCGGGCAGGCGGCGCTGATGCGGGCTGTGGAGCGTGCGCGGCGCGTGCTGCTGCCGATCGGGGTGGGGTCGGTGGTGGTAACGGCGGTGATCTCGCCGTGGTTCTTCGAGCAGCTGTACGCCCCGGCGTACCACGGGGCGGGGTGGATGACGCCGCTGCTGGTGCTGTCGGCGTGGTTCGCGATTCTGACGGGCACGATGGATCGGGTGCTGCTCGTGCTGGGGGAGTCGAGGCCTTTGGCGGCGAGCAATGCGGCGAACCTGGTGGTGACGGTGGGGGCAGCATTGGCGGGGCACTGGCTGGCGGGGCTGCCCGGGTTCATCGTCGGTACGGGTGTTGGAACGCTGGCGGGGTATGTGGTGATCGCGGTGCGGCTGGCGCGGGTGGGGATCCCGACGCTGCGGCATGACGTGTGGCCGACGGCGCTGGTGGTGGTCGGGGCACTTGGAGGCGGGCTGGCGCCGCAGTGGTGTCCGCTCGTGTTCGGGGTGTGGGGCGAGGGGTTGTCGATCGCGGTGGCGATGATCGTCGGGATGGCGGGGGCGGCGTACGCGGGTCGCGCGGCGTTGCCGTACTTGAGCCGCGGATGAACCTGATCGGATTCATCTTGCTGTGGGGATGGACGCCGGTGGCTGTCGCGCTGCGGGCGGTGCTGAGCGCGAGAACGGGGACGGTGGTGATCGGGATGCTGGGGTGGATGTTCCTGCCGCAGGCGGGGTTCAAGATCCCCGGGGTGCCGCTGACGGCGACGAACAAGATGGGGGTGATGGCGCTGTCGATGCTGCTGGCGGCGGCGGTGTACGACCAAGCGAAGTTCGCGCGGCTTCGCTTCTCGCTGATCGACCTGGTGGCGGTGGGCTGGCTTGTGGCGCCGCTGGTGACGGGTGCGATGGTGGGAGCGGCGTGGGAGGAGGCGGTGGGTTTCACGCTCCAGCACGCGACGGTGTGGATTGTGCCGTATGTGATCGGGCGTGTGGTGCTCTCGGAGCGGGGGTCGTTGCGGATGCTGCTGTGGGTTGTGGTGTTGTGCGCGGCGGCGTATGCGCCGCTGTGCTGGTTCGAGATGCGGTTCAGCCCGCAGTTGCACAACTGGACGTACGGTTTTCACCAGCACAGTTTCATTCAAGCGCGGCGTGGCGACGGCTTCCGTCCGACGGTGTTCATGCAGCACGGGCTGGCGGTGGCGCTGTTCATGTCGATGGGCATGGTTGCGGCGTTTGCGTTGTGGATGACGGAAGCGAAGCGAGCGCGGTTGCACGCGGGGCTGGCGGCGCTGGTGCTGGGGGCGACGCTGGTGGGGTGCAAGTCGTTCGGGGCGATGGCGTTGGGGGCCGGAGGGATCGGCGTGCTGCTCGCGTGTCGGGCGCTGAAGGCGACTTGGCCCTTGGCGGTGCTGGCGCTGGTGCCGATGGTGTACGTGGTGGCGCGGACGGCGGGGGGCTGGAGCGGGGAGGAGTTGGTGTCGCTCGTATCGGTGCTGAGCGATCGAGACGAGTCCCTGGCGGTGCGGCTGAGGTCGGAGGCGTCGGTGTGGGAGGCGCTGGGGTCGAACCGGATGTTCGGTGTGCTGCGGTTCTCGACCTTCAAGGACATCGATGAGGGGACATCGGTGTTTGCCGACGGGCTGTGGCTGATCGCGCTGAACCGGACGGGAATCGTGGGGCTGTGCGTGCTGTTCGGGCTGATGGTGCTGCCTTCACTGGCGGCGTTGAGGCGGGTTGGGAGCCTGGGAGGACCGTGGGCCGATCGTGCGCCGGTTGCTGGCGCGGCGTACCTGGCGATCATGCTGTCGTTCGATAATCTGGCCAACTGCATGTTCAACCCGTTGATGGGGCTGGTGCTGGGGGGGTTGGTGACGTACTCGAGGTTGCCGCGGGCGGGGGTGCTAGGGCAGCCGATCGCGGGGCCGGGGCTCCGCGACCCGGGCGTGGTGGGTGGAGGGGTTGGCCGACGCGTTGGGGTTGGGGGCGTGGCGGCGGGATGAGCGAGTCGATGCGCGGCACGAAGGCGGCAGGCTGATGGCGGGAGCGCAAGCGGTTGTCGATGCGTTTGTTGGATGGGCCGAGCCCGCGGTGGAGGCGGGCCGCGCCGCGGCGGACGCGGCCAGAGATTGGCTGGACGACTTGTTTCCGGAGCGGCACGGGGAGTGGACGCTACGGCCGATGGGGGGCCGGAAGGCGGTGGCGGACTCGCCCGGGCGTCTGGTGGCGGTGGACCGCGTGGGTCTGGCGCAGGCGATCGTGTTTGTGTCGTCGCCGGCGTCGCCCGGGCTGGTGGGGCGGGGCGCGGAGTACGCGGCGGAATCGCGTCGGCTGCTGGGGCGGGAGTTGGGCGCGGGCGTGCTGACGCCGCTGCGCACTGGGGTGGTCGGGGGGCTGACGGTGGCGGCGTTTCCGTGGCGGCTTGAGGTCGGCCACGGGTGGCTGCGGTCGCGGGTGCGGCGGCCCCGAGTACGGCGGTGGCTGTTCGCGTGGCTCCGGGGCGTGACGAAGGCGAGCGCGGCGCGGTATCCAAAGCCGCTGGAGGCCGAGGCGGCGGATCGGCTTTTGGGGAGGATGGCCGAGTGCGGGGCGCTGGGGGAGGATGTCAAGCGGAGGTTGGGCGTGTCGCGTGCGCGGCTTGCGCGGGGCGAGTGGAAACCCAGAGCGGTGGTGGACCACCATGATCTGTGGGCGGGGAACGTGCTGGTGAACCGGGACTCGCTGGCGAGGCCGATGGGCCCGAGTCCGTACGTGGTGATCGACTGGGCCGGGGCGAACCTCCGTGGCGGGGGCTTCGCGGACGTGATCCGCGCGGCGCGGGCGTTCGGGGCATCGGACCGGGCGTTGCGGGAGGAGTTGATCATGCACTGCGGCATGCTGGGGCTGTGGCCGCGGGACGCGATGTCGCAGGCCATGCTGAGTTTGGCGGGCTTGTACGAGCGGCTGGAGTGCTTCCCGGAGCGGACGTTTGCGGAAGTCGCGAGCCGGACGGCGGGGGCGGTGGCACGGGTCTTCGGGTCCGAGCCCGAGCAGGAGCGTGGCCATGGCTGAGGGCGTCGCAGGACCAGGGACGATGAGCACGGAGCGGGCGGCGAAAGTCGGCGGAGGGGACTCGCTGCCGCGTGCGGCGGCGCGTGCACTGATGCGCGCGTTCATGCGAGTCGGGGGGTTCACAACGGGGTATGGCAAACTCTCTTCGACGCGGATCGCCAAGTGGTCGTGCGGGGGGCTGCCGAGTGAGGTGCTCGCGAGGCTCCGCAACGGGGTGAGCATCGCGGTGAACCCGCGGGATTACAACGGGCGCATGCTCCTGATCCTGGGGAGCGTGGATCCCAAGATCTACCGGACGTGCGCGGGCCTGCTTCGGGAGGGCGACTTGTTCCTCGACATCGGGGCGAACTACGGCGCGGTGGGCCTGCTGTGCCAGTCGATTGTCGGGGCGCGCGGCAGAGTGGTGATGGTGGAGCCGCAGCCGGTGCTGTGCCGGCGGATCCGCGACGCGATCGCGCGGCACGCGCTCGGGCACTGCGAGTTGCTCGAGTGCGGGCTGCTGGATAAGGAGGGGACGCTGCAGATGGTGGCCGACCCCGATCACTCCGGGGCGGCCTCGCTTGTGGAGTTGACGCGTCGCGGCGCGAGGGTGGAGGTGCCCGTGCGGGATGCGCGGCGGCTCCTGCCGGAGGTGATCGGTGGCCGACCGTTCGGGGCGAAGGTGGACGTTGAGGGCGCTGAGCGGGTGGTGGTGCCGACGCTGTTCGAGGCGCCGTCGGCGCGGTTCGTGCTCTACGAGGCGAAGGACCGAGGCTCGCAGGTGACGCTGTGGAACCAGGCGAAGGCGGGCGGGCTGTCGGTGTTTGGGATCCGCAAGCGGCTGTGGAGCGTGAGTTACCAGCCGATCGCGGAGGAGTCCCAGTTGCGAGCGCACGCGGACTTTGTGGCGGTGCGGCTGGCGGGGCCGCCGCCGGTCGGGCCGCTGGGGCTCGCGGCGCTCCGGCGGATGGTCGACGCGCGCGGGTAGCACTTCCGGCGCGGGCTCCGGCTGCGGGTCGCACAGCCATGCTCAGACTCGTGATCGTGAACTACAAGACCGCGGGGATGGTGGTGGACTGCCTTCGGTCGCTCGACGCGGAGCGTGCCCGAGGGGTCGAGTTGGACGTGGCGCTGGTGGATAATGCGTCGCCCGATGACTCGGTCACGATGCTCCGGGCGGCGATCGAGCGCCACGGCTGGGCCGGGTGGATTCGGCTGATCGAGAGTGGCCGGAACGGTGGCTTCGGCGCGGGCAACAACGTGGGCGTTCGAGCGATCCAGGATGCGTTGAGGCCCGGCGACTGGGTACTGTTTCTGAATCCGGACACGGTGGTTCCGGCTGGCGCATTGCGGGCGGTGTGCGCAGCGGCGGAGGGGCGGCCGCGGGTGGGTGTGATCGGGGCGCGCCTTGTGGATGAGGCTGGCGGAACGCAACTGGCGGGGCATCCGGCGATGACGCCCATGCGGGAGTTGGGGCGGGCGAGCGGGCTGGGGCTTGTTCGGCGAGCGCAGGGATTGGATCCGGCACCCAAGCCGCCGACGCAAGTCGGATGGGTGACGGGGGCGGCGATGTGCGTGCGGGCCGAGGTGCTGCGCGAGGTCGGCGAGTTTGACGAGGGGTTCTTTCTCTACTTTGAGGAGGTGGATCTGTGTCGGCGGGCGAGCAACGCGGGCTGGGAGGTGTGGCTCGCGGAGAACCCGCCGATCGTTCACCGCGAGGGCGCGGCGACGGGGCTCAACGCGACGCGCACGCGGCGGGCACCGTACTGGTTTGCGTCGCGCCGGCGGTACTTTCTCAAGCACCACGGGGTGGCCGGGCTGGTGGCCGCGGATGTTGCGTGGGCGGTGGGTCGCGGGCTGGCGTGGGGCAAGTCGCTGGCGCGGGGTCGGCGGGCGCCGCGGCTGCCCGCCGCGTTCGGATGGGACCTGCTCGCGGGCGACCTGCGGGCGTTGCTGACGGGTCGGGGGCGCGTCGTGCCCGGAGCGTCGGCGTGAGCGCTGAGCGGGTCGAGTCGATGCGTGTGGGCGCGGTGGTGATCGGCCGGAACGAGGGGGAGCGGCTGGCGCGATGCTTGGCGTCGCTGCCCCCGGAACTCTCGCCGGTGGTGTACGTGGACTCGGGCTCAACCGATGGCAGCGTGGAGCGCGCGGCGGCGGCCGGCGCGAAGGTGGTTGTGCTCGATTCCTCTAAGCCGTTCAGCGCCGCGCGGGCTCGGAACGAGGGCTTCGAGGCGCTCCGGGCCGCGTCGCCGAACGTCGAGGCGGTGCAGTTTGTGGATGGTGATTGCGAGATGTCGCCCGGCTGGCTCGGGCGTGCCCTGGAGACCTTGCGGACGGACCCGGGTGTGGCGATCGTGTGTGGAAGAGTGCGTGAGCGGGCGCGGAACGCGACGGTGTACAACCGGCTCTGCGACATGGAGTTCAACCGGTTGCCGGGCGAGGTGCGGGCGTGCGGGGGGATCTTCCTCTCGCGGGCGTCGGCGTTCGCAGCAGTGGGGGGGTTCGACCCGGGCGTGGTCGCGGGGGAGGAGCCCGAGATGTGCCTCCGGCTCCGATCGGCGGGTCATCGGATCGTCCGCCTCCCCGACGACATGTGCCTGCACGATTCGGCCATGACGCGCTTCGGGCAGTGGTGGAAGCGGTGCCAGCGCAGCGGATACGCCTACGCCCTCGCGGCGGCGATGCACGGCTCCGGGCCCGATCGGCACGGCGTCCGGGAACTGCGGTCGATCTGGATGTGGACGGTGGGGCTGCCTCTGGCGGGTTTGGTCGGTGCCGCCCTGGCGGTCGCGTGGTGGCCGGTGGTCGCGGCGTCGGTCCTGGCGGTGTACGCGGCCCAGGCGGCGCGGATCGCGTGGGGGCGGCGCGGGCTGGGAGAGCGCATCGGGGACCGGGTGTTGCTCGGGGCGGCCACCATGGTCGGCAAGTTCGCGCAGTTGGCGGGGACGATCCGGTATTGGCGGGAGCGGGAAAGGCCGAGATTGATCGAGTACAAGGACGTGCCGGCGGGAGGCGTCCGAGAAGCCCGGCCGAGCGTGCCATGATTCACTACATCACCACCAACGGCGTCGGGAACCCGTGGGTCGCGGCGGAGATGGAGATCGTGCAGAAGCAGGGGGTGCCGTGCGCACTGTGCACGATGCGGTCTCCCGGGACGCACTACTTCAAGTCCGAGTGGGTGCGGCGGCTGGACGCGGAGTGCGAGGTGCTGTACCCGCTGCCGAGGGCGAGGTTCATCGCGGACGTGCTGGCGGCACCGGCGCGGTTCGAGGGGCGGTTCGCGGCGGCGCTGTGGAACGCGCTGACGGGTGAGCGGGAGTCCCTTCGGGCGCGGGTCGCGGGGCTGGCGCACCTGTTCGTGGCGGCGCACTGGGCGGCGCGGCTGCGGCGGAGCGGGCGGGAGGTGTCGCTCATTCACTCCCAGTGGATCCACTCCTGCGGGACGATCGGGATGTACGCGGCGTGGCTGATGGGGGTGCCGTTCTCGTTCACGGGGCACGCGGTGGACCTGTTCCGCGACCGCGTAGCCCTGAAGGACAAGGTCAGGCGGGCGGAGTTCATCGTTGCGATCTCGTCGTTCCATCGCGACTTGTACCTGTCGCTCGGGGCGGATCCGGCGAAGATCACGACGGTGTTCTGCGGGATTGACGTGGGGGCGCTGGCGTTCCGCCCGCGGCCGATGGTTGGGGAGACGCCGGTGGTGCTGTCGCTGGGACGGCTGATCGAGAAGAAGGGATTCGAGTACTTGATCGACGCGTGCGCGATGCTGCGGGATCGCGGAGTGGCGGTGCGGTGCATCATCGGGGGGGACGGGCCGCTGGAGGGGGCGCTGAAGCGGCGGATCGCGGAGAAGGGGCTGGGGGGCGTAGTGCAACTCGATGGGAAGGCGGTGCTGCAGGAGGATCTGCCGCGGTTCTTTGCGCAGGGGCACGTGTTCGCCCAGCCGTGCGTGTGGGCGGCCGATGGGGACGTTGACGGGACGCCGCGGACCTTGATGGAGGCGATGGCGTGCGGGAACGCGGCGATATCGACGCGCTTGGTGGGAATTCCCGACATCGTGGAGGACGGGGTGAGCGGGCTGCTGGTGGAGCCGCGGGACGCGGCGGCGCTGGCGAACGCGATCGAACGGCTGGTGAAGGAGCCGGCGCTGACGGCGAGGTTCGCGGCTGCGGGGCGGGAGCGGATGGAGCGGCTGTTCCAGATTGATCGGTGCGTCGAGGGACTGGTGACGCAGTTCCGGGCGCGGCTGCGGGGGGCGTGCGGGGAGGGTGGAGCGGTTGGAACCGGGGCCGCGAAGGCGGCTCCGACGGGAGTGCCCGCGTGATCATCTCGCAGACGCCGTATCGCGTGAGTTTCGCCGGGGGTGGGACGGATCTGCCCGCGTTCTACAAGCAGGAGTACGGGGCGGTGCTAAGCGTGGCGCTGAACCGGCACATGTACGTGACGGTGCACCGCCGGTTTGAGCCGACGTACCGCATCGCGTACTCGAAAGCGGAGACGGCGGCGAGCATCGCGGAGGTGCAGCACGAGTTGGTGCGCGAGGCGCTGCGGCTGACGGAGAACCACGAGCCGCTGGAGATCACGACGATCGGCGACGTGCCCGCGGGGACCGGGCTGGGCTCGAGCAGCACGCTGACGGTCGGGCTGCTCAACGCCTTCTACGCGTACAAGGGGCGGCTCGCGACGCCGGCGAGGCTGGGCGAGGAGGCCTCGCGGATCGAGATCGAGATCCTGGGCAAGCCGATCGGGAAGCAGGACCAGTACGCGGCGGCGTTCGGGGGCTTCAACTACATCCGGTTCAACCCGGATGAGACGGTGGACGTGAGCCCGGTGCCCGTGGCGCGCGGGTTCATCGAGCGTCTGGAGCGGGGCGCGCTGCTGTTCTATACCAATCAGAAGCGCGACGCCAACGTGATCCTGGGCAAGCAGAGCCAGGGCACGGCCGACCGCATGGGCGTGCTGAAGGCGATGCGCGACCTGGCGGGGGCCATGCGCGAGGCCGTCGCGGGTGAGGGCGATCTCGAGCGGTTCGCGGCGCTGCTGCACGAAGGGTGGGAGTTGAAGCGGTCGCTCGGGTTTGGGATCAGCGACGGGTGGATCGACGGGTGGTACGAGTCGGCGCGGAAGGCCGGCGCGCTGGGGGGCAAGTTGCTCGGCGCGGGCGGGGGCGGGTTCATGCTGTTCGTGGCGCCCGAGTCGCGCCACGAGGCGATCCGCGAGGCGCTGGGGCGGCCGCAGGAACTGCCGTTCCAGGTCGACCGGCTCGGGAGCCGGATCATCTTCATCAACGAGTGAGCACCACGGGAGGCCGCACCATGGCCGGTAAGGTTGTACGGAGCGCGGGCGAGTATCTCAAGGGTTTGTCGGAACTGTGCGCGCGGGTGGATGCCGGCGCGCTCGAACGGTTCGCCGACCTGCTCTTCGAGGCGTGGAAGGGCGATCGCACGGTGCTGATCTTCGGCAACGGGGGCAGCGCGTACACCGCGAGCCACTACGTCACCGACTTCGTCAAGACCGCGCAGGTGGAGGGGCAGCGCCGCCTTCGGGCGATCAGCCTGGTGGACAACTACGGCATGACCACCGCGATCGGCAACGACATGGACTATGCGCAGACCATGAGCCACCCGGTCGAGTCCTACGGGCGCGCGGGGGACCTGGCCGTCGCGATCTCGTGCTCCGGAAACTCGCCCAACGTGGTGCGGGCGTGCGAGGCGGCCAAGCGCGCGGGGATGAAGGTGGTGGCGCTGACCGGCTTCTCCGGGGGCAAGATCGGGGCGATGGCCGACCTGCACGTGCACGTGGCCAGCGAGAACTACGGGCTCATCGAGGACCTGCACCTGTCGTGCGGGCACGTAGCGGCGCAGTTGCTGCTGCACAAGGTCTCCACGGCGGCGGGAGCGCGGTGAGCGTGAGCAGCGGGAAGACCAAGGCGGTGATCCTCGCGGCCGGGGTCGGATCGCGCCTGCGCCCGATCACCGACGTGCTGCCCAAGTGCCTGGTGCCAGTGCGGGGGCGACCGATCGTGGACCTGTGGCTTGAGAAGTTGCTCCGCGCGGGCGTCTACGACGTGCTGATCAACACCCACGCGCACGCCGGGCAGGTCAGCGCGTACATGGATCAGGTGAACGCCACCGGGCTCATGGACGTGACGACGTTCCACGAGCCGGAACTGCTCGGCTCCGCCGGGACGCTCGCGGCCAACCCCGCGTTCGCCGACGACGCGCGAGACCTCATCATCATCTACCCCGACAACGTGAGCGAGGCTCGGCTGGACACGTTCCTGGCGGCGCACCGCGCCCACGGGCTGCCCGCGACGATGCTGCTTTTCCGCGCGCCGAATCCCCGTGCGTGCGGGATTGCCACGCTCGATGCCTCGGGCCGGGTGGTGGCCTTTGTCGAGAAGCCGAAGGAGCCGGAGAGCGACCTGGCCAACGCCGGGCTGTACGCGATGACCGCGGACCTGTACCGCGAGGTTGCGGGCCTGCGGGGGCGGGATATCGGGTTCGACGTGCTGCCACGTCTCGTGGGCCGCATGGCCGGGCACGAACTGAACGGCTTCCACCGCGACATCGGCACGGTGAAGGATCTGGAGGAAGTCTCTCGCCTGGCGACGTGGATCGACGCGGGCCTTCCCGGGCGGGCGGCCTCGCAGCCGGGACGGGCGGAGGCGGGCACGGGCAGGCCCGCGGTGTTCATCGATCGCGACGGCACGATCATCGAGCAGGTGCACTACATCCGCCGCCCTGAGGACGTGCGGCTGTCGTCCGGCGCGGCGGAGTCGATCGCGGCTCTTCAGCGGGCCGGCTTCGCGTGCGTCTGCGTCTCGAATCAGTCGGGACTGGCGCGGGGCGAGATCACGCCCGAGCAGCACGATGCTGTGCACGCGGAGGTCGAGCGTCAACTCGCGGCGGCGGGTGTCCGCCTCGACGGGTTCGAGTACTGCCCCATCGCGCCGGCTACGCGCGATCGTCGCGCCGTCGACCACCCGGACCGCAAACCCGGGCCTGGGATGATCCTCCGTGCGGCGGGGCGGCTCGGCATCGACATCGGGCGGTCGTGGATGATCGGGGACCTGCCCAGCGACGTGCTGGCGGGTGTGAACGCGGGCTGCGGGGGGACGATCCTCCTGCGCTCCGGACTGGGGCCCAAGGGCGTGACGGCGGATCGTCTCGCCGGCGTGTTCATCCGCGATGATCTTCCTGCCGCGGCGCGGCTTGTGGTGGACGGGCCGCCCGTGCCGGGGTCGATCGATCGTCTTGTGCAAGGAGCGCTGAGCGCATGAAGATTCTTGTGACGGGTGGCGCGGGGTACGTCGGGAGCGCGTGCCTGCGGTGGCTCATCGGGCACGGGCACGACCCCGTGGCGTTCGACGATCTCTCGGAGGGCAACCGTGGGGCTGTGCCGCAGGGCCGGCTGATCGTGGGGGACATCCTGCAGCCCGGGGCCTTCGAGCGGGCGCTGCGCGACACGGGCGCGGAGGCGGTGATGCACTTCGCCGCTGCCGCCTCGGTGCCCGAGTCCATCAAGGATCCGGACTTCTACTACCGTCTGAACATCCAGGGCACGAAGAACGTGCTCGACGCCATGCGGGCCGTGGGTGTAAAGAAGGTGCTCTTCAGCAGCACCGCGGCGACCTTCGCGTTCACAGACAAGATGCCCCTGACGGAGGAATCACCACAGGTGCCGGTGGTGCCCTACGGCCGGACCAAACTCGCCGCGGAGTTCCTGTTCCGCGACTATTGCACCGCGTACGGCATCGGGTGCGTGCTCCTGCGGTACTTCAACGCCTCGGGGGCCGACAGCGACGGGAAGAACGGCGAGCACCGGCGCGTCGAGAGCCACCTAATCCCGCTCATCCTGTACTCCGCGCTGGGCCAGCGCGACGCCATCATGGTCTGCGGGACCGACTATCCAACTCCCGACGGCACGTGCGTGCGGGACTTCATCCACGTGGAAGACCTGGCCCAGGCCCACCAACTGGCGATCGAGCAGCTCAAGCCCGGCGAGGCCCGCGACTACAACCTCGGCTCGGGATCGGGCTTCTCCGTTCTGGAAGTGCTCCGCGCCTGCGAATCCGTCGTGGGCCGGCCGATCCCGAACCGTGCGGCACCGCGGCGCCCCGGCGACCCCGCGACGCTCATCGCCTCGCCGGCCAAGGCGATGCGCGAACTCGGCTTCAGGCACCGCTACACGAACGTCCGCGACATTGCCGCGACGGCCTGGGCCTGGCACTCGAAGCACCCGCAGGGCTACGGCCCCCACGAGCCGCGCCGCTGAGCGCACGAGGACGCCCCGCAGCCCGCCCGTTGCGGCCTCCTGTATGACCACCAAGACCAGGCAGCCCCTCGCGATTTACGCGGCCAGCCCCGCGGACGTGGCAGGCACGCTCCGCGCGTGGGCGAGAGGCGAGCGCGACCCCTTGGAGATCTCGGAGACGTACTCCGGCCAGTTCTTTGACGCGGTGGAGCGCCTCGGCTGGCGGGCCCGGGTGATCACGCACCGCGGCGAGCATGAGCGATGCGAGGCGAGAGGAATCATCGTGGAGCATCGCGCGTCCCGCGCCGCGGGCCAGCGTGGATGGCGCTACCGCCTGGGCCGCCTCGCGGACGAAGTGGGGGTGCTCGGCACGGTGCTGCGCGAGCGGGCGGACGTGCTCGTGCTGGCCTTCCCGCTGCACTGGTGGGTGTTCGCGCCCGCCCGATGGGCGGGCACGCGCGTGATCGCGTCGGTGCACAACACGTTCTGGATCGGCGAGGCGCCCAAGCACGGCTCGGTTCTCGATCGCCTGAGCCGCCGGTTGGACGGCTGGTTCTTCCGAAGTTGCGTGGATGAGTCGCTGTGCATCTCGGGTGTGATCGCCGAGCAGGTGGAGCGAATGGCCGGCGGCCCGCGAGGGCCGGTGCGGGTGTGCCTGCCCAGGTTTGACGTGGCGGACTTTGAGGGGCTGCCAGCGGCGACGCAGGGCCCGCCGCTGCGGGTGCTCTTCGCGGGCCGCGTGATCCGCGCCAAGGGCTGCATGCTCATGCTGGACGCGGCGGAGCGCATCGAGCGTGAGCGCCCGCGCGAGGTACAGTGGGACGTGGTGGGCGACGGCGCCGATGCCCAGACGCTCCGTGCCGAAGCCAGGGCTCGAGAGTTGGACGGGCTGTTCCGACTCCACGGGCACGTTGACCGCCAGACACTGCGAGGGTTCCTCGCACGGGCGGGCGTGGTGTGCGCCCCGACGACGTCTGCCTTCAACGAAGGGTTGCACAAGGGCGTGCTGGAGGCGGCGCTGGCCGGGAGGCCCTGCGTGACGACGTCGGTCGTCCCCGGCGGCGTCCTCGTTGGGGAGGCCGCGACGGTGGTGCCGGCTGATGATGCGGCCGCGCTCGCCTCGGCCGTGCTGGCGTTGCGTGATGACGCCGGCCTCTTTGCTCGGCGTGTCGCCGGCGGGCGGGCGTTTCGCGATTGGTACGCCGCGGCGGACCACACGTGGGGGGTGGCGCTGCTCCGGGCAATGAACGCCAGTGGCCATCGAGAGGATGTCACCGCGCGCCGGGCGGCGGGGAGCGGTCAGCCGTCCTGCGCGTCGCCATCGGACGCGGTCGCGGGGGCCGGTGCTGGCTCGGGTGAAGCGGGTCCCATGAGCAGGCCCCGCGACATGATGACGTCCGCGAGTTCGCGGCCCACCAGGTCATGAGCAAAGGGCGTCCAGTGACCGTGGCTGCGATCCCAGAACACTTGGCGCGTTTCCATGTGCGGCTGAAGGAGGTCGCGCGTCGAGACGAACGCCAGCCCCTCCCGGTTGATGTCGAAGCAATCGAGCGGGAACGCCTCATCGAGTTTCGGGTCCGGCCTGCCGCGCCGCGCGGCGATGCTGCTGATGACAAGGGGGATGCCCCGCTGCTTGCACACGCCGTAGAGCCGTTCGTAGATCGCCGCCGTCAATCGCCGGGACGCGTCGTCGCCCGCTTCGGCAACGCCGGCCAGTGCCGCACCGCGTTCGTTCATGCTCCGCTTCGCGACGCGAGTCGCAGCCTCCTTCATGGCGGCGAACGCGTTGGATCGCTCGGAGAGAACGTTCGCCAGCCAGTTCCGGTTCAGAAAGTCCCCAAGACCTCCCGCGGGGACGTACGACCCATCACCGCCGACCAGTTGTCCGTCGCGAAGCGCGAACAGCCCGGTGCGGACGTTGTCCTTGTGATCGTTGCTGCAGAAACTGATGATCACCACATCAGGCGTGTACTTGAGCAGTTCGCGTTCGAGGTACAGGCACTCCTCGGCCGTGCTGAACCCCGAGACGCCGGCGTTGAGGACCTCGACGTTGTGCCCCGCGCCGCGCAGCCGCGACTCAAGAACGCTGGAGAAGGTCTGCTCGGCATCGACCTCGTAGCCGACCGTGAACGAGTCGCCGATCGTCACGATCCGCGCCACGCCCGCGGGCTTCTCGTGGGAAAAGTCCCGGTCCGCTCTCATCCCCTGGCTGTTGATCCGGAACCAGGTCGTCATGTCCGCAGACTTGTGCCGGTAGACCGCGCCCGGGTGGTTGTACCGAAGGCCCCACGGGGCGGAGACCACGTGCCGAGGGAACTTGGGCTGCTCGCCCAGGAACCCCAGCACCATCAACTCAAGCAGCCCAGCGGCGAGCACACACCCCAGCGTCAGCGCACCGATGCGGCGTGCCAGCCGGCGGGTCCAATGTTCCGACGGCCTCGAAGGTCTAGGATGCGGCTTCATGTCGGGAGTATTCCCGATGCGGGCCCGCGGTGCCACTCGCCCGTGCGGGAAAACCGCGTCGGGGGCGGGTGGCGCCCGCCCAGTGGTGGCGCGTCGACATTTGTTTGCGTGAGGTCCCCGCAACGAGACGGGGCGGGTTTCTCTTGCGGATGGGACGAAGCCGCGCCGGCACCGGTCAGTCTCTCGCCACGGGGCGCGCATGAGCGGTGAGAGCGTTTCGAGTTGCGACGGGCCGAAGGGCCGGCTGACCTTGGGCCAGAGATTCGCTCTCTCCGCAGTTCGTCCGTACACGCGGCGTGAACTGCCCGGGTGGGGCCGGCTGTACCGGACATTCGTGGGTGCGTCCGAGGCCGACCCGGCGTGGCGGAGTGCGGGCGTGCGCGTCTGCCGCGGGAAGCTCCACGGGTACACAATGGAGTTGAACCTCGGCCGCTGGTCGGAGCGGTCCACGTACTTCCTGGAGCGGTTCTACGACCTCCCCCTCCAACTGGCGATGGTCGCGTGCCTTCGTCCGGGTGAGCGGTTCGTGGACATCGGGGCCAACATCGGGATGATCTCCCTGCTGGCGTCACGGCTCGTTGGGCCCGAGGGAGTCGTGGATGCGTGCGAGCCCAATCCCGAGTGCGCCCGACGCATCGGGCGGTGGATCGAGATCAACGCCATCGGGAACATCCGCGTGCGCGAGGTCGCCGTGGGGGACGAGCCGGGCCGGCTGGACCTCTCGGTGCCCGACTGGAACTCCGGGGAGGCGACGCTGACGCGGCTGGAGGCGGGCCCCGGGCAGGTGCGGCGCGTGGAGGTCGACGTGGTCCCCGGCGATGCGCTGGTGGCGTTGGACCCGCGTCCGCCGGTGATGATCAAGATCGACGTCGAGGGATTCGAGGCCCACGTTCTGCGGGGCCTCGCGGGCACGCTGCGCGGCGCGGCGCCGGTGCTGGTGCTCGAGGTTGTCGACGGGCACCTGGCCCGTGATGGTACAACCGCGGGTGCGATCTTCGAACTGCTCGCCGGCCACGGATATCGGCCACTGGGCATGTCCACCAAGCGGCGCGGCGTGAGGCACGTGCTCAATCTGACCCCGTGCTTGCCGACCCGGCACCCCAATAACGTGCTGTTCGTGAAGGAAGGTTCGCCCGTGGCTGCCCGGCTCGATGCACTTGGCTCCGCACGGAGCAGCCGCCAGTGAGAAGGGAGCCGAAGGCATGATCTCAAGACCGCGCGCATCCCAGAGGGGGCGCCCGCGCCGCTGGTGGACCGGCCCGGTCATGCTGCTCGGCGCACTCGTCGCATCCCTGCTCGTCGCCGAGGGGCTGGTTCGCGCCTTCGTCACGGTGCGCGACGTGGGCCCATCATTCGCCGAGTTCGATCCGACTTTCGGCACGCGCCTGAAGCCATCCTTCGCGACCCGCCGCGTGACGCCCGAGTTCGTCATGGATTTCTCGACAAACTCCCTGGGCTTCCGTGGGCCAGAGCCGCGAACGCCCCGCCCGCTCGCAGGCACCGTCCTGTTCCTAGGCGATTCGTTCACCATGGGCTACGGCGTCACCGACGGGCTCGAGTTCCCCGCCCTCCTCCGCGCGTGGTACACCGCCCGCCTCGGGCCAGACGCACCAGAAGTGCTCAACGCCGGCATCGGCGGCACCGGCAACGGGCACTGGCTGCTCCTCCTCCGATCTCAGGCGGCCCAGGTCAGGCCCGCCGCTGTCGTGCTGCAACTCTGCTCCAACGACGAGAAGGACAACCAGCGTGAGCGGTTGTTCGCGATCGACAGCGGCTCGGGCGCCCTGCGCGATCTGCCCCCTCCAACGCCCCGCGCGCTCCAGCGGTTCCAGATGCTCGCCGAGGGCGTCCCGGGCCTCTCCCACCTTCACCTCTACGGGCTCATGCGCCAGGTGCGCGTCGGTGGTGGGGGGGGGGGCGGGGGCGAGGGCGTAGGCGCAACCACCCCCGCGTCGGGCGGGGGTGCCCAGGAACGCACCCCGTCGGCAGCCGCTCCCGAGGCACCCCCGGGCGCCGCACTCGCCCAGGCCATCGTCGCCGCCTGCATCGTTCACTGCCGATCGCAGGGCTGGCCCGTGGTCCTGCTCTCCGCCGACCTCGCCGGCCCGATGCTCGACCGCTGGCGAGCCTTCGCGGCGGCTCAGGGCGTCGACTTCCTCATCGTGCCGGACAAGAAGTCGCGCCCGGATCTCTACTTCCGCACGGATGGGCACTGGCACGCCGCGGGCCACGCGCTGGCCGCGGACCTCGTCCGTTCCTGGCTCCAGGCCAGAGGCCTCGCGCCGAACCAGCCCCCCCAGGCCGACCCCTTTGCTCACGCCGTCCAGCCCGAGCGCCGCTGATCGTCAGGCACCTCTTCATGCAAGGATCCGCATGAACTACCTCGTCATCGCCCCATGCCGGAACGAAGCGAAGTTCGCTCGGCGAACCCTCGACAGCCTCGTCGCGCAGACTCACCGCCCCGCGCGGCTCGTCGTCGTTGACGACGGCTCCACCGACGACACACCCGCGATCCTGGCCGAGTTCGCAGCCAAGCACGACTGGATCACCGTCGTCACTCGCCGCGACCGCGGCACCCGCTCCGTCGGGCCCGGCGTCATCGAAGCCTTCTACGCCGGCCTCCGCAGCGTTCGCCTCGATGACTTCGACTTCGTCTGCAAACTCGACCTCGACCTCGTCCTCCCGCCCGGCTACTTCGAAGGCCTCATCCGCCGCATGGACCAGAACCCCCGCCTCGGGTGCTTCTCGGGCAAGGCCTACTTCCCCGGGCCCGGCAACGCCGCCGAGGACTTCTCCGGGCCCCTCGTCCGCGAGAACATCGGCGACGAAGTCTCTGTCGGCGCCTCCAAGTTCTACCGTGCCGCCTGCTTCAAGCAGATCGGCGGGTTCGTCCGCCAGGTCATGTGGGACGGCATCGACTGCCACCGCGCACGCCTCCTCGGCTGGCAGGTCGGCAGTTCCGATGACCCCGACATCCGATTCATCCACCTCCGCCCCATGGGCACAAGCCACGGCACAATCTGGACAGGCCGCAAACGCCACGGCTTCGGCCAGTGGTTCATGGGCACCGGCCTCGCCTTCATCTTCGCCAGCGCTATCTACCGCCTCCCCGCATACCCGCCCGTCCTGGGCTCTTTCGCCATGCTCGTGGGCTACTTCGAGAGCATGCTCAAGGGCGTCCCCCGCTACGGCGACGCCGCCTTCCGCGCCTTCCTCCGCCGATACCAGTTCGAGAGCCTTCTGCTCGGAAAGGCCCGCGCCGCCCGCAGGGCCGAGCAGCGCCAAGCCCACGCCTGGCGGGCTGATGCCCCACCGGGCTTCGAGATCCCCCCCGATCCGTCCGATGTTCCCCATTCCCCGGCCGGTCAACCGGCCACGGCCCGATAACGCGAGAACACCATGACCGCCTTCGAGACCCTCCGCGCGAAACTCAAGTCCGGCGACGCCCTGGTCGGCATCATCGGCCTCGGCTACGTCGGCCTCCCCCTCGCCCACGCCTTCCACGAGGGCGGCCTCCCCGTCCTGGGCTTCGACATCGATCCCTCCAAGATCGAGTGCCTCAAGAAGGGCGAGAACTACCTCAAGCACCTCGGCGCGGAGATGACCACCACCCTCTCCCGTTCCAAGAAGTTCTCCGCCACCACGGACTTCGCCCGCCTCGCCGAGTGCGACGCCGTCGTCATCTGCGTGCCCACGCCCCTCGGCAAGCACATGGAGCCCGACCTCTCCTACATCGTCAACTCCGCGCGCGACATCGGCCGAACCCTCCGCGCCGGCCAACTCGTCGTCCTCGAATCCACCACCTACCCCGGCACCACGCGCGAGGACATGCTCCCCGCCATGCTCGAGGCCCGGCCCGCCGGCGCGCCCGCGCTCCACTGCGGCAAGGACTTCTTCGCCGCCTTCAGCCCCGAACGCGAGGATCCGGGCCGCAAGAGCCACAACACCCGCAACACCCCCAAACTCGTCGGCGGGCTCGACCCCGCCTCCACCGAACTGGCGACCCTGCTCTACCAGCGCGCCATCGAGCACGTGGTCACCGTCTCCAGCGCCGAGGTCGCCGAGGCCGCCAAGGTCCTCGAGAACACCTTCCGCTGCATCAACATCGCCCTGGTGAACGAACTCAAACTCATCCTCACCCCCATGGGCATCGACGTGTGGGAGGTGATCGAGGCCGCCGCGACCAAGCCCTTCGGGTTCATGCCCTTCTACCCCGGCCCCGGCCTGGGCGGGCACTGCATCCCCATCGATCCCTTCTACCTCACCTGGAAGGCCAAGGAAGTCGGCCAGCCCACGCGGTTCATCGAACTCGCCGGCGAGATCAACACCCGCATGCCGCGCTACGTGGTGGATCGGGTGGGGCTGGCGCTCAACGACGCCGGCAAGTCGCTCAAGGGCGCGAAGGTCATGGTCGTGGGCCTGGCGTACAAGCCCAACGTAGACGACACCCGCGAGACCCCCGCCGCCGAGATCATCGACCATCTCTTCGAACTCGGCGCCGACGTGTCCTACCACGATCCGCTCGTGCCCGCGTTCCCACGGATGCGCAAGCACAGCCGGGACATGAAGTCCGTGCCGCTCTCGCCCGAAACGCTCCGCGCCGCCGATTGCGTGCTCATCGTGACGAACCACGACGTGGTGGACTGGCGGGCCATCGCGACGCACGCCCGCCTCGTCGTGGACTCCCGAAACGCGCTCAAGGGCCTCTCGGGCCTGGGCGCGAAGATCGTGAAGGCGTGACCGAGACGGCCCACACCCAGCACTCTCCGCCGGCCCAGCCTGCCGCGGGCGCCACGCCCGGGGAGGTCCAGCCGCGCGCCGCGCATGGGACCCCGACGCCTCCCGCGCTGCCGGTGGTGTCGCTCATGGGCGTGCCGCTCTCGCGCGTCACGATGGCTCAGGCCGTCGATCACATCGCGCGCGCCGCGAGGGCCGGCCAGGGCGGCTGGGTGATGACCCCCAACCTGGACATCCTGCGCCGCCTCGTGAAAGACCCCTCGTTCGCGTCCCTCACGCGCGCGGCCGACGTCCGGCTCGCCGACGGCATGCCGCTCATCTGGGCCAGCCGCCTTCGCGGCGACCCCCTCCCCGAGCGCGTCGCGGGCTCGGACCTCATCTGGCACCTCACGGCCCGGGCCGCCACCGACGGGCTCCCGGTCTTCCTGCTCGGCGGGAATCCCGGCGCGGGCGATGCCGCCGCGCGCGTGCTCGCCGAGCGCTCACCCGGCCTGCCCGTCTGCGGCGTCGAGTGCCCGCCCTTCGGCTTCGAGAGCGACCAGGCCTATCTGGCCGGGCTCGAACGGGCTCTGCTCGCCGCCAACCCGTCGATCGTCTACGTCGCGCTGGGCTCCCCCAAGCAGGAGCACCTGATCGCCCGCCTCCGCCCCCTGCTGCCTCGTGCGTGGTTCCTGGGGATCGGCGTGACGTTCAGTTTCGTCGCCGGCGAGATCGCCCGCGCGCCCCGCTGGATGCAGCGCCTGGGCCTGGAGTGGGTCCACCGCCTCGCCCGTGAGCCCAGGCGCCTTGCCAAGCGGTACCTGATCGACGGCGTGCCCTTCGGGGTGCGGTTGCTCGTCAATGCAGCGATGACCCGCGGCCAAGCAGAGGGCCAACAACCGTCGGAGCCGCCACGTGAACGGTGAGGTTTTGATCTCGGAGGCCCATCCAGAGACAGTGCCGACGGCCCGGACCGGCGTCGAGAGACGAGCGCGAACGGAGAAGTACGCTGGGTTCGAGATCCTGCGCATCCTTGGCGTCACAGGCGTGGCCACGTTCCACCTTCTCCCCGCCTCAGATCCGGCGATGAGCATTCCACGGGCGATTGGGCACGCGGTGTTCTATCCGCTGGTTATCGTGATGATGGCGCTCGCGGCGGAGCCCCGACCGGGGCGGCGCAGCACCGATGTCATTCACGGCCGTGCCGCGAGGCTGCTTGTTCCCTGGCTCGTCTGGCTTGGACTCTACTTCTGCTACGAGGTTCTGCGGAGGTTGGCGCGGGGCCATCCCGCGTGGGTAACCCCGACGGTTGACGAGGTGATCAGTGGTCCCCGCGACCACCTGTGGTTCTTGCCCTTCGCCTTTCTGACCACGGTTGCCGCGGGACTGTTAAGGCCCTCCAGGACCTCCCTGCAAGCCGCGATCACCTGGGCCGTGGCCGGAGCGATCTTGGTGCCGGTCTGCATCGTCGGACGGGACGTCTTCAGCGTCCCTCGGCCGATCTACCAGATGGTCACCTGTTTGCCCGCGGTCGCGGTCGGCGTTGCCGCGGCTCTCGGAGAGATGCCGGGGCGACCCGTCTGGACACGGCTGGCGGTGGCGTTCGTGCCCGCGTTGCTCAGCTCGGTCGTCACGGCGGCCGTTGTCCCAGACGCCGAGGGCGTTCTGATTCTCGCATGCGGGCTACTCACCGCCGTGGCGTTTTGGAGCCTCCGGCGTCCCGCGGGGCCTTGGCTGCTTTGGGCCGCCGGCCTCAGCATGGGCGTGTACCTCGCGCACCCGCTCGTCGGTGGGCTCCTCTGGCCGATCACCGGCCGGCATCCCTGGATGCACCTGATTGTCGTCTTTTTTGTCTCAGCACTTCTCGTCGCAGTCGCCAGACGCACCTCGTTCCGAGTCGCGCTATGACCAATGAAACATCCACGGAGTGCTCGTCCCTTGCCCTTGCGGCCGTGGTCCTCCTTGCCGGGGGTGTGCGCGAGCAGCCGCTGGTGCGCGCGTCCCGCCGGCCCGTCCTCGGCTTGCCCGTTCGTCCCGGGCTCTCGCTCCTCGACCACTGGGTCGGTGCCGTCGCGGACCTCAAGGCCGACCGTCGCCCTTCGGTCATCATCTCCACCAACGACCCGACTCAAGTGCTGAGCGACCTCGCCCGCAAGGCCGGCGCGGAGGTGCGGAGCGACCTTCAAGAGGTACGAGGGACCGGCGGTGCCGCCGCGGACATCGCCCGACGGTTTGCACCCACCGACCTGGTCCTGATCGCCAACGCGAATGCGTATCTCGCTTCGCCCCTGGAGGCGGTGCTGGCTGAGTTCATGCTCGCCGGAGACCCCGGTGCCCCAGCGCGCGGCGTGGGATCGGCCGACGCCGTCGTTTTGGCCCACCAAGATCGCACCCCGGCCGGGCTCATGCTCTTTCGCGCCGGGGCGCTCCACGACCTTCCACAGCGCGGCTACTGCGATCTCAAGGAGCAGGGCCTCCCGCAACTCGCACGCGATCACACCGTGCTGGTCCGATATGCCGCGCACATTGCCACGCATCCAGTCAGAACGCTGATGACCTATCTGGATGTTGTTCGGAAGGCCCAAAGACCCCCTGCGCAGGCCGAGGGGCTTCCGAGTTGGGCGATCATCGAGGATGGCGCCAAGGTTGCCGCCGACGCGCGTATCGTGGACTCGGTGATTCTGGCTGGGGCGACGGTCGGTTCGGGGGCTGTTGTGGTGCGATCGCTGGTTGGATCGGGAGGCGTGGTCATGCCCCAGACCACGGTGGTCGATGAACTCCGCGGCCCCCAAGGCCCGTAAACCGGTAGACCCATGCTGTCCACGCGCGCATCCCTCGCCATCCTGATCGGCCTTCTGGCCCTCGCGGTGGCCATCACGCTCGACGCGTGGACGGACATCTTCACTATCGCCATCCGCGACGAGGAACAGAGCCACGTGCTGGTCGTCCCTCTCGTGGCGGCATGGCTTTTCGCGGTGCGAGCCGGCAGGCTGCGGCACTATCGGCCCATCGGGGGGCTGGCCGGCCCCGCCGTCGTCGCGCTGGGCTGGTTGATGTCCTATTTCGGGTACCACCAGGGCGTGCAGGCGCTCTGGCACAGCGGGGCCATCACCATCTTGATCGGCCTCGCCATCGCGTGCCTGGGCGTGAACTTCTTCCTGCGGTTCTTCCCCGTCTTCGCGGTGCTGGTGTTCATGGTCCCGGTGCCCGGGATGATCCGGCAGGCCATCGCGGGGCCCGCGCAGACCGCGACCGCGGCGGCCACGCAGATCGTGCTGGAGACCATCGGCGTGCCCGTTGAGCGGTCGGGCAACCTGCTCACCATCAACGAGCAGGCCGTGGCCGTCGCCGAGGCCTGCAACGGGATGCGCATGGTCTTTGCGCTCGTCCTGGTCTCGTTCGCGTTCGCGTTCACCATGCCCCTTCGGCCGGCGGTTCGCCTGCTGATCCTCGCCGCCAGCCCCGTCGCGGCCATCGCCTGCAATATCTTCAGGATGACCCCCACGGTGATCCTCTACGGCTACGCGCCGCGGAACATCGCCGAGTTCTTCCATGACGTCGCGGGCTGGGCGATGCTGCCCGTCGCGTTCCTCGCCCTGCTGGGCATCGTCAAGCTCCTCCGCTGGGCGCTGATCCCCGTCGGACGGTTCAACCTGGCATACGCGTGACCCCATGATCTTCCGCGCCCTCGCGCCCATCCTGTCGGTGCTGCTCCTGGGGCTCATTGCCGTGGAGCACTACGCCCGCGCCCGTGCCAGCGACGCCTCGGCCTTCCACGCCGCGGCCGCACAGTCCATCGGCTCCATCCCCGCCCGCCTGGGCGAGTGGACCACCACCGATCTGCCCCTCCCCGCCTCGGCCGTGACCCTGCTCAAGCCCAACGCGGTCCTGGCACGCCGGGCCGAGCGTGTGGGTCCTGGCGGAGTGCCGGAGTACGCGACACTGGTCATCGTCCAGTGCGCCGACGCCCGGGACATGGCCGGACACTACCCGCCCGTGTGCTACCCCGGGCAGGGCTGGAAGCCAGATGGGCCGATCCAGCCGGTGGTGCTGCGCTGCGCGGATCGAGAGATCCGCGCGATGCGGTACCACTTCACGCGGGACAACTACGACCAGGCGCAGGAGGTCACGATCTTCGGGTTCTTCGCCGTCCCGGGTCCGGGGCTCATCGACGACATGCCGGCGATCCGCAAACTCGCCTCCGACTACACCGCCAGGCCGTTCGGGGCGGCCCAGTTGCACGTGGTCCTCACCGGGCGGCAGAGCCCGGGTCGGGACAAGGAGATCGCCGAAGAACTCTTCGGCGCCATCGGCCCGACCATCGCCCTCCTTGGCGACGCGGCCTGGAGGAACAAGCCTTGAAGCCGACCAGTGACGCCATCATCACCGTGGGCCCGGGCCAGCCCCTGGGTGGGGGGTACGCCCACCCCGAGACGCCGCACGCCGAGCACCAGCCCAGTCCGTTCGCTCTGGTCCACAAACTCCTGCGCGGGCGGTACCTGTGGGTGCTCACCTCGGCGCTGGCCCTCGGGGCATTGGGCGGCTCGCTGGGGTACTTCCTCCCCACGCCGCAGTACCGGGCCGAAGGGCTGATCCAGGTGAAGCCGGTCCTGCCCAAGATCCTCTATTCCAACGAGCAGTCGTCGCTCCAGCCCATGTTCTCGAGTTTCGTGGCGACGCAGGCCAGCCTCCTCCAGCACAGCCGGGTGGTCTCGAAGGCGTTTGGCAGCGAGGCGTGGCGCGAGTTGGGGAGGCCCCGCGGTCCGGAGGCGGAGGCGGCCTTTCGCGCGGGGCTTCGTGTCATCACGCAGCGGGACGCGCCCGAACTGATCTTCGTGACCTACACCGACCCCAACGCCAGGGCGGCGATGATCGCTGTCCGCGAGATCGTCGCGGCCTACCGCGAGATCTTCAGCGGTGCCGAGGCCCAGGGCACGCGCGACCTCACCGTCTCCACGCTCACCCAACGGCGGACCTCGCTCGAGAACGACCGCCGAAACCTCGAGCGGCAACTGCTCGCCAACTCCGCCGAGTTCGAGTCGAGCGACCTCGACCGTCTCCACACCCACTACCTCGATCAACTCCTCCAACTCGACGACAAGGTGGCGCAGATCCAGACCAAGTTGCTCGAACTCAACGTGGATCCGCTCACCTACACCGCCCCCGAACCCGCGAGCGCGTCGGGCGAGGGCACGCCCGCACCCGCACCCACCGAGCGCACCCCGGAGGAGATCGCCAGGCTTGACAAGACCATGGCCGAGTTGTTCAAGCAGCGCTTCGACGCCGAGCAGGTGCTGGCGAGGCTCCGCGGGCGCGGGCTCGGCGAAAAGTCCCCGGCCGTCCTCCGGGCGCAGGGTGACCTCGACGGCGTTCGCGCCACCATCGACGCGTACGCCAGGCAGTGGAACACCGCGCAGTCACTCCCGCCCGTCACCGGCGCGACCGCCCTCGCCGCGGAGCGGCCCGTCGAGACCATCCCCGAGATGGTCAGCCGCTTCAAGTTGCTCCGACAGCAGGTCGACCGCTGGCGCCAACGCACCGAACTGCTCAGCCGCAAGCGGCTCGAGAACGAGTCGCTCCGCCGCGAGATCACCGGCACCCAGGCGCTCATCGACGAGGTGGAGCGCCGCCTCGACCAGATCAACGTCGAGGCCAAGGTCCAGGACCAGATCGGCCGCATCGACACCATCCTGCCCGAGGCCCCGCCCCCGATGCCCAACGCCGATCCGCGCCTGCGGTTCGCCGCGATCGGCACCGTCCTCGGGCTTGGCATCCCGCTCAGCATCGGGCTCCTCCTGGGCCTCCTCGATCGGCGTGTCCGGTTCTCCGACCAGGCCGACCAGTCCGCCCTGGCGGCGCCGCTCCTGGGCATCCTCCCGCACCTGCCCGAACGACCCGACGACCCCGACGAGGTCGCCTCGGCCGTCCACTGCGTCCACCAGATCCGCACGCTCCTGCAACTCCACGCCCACGGGAAGGTGTACGTCATCACCAGCCCGACGGCCGGAGATGGCAAGACCAGCCTCGTGATGTCCCTGGGACTCTCCTTCGCCGCGACCGGCCGCCGGACCGTCCTCGTGGACTTCGACCTGATCGGTCAGGGCTTGACCTCGCGATTCAAACTCGCGCGGGATCGAGGGCTTGGGCACGCGCTGCTGGCGCGGTCCGGCCCGGAGATCCTCCCCGCCGGCATGCCCGACCTCTTCATCATCCCCTCTGGGCGCGATGATGCCGCGATCGTCGGCCGCCTCCCCACGGACTCGATCGATCCGGTGCTGGACCAACTCCGGCGGGATTTCGACATCGTGCTCGTCGACACCGGTCCAGTGCTGGGCAGCCTGGAAGCCAACGCCGCCGTGGCGCGTGCCGACGGCGTCGTGCTCGTCATCGGGCGCGGGCAGCGCCAGGAACTCATCAAGACCGCCGCCAAGCACATCCGTTCCCTCTCGGCCCGTCTTGTCGGGCTGGTCTTCAACCGCGCCTCCTACTCTGACTTCAGCCGCTCGGCCAGCAGCACCTCGTTCCGCTCGCTTGAGGCTCGCCGAGCCGTTCGGCCAGCCCCCCCGGGCGCCAACGGGACCACCGCGGGCTTGGCCGTGCAGGATCCCCTGGCTCGTCTTGTCGCCATGGACACCCACCCGTGAAGCCGGAGGCGCTGCTCATGAGTGAGCCGGCTAGTCAGCAACCCCAGCCCTCGCCCCCGCGCGCCAGCCCCGGGGGCGTGGGGGGGCCGCAGACGCTCTGGGGCCTTCATCTTGCGGAGTTGCACGACCGGTTCTGGGCCGCCAAGGGCGTGCAGGTCGTTCGCGTGGGCGAGCGGTCGGCCATCGTCCCCCACGCCGAACTCTTCCTGCTCTCCGATGCCCGCACGCTGGTGATCTTCCGCCCCGCGCCGCTGCTCGATCGCATGCACTGGCTCGCGCCCGACCTCGTCGGCGTGCGCCTCTCCGACCGCCGATCGCGCGGGTACACCGAGCGCGTCGAGGCCGACGCCGGCGGACGGTTCCGCCGCTTCGCCCGCGTCTACGAGGGCACCGACCCGCACCTCGCCCGCGTCGGGCTCACCACCGACCCTGAGATCGCGCGCATCTGGCAGAGCGCCGAGTCCCCACGGGCCGCGTGGCAGCGCCTCCGTCTCTCCATCGCCCCCCAGGCCCGTTTCGGCGTCAGGCTCGACGGACGCGTCTTCAGCGCCGAATCGCCCGAGGACTGCGCCCTGTTCGTCCGCGAACTCGTCCGCGCCTGGCCGCATCCGGACGCCACCGTGGACCGTCTCGACGCTCCCAAGCCCCGCGTCTGGAGCCATGCTTCCGCGCAGGTGCACCCAGACGCGCTCGTACGCGGCCCGCTCTGGATCGGCGCCGGCCGCGCGCTCGGCCCGACCGACATCGCCGTGGGACCCGATGTCATCTGGGACGACCCCGCTCACCGCCCGCCGGCGCCCCCGGTCCAATGGCAGGACATCGAGTCTCGCGGAGTCCCCGAAGCCAAGCGGCCCGGGTCCGTCCGGGCTCGTCCTCGCCCGGGCAAGCGCGCGTTCGATATCGCCTTCGCCCTCGCCGCGATGCTCCTCACCCTCCCGCTCTACCCAATCGTCGCCATCCTCATCGCGATCGAGGACGGATTCCCCATCTTCTTCGGGCACGAGCGGGAGTCGCAGGGCGGCCGACGGTTCAAGTGCCTCAAGTTCCGGTCCATGCGCCGCGACGCCGAGAAGATGAAGGCCCAACTGGCCACCCAGAACAAGGCCGACGGTCCGCAGTTCTACATCCCCGACGACCCCCGCCTCACCCGCGTGGGCCGCGTGATCCGCGCACTGCAGATCGATGAACTCCCGCAGTTCTGGAACGTGCTCGTGGGCGATATGTCCATCGTCGGCCCGCGCCCGAGCCCGTTCCACGAGAATCAGTACTGCCCCCCATGGCGCGAGGCCCGCCTCAGCGTTCGCCCGGGGATCACGGGCCTCTGGCAGATCCGCCGCACACGCGCCGAGGGGGCCGATTTCCAGGAGTGGATCAAGTACGATATCGAGTACGTCGAGCGCCAGACCTTCCTCCTTGACCTCTGGATCATCTGGCGGACCGTGCTCCTGATCCTCCGAAAGGCCACGATCGCATGAAGTTCAAGCAGAAGACGCTGCGACGGCTTGTCCTCATCGCCCTCGTTGCCGTCGCCCTGGTCGCCTCGGCATTCGCCGTGGTCTACGGCCGGCGCTGGCAGAACAACCGCCGCCTCGAAACCGCCCGCGCCGAGGGCCTCGCCGCTTTCCAGAAGGGAGAGTTCGCCGTCACCATCGACCGCCTGGGGCCCTACGTCCGCAAGCGCGGCCGCGACCGCGAGGCCCTGCTGGCACTCGCCAAGGCCCGCGCCGACACCGAAGAGGGAAGCGGCAGCCACCTCACGCAGAGCCTCGCCTTCTTCCAGAGGGCCTTCGCCCTCGACGAATCCGACAAGGACACCGCCCTCCGCCTCGTCCGCGCGTACCTCAGTGTCGGGTACACCTCCGAAGCACGGGACCTCGCCCAGCGCTTCCGTCCGGCCGACCTTGCCAAGGTTGGCTCGGAGCACGCCGAGTTCCTCACCGAGGAGGTCCGCGCCCGCCTCGCATCCCGCACCGACGACCCAGCCGCCCTTGCAACCGCCGTCCGCCTCGCCGAGGTCCTGCCCGGCGACTTCACCGCCACCCAGATGCTCGTCGCCGCGAAGGCTCGCTACGAGTCGCGCGACGCCGCCATCGAGGCCGTCCGCGAGCGCGCCGCAGCCGCCCCCGACGATCTCGCGATTCAGTTCCTCCTCGCGTCCACCGCGGCGAGCCCCGGCGAGCCCATCACCGCAGTCCTCGCCGCGGCCTGCCGGCTCGCGGGCCTCGATCCCGCCACGGGTGCGCGGACCGGACCCGGCGCCTTCTCGACCCCGGAACTGGCGGCCCAACTCGTCAGCATCCTCGACGCCCTCGGCCGGCGCGACCTCAGCCTCGCCGTCCTCGCCGAGGGCGCCGAGCGACTCCAGAACGCCACCCTCTCCCGCATCTTCGCTCGCCGTGCCTGGCAGGCCGGCAACCAACGCCGCCTCCTCGAAGCCTTCCCCCAGTCGGCGGCGGCGTCCCATCATGCCGAGGCGCTCGCCTTCGTCGCCCTGGCTCTCGCCGAGTCCAGGAAGGACGCCTCATGGTGCCTCGAGGCGCTCCGCGGCCGCCCGCGGGACTTCTACGCCAACGTCTGGCTCCCCGTGCTCGAGTCCATCATCCAATCCCAGCCGACCCAAGAACGCCTCAGAGCCTTCGAGGCCGCCTCCCGCGCCTTCGCCCGCGAGCCCGTCTTCGCCTACCTCCGCGGCGAGGCCCTCGCCCAACTCGGACGGGCCGACGAAGCCCGCGGCCTCTGGCGCTCCGTCTACGACTCTCAACTCTCCTCGGGCTGGGCGCTCCCGATGCTCCGCGTGTGCGAGACCTACCTCGCCGAAGCGAGAGCCGATGAGGCCGTTCGTGCCGCCACCGATGCCCTCTCCATCGGGGGCAACTCCCTCGCCGCCGGCTTCGCCCTCCTCCGCGCCCAGTGCATGTCCGCAGAGACGGGCCGGCCCCTCCCGGATCCCGCGGGCGCGCTCTCCCGGCTCGACCGCGCCATCGAGCAGATCACGCTCCTCCCAGACCCGGCCACCGCCCGTGACATGCTGAGCCAACTCCAGCCCGGACGCGTCGCCCTCCTGGTGCTCGCGGGCCGAAAGCCGGAAGCCATCGACGCCGCGCGCGCCATCCTTTCCACCCAGCCTCCGCCGTCCCCCGAAACGGCACGCCGCCTCGCCGCGCTCTCGGCACGCCTCGGCCTCGGGCTCGAAGACGCCGCCCTCGCCGCCGCCGACTCCGGCGGCGCAACCCCCCAGACCGCCCTCACCCGCGCCCTCCTCCTCGACGCCCGCGGCAAGCGCGCCGAGGCCATCGACATGCTCCGCGCCGGCGCCGACGCGGCACCCCCGGACCGCCGCCTCCCCTGGGTGCTCGCGCGCGCGCAGTTCCTCGACTCCGTTGCCGAGCCCGGTGCCGCAGAGGTCTGGCGCGGGCTCGTTCGCGACAACGCCTCGAACCTCGATGTCCAGACTGCCGCGATCCGCTCCGTCACCGTCGCACGCGATCCAGCGCTCCTGACCGAGGTCATCGACCGCCTCCAGGCGCTCGGCGCCTCCGACCCGAGCCGCCCCTCCGTCGAGGTCCGCTTCGCCCGCGCACGGTCGCTCCTCCTCGGCAAGCCCACCGCTGCCCGGCGCGATGAGGCCGTCGCGCTCCTCCGCGGGATCCTCGTCGACAACCCCGACCTGTCCGCCGCACGCCTCACCCTCATCGACGCCCTGCTCGCCAGCGATGCCGCCGCCGGCCTCCGCCCAGATCGACCCGCGGCGATCGAGCAACTCCGCGCCGCCCTGGCCCGGGGGAGCGCCCAGCCCGCCCTCACCCTTCGGCTTGCCGAACTCCTCCTCGCCGAGGGTAATCGTCAGCAGGCCCAGGATGAACTCCTCCGCCTCGCCATCGACGAGCGCGCCGACCCCGCGGGCCGCCTCGACGCCATCGACGCGCTCCTCGCTCAGAGCGCCGTCGATCAGGCGGCACGCGCGCTCCAGGCCCTCGCAGCCGCACCCGACGCTTCTCCTTCTGTCCTCTTGCGCCTCGCCGACGCCTACACCCGCGTCCGCCGAACCACCGACGCCGCAGCCGTCTACGCCCGCCTCGCCGCCGCTCGGCTCCCCGACCCCGATTCGATCGTCGCCGTCGTGCTCGCCGCTCGCGCGCTGGGCGACGAGGCCTCGGCCAAGGCGGCCCTCACGCAACTCGAACGCGATGACCTTGCCGGCTGGCGCCGCGAGATCGCCCGCGCCCGCCTTGCCGACGCCGAGGGACGCCCCGCCGACGCCGACGCCGCCCTGGACGCCGCCGTTCAACTCGGCTCCGCGGAGCCGGAGGCGTGGCTCGTTGCCGCCCGACTCGCCCTCGTCGCCAAGCGGTTCGACCGCGCCGCCGAGTTCGCCCGGCGCGGGCTCGCCGCCCACCCGGGGGATACGCAGATCGCCGTCGTCGCCGAGCAGGCCCGCCTCGCCGCCGGGGGGGGAGAGGGCGGGCTGGAGGCCCTCGCCGCTGCGTACGAGCGGTCGCCCGCCACGCAGGCTCTCGCGCCGATCATCCGCGACCTCGCCCGCGCGCAGGCCGCGGGGGACCTCACCGACCCCGCCAAACTCGTCGATCTCGCCAAGCGATTCCCCGACCAGCCTCGCCTCATCGCGCTGGTGATCAGCCTGCTCATGCAACTCCAGCCGCCGGAGGTCAGCGAGGCGCTGGCGCTGGTGCGTTCCGCCGGCGCCACGTTCCCCGGGAATCCCGACATCGCTCGGGCCGCCGCCGGCGTGTGCATCGCCGCCGGCGACTGGCCCGCCGCCGTGCAGGCCGCGCAAACATGGCGGCTCGCCGATCGGTCTCCCGACGCCGACCTCGCCCTCGCCGAGGCCCACCTGGGCGCTGGCCAACCCAGGCAGGCGCTGGACCTGCTCCGCGACATGCCCACGCCCAAGGCTGATGTGGATGACGCGGACACGCGCTCGCTGCGACTCTTGAGCGCCCGCGCCCGCGGTGCCGCCATGCTGGGCGAGCCGCAGGCCGTCGCCCCCGACCTGCTCCCGCGGGCAGCGAAGTCCAAGGCCGTGCGCCTCGGGATCGTCCTGCCCGTCGCCGCGCAACTCATCCGCGACCTTCCGACGGCCCGCCGCTGGCTGGAGGCCGCTGCAGCCGCGGCCCCGCCCGATGACCACGCCGAGGCCGTCACCCTCGCCGACGCTTGGGCCCGCCTCGCCTCGCGGTTCGAGCCGGCCCGCGCGGAACTCCTGGCCCGCGCCGCAGACGCGTGCAGGGCCCACGCCGCCGCAGACCCCCGCGCCGCCGTCGCGTTCGCGCAGGCCCAACTCGCCGCCGGGCAGGCCGCTCCGGCGATCGACTCCGCCCTCGCCGCGCTCCAGAAGTGGCCGTCCGATACCGACCTGCTGCTCTGGCTCGCCGACGCGCTCACCTCCGCCAACCGCCCCGCTGACGCTATCGAGCACGCCGCCGCCGCCACCCGCGTCGCGGCCGAGTCGCTCCCCGCGTGGCTCGCCCTCTCCCGCGCACAGGCCGACGCCGCGGACCGCCAGTCCGAGAAGCCCGCGGCCGACCGACTCAGGGAGTCCGCCGTCACGTCGTTCCAGCGGGCGCTCGGGCTCGCCGATGCCTCGCCCGGACACGCCGTTCTGATCGCCTCGGCCGCCGATCGTCTCGGTCTCCACGAGCCCGCAATCGCCGCGTACCGCCGCATCATCCAGAAGTTCACGCCCGCCCTCGGCCTCAACCTCGACGTCGTCCGCAATAACCTCGCCTACGCCATCCTGCAGCGCGGCGGCTCTCCCGCGGACCTGAAAGAGGCCCGAGAACTCGCCCGCCAGGCCACCGCTTCCACGCCCCTCTCGCCCCTCTTCGACACCCTTGGCGCGGTCGAGACCGCTCTCGGTGACCGCCCCGCCGCGATCGCCGCCTTCCGCCGGGCGGTCCAACTCGACCCGGCCGCCGTCGAGCCCGCCATCGGCCTGGCCGACCTGCTCGCTTCCGGCTCCCCTGAAGAGCGCGATGAGGCCAAGCGCCTTGTCGAATCCGCACGCGCCGCCCTCGCCGCGCGGCGCGAGCCCCTCTCCCCGACCCGCGCCGCGGCGCTCGAGCGCCTCCGCGCCCAGTTCGGGCAATAACCCCATCCCAGACTCCCGCTGACGCGGGCGGCGTGACCAGCCGCGCCGCGAGGGCGAAGCCGCGCGCCGCGCCCGCGAGACATTCCAAGCCCGAGAATCTGCGGCCCCCGTCCGCATAACGCGGCGCGGGCCGTCTGGTAAGCAGAATCTGCGCGTTTGGCGGCCCCGCGTGATGGCTCCGCACGGATCGCATGGCACTGTGTGGGGGTCGAGCCGGGCCCTCAGCCCGCCCCGGCCATCGCTCATCCAAAGAAAGGACTCGCCATGTCGCTCAAGCGTCCGCTCGCCCTCCTCGCCCTTGCCGTAGCCGTTCCGGCCGCCGCCGCGTCGGCCGACACCGTGCAGATGCGGTACGTGGGGACCTCGGGCTTTGCCCGCACCATGCACATCACCATCGCGTCGGCCCCCGCCAACAGCGGGAACTACGCCGCGGGTGCGCTCGTCCACGAGTTCGCCGCCCCCGCCACCGGGCTGGGCCTGGCGCTCGCGGGTCGCACCATCCAGACTTGGTGCATCGAACTGGAGGGTGTCACGCACGTCTTCCGGCCCTTCGAAGTCGTGCAGGTCGCCGATGCCCCGGTCGCCGCGGGCAACAACCCCAACGGCGCGGGCGCCTATGGCGATCTCCGGGCTCGCCGCGTGCATGCCGTCATGGGCGCCGCCATCGCCGCAGGCTGGATCGATGCCAACCTGCAACTGGTCAACATCGCCAACGTCAACACGCAGAGGGACCGCTCCGCCGCGATCCAGTTGCTCGTGTGGGAGTCGCTGTTCGAGCCCGGCTCCTCGGCCGACCCCGTCGGCTGGGACCTCTCCAACGGTAACTTCATCGCCGCCGCCAGCGCCAACGTCCTCGCTCGCGCCGGCGACCTGATCGGCGCCTCCCAGGCTCTGCTCGATGCCCGCCACCGTGTCAACGGCATGCGGGCGGTCGCGGGGCGCGACGGCCAGGACCAACTTGTGGTCATCCCCCTGCCCCCCGCCGCCTGGGCCAGCATGGGTCTCCTCGGGGCCATCGGTGTGACTCGGGTCGTTCGCCGCCGCCGCCAGACCGAGCAGACCGCCTAAACACCTACCACGTCAATCTGGTGAACCTTTCGACCGCGACGAGCCGCCTCGTCGCGGTCTTTGTTTCTAGGGAAGATGCCCTATTCATCAGGATGTCGCAAAGGCACCCCTAATGCACTTGACGCCCGATAGGCCTGAGGTATTGTTGGGCTTCCAGCGGCCCCTCGGGTCGTCTGGCTGTATTTGCGTTCTCAGTCGAGTAGAAGGGAGACACTATGAACAAGACACGTTTGGGCCTGCTTCTCGCCGTCCTGGCGGGTAGCGCGGCGTCGGCCTCGGCCGACACCGTGAACATGACCTTCGTCGGTGTGGGTGCTGGCCGTTCGGGCCAGATTTCCTACGACGGGGGCACCACCTTCCACGGCACCTTCGCCGGGATCCTCAACCAGTCGTTCTCCGGCCCCGCAACGGGCCTGGGCACCGCGCTGGTCGGGCAGACCCTCGAGTCCTACTGCATCGAACTCGAAGGTCTGACCTTCGCGACCCGGAACATGGAGATCACCAGCGTCTCCAACGCCCCGGTTGATCCCGCCGGAAACCCGAACTTCAACGGGCCGTACGGCGCCGTTCGCGCCGCCCGCGTCGCCGCCGTCATGGGCGCCGCGTTCAACGCCGGCTGGATCGATGCTCGCATCCAGTCCACCGGCCTGATGACCAACGCTCGCGCCGCCGCGATCCAGTTGCTCGTCTGGGAGTCGCTCTTCGAGCCCGGCTCGAACGCGAACCCCGTTGGCTGGGACCTCACCAACGGCAACTTCCAGACGACCGGCTTCGCCGGCGCCGCTGCCGAAGTCGCCGCCATCGTTGGCGATGTCGCCACCCTCTTCGCCGGCGGGTACCGGTTCTCCGGTCTCCGCGCCCTGGTCGGTCAGACCAACGGCAACGGCTCCCACACTGACATCCAGGACCAACTCGTCGTCATCCCCCTGCCCCCCGCGGCGTGGGCTGGCCTCGGCACCCTGGGCGCGGTGTTCGGGTTGAGCGTCGTCCGTCGTCGCCGCCTCGCGGCTTCGAACTGATCGACTCACTCTCCCTTCAGTGTTCAATCACGCAGGCGGCTACCGCAAGGTGGCCGCCTGTTTTTTTTATGCGAGAGCCCGCTCCGCAAACGCGCGCTCCGGGGCGCGATGAACTTCGACGCCCCGGGCGCGGGCGCTGAGTTCGCGGTCCTTGGATGCGCCCGCGGCTACAGCCCTGTCTCATCCGGCGCCAGCGCGAACGTCGGCCCCGTCACCGGCTTGAGCAGCCGGATCCGGGCCTGTACCTCGGGATCCAGCGGGGCGAGGAAGTACGCCATCCGCAGGCGGCGCAGGGCGCTCGCCGAGTCGTTGGTGGCGATGTAGTAGTCCACCAGCCCCAACTGTGCCGCCGCGGTCTTCCCCTTGTCCACCTTCGCCGCGGTGGTGAAGCCCAGGTGCGCGGTGTCGGTGTCGCCGACCTTCAGGCTCGCCCGGCCGAGCCGGAGCCAGTCGGACACCCGACCGCGATCCGCCGCGTTGGCTCGCAGCAGCCGGAAGAGCGTGTCGGGCTGGTTCGCCGCCAGAAGGGCCTCGGTGAGGCTGTCGAGGGCCGCCTCATCCTCCGGGTTCTGGGTGTAGGCAATCTGCAACTGCTCGACCGCCTCCGCCGTGCGGCCGACCTTCAGGAGGGCCCGCCCGTAGTTGGCCCGGATGTCGTCCTCGCCCGGCTTGCGCTCCAGGTACGCGTGGTACTCCTCAACCGCTTGTGCGTATTGGCCCGTCTCGAGGAAGTGGTCCCCCCGGCGGCGCAGGTCCGCCGCGTTCTTCTGGGCGCAACCCCACCCCGCGCCTGCCAGTGCCACCAACGCGGCACACGCCGCCACCCGTGTCACCCGACCCATCGCAGCGTTCGTCCAGCACGCGTTCATGCACAGCCTCCACGCCGAAACGCTCGCGCGGCGCATCGGCGTGCGTGCGGCGGCCCGGCTCCGCCATGGTATCGGCCAACTCGCCCCGCCGCGAACACCCGCGACCATCCCCCAATCGCCCCTAACCTCAACCGTGCCGGAGGCTGCCCCCAATCGCCCTCGCGTGCCCATGGTGCTCCTCCGCCACACGCTGCCGGATGCCTCCTGGCATTTCGACTGGCTCATTCAGCGCGATCATCCGAGTGCTCCCTCCTCCAGCGCAGCGGGCGACGATGCCAGGGTTCTCCGCGCGTTCAGAACCCTCATTCACCCGGCGATCTTCGCCTTGCCTGCACCCAGCCGCGAGCCCTTCGAGGCGATCGCTCTGCCGGACCACCGCCGACTCTACCTCCACTACGAGGGCCCGATCGCGCACGCGCCTCGCCCCATCGCAACGGGCGGAGCGCCCTCGCCCGCCGCGACGGCGCACGTCTGCAGCAGTGGGGGAGGCGGGGGCGACGGCCTCCGGGGGAGGGAAGGCGGGGCTCCTTGCCCTCCCTTGGTCCCCGACCGCGGCTCGGTCGTGCGCGTCGCCTCCGGGTGGGCTCACTGGGTCCTCGCGTCGCCCGACGCCGTCACGCTCGTCGGCAGCCTTGGCGATGGCGCGGTCCAAACCTGGCTCGGACGCCGCATCGCCGGCGACCAGTGGCGATTCACGCCTGGTCCCGCGACTCAGTCCGGCAGCGCCGAGGGCTGAGCCAACGGGTGCTCCCCGCGAAGCCGCCGCGCCAGATCCGCAAGGATTCTCGGGCAGGTCTGCACAGCGAAGTGATTCCCGATCCAGATGGGCGGGGTCCAAATGACCCCCCGCCCGGGCGGCGAGGTGCCCGCCGAGCCGACCCAGTAGTCACCGAGGCGCGTGTAGCAGGTGAGTTCATACTCCGCGCTGGGCAGGGCCGCGTCGAGCGTGCGGAGGAACATGGACCCGGGCTCCATGTCCTCCGCCGCGGGATCGGGAGCGGTGACGGTCGCCAGCAGCGCCCCACGGTGGGGCGTAGCAAGGGTGAACAGCCGCGCGATCCGCAGCGGCGGTCCCGCGTGCCCGGCCGGCCGCGCGGGCCCGCACCCGGGCGGGTACCACGAGCCCGGGATGGGCGGGTTCGCCGCCGCCGCGCGCGCCACCAGCCCGCCCATGGAGATCGCCACCACATCGAGGTCGCCCGCCCAGCCCCGCCGCGCGACGGCTCGATGCACGCTGGCGAGCGCCTCTCGCACCGTCGCCGCGGCGAAATACGACACGACCTCGAAGTCCTCCGCTCGGCGCGAGGTGAGCGCCGCGAGCGAGCGCACGAGCATCGCCGGGCTGGCGCGCGGCGAGCGATACCCGCCCAGCACAAGCACGGGCCTGCGGAGTGCCGCCGGCGCGCCCTGCATCCGTGCCAGGTCTGCCTCCACCTCGGCATCGCTCGCGGGATAGGCCGGGTTGAACACCCGTCGCGTGACGGCTCGCTGCAATCGGGCGAGCGGTTCGGGCAGGCCGGGCGCGGGCATCTCCGAGCGTAGCGGCGTTGCCCGGGCCGCGAGCGTGAAGGCACCGAGCCGCCACCACCCAAGGGCTATCCAACCCGCAGCACCCCGTCCGTTTCGACACGCTCCAGCACGTCACGCAGGCCCGCGTGCGGCACCCTGCGGATCGCCTCGTCGATGCTCACCCACTCCCGGCGGCGTTCGTCCATCTCCGGCCACCGGCTCAGCACCCGCTCCACATGCATCAAGAAGAGCGCGACCCGCCGCGTCGTGCCCAACTTCTCGTAGTCGTACCACCCCACCGATGCCCGCTGGACCCGCCCGATGAGCCCCGCCTCCTCGAACGCCTCAACCCGGGCCGCCTCCGCGCCGGTCTGCCCCTCCTCCACGTGGCCCTTGGGCACAACCCATCCGCCCGATCGGCTCGTCACCAGCAGCACCTGCACCAGCCCGTCGGCGCGCCGCCGGTGCGCGATCACCCCCGCCTGCTCGATCGGCTGCGTCGCCTTCCGGGCGCCCATCGGTCGAACCTCCGTGTTCCTTCCCACTCCTCCCCTCCGCGCCGGCGCATCCTTCGCGCCGAACCTGCCGCGACTCCTATCTTCGGCTCCGTGCCGCGCCACCGCCAGTTTCCACCGCGCCTCGGCGCGCTCTCGGACCTGCCGGCCACCCGGCCAGGGTCCGGTGCTTCGTGCCGCGGGTCACCCGGCCGCTGCCGGTTCGGTCCCCGCGTCGGCCCCGGCCGCTGCCCGCTGTGCCCGCCGCCGGTGCTTGTGGATCAACCGGATGTTCCGCGCGTAGATCACCACTCCGCTGGTCTGCCCGAGCACCCCGATCGGGTCCTGACGCCACGCGAAGTACGTAAAGAGCAGGATCCCCCCCAGCAGGCTGTACCACCAGAACGACTCGGGAATGTGGCTCTGCCGCTTGCGCTCGCTCACGATCCACTGCACCAGCATCCGGCCGAAAAAGAGCACCTGCCCCGCGAGCCCGATCGCGACCCACGCCAGGCTGCCCCACCCCGTTACGTTCAGCGCCCGGAAGAGCGTGCTCCCCGTGATCGCGATGGCCTGATCGGTCGCGTCGTCGCCCAGCGTCGCCCGGAGTTGAGCCTCGCTGAGCACGGGCGAGGGCTGACCTCGGTTGGGCAGGAATCGGAACGTTCGCGCGCCGCGCGGATCCGCGACGACCTCCAACTCTCCCTTGGCCGCGCCGACGACGAACTTCGTGGTCGCCGCGCCGGGGCGAAGGTCGTGCCGGACCTGCGGGCCGTACACCACCCACAACCCGAGCAGCAGCAGCGCCGCCATCGCCGCGACCGGTTCCCACTTCACGCCGTCGCTCCCACCTCTGCCCCCGCCGGCTTGGCCTCGACGCCTCCCGGGCCCTCGCCCGCCAGCATCGCCGGCGGCACCTCCACCCCCGTCACGCCCCGCCTCCGGTTGGCCATCCAGCGCACCGCGAGCAGGTCGATGAGCCCGGGGAGGGCGCGCTGCACGATCCCCATCCCGTACTTCGTTGTTCCCGCGGTGCGCGGGCGGTGATGGACTCGCATCTCCACCACTCGATACCCCATCCGCGCCGCCGACACCGGAATGAACCGGTGCATCCCCCGGAACTCGAGAGGCAGGCGGAGGGCGATCTCCCGCTTCATCACGCGCAGGCTGCACCCGGTGTCGCGCACCGAGTCGCCCAGCAGCCACCGCCTGAACAGACGGCCCACGATGGAGCCTACACGCCGCACCACGTTGTCCCGGCGGGCGTGAGAGCGGTCACCCTGCACCATCCCCGCGTCTTCGCGCCGCAGGAGCGACACCATCGCGGGCAGGTCCGCCGGGTCGTTCTGCAGATCGGCGTCGAGCGTGGCGATCAGCGCCCCCCGTGCCACCCGGAAGCCCGCGTGGAACGCCGCGGACTGGCCGTTGCCCTTGCCGGGGGGCGTGCCGGTCATCGCGATGCAGCGGAGCCAGGGCCGCGTCGCCGCGAGGGCCGCCACGCGGGCGCGAGTCGAGTCCGTCGAGCCGTCGTCAACGATGATGAACTCGCCGGCGAGCCCGGTCGCCTCGATCGCCCGGCCCACCTGTTCGACCAGGGCCGCGACGTTCTCCTCCTCGTTGTGCGCCGGCGCGATTACCGACAAACCGACCTCGAAGGTGGTTCGCTCGTCACGCTCGCGGCAGCAGGGAGGAACGGGCGCTGACGTCACGCCCCATCCTAGGGGCTCCGACGCCCCCCCCGGCCCCGGGTCCGTGAACCCGTTTCCAGCCTCACTCGAACAGGTTGAAGCCCTTCAGCGCGTCGCCCGTGAGTTTGCTCAGCGCCCCATCCTTGCCGAGTCTCTCCACGTGCCCCTTGAACGCGCTCAGCAGCGGGTCCAGTGCGCTCTTGTTCTCTCCCAGCAGGCTGGTCTTCTGATCAGCCGGGAGCGCATTGAGGACCGACGTGTACCCGTTGAGGCTTTGCGCCGCCTTGCCCAGGTCCCCGAGTGACGAGCCCGCGTTGAGCGGATTGGTGATCTTCGCCAGGATCCCGTTGGTCTGCCCCAGCGAGTCCAGGTACCCCTTCATCGCGTCCCGCGCCTGCGCCGAGACCTCCGCGACCTTCGCCTTGGCCTCCTCGACTGGCTTGGCGACGGCTTCCTTGGCCTTTTCGACCATCTCGCCCGCCGCGGTCTTCGCCGACTCCACCGCCTCCTTCACAGGGGCCGCGGGGATCGGAGTCGGCGCGGGCTTCTGCGCCGCCGCCGGGGCGCTCGGCGGAGCGGGCTTCTTGTCCTCACACCCGACCGTCCCCACGCCCATCGCCAGCACCAGCCCCAGCAGAGCCGCAGCACGTCCAGTACGCATCGGTGTCTCCTAGTCAGGCGGCGGGCCCCCGGCTTCTACCCGCCACGCACGTGCCATCATACCAGGTGCCGACGATGCTCGGCACCCTCGTCTTTCTCAAGGAGGCTCGACCATGGCCAGGCCCGCTCCCGCCACGCACCATCCACGCAGCCGCCTCGGCACCGCCGTGCTGGCCCTCGCCGTGGCGCTCTTGTCCCCCCACGCCGCTCCGGCGAGCGAACCGGGGCCCCCGCGCGTCGTCGAGGCCGCCCCGGATCAGGGCGATGACGCGGTTGATCCCGACCTTCGCGTACTCCGCGTCCGCTTCGACCGCCCCATGACTCCTGGCGGCCACTCCATCTGCGGCGGCGGCCCGTCCTTCCCCACCCCCGCCGGGCGGCCACACTGGGCCGACGAGCACACCGTCCTCATCCCCGTTCGGCTCGAGCCAGGGAAGACCTACTCCCTCGGCATCAACTGCCCCGCCGCCAAGAACTTCCGCAGCGCCCAAGGCGAGCCCGCCGAGCCCTTCCCGCTCACGTTTCGCACCCGGGGCAGGGGCGAGCCACCCCCGCCCGCCGCGACGATCACGCCCGAAGCCGCCCTCGGCGTGCTCGATGCCCTCCGCACCGCCATCGACACACGATACTCGCACCGCGACCTCCACAGGGTTGACTGGCCCGCGCGGCTCGCCGAAGCAGCCCCCATGTTCGAAGCGGCAAACGCCCGCGCAAAACTCGGCCGCGCCGTGCTCGCCGCGCTCGCGCCCTGCCGCGACCCCCACGTCACCGTTCGCTGGGGCATCGCCGTCGTCGGCGTGCCCACCCGAGAGGTCACCCCCAACGTCAACGTTCAGACGCTCCGGCGACTCGTCCCCGGGTACACCGAGGCCGGCCAGTTCGCCGCATGGGGTCGATTCGGCGAGGGCGAGGCCGCCACCGGCTACATCGCCATCCACGCCTGGCCTGGCGACCCGGATGGGCTCAAACCCGCCCACGATGCCCTCACCGCACTGGCCGCCTGCAAGACGCTCGTGGTCGATGTCCGTGCCAATGCGGGCGGTGACGAACTCGCCGCCCGGCGATTCGCCGCGCGCTTCCTCGACCGCCCCGCCGTCTACTCGCGAAACGACTCCCGCGACCCCGCCTCCCCAACCGGCTTCGGCCGCATGCTCGATCGCGCCATAGAGCCCGCGCCAGAAGCCGAGCGATTCACGCGCCGCGTGGCCCTCCTCATCGGGCCCGTCTGCATGAGCAGCAACGAGTCCTTCATCGCCATGATGCTCACCTCACCCCGCGTCACCACGCTCGGGGCCACCACCCGCGGCAGTTCGGGCAACCCCAAGCCCACCGACCTGGGACAGGGCATCACCGTCCTGCTCCCCTCCTGGCGCGACTTCCTCCCCGACGGCTCCCCCCTCGAAGGCCGCGGCATCGCCCCCTCAATCCCCATCGACGCCTCCGTCAACGCCCTGGCCAAGCGCGATCCCGTCCTCCAAGGGGCTTTGGACCACCTGCTGTCGAACCCCTGAACCCCGCCCCGTTCCCCCGCACCGCCCCGTTCGGGTACGCTTCCTCCAGACATGGCCACCATCTCCCTGGCGAACCTGGTCAAGACCTATCCCAACGGCTTTCAAGCCGTGAAAGGGGTTTCACTCGACATCGCCGACGGCGAGTTCATCGTCCTCGTCGGGCCATCCGGCTGCGGCAAGACCACCACCCTCCGCATGATCGCCGGGCTTGAAGACGTGACCAGCGGCACCATCTCCATCGGCGGACGCGTCGTCAACGACGTCCACCCCAAAGACCGCGACATCGCCATGGTCTTCCAGAACTACGCCCTCTACCCGCACATGACCGTCTTCAAGAACATGGCCTTCGCCCTCATGCTCCGCAAGACCCCGCGCGACGAGATCGACCGCCGCGTCAAGGCCGCCGCCGCCATGCTCGGCATCGAGGCCCTCCTCGACCGCAAGCCCGGGCAACTCTCCGGCGGGCAGCGTCAGCGCGTCGCCGTCGGCCGCGCCATCGTCCGCGAGCCCAAGGCCTTCCTCTTTGACGAGCCCCTCTCCAACCTCGACGCCCGCCTCCGCGTCACCACCCGCGCCGAACTCAAGGCCCTCCAACTCCGCCTCAAGACCACCACCGTCTACGTCACCCACGACCAGGAAGAGGCCATGACGATGGGCGACCGCATCGTCGTCATGTACCAGGGCATCGTGCAGCAGGTCGGCACCCCCCTCGACGTCTACCGCCGACCCGTCAACCGCTTCGTCGCGGGCTTCCTGGGCACGCCGCCCATGAACTTCATCGAGGGCGAACTCCGCCGCGGGCCCGCCGGGCCGCTCACCTTTGTCGAGCGCGGCTCACCCGCGGGCATTACCGTCTCCCTCTCGCCCGCCCAGGCCGACCGCCTCGCGGAGCACCTCGGTCGCCCGGTGACGCTGGGCCTCCGCCCCCAGGCCATCGTCGCCGCCGACGCCACCTCCCCCGCCACGCTCGCGACGCCGAGCGAGTTCTCCCTCCCCGTTTCGCTCGTGGAACCACTGGGCGATGCGGTGGACGTTACGCTCCGCACGCCCGCCGGGGCCTCGCTGGTCGCCCGTGTCCGCGCCCGTGACGGCGACGCCGGCGTCAGGGTCGGCTCGGCGTTCCGGGGCCGCGTCGAGCCCGAGAGCCTCGCCGTCTTCGAGCCGGGCGACACGGGCCGGAACCTCCTGGCCTGAACGCTCCCGCAGCCGCCCGCGATCCCTCTACGCCACGGCCGCCCCCGACGCCCGGTAACCACGCCAAGCCGTAGCGGATGCGCCTGTCGGGCGGCCCATCCCGCCTGCGCGGCGTCGTCTCTGCCCGGTCGGGCTTGCCATCGCCTCGCGCCGATCCCCGGCGCGCCGATCTCATCCCGGCGCAGGCCGCTGCGCGCCCCGCGAGCCTGCGCCGGCCGCCGGACGATCGCGAAGAAAGGCATGCCGTGGACAAGACCAGTTTCATCGGTTCCGTGCTCATGTTCGTGATCGTGATGGTGGTCTGCTGGAAAGCGACGCACGGCAACCTCATCGCGCTCTGGTCCGACAAGGGCGCCATCATGGTCGTCGGCGGCACCATCGCCGTCGTCCTCATGGCCATGCCCCTGGACAAACTCAAGAACGCCATGGGCTGGATCAAGGCCTACTTCCTCGCCAAGGGCAGTTCGCCCGTCGCCATCATCAAACTCATCAACACCCTCTCCGAGAAGGCCCGCCGCGAGGGCATCCTCTCCCTCGAAAGCGACGTCGCCAAACTCCAGGACACCTTCCTCATGTCCGGCCTCAAAATGGCCATCGACGGCGTCGCCCCGGAGTCCATCGAGGCCACCCTCCGCATGGAAGTCCTCGCCATGCAGGAACGCCACAAGTGCGGCAAGAAGTTCTTCGACCTCGTCAAGGTCTACGGACCGGGCATCGCCCTCACCGCCACCCTCATCGGCCAGATCGGCATGTTCGGCGCCCTCGGCGGCTCCATCGAGGTCATGGGCAAGATGCTCGCCGTCGCCGTCGTCGCCACCATGTACGGCACCGTCATGGCCAACTGCATCGCCGGGCCCATGGGTGACAAACTCGCCCTCCGCTCCGCCGAGGAGATCATGACCCGCGAGATGGTCATCCAGGGCATCCTCTCCATCCAGGCCGGCGACAACCCCCGCGTCACCATGGACCGCATGCTCGCCTTCGTCCCCATGTCCGTCCGCACCAGCCAGAAACTCGCCGCCTAGCACCCTCACGCTGACCTGCAACCCCCGCGCACGGCCTCCGCACCCCCAACCCTCCACACCCTCCACCCATGGCCGATGAGCACAAGGACGAGCACGCCGGTGGCCATGGCGAAGCCAAGGAGGGCCACGGCGGTGGCCACAAGAAGCACGGCGGCCACCACGGCGGCGGCGGCCACGCCGAGCACGAAGAAGGCGTCCCCGAGTGGGTTGTCTCCTTCGCCGACAACGCCCTCCTCCAGATGGGCTTCTTCGTCATCATGTTCGCCATGAACGTCGGCCCTAAGGCCAAGGGCGAGAACCCGGAGGACTCCGGCAAGACCGGCTACCCCTCCGCCGCCATGGCCGACGCCCTCATCGCCATCCGCGAGGCCTTCAACAGCCCGCTCGACCTCAACTCCGCCAACCCCAACGACGCGCCCCTCATCGAGCGCATGCGCCAGAGGCTCGCCGAGGAGGGTCAGTTGACCGAGGGCGCGCCCGGCTCCGCCCGCTCTCAGCAGGCCATCCGCCCCTCCGACTACAACAACGTCACCGCCTCCTTCCCCTTCGACGTCAACGCCAAGGGCCTCTCCGAATCCAATCGGGAACTCGCCCGGTCCGTCGCCGACAAACTCCGCGGCCAGACCTACGTCATCGAGGTCCGCGGGCATGTCTCCGCCGTCGAGGCCGCCGCGGGGCAGGAAGCCGCCCTCCGACTCTCCTTCCAGCGTGCCCAATCCGTCGCGCAGGCCCTGGTTGACAACGGCATCAAGTGGTCCAACCTTCGCATCGCCGCCTGTGCCGACCACGACCGCAAGACCGCCCTCGCCTACGACGCCGCGGGCCACCGCACCAACCAGCGCGCCGAGATCGTCGTCACCAACGAAACTGTCGCCGCCGATCCTCACGTGCGCGACAAGGCCGACTGACCTCGCCCCCCTCGACCCCCCTCGACCCCCCTCGACCCCCCTCGATCGGTCCCGGCTGGCGACCCCGCATTCCGCAACCCTAACACCATGCTACCATCGCCCCTATGAGCGAGCGAGAGCGCGGTCCCGTTGAATCCCCCTCCGCATCCGCCCCCTCCTCGGCGATCTGGGAGATCAAGCGCATGTCCAGCCAGGCGGAGTCCAACGGCTCGACCCAGCGCGGCCACGCCCGCGACGCCGCACGCGTCATCCGCGTCCGCGGCGCCCGCGAGCACAACCTCAAAAACCTCTCCGTCGAGATCCCCCGCGATCAACTCGTCGTCATCACCGGCCTCTCCGGCTCCGGCAAGTCCTCCCTCGCCTTCGACACCATCTTCGCCGAGGGCCAGCGCAAGTACATGGAGTCCCTCTCCGCGTACGCACGCCAGTTCCTCGACCAACTCAAGAAGCCCGACGTCGAAGAAGTCGAGGGCATCCCGCCCACCATCGCCATCGAGCAGCGATCCGCCTCCGGCAACCCCCGCTCCACCGTCGCCACCACCACCGAGATCTACGACTACCTCCGCCTCCTCTTCGCACGCTGCGGCACCGCCTTCTCCTGGCGACCCACCAAGTCCAAAAAAGACGGCACCGTCACCGAACGCTCCGGCAAGCCCATCGCCGCCACCCCCAGCACCCAGATCGTTGACAGCGTGATGGCCGCCCCCGCCGGCACCCGCCTCATGGTCCTCGCGCCCGTCATCCGTGCGCAGAAGGGCTTCCACCGTGAGGCCCTCGAAGAGTTCTCTAAGCAGGGCTGGTCCCGCGCCCGCGTCAACGGCACCTTGGTCGAACTCCGCGACGTCCTGAAGGACCCTTCCGAGAACCCTCTCAAACTCGGGCGATACGAGAAGCACGACATCGATGCCGTCATCGACCGCCTCGCCATTGATCCCGACTCCCGCCAGCGGCTCGCCGAATCCGTCGAATCGGCCCTCCGGCTCGCCGACGGCACCGTCGTCATCGCCTTCGAGGACTCCGCCTCGCCATCGGGGTGGCGCGACGCCGCGTATTCCACCCGCTTCGCCGACCCCGACGACCCCTCCTTCGCGATGGAGGAACTCTCGCCGCGCGTCTTCTCCTTCAACTCCCCGCAGGGCGCGTGCAAGACCTGCGCCGGCCTCGGCACGCTCCTCGAACTCGACGAGGCCCTCGTCGTCCCCAATCCCGATCTCTCCTTCAAGCAGGGCGCGATCGCCGCGTACAACAAGAACCAGGCCGTGCGCGCCTGGTTCACACGCTCGCTCCGCCGCCTCTGCAAGGCCAGCGGCCTCGGCGCCGCGGGCTACGAGACCCCGTGGAAGGACCTCCCCGCCGACATCCGCCGCATCGCCGTCTGGGGCACCACCAAGGACGACGCCACCCGCCTCAAGATCAAACTCAAGGGCGCGATCCCCGAACTCACCGAGTGGATGAACTCCACCCAGAACCCCACGGTGAAGGAGTGGCTCTCCCAGTTCATGTCCAACAAGCCCTGCCCCGCCTGCAACGGCGACCGCCTCCGCATCGAGGCGCTGCACGTCCTCGTCGAGAGCACACACGCCGTTGACGCCAGGCAGGTCTGCTCCGAGAGCGTGATCGGCCGCCCCGGACGCGCAGGCGCTGCCGCCCAGCGCCTCCTCCGCCACCTCAACATCGCCGAGATTTCGCGCCTCAACATCAACGACGCGGTGGATTTCGTCGCCGGCCTTCAACTCACCAAAGAGCAGCGCCAGATCGCCGAGCCCATCCTCAAGGAGATCAACAACCGCCTCCGCTTCCTCCAGGGCGTCGGCCTCGAGTACCTCTCCCTCTCCCGCAAGACCGCCACCCTCTCCGGCGGCGAGGCCCAGCGCATCCGTCTCGCCTCCCAGGTCGGCTCCGGGCTCGTCGGCGCCTGCTACGTCCTCGACGAGCCCACCATCGGCCTCCACCAGCGCGACAACGACCGCCTCATCGCCACCCTCCGCCACCTCGCCGACATCGGCAACACCGTCCTGGTCGTCGAGCACGACGAGGACATGATCCGCGCCGCCGACCACGTCCTCGACATCGGGCCCGGCCCGGGTGTTCACGGCGGGCGCGTCGTCGCGCAGGGCTCCGTCGCCGACATCATCGCGACTCCCGAGAGCCTCACCGGGCAGTACCTGGGCCACGTCCGCCGGATTGAACTCCCCGCCAAGCGCCGCGCCCTCTCCGAGAAGCGCGCCATCACCCTCAAAGGGTGCCGGCACAACAACCTCAAGAACATCGACGCGGTCTTCCCCCTGGGCGGGTTCATCTGCGTCACGGGCGTCTCCGGCTCGGGCAAGTCCACCCTCGTCAACGACATCCTCCTCGCCGCTGCCAAGCGGCACCTTTCGGGCGGCGCCGGCTCCCGCGAGCAGCCCGGGCTGCACGACTCGGCCAAGTTCCACAAGGACGTGGACCGCATCATCGAGGTCGATCAGTCCCCCATCGGCCGAACCCCGCGCTCCAACCCCGCTACCTACACCGGCATCTTCGACGACATCCGCAACGTCTTCGCCACCACCAAGGAGGCCAAGATCCGCGGGTACAAGCCCGGCCGCTTCTCGTTCAACGTCTCGGCCAAGAACGGCGGCGGACGCTGCGAGGCCTGCGAGGGCCAGGGCGTCAAGAAGATCGAGATGCACTTCCTCCCCGACGTCTTCGTCGAGTGCGAGGTCTGCAACGGCAAGCGCTACAACCGCGAGACCCTTGAAGTGCTCTACCGCGGCAAGTCCATCGCCGACGTCCTCGCCATGACCGTCGAGCAGGGCGTCGCCTTCTTCGAGGCCCACCCCAAGATCGCCAGGTTCGTCAGGTGCCTCCACGAGGTCGGGCTCGACTACATCCAACTCGGCCAGCCCTCCACCCAACTCTCGGGCGGCGAGGCCCAGCGCGTCAAACTCGCCACCGAACTGGGCAAGGGCGGCGGCATCGACGCCCTCCGCGACGGAAGTTCCCTGGGCCACACCCTCTACATCCTCGACGAGCCCACCACCGGCCTCCACTTCGAGGACATCCGCAAACTCATCGCCGTCCTCAACCGCCTCGCCGACGTCGGCGGTGCCGGCAACACCCTCGTCGTCATCGAGCACAACCTCGACGTCATCAAGTGCGCCGACTGGATCATCGACCTCGGCCCCGAGGGCGGCGACGGCGGCGGACGCATCGTCGCCACCGGCACGCCGGAACAGATCGCCAAGAACGACAAGAGCCACACCGGGCGCTACCTCCGGTCCGTTCTGAAGTAGGCGCCCGCGCCGAGGGCGTCGCATTCTCGCCCGGCGAGCCCGGCTGCGCATTCACAAGAACTCGCGTCTTCTGCTTGGAAAACAGGCCAGAATCACCACGATGCCCCAGGATCGATCCGGCGGGGTCGGGTGGGGGGGTCGGAGGGTCTGCGCGAGGGCCGCTCAGCGACCCCTCTAATGCCCGGCAACGAGGTGCGCGCGCAAGCGCGGAGTTACACGGCCATGCCGCCCCCCAAGAAAGGGCTGAAAACAGAGGCCCCGGCGCAGGCCGGGGCGTGGGGGGGGGGGGGGGGGGGGGGGGGAGAGGGGCGCGAACGAGGACCTCCGAACGGGGAACGCTCCCCCACCATCGCGTTTTGCTGGTCGGCGTCCTTGGCGCTACGGCCTCACGAACACGTCGAGCAGTCTCGGCTTGCCGAGGGGCGTCAACTCGTACAGCACGAGCGAACCGACCTGCCGGCGGAAGAGCGAGAGGCCCGACCCGGGCGGCAACGTCAGGCGGCGGTCGCTGGCGGCCTTGTCCATCAGCACCAGCACGTCGTGCGTGCCGTCGAGGCGGGTCATGAGCACCAGTGTGTCCGGGCCGACGATCCGACCCTCGTACGTGTTGCCGTAGGCCCACCCGACGAGTTGCACGCCCGTGCGACCGTCCGGCGCGAGGGCCAGCGGCGAGCCGAGCCGGGCCTGCACGGCGCCGGCGAACTCCGCGTCGGTGGTGCACACGAACTCGGGCGTGAATCCGTTCGACTTCAGACGCGCGTACAGGTCCGCCGGCTCGACGTACTTCATCTCCCCCGCGGCCTGGCGCTGGGCGACGACGTACGCGCCGATCGAGGCGAGCGCGAGCCCGGCGGCCAGCGCCCACGGGCGCAAGCGCGCCAGCACGGATGGCTTCGCCGGCTGGGGCGCGGGACGCGCGGCTCGCACCGTCGTAGCCCGCGGGCGTGTAATCGGCACCGTCGCCGCCAGCGGGCCCGCGAAGGGCGCCGATGCCGACTCCGGCGGGGCCAGCGCGACACGGATCTCCGCATCGATGCGGCGCTGCAGCGCCACCGCGTCGGCCAGCGCCGGCTCGCGCGACAACAGCGACTCGAACTCCGCCCGCTCGGCCTCGCCCAGCAACCCGTCCAGATAGGCGTCGAGCCACTGGGCGGGGTCGGGGGGGAGCGCGGCACGGTCGAGCGGGGTGGCGTTCACGCGCGGCCTCCTTGCAGGCCGCCCCGGCTTGCCGGGCCGCGGGAGGACGAGGGGTCGAGCGCCGAGCCCGCGAGCACGCGGCGGAGCGTCTGGCGGGCCCGGTGAACGTGGCTCATCGCGGTGCCCTCCGGGATGCCCAGGGCCGCGGCGATGGCGGCATAGGTCATGTCCGTGGTCGTGCGCAGGATCAAGCACTCGCGGGCGGTCTGTTCGAGGGTGTCGAGAGCCGCGGCGAGGCGGGGCTCGAGGTGCCGGGCGTGATGGTGAGCGGCCACCCTCGAACCTGGGCTCGCGGAGGCGTGGGCGGCGGGGGATGGCGCGTCGAGATCGCGGTCATCACCCGCTGCCTGGCGGGGTGCGCGGGCCTGCTTGCGGGCCTCGTTGAGGGCGGTGTAGCGGACGATCTGCCCCGCCCAGGCTGGGAAACTGGAGCCGGGCGTGAACTCGTGGCGTTTGGCCAGGGCGATCATCGCGGCCTCCTGCACCACGTCGTCGGCCAGGGCCCGGTCGCGGACGACGCTGACCGCGATGCACCAGAGCGCCCGGCGGTGCTGTTCGATGAGGGCCGCCAGCGAGGCCTCGTCGAGCGTGCCGGACGCGGGTTGGCTTGCCTGAGAGGTCATGTGCGGGGAGGGGCGAACCCTTGCGGCCGGGGGCTGATCGGGCTGCAGAATACCCGGAACAGAGGGCCGTCCTGTGGTTGGGTCCCGCTACCCCGGGGGGAGGCCGGCCTCGGGGAGGGGCGCCTCAGCGGCGATGAGGTCTGAATAACTGGCCGAGACGGGCTCGCCGAGGACGGGTCCGAAGTCGGCGCGGAGGCGCTGGATGTCTCGATGGCAGCGCCCGGCGTTGTGCTGGGGGAGGACAAGGGCCTCGAACTCGATGAAGCGGCCGAGGCGTTCGACCTGGTCGAGGTGGATGCGGACGAAGTCGAGGAGGAAGACGTCGCGGAGTTTCCTGACGGTGACCCAGGGGGGCATGCCGAGGGTGCCGAAGCGGGCGAAGGCGTCGGGCTCGGAGAAGATGGTGAACTCGCTGACGCGAGGGCGGGCGTCGTCGGCGCGGGCGTAGAGGATGTACTCGGGGGGCTCGGCGTCGGTCTGGCGGCGTTTGAGGCGGCCCTGGGGGAGTTTGAAGTAGGTGTCGGTCTGGGCGAGTTGGCCGACGTGGCGCGCGCCGATGCGCCGGGCGATGGCGCGGGCGAGGTCGAGGTCGCGGAGTTCGGCCTTGAACTCGATGTTGCGGTTGGTGGGCACGCAGGAGGAGCGTAGCGGCGGGCGGCGAACGGGCGACGAGCGGGGTGGTGGGGGTCGGAGGGGAATGGGGGCGCGTGGTCCGAGGGCGCGGCGTGGGCGATACGCTTGGGCATGGGCCAGAGCACCAATCCCGAAGGTGAAACGCCTCAGGACCCCGAGGCCGGTCGGGTCGATTCGGCGGCGCCGATTCCGCTCGCGCCCGTGGGCTCGGCGGTGCCCGCGCCCGCGTCGCCCGCGCGGCCGTCGGCACCGGCGGGAACGATCGCCGACAAGGGGTCGCTGCTGGAGGTGGTGTCGGAGGAGCCGTGCCCGCAGTGCGGGAAGCCGATGCCCGTGGACGCGGTGGTGTGCCTGAAGTGCGGGTACGACATCAAGGCCGGGAAGGTGCGGCAGACCGAGGTTGGGGTGGAGGCGCCCGCGCCGGCGGCGGTGGTGGTGCCGGACTTCGCCGCGCCGGGCCGGCTGGACAGCCTGGCGCTCACGATCATCGGGGCGCTGCTGCTGGGGGCGGCGATGTTCGTGGCGGGGTGGTTCGCGCCGAGCGGATCGAGCGCGGGGGCGCGGGCGGCGCTGGTGGGGCGCGTCGCTCTCCAGACGCTGGTGCACACGGGCACGGGCGTGCTGGCGGTGGTCGGGGCGGCGTTCCTGGTGAAGAACCGGCTGGGGCGGATCGACCTCGCGGCGGCGCGGATGTTCGTGTGCGTGTCGGCGTTCTTCTCGGTGGTGGGGCTGCGGTACGAGTTGGAGGGCGCGTGGGAGGTGGTGCAGTGGGGGACGGAACTGGTGAAGTGGGTGGGGGCGATGGGGTTGTACTGGCTGCTGGCGCTGGGGCTGTTCTGGAAGCCGCCGAGGTCGATCAACACGCTGGCGGGGCTGCACTTTGTGCTGTTCGCCTCGACGGGGATGCTGATCGGGCTTGACGGGTGGCTGGCGCGTGCGGCGATGTCGCAGAGTGCTTCGGGCGCTCGACCGGTGCCGGCGCAGGTGAGCCCCGCGGCGACGCCCGGTGGACAGCCGTGAGAGGCGAGTGGGATGACCGGGCCTCGCGCCCTGGGCTGGGGCCCGTGGTCGAGCGGGCGCTGGCGCTGCACAGGGCGAAGTGGGGCGTGCCGGCGCGGTGGGTGTCGGCGGCGCCCGGGCGGGTAAATCTGATCGGCGAGCACGTGGACTACGCCGGGGGCCCGGTGCTGCCCATGGCGATCGATCGCTGGTGCGTGGCAGCGTGCGGCCCATCGCGCGAGGGCGGCGAAGTGCTGCGTGTGGTGTCCGAGGCGACGGGCGAGCGGGCGGAGGTTCCGCTGTCGCGCCCGCTGGACGCCGGAGAAGTTCGACGGACGCTGCCCGCGTGGGCGTGGTATGTGGCTGGCGTGGCGGAGTGCCTGAGGCGTGGGGCGGCGCACGCGGGGCGGGCCGTGTCGGCGGGCGACGCCGGCGTGGAGATGACGGTGGTATCCACCGTGCCGCTGGGGGCGGGCCTGTCGAGTTCGGCGGCGCTGGAGGTATCGGTTGGGGGCGCGCTGGCGCGGGCGTGGGGGGTTGGGATCGAGGTGAGCGAGCGGGGGCTGGCGCGTGTGGGGCGGCGGGCCGAGCACGAGTTCGCCGGCGTGCCGTGCGGGTTCATGGACCAGGTGGTGAGCGCGTGCGCGAGGCGGGGGTGTGCGCTGCTGATCGGGGGTGATGGCGAGCCCGAGCGGGCCGTGCCGATGCCCGAGGACTTGGCGGTGGTGCTGGTGGATTCGGGGGTGAAGCACGCGCTGCCCGATGGGGCGTACGCCGCGCGAGTGCGGGCGTGCGAGGAAGCAGCGCGGGTGCTGGGCGTGGCGTCACTAGCCGGGGCGTCGGCGACGCTGGTGCGGGAGCGCGCCGGCGATCTGGAGCCGGAGGCGCGGCGGGCGGCGGAGCACGTGACGGGCGAAGTGGGGCGTGTGCGCGCGTTCGCGGAGGTGCTCGAAGGCTTGGGCGGGGCCGCGGGCGAGGCGGGTGGAGCGCGCGAGGGGGCGATGCGGCGGCTCGGGGCCTTGGCGCGGGAGTCGCACGAATCGCTCCGGGACTTGTGCGGCGTGTCGTGTCCGGAGGTGGAGGGCGTGGTGGCGGCGTGCGCGCAGCCCGGGGTGTGGGGGTGCCGGCTCACGGGCGCCGGGTTCGGCGGGAGCGTGATGGCCCTGGTGGATCGAGCGTGGCTTGATCGCGCGATGGGGTGGATCGCGGAGGCGGCGGCGCGGCGCGTGCCGACGTCGCACCCGCCGGTAGTGGTGACGCCCGTCGCGGGGTGGGGCGCGTGGGACCCATCGGGGTGCTAGACGCGCTTGAGGAGCGTGACGCGCCCGATGGGGACCCACTCGGCGACGAGGATGTCGCCCGAGTGGAGGAAGATGGCGGTGTGGGGGTGGATGAACTTGCCCGGGATGAAGTCCGCGCGGGGCGCGCCGCGGAGCGGCGAGGGCTTGCCGTCGCGTGCGCCGTCGCCGAGGTGGACGACGGGCTTGTTGTCTTTGTCCAAGAGGGTGACGACGCTTTCGAGATCGGGGACGAGGAGGAGGTCGCCTCGGGTCTTGAAGTGGCAGGGCATGCGGATGCCGTCGGTGGCGAAGCCCAGGTGCGTGCCGTCGAGCGAGAAGAACTGGATTCGGCGGTTGCCGCGGTCGGCGACGGCGAGGCGTGGCGAGCCGGAGCGTGAGTCGATCCAGAGCCCGTGTGGGCAGTTGACCTGGCCGGGCTCTTTGCCGGGGCCGATGATGGTTCTGAGGTAGCGGCCGTCGGCGGAGTAGCGGTGGATAAAGGAGGAGCCGTAGCCGTCACCGACGAGCAGGTCGGCGGGGGCGGCATCGGCGGAGCCCGGCGGATCGGGGAGGAAGGCGACGTTTGTGGGGCAGTACTTCTCCTTGGCGTCGTACTCGCCTGAGTCCTTGGGCCACTCGGCCTGCCAGACGGTCTCGCCCTTGAGGTCCGTCTTGACGACGAGTCGGCGGTTGGTGTCGCAGTGGTAGAGGAACTCGGTGCCGCGTTCGGCGCGGAGGTCGAGCCCGTGGGCCCCGCCGCGGAGGGCGTCGCCCCAGGCGGTCTGGAAGGACCCGTCAGGAGCGAAGACGGCGACGGCGTGGGGCTTGGTGCTGGACGGGTGGACGGTGTGGGCGACGTAGATGAGGCCCGCGGCGTCCTGGGCGAGCCCGTGGGTGTCGCCGAACGCGAGGGTGGGGGAGGTGGAGGCGGCAGGTGCGGGCGGGGTGAGCCAGTCGTGGATGCACTGGTAGCGGTGGTCGCCGGTGCCGAGGATGAGGGGTTCGAGCCCGGACTTGCCGGAGGTGTGGACGAAGGGCGCGGCGAGCGAGGGCCAGCGGCGCGAGGGGTGCAAGGGCCGCGGAGGCGAGGGCGAGGGAGCCGCGCTGAAGGGCCTCGCGACGGGACAGCGGCGGCATGGTGACCTGCATGCGCGCAGTGTAATGGATGATGGGTCGGACCTGCGTTTGGGCGGCCAGTGGTCGTCTTGCCGGCTCAGGCGGCTTCGCTGAGGGGCTCGGTCCCGGCGACGCCGTCGCGGGTGACGTAGAAGAAGCCGGGGGTGATGGGGTAGGGGAGGCGGCGGAAGTCCTCCTCGACGCGCCCGCGGAGGCGGGAGACGAAGGGGTCGGGCCCGGGTGAGAGGGCGACGAACATGTCGCGAGCCGGGGTGGCGACGAGGAAGTTCCCGCCCAGGCGCGGGGCGAGGCGGGTGTAGAGCGAGCCGAGGAGGAGGCGTGCGGCGTCGTAGCCGTCCTGCTCGGCAACGATGACGGCGCGGCCGCCTTCCTTGCTGGTGATGACCTGGAAGTTCAGTTCCTGGGAGTGCCCGTCGAGGTTGGCGCGGGAGATGTCGTCGAGGTCCTCGGGGGAGACCGACCAGCGGAGCATCTGCTCGGTGGTGACGCTGACGGTCATCTGGGGCATGTCGATGACGAAGACGATGACGGTGCCGTTGACGAAGGGGACGTGGGCGACCTGCTCTCGGCAGAGGTGGTTGAAGATGGTCTCGGGCTGGATGCGGGGCATGATGCGGTGGCGGAGCATCTCGAAGGGCATGGTGGAGATGGCGCCGGCCTCGCCCGAGAAGAGTTGGTCGAGGTAGTGCTCGACGATCTCCTGCCCGCGGTCGGGGTCGTGGTTGACGAGGCGGTAGAGGTTCTCGAGGTCGAGCCGCCTGCCGTTGACGATGAGTTCGCGCGGGCCTGTGAGTTCGATGGCGTACTCGGGCTGGAGGCGGCGGAGGAGGACCGCGACCTGCTCAGCGAAAGCCTCCGGCTCTTTGGGCATGTTGGCCATGCGTGATCCGTTCTCGGGCCGAGCCCCCGACGATGCCAGTCGCGCTGGAAGAAGCCCGCGCGTGTGGGCGGGGGCGAGCGTGAACTCGCCCCGCACTGGTATCGTGTCCGTCCGATGCGCACGTGGAGGGCGTGCCGGTTTCAGAATCCGCGCGCCGCGGCACAGGCGGCACACGCTCCCTGACACGCGCGGCCCGCGACGTTGTCGGACGTGCCCGCCGATGTACGCGCTTGCCCGAGCGAAAAACCGCGCGTTCGCGGACCGCCCGCGCATCCGGCCCGCGCGGCGCCGGCGTGCGAAAAAAAAACGGAGTTGGTTGAAGATCGGCGCCGCGTCGGGCGGGACCCGGTTCGGGGTCGCAGAGCGATGGTCCCCAAAAACACAACGAGGCTCGAGTGAGCAGCCCACTTGCTCACTCGGACCCTCGTTGTTCGGAGGCCAACACAGCCTCCAAGACGCAATCAGCCGCGAGGCCCTTGGGCCTGGCAACTGTTCCTCTCCACTCCGCCCCCAACCCCAACCCCCACCCCCACCCCCGACGCGGACTACCCCGTCTCGTACTCACGCGGGCCGTCCGTTGCCCGCGATCGTCTCTCGCCCCCACAGCGGGGACCTTGTCACCAAACCCCTGAGGCCCAGAGCACCCCCGGGACGATGAGACAAAGGGCAACGGGCGTGCCAGGTCCGAAGGCGTGGCGGGGAGCGCCGTGAGGGCGTTTCGATCCGTGGACGCGAACCAGATTGCGAAATACAGTATTCTGTTTTGTGGCAGGCAACCATATGGCCGGTTGGTACGAAATACAGTAATCTGAGGCCCCATGCCGTTCGCTCAGCCATCATGGGATTGGGTTGACGCCCTCGCGTGCGGGGTGATCGTAGTTCACGGCGAGCGCGCCAACGTGTGTTTCGCGAGCCGTAGAGTGCGGGACATATTAGGGTTTTCTCTGATCTCCGAGACGCCTCTCGTGGCCGGGCTGCTGAGAGCGGGGCCGGAGGTCGCCGAGGGGGCGCGACGGGCGCTCGGTGATGCCGGCGTCCAGGGCGCGCAGGGTGGGGCGGTGCATGTGCGGGGGCTTCGCGTGGGCCCTGAAGTGGGGAGGGGCGGTTCGGAGAGCGCGGATGGCGGTGCCACAGACGGTGGTGGTCGGCGGGCGACGCATTTGGACCTGAGCGCGGCGTGGACGAGTGACGGGCAGGCGATTGTGGTCACGCTGGTTGACGCGACGGCGCGTGCGGAGGCGGAGGGCGAGGCTGCGCGGCTTCGGGCGAGCCTGGCGGAGATGGAGCGGACGAGCCAGCGGCTTCGGACGCTCCAGGCGGAGTTGGCTGACGCGGGCGCGGGCGAGGGGGGGGGCGGCGGCGGGCAGGAGATGGTGGGGGCGTCGGCGGCGCTGCGGCGCGTGCGCGAGCAGGTGGCGCGGGTGGCGCCGAGCGACCTGACGGTGCTGATCCACGGCGAGACGGGCTCGGGCAAGGAGTTGGTGGCGCGGTCGATCCACGCGGGGAGCCCGCGGGCGGGGCAGGCGTTCGTGGCGGTGAACTGCGCGGCGCTGCCGGAGTCGCTGATCGAGTCGGAACTGTTCGGGCACGAGAAGGGGGCGTTCACGGGGGCGGACCGGCGGCGGCTCGGGAAGTTCGAACTGGCGGACGGGGGGACGCTGTTTCTCGACGAGGTGGCGGAGTTGCCCATGCAGGCGCAGGCGAAGTTGCTGCGCGTGATTCAGGAGCACGCCTTCGAGCGCGTGGGCGGGGCGGAGACGGTGCGGGTGGACACGCGGATCCTGGCGGCGACGCACCGGGACCTGGCGCGCCAAGTGGAGCGCGGGCGGTTCAGGGAGGACTTGTTCTATCGGCTCAACGTGTTCCGGATCGAGGTGCCGGCGCTGCGGGAGCGGCGCGAGGATCTGCGGGCGCTGGTGGAGCACCTGCACGCGCGGATGGCGCGGCGGATGGGGCGGCCGGTGCAGAGGCTCAGCGAGGGCTCGCTGCGGCGGGTGATGGCGTACGGGTGGCCCGGGAACGTTCGGGAGTTGTCGAACGCGGTGGAGCGGGCGACCTTGCTTGCGGACGGGCCGGAGTTGGAGATTGAGTTGCCCGAATCGCCCCTGCGCGGCGAGGACGAGGGCGGCGCGAGCGGACGCGGCGGGGCCCGAGCGGGCGGCGGCGGGGGTGCGGCACCAACGCGGGACATTCTGCTGGACCTGACGCTGGAGCAGTTGCAGCGGCTGCAGATCACGCACGCGCTGGAGTCGTGCGGATACCGGGTGTTCGGGGCGGGTGGCGCGGCGGAGCGGCTGGACGTGAACCCGAACACACTGCTGTCGCGGATGGATAAGTACGGGATTCCGAGGCCGAGGTTGATGAAGCGTGGCCGGGGCGAGCGGGGATCGGGTGCCGCGGGGTGATAGGGCTGACGCTGGCCCTGGGGGATGGGGGGGCTGAGTGGGGGTCGGTATACTGGCGAACCTTGATGGAAGCCCCACTATGAGCGACTCGGCGGCGAAAGTGTGCGCGTACTGCGGCGCGAACTGCTCGGACAAGCCCCGGACGAAGGACGAGGCCGGGCGGTACTACTGCAAGGAGTGCTTCCCAAAGGCGAAGGCGAAGGCGGCGGGTGCGGCCGGCGGTGGTGGGGGGGCGTCGAGGCCGCCCGCGGCGGCGTCCAAAGCGCCGGCGGTGGGGGTCTTTGACGATCCGATTCTGCTGGACCCCGAGTTGGTGGGAGGGAAGGACGAACCCAAGCAGGTGAAGGTCGAGCAGCCGAAGGCGGCGCAGGCGAAGTCGTGCCCGAGTTGCGGGGTGCTGCTGTCTGGGGACGCGGTGGTGTGCACGAACTGCGGGTTCAACAGCGCGACGGGGAAGGGGCTGAAGACGAGGATCGAGCGGGCGAAGGCCGCGAAGGCGAGCGGGGGCCGGCTCGGGGGGTATCAGGGTGAATACGCCAACGCCTGGCACCGGTTCGCCGCGGCGTTCGTGGACAACATCCTGGCGGGGATCCTGACGGTGGTGGTGCTGATGGTGGTGGGGATGGTGGCGGCGAGCATCGGGCCGATCGATCCCGGGGCGTGGCAGGCGAAACTGGACGCGGGAGAGATTCCGCCGGACATGCTCCTGTTTGTGGGGGCGTACTTCGCGGTGCCGTGGCTGTACTTTGTGCTTCAGGAGAGTTCGGGGCGTCAGGCGACGGTGGGGAAGTCGCTGATGGGGTTTGGGAACGCGACGGGTGACGGGCAGCCGGTGGGGATGGGGCGCGCGACGGTGCGGTATGTGGTGAAGGCGGTGGGGCTGGGGTTCTTCAGCATTTTTTACGCGGTGGCGTGCTTGATCTGCTGCATGGTGCTGCCGAAGAGGCAGATGCCGCACGATCTGATCGCGGGCGTGGTGATGATGCGGTGAGGCGGGGGAGGGGAAGACGCGAGGCGCGAGGCGCGAGGGCGGGGTGTGGGGCTATCGCTCGCCGGGCGCGGGCTTGGGCGACGGGGCGGGGGCCTCGAAGGGGCGCGGCGGGGTGTAGCGGAGGGCGTAGTCTGGCCTGGGCTGGTGGAGCGACTTGATCCAGTCGATGGCGGCCTGGAATCGGCGGTCATCGCGGGTCCTGAAGGTGGGGGACCAGGCGTCCTTGGGGGCGCCGCCCGTGGCGGTGGCGCGCAGGACGGGCGGGTGGCGCGAGGAGGCGCCCTCGCGGGGGAGGCCCATCTGGAGGAGGGGTGAGCGGTCGGGGTTCTGGAAGTCGATGAGGGGGGTGCCATCGGCGAGTTTGAACTTCGACAGGATGTAGAAGTTGGTGTAGAGGGCGGGGTCGGCGGCGGGTCGTTTGGAGGCGAGGACGAGTCGGCCGGCGTCGGCGCCGCCGTGGCAGGCGGTGGTGGCGCAGGAGGCGATGAGCCAGCCGCGCTGGATCTCGTCGCGGAAGAGGCGGATGGAGTCGGGAGGCTCGACGACGCGGACCTGGGCGTAGAGGTCGCGTGCGCGGACACGGAAGAGGAGGTCGAGTTGCTCGCGCGGCGGAAGGCGGAAGACGCCCTCGCGGCCCTCGCGGCTGGTGGGCAGAGCGGGGTGTCCGGCGTAGCGGTCGAGGAGCGCGGCGATGGTCTCCCGCGGGACCTCGAAGCGGGGCGGGCGGGTCAGGTCGATCTCGAAGACGCGGATGAGGTTGATGTCCTCGGGCTGGAGGTAGGGGAAGGGCTCGAAGGCGGGAGCGGTGTGGGGTGGCTCGGCTACGGGATCGCCGGCGGGCGCGCCGCCGGGCGTCGGAGCGGCGGCGGGCGGGCCCTGGCGAGCGGCCTCGGCGTCCTTGGCGGCCTGTGCGGCGCGGGCCTTGTCGCGGAGTTCGATCTGGCGGACGACGTTCTGGCGAGCGCGGATGGCGCTGCCGTGGGTGGGCTGGCGCTGGAGGAGGGCGTTGAGTTCGGTGAGGGCGAGGTCGAACTCGCGGCGCGCGACGAGCCAATCGACGAGGCGGATGAGTTGATCGGCGTCGTTGTCGTCGATGGCCTTGCGCAACTCCATGTAGCGTTCGAGGAGGGGCGGGAGGACCTCGACCTTGTCGACGGCGTCGGCCTTGAGGGTGGTGCGGATGCCGGCGACGCGGATGATGACTTCGAGGGCGTTCTTCTCGATGAGGAAGCCGGAGAAGCGGCGGCCGTCGTTCATGATGACGACGACCTCGGGCTCGGATGGCGGCGATGGGGGGCGCGCGGGCTTATCGGCCGCGGGCGATGGCGTAGCGGCGGGGGGCGGCTCGATCGAGGCGAGCGCGCGAGAGGAAGGAGCGGCGGCGAGAGCGGTCCCCACGATGCCCGCGCACAGCGCCACGCACGTCGGTCGGCACAGGGCCGAGAGGGGGGTGGGCATCACGCGGGAATTGTGGCCCCCCGGGGGCGGATGTCCAGTGGAAAGCCCCGCGCGGATTTGGGGGATCGGTTCGGGGCCGGCTTGGGCACGCGGGCTGATAACGCGCGGGGGTGCGAAGGTGTGCCGAGCGTGAAGGGGCGGGAGGGGGGACGCGGCGGGGCGAGCGCGGAGCGGGGTGGCACCAAGCGGGGCGGATTGGCACCTTCGGCGGGTTCGCAGCAGGAGGTGCAGGCAGGTGCAGGATCGTTCGGCCCGGGAACCCAGACGCGCACGAGCCCGAGGGGGCGCGACCATCGCGGCGGGTTGGCGGACGCGGAACGGCGGGGATGACGTTGTCCATGCGGGAGCGTGGACGGGCCTGGAGCCGTTGGAGGCTCGGGTGCTGCTGTCGGCGGACCCGTGGTCGCTGTCGGGTCTGCTGGCGGGCGTGACGACGACGGCGTCGAGCGCGTCGATCGGGATGCCGGCGCGGGCACCCAGGGTGTTCGGTGGCGGGGGCGGGGGTGGGGGTGGGGCGACAGCGGTGACGCCGGGGCAGGCGCTCATCAGGCTGGATCAGTTCTTCGCGGACCCGCGGTTCGCGGGGCTCAGCGGCGCGGGGGCGAGTTCGGTGATCATCGACAGCGGGATCAACCTGAGCCATCCGTTCTTCGGGCCCGACGCGAACGGGGACGGGATCGCGGACCGGATCCGGTATCAGTACGACTTTGCAGACAACGACGCCGACGCGAGCGACCACGACGGGCACGGGACGAACGTGGCGGGGATCGTGGCGGGGAGCGATGGGGTGTACCCCGGCGTAGCCCCGGGGGCGGGGATCATCGCGCTCAAGGTGTTCAGCGACAACGGGGCGGGGGCGTTCAGCGCGGTGGAGCGGGCGCTGCAGTGGACGATCGTGAACGCGGCGGCGTACGGGATCGTGTCGGTGAACCTGTCGCTCGGCGACGGGGGCAACTGGGCGAGCGCGATGTCGCGGTACGGACTGGGGGACGAGTTGGCGGCGCTGGCGGCGATCAACGTGATCGTGGTCGCGGCGGCGGGGAACGGGTACTTCGACGCGGGGAGCGTGCAGGGGATCGCGTACCCGGCGTCGGACCCGAGCGTGCTGGCGGTTGGGGCGGTGTACGCGGGGACGTACGGGCCGTTCTTCTACGGGGGCGGGGCGCAGGCGGACGTGACGGGCGCGGACGTGATCGCGCCGTTCTCGCAGCGATCGACGGTGGTCTCGACGCTGTTCGCGCCCGGCGCGCCGATCACGGGGCCGGGGCTGGGGAGCGGGCTGACGACGATGCACGGGACGAGCCAGGCATCGCCCCATGTGGCGGGTGCGGCGGTGCTGGCGAATCAGGTGGCGGAGCGGTATCTGGGGAGACGGTTGACGCCGTCGGAGTTCAGGTCGCTGGTGTTCTCGACGGGCGCGCTGGTGGTGGACGGCGACGACGAGCAGGACAACGCGGTGAACACGGGGGCGACGTTCAAGCGGATCGACATGCTGGCGCTGGGCGGGGCGATCTACGACCTGGCGAACCCGGGTGGGGGCGGAGGTGGGGGGGGCGGGAATGCCGCGCCGACGCTGGGGAACATTGTGACGCTGGGTGGGGGGAGGCCGAATCGACCGGGGCGGCTGACGTACTCGGTGCTGGCAGCGGCGGCGGACGAGGCGGACGCGGACGGGACGGTGGTGCGGTTCAAGATCGTGCAGGTGACGTCGGGGATGGTGTTCAAGGGGGGCGTGCCGGTGACGCCCGGGGTGACGACGCTGGGGCCCGGTGAGAACCTGATCTGGGTGCCCGGCGTGGGCGCGACCGGAGTGACGACGGCGTTTACGGTGGTGGCGACGGACGGGGCAAGCGACTCCGCGACGCCGGTGGGAGTGAAGATCCTGTTGGCGAGCAGGCTGGGCTTGCGGCAGGCGTCGCAGGCTGGGCTCGGGCTTGGTGAGGTCGAGGAAGGGATGCCGCCAGGTAGGGAGTCGGCGCGTTCGGGTGGTGTCGGGGCGGGGTTCCTTGGGGCCGGAGTGTCGGCGCGGGCCCGGGTGGATGGTGGTTCGGGACCAGAGAGCGGTGTGGGGGAGCGGGTCCCGCTGTCGAGCGAACTGTTCCTTGCGGACGGATCGGTGGGGGGGCTGTTGGCGCGTGTCTGAGGCGAAGGCGAGGCGGTCCGGGGGCGGATAGTCGGGTCGGGGGATCGACCTGTGAGGGATTGGGGCCTATCGTTGCGGCCCTGCGGACCGCGCCAGAGCGGGAGCGGGGCTCGGAGAACGTCGATGGCTTCCACGAAGAACAAGCCCCACAAGGGCTTGCTGAAGCGGGTTCGGATCACCAAGACCGGGCTCGTGAAGCACAAGAGCGCCAACAGCAAGCACCTCAAGAGCGGGAAGTCTCCGAACCGGCTTCGGCGGTTGCGGAAGTCGCGGTTTGCGCTGGGGTCGGAGGGCGAGGCGTTGCAGTTGATGCTGCACCAGCGGATCCGCGGGCACGATCAGCCGCGGACGGCGATCCGGCGGAGCCCGTCGCCCGAGGAGCGGAAGGCAGCGCAGGCGGCGAAGGCCGCCGAGGCGGCCAAGGCCGCGGCGAAGAAGAAGTAAGTCGAGATTCGCCGGCCGCGGGGCCGGTTGAGTGATCGCCGGCGCGGGCCGGCGACGAGCACGTCCGCCGGGACTCAAGCCGGGCCGATTGCAGGCCCGCCCCGATCGGGCACAGAAGATGGAGATCGAGCATGCCACGCGTACGCAAAGGCGCCGCCCGGACCCAGCAGAAGGCCCGTCTGCGGAAGATGACGAAGGGGTACAGCAAGAGCCGCACGGCGCAGCGCGGCGAGATGAAGCAGGCGATCCGCTCGAGCGGGTGGTACGCGTACCGCGACCGCCGGGCGAAGAAGCGGACGTTCCGGGCGCTGTGGATCACGCGGTTGACGGCGGCGTGCAAGATGCGCGGGACGCGGTACAGCGTGTTCATGAACGGTCTGACCAACGCGGGGATCGCGCTGAACCGCAAGATGCTCAGCGAGATCGCCATCGCCGACCCCGTGACGTTCGACGAGATCGTGAAGAAGGCGCTGGCGGCGGCGAAGACCGGCGCGAAGGCGGCGTGAGCGGGCGGCGCCCGAGCCGCGAGCCGAGCGGGCGATCGACGTAGAGTTGCATACGCATGAGCGGCGCACCCAACAGCGCGGCGGGCGGTGGCACCCCGGCGTGGTCCGCGGCGGACCTGGCGGGCGATCCGCACGCGCGGTCGGACAAGCCTGCGCGGGTGCGGTCGATGTTCTCGGCCATTGCGGGGTCGTACGACCTGAACAACCGGCTGCACTCGTTCTGGCAGGACCAGCGGTGGCGCCGGTTCGCGGTGCGAGAGGCGGGCGTGACGGCGGAGACCGACGCGCTGGACGTTGCCTGCGGGACGGGGGACTTGACGCGGTTGCTGGCGGGGGCCGGCGCTCGGCGCGTGGTGGGGCTGGACTTCACGCGGGCGATGCTGGACGTCGCGGAGACAAAGCGGACGCGTCCGAGCGACGCGCGGATCGAGTACGTGGAGGGGGACGCGACGCGACTGCCGTTCGAGCCGGCGTCGTTCGACGTGCTGACGATCGCGTTCGGGATCAGGAACGTCGGGGATCCGCGTGCGGCGCTGCGGGAGTTTCGGCGGGTGCTGCGTCCGGGCGGGCGGCTGGTGGTGCTGGAGTTTGATCGGCCGCGGCTGCGGGTGGTGGGTGCGGTGTCGGAGTTCTACACGAACCGGGTGATGCCGTGGACGGCGACGCTGATCAGCGGGGACCGGTCGGGGGCGTACCGGTATCTGCCCAAGTCGGTGCGGTCGTTCATGAACACGGCGGAGATGGGGGAAGCGATCGGGGAGGCGGGGTTCGGGGAGTGGCGAGCGACGGGGCTGTCGCTGGGCGTGTGCGTGTGCCATCGGGCGGTGGCCCGATAACGCGGCGGGATGGGGCGGATCGCGCAGCGACTGCGCGGGCGAAAAAAGGTGTGCGCGAAATGGTGCGCCGCGAAGGGCGGGCCCGATCAACGAGGGGCCACGAGGCCCGGCGAGCAGGACGCGCGTCGCGAAGCACCCACCAACACGAGACCGGCTGGCACGAGTGGAACTCGACCCGGCCCCCACCACTGGGAGCGGTTCCACATGTCGATCGAGCAGATGCAGTCGCGGTTGTTCGACACCCTTGTCGCGGGCGACCGCCCGGCGGCGCGCACGCTGGTGCTGTCGCTGATTCAGCAGGGGTTCACGCCGCAGCAGTTGATCACGGACCTGTTCTGGCCCACGTATCAGAACATCGACAGACTCCATCGGGCGGACCAGTTGACGACGCTTGGGCACCACCTGGCGATGCGGCTGCTGCGGGTGCTGGTGGACCAGAACGCGTCGCGGCTGGCGCCGGCGGCGAGCAACGGGCGGAGCGTGTACGTGTTCTGCGGGGCCAACGAGGGGGACGAGTTGGGAGCGCAGATGGCGACGGACATGCTCGAGGCGCACGGGTTCGCGACGCACTTCGCGGGCGGGGGCATCGCGGCCGACGAGATCCTGGGGCTGGTGCACGACCGCAAGCCGGACGTGCTGGTGATGTTCGCCTCGGCGCCCGGGGATCTGCCGGTGATCCGGCAACTGGTCGACACGATCACGGAGATCGGGGCGTGCGAGAAGTTGCAGGTGGCGGTGGGTGGCGGCGTGTTCAATCGGGCCGAGGGGCTTGCGGAGGAGATCGGCGCGGACCTGTGGGCGATCGACCCGCTGGAGTTGGCGCAGGTGCTGATCGAGGAGCCGGAGCGCCGCGCGACGGCGGACCAGCGCACGGTGGGCAAGAGCCGGACGGCGCCGAAGCGCAAGGCGGCGTGAGCCCGGTCGGCGACGGCGGTAGTAGGGAGTCAGAAGACACGAGCGCGAGTCATGCGGCGGGCCGACCCGCCGCTTTTTCGTTGCTGCGGCCTGGGTTGGGGGGAAGGGTGCAAGGAGGGCTTGGTGGTGGGATCGGGGCGGGGGGTGGCGGACGGCTCTACGATCCGCGCGCATCTGAGTCTGGTCTTGAGGGTCATCGGCGGTCGGCGCGAAGCGTGCCAACCCCGCACACAAGGAGTTCCCGTGAAACTGTCTGCCGAGGCGCGTCGAGTGGTGCTTCCCGTGGTGCTGGCCGTCCTGGCGGGCGGTGTGGTGAGCGCGGCGCCGGCGTGGGCGGGGCAGGCGGGCGCAGGGGGGGGCGGGAGTGGGGGCGGGAGCGGGGGGGCGCAGGCGCAGCCGGCGAAGATCCCGGTGAAGACAGCCGACGACCTGCCGAGGCACACGTACGCGATCGAAGGGAAGGCGAGCGAGTTCCTGGTGAGCGAGGCGCCGTTCCGCGCGTTCGTGGCGAAGTTGAAGGCGGACATGCTCGACGACTTGGCGAAGTACGACATTCAGGACAAGACGACGCTGAAGGGGTACTACCAGGGGCTTGTGCAGATCGCGATGTTCGAGGGGGATTGGGAGGGTGCGCTGAAGCACGTGGAGGCCGCGCGGGCGCTGGAGGGGAAGGACGCGCAGCGGCTGATGATGGGCCAGGTGCTCGGCGCGATGGTGGCGGCGAGGAAGTCGGCGGGGGCGGACAAGGCGGCGTTCACAGCGGCGTTCAAGAAGGAGTTGAACGCGCGCGTGGGCGGGCTGCCGTGGGACAAAGTGCGGGAGAGCGTGCTCGGGGCGCGGTCGTCGGCGCAGATCCTGAATAGGGACCTGATCCTGGGGCAGGTGAAGGGCGGGCTGGACCCGATCGTCGAGGCGAACAAGGGGGAGGTGTCGGGCGAGGTGGTGGGGGGGCTGGTGGCGATGCGGAACATGCTGGACCGGATGCTCGAGTTGCAGCCGGCGGTGGCGGAGGTGTACGGGGCGATCGCGGAGCGGAACGCGGCGCCGCGGGTGGACGTGCTGAGCGCCAAGGAGATCGTGCTGACGCCGGCGGACAAGGGCTCGCCGGTGGTGGTGGCGATCTGCGACTCGGGGGTGGATACCTCGTTGTTCTCCGGGCAGTTGTGGGAGAACGCGTCGGAGAAGGCCGACGGGAAGGACAACGACGGGAACGGGTTCGTGGACGACATCAACGGGATCGCGTTTGACCTGTACTGGAAGCCCACCAGCGGGCTGCTGATCGGGATCGAGGAGATGGCGTCGCCCTTGGCGCTGGTGGAGACGCACACGAAGGGGGCGTCGGACAGCCAGGCGGGCGTGGGGAGCCCGGAGGCGGACGCGTTCCGGACGTACGTGCGTGGGCTGAAGGCGGAGCAGGTGACGCCGTTCATCGAGGACCTGGGCCTGTACGGGAACTACTCGCACGGGACGCACGTGGCGGGGATCGCGGCGGCTGGGAATCCGTACGCGCGGGTGCTGGGGATCCGGCTGACGTTCGACTTCAAGTCGATCCCGCGGTACACGTGGGATCGGGCGTACGCCGAGGCGATGGCGTCGAGCATCGAGACGAGCGTGAAATACATGAAGCAGGCGGGGGTGCGGGTGGTGAACATGTCGTGGGGCATGTCGCGCGACTCGATCGAGCAGGAACTGGAGGCCAAGGGTGTCGGCGCGAGCAAGGAGGAGCGTGCGCAGACGAGCCGGGAGTTGTTCGCGGTCATCCGCGGCGCGATGGAGCGGGCGATGGCGTCGGCGCCTGAGATTCTGTTCGTGCCGGCGGCGGGCAACAGCGACAACGACAACACGTTCAGCGAGATGATCCCCTCCGGGATCGACGCCCCCAACGTGCTGACGGTGGGCGCGGTGGACTCGTCGGGCAAGCCGACGGGCTTCACGACGTTCGGCAAGGGCGTGACGATCTACGCCAACGGGTTCGAGGTGGAGAGTTACGTGCCGGGCGGGAAGCGGTTCAAGTACAGCGGGACGTCGATGGCCGCGCCGAACGTGACGAACCTCGTGGGCAAGGTGCTGGCGGTGAACCCGAAACTGAGCACGGGGGAGGTGATCGCGTTGATCCGCGCCAATGCCGACCCGATGCCGGGGTACGAGGGCCGGTTCATCATCAACCCGAAGAAGACGGTGGAGGCGGCGAAGGCGGCGCGCGCGAAGTAAGCGCGGGGCCGGTGGGCGTCCGCGTTTGAAAGCGGGCCTAGGCGTTCCGCGCGGCGGCGGGGAGGGAGATCTGTCGCGCGCCGAGGCAGCGGTCGCGGAGCGCGGCGAGGCCCGCCCGTGCGGGGGCGCTGGCCGAGGCAGCGCGGGTCTCCCATGGCGAATCGCTCAGGAGCCAGGCGACGGCTGGGGTGCCGGTGGTCTTGGAAAGGCCGCGGAGCGCTCGGCGGTCGCGGGCGCGCAGGCCGAGCAGCAGAGCGAGGCATCGGAAGGCGCGTTCGGCAGGGTCGATGCGGAGCCATGCGCGGGTGAGGAGTGCCGCGGCGACGATCGCGACGCCCAGGAGTGCGATCGCGCCCCACGCCCAGGGCCAGATGCTGGCCTCGGGCGCGGGCGGGCCCATCAGCAGGTCGCCGGTGAGGCGGACCGGCGCGGGCGTCCACGGCGTCGAGGCGAGCATCGCGGATCCGGCGCCAGCGGTGCTCACGCGACGGCCTCCTGGTGGGTGACGAGAGGTTGGGGCAGGTCGCTCTCGGGCATGGCGCGGGCGGACCAGCCCTGGCGGATCTCGGCGATGAGGCGCTCGCCGGCGCGGCGGGCTCGGTCGCGGAGTGTCGCGCCGAGCCGGGGCTCAGCGTCCGCGGGAGCGGGAGCCTTTGCCAGGGAGGCGACCGCGTCGACGATCTCGGGGAGCGAGGCGACCCGCGGCGCGACGCGTTCGGCCAGCCAGAGCCCCGCCAGGCGGTGCATGGGGCGGGCGTCGTGGAGCAGGCCCAGCAGGGCGCGCTCGCCCGGGTCGCGGGTGGCCGAGGGGCGGGGGAAGGGCATGGGTGCCGTCGCAAGGAGGGCGCGGGCGGCGCTGGCGCGGGGCCGGTGCGCGGGATCACTGGCGTGCGAGGCCATGATCGCGGCGACGGGGGCATCGGTGCCGGGGTGCAGCAGGCGGGCACGGCGTGCGAGGGCGTCGATCGCGTTGGCGCGGACACGCGGGTCGGCGTGCGCGGCGCAGCCCATGAGCAGGCGGCGAGACGCATCGCAGCGCGAGTAGCCCAGGGCCGCGACGAGAGCGGAAAGAGCGCGGGCCTCGGTGGGGCACGCCGCGGAGAGACGCGAGCGGGCCCCCTCGCCGAGGTCGTCGGCGAGGTGATCGCAGAGGCCCAGGGCGCGGGCGAGCGAGGCGGCGGCGGCGGCGCGGGGGTGCTCCGGGCCGCGGAGGGCCCCGGCGAGCCTCCCCAGCGCCCGCGCGGGTGAGGTGAGCAGTTCGCGACGCAGCGCCAGGCGGGCGAGCGCAGAGGAAGGGGCCTCGAGGGCGTCGGGAGTGGTCGCGTCCCGGGCCAGTCGAGCGATGGCGCGGTGCGGGGAGCGTGCGAGCGCTGCCAGGGCGTGCGCCGGGGTGGAGTCTCGGACGAGCCCGCGGTCGATTCGGCACGACAAGGCCACCGCGGCGGTTCGGGCGACGCGGGGGTGGGCGTCAAAGGCGAAGTCCGCCAGCGCCGGAGGGCGCGAGGGGATGGACGTTGCGGCACGGACCGCGGTGTGGCGCACGGCTGGGTCGGGGTCGGTGAGGAGCGAGGCGAGGGCGGCGTCGGTGAGGCGGCCCGATGCTGGGAGAAGAGCGAGGACGCGGGGGATCCCGCGGCGTGCGGACGCGGGGAGTGTGGCGAGGTTGGAGGCCGAGGGCAGCAGAGACGCTGGCGCGCCGCCGTCGGGGCCGACGAGGCGGGATAGTTGCGCCCGGCGCGCCGGTGCGAGGGCCAGGTGCGAGCGCTGGAAGATCGGGGCGATGCCGGCACCCCCTCGGCACAAGCGGTTCGCGGCGGCGCCGGCGAGGGTCGGGGTGGCCAGCCAGTACCATGCGGCGGCGAGCGACTCGGGCTGCTCATCGGCGCGAAGATGGCGGCGCAGGGCGATGATCGCGGCGTGATCGGCGCTGCTCAGCCACTGCGGGGCCGCGCCGGGATCGGAGGCAGCGGAGAGGCGGACGCCCCGAGCGGCCGCGGAGAAGATGATCGACAGCACCCCGAGCCGGCGGTGGTCTCCGAAGCGGTCGATGGCGTCGTGGATCGCTGCTCCGACGGGTCCGGCGGTGATGGCGCGGCCATCGAGCCGGGCGGCGATCAGCCAGTCGGCGAGCCGGCCTAGCGCGCGCTCGGCGGCTTCGCTTGATGCCGGATCGCTGCTGGACAGCAGCGGCGGCAGCCGATCCGCCAGCGAAGCGAAGGGGATGCACCCGATGAGGCGTGCCGCGGCGGCCTGACGATCGGGCAGGTCGCTGGCCAGGTGGCGATCAAGACTGGCGTGGATGGCCTGCTCGTCGAGGTCCGCGAGGGCTGTGCGAGTGTCGGAGAGGGGGCGCTGGTCGGCACCGTCTCCCAGGGCGAGGCAGAGGCGATCGAGGGCCCGGCTGCCCGTGCGGGAGCGCGGCTTGCGGGCTTCGCGCCTCAGGGCCGCGAGGAGGTCGGCCTGGCGGGCGGGGTGGGTCGCGGAGAGCGCGGCGTCGAGCGCGGCGAGCCGAAGGCTCGCGGGAAGCAGGCGGAGTCGGTGGAGCGCCCGGGGCGCGTGCATGGAGGGTTATCGGCCAGTGGGGCTGGTTCGCAGCACCGTGCAGAACCTGTCGGCAGCCCGAGTTTGTGTGAATTTTGTTTGGTATGAATATCGCCAATAGGTGGGGTCGTTTTGGCTATCGTGCTACTAGGCGTTGTGGGTTGGTGGAGGAGCGACTAAACTGCGAAGACCCTGTTGCGGTCTTGCCGACCATCGGTAGGATGCGGCCCCACGGGGTTGGGTTGGCCGGGTGGCGCACGGCGCCGAGGCGTCTTGGTGACCCGGAATCTGATGCGAGGCACGGATGAGTTCAACAACCAAGGCCCATGGCGCGGGCGTCCACCAGTTGATTCTGTACAGCCGGGCGCTGCATCCGGAGTTGTTCCCGCTCAAGGCGAGGAAGTCACTTCGGAGCGGGGACGTGGAGTTCGAGGCGTGGCTGATGCCGGCGGGCCACGCGCTGCGGTTGCAGCACAAGCGCGGGTGCGTGGCGGAGTTGGTGATCGACCGGGAGGACGGGCTGCCGACGTCCGGGGCGCTGGCGAGTTTCCCGTGCGCCGGGGAGAGGGAGTATCAGCGGGAGTTCGGGGGCGGGGAGATCAGTTATGTGACGACGGTGCAGACGGAGACGCTCAACGAGCCGCTGTACCGCTCGACGATGAAGGAGATGACGGCGTACGCGGAGGAGACGTGCGCGTTGATGCACGCGTGGACGCTAGGGGGCGGGGGGGGACCGGGAGGGAGTG